>Ga0190284_1000211_pt1 | contig 41613 bp, 35 predicted proteins | sample 48691812_MG_FD_161668 | JGI IMG/M metagenome (GOLD analysis project Ga0190284, IMG submission 161668) | Hydrothermal vent microbial mat bacterial communities from Southern Trench, Guaymas Basin, Mexico - 4869-18-1-2_MG | ecosystem: Environmental > Aquatic > Marine > Hydrothermal vents >...
CGTGAACCAAGCATCCTGTGAGATATGCCGGTTCAGCATGAGGTAGTCCCGCCGCCGAGACATCCGAAGCTCAATCCGTGGCGGATGACCGCTGTCTCACCGTCGAGGTTTTGCAACAGCTTCTGAACCCCGTGGCTATTCACAGTGCGCCCCTGCGGGGCGCTGCTTGGTCAGTGCTTCCCATTGGTGGGCCAATTGGCATAATGCTGCCACGGTGTCCAGCAAAAAGATATGGGACATGTTCAGGGCTCCAGCCTGGGAATGCCTATCGGGAGGCTCTGCCTCCCTTGCCACGCCATAGGACGGACAGTTGGGCAAGTAGAAAGCGGCTCGCACAGTGGCGGCCCTCTCTTTTTCTCGATTGGTCACTGGTGAAAAGATGTCAGGGCAGAGCCTGGGAACCAGCCTTATTGTTCTCGCTCTTCTTCGCCTTGATTCTTGGGAAGACTCCGGGCGTGAACTTGATTGCGAATAGGTTCGTAACATGGTACGCGTTTGATCGAACTCCACGAACGAACTCCCTGAAGGTGAAACCACATGGCTGATTCCAAGGCAGATCTGAAGGTTTTGTTCCTTTGCACAGGCAACTCCTGCCGAAGCCAGATGGCCGAGGGCTGGGTTCGGCATTTGAAGAGCGGGATCATTGAGCCTTACTCCGCGGGAGTTGAAAAACGCGGCCTCGACCCAAGAGCGGTCCAGGTGATGGCAGAGGCCGGAGTGGACATATCGGGACAGAAATCCAAGCGGATCGAAGAGTTGGAAGACCTTGATTTCGACTTTGTCATCACTGTATGCGACCATGCACGGGAAGCTTGCCCCGTGTTTCCGGGGAACGCCGGAATCTTCCATCAAGGCTTTGATGATCCACCTGCTCTGGCTGAAAGTGAAACAGAGGAATCCGCCAAGCCGGCCCACTATCGCCGAGTCCGTGATCAGATCAAGGCCTTTGTGGAAACGCTGCCCGAAGCGTTGGCTGACTAGTACTGCACCGCGGAAATTGGAGGGCGGTTTACCTAGCTCCCCCTGAACCGTCATTCCGGCGAACCCCGGATCGGCGTCCGGGGTTCGCCGGGGTGACGATCCGAACGGTCGCACATCTCTGATCCCATTTTCGGGGGATTCCTTCGGCGCATTTGACTAAGTTAACAGCATATGCCCCCTCTCCCTCTGCTGACTCTTGGACGTACGTGAGACCGTGGGTGGCGTTACCAAAGGTGATTTCGGCCAGTTGGCCAACCGGTCAAATTGTCCGTCGGGGCAAAGAGGGCGTAGCATGCTACGCTCCGTACGGGGAAAATCCAGCATTGATGGCGTCCGGTGGAAGCCCGCAGTGTCAAGGGTGTCCCAAGGTCAGCCCTCTGGGAGAGGGAACATAATGACCTTCCTGGGTTACTCATTTCATCGCGAAGCCGTATCACAGGTTTCCAGCGGACGCGAAAGCTCACTCAGCTCTGCACAAATATTCTCTTGACGCGGGGCGATATTTTACAGGCTATTTCGTAGTTGATGGTGTTACCGTTGGCCGCGATGTCGTCTGCGAGTATCTGTTCGTGGCCCTGCCGACCGATGAGGACCACTTCATCGCCCACTTGGGCGTCCGGGATTTCGGTGACATCTATCATGGTCATGTCCATGCACACCGTGCCGACCACCGGGGCCCTTCGGCCTCTGACGAGCACTTCGCCCCTGTTGGATTGGAACCGGGGATATCCGTCGTTGTAACCGACCGGCAGGGTGGCGATTCGGGAAGCTCTGTCGGTAATGAAACGACGGTTGTACGAAATGCCTCGTCCGGGAGGGTGTTCCTTGAGCTGGGCTATCTTGGTGGAGAAGGTGATCACCTGTTCCAATCTGATGTGTGATTTCAGCGCATCAGAAGGATGCATGCCGTAGATCCCGAGTCCGGGTCTGATCATATTGAAATGGGTCCGGGGGAAACGTACGGCAGCGGCCGTGTTGGCCGCGTGAACGTACCGAAAGGTGTGACCTTTCCGCTTGAACTCCGCTATCAGAGCGGTGAACGCGTTGATTTGACCCAGCGTATAATCATCGTCGTCAGGGTCGTCGGCGCTGGAAAAATGGGTCATGATGCCTTCCACGTTGAGGTTTTTCATCCTGAGCACTTCCTCTATGAAGGGGACCGCGTCGTCCACCCATACGCCTGATCTGCCCATTCCCGTGTCGATCTTGATATGAACCGGGATTCTCCAGCGGACTGAAGAAGCCTGATCCAGCACCCGAGCCATCTCCAGCGACGATACCACCGCGGCCAACCGGTACCTGACAATCTTGTCCACCTCTTCAGCGAGCGCATTGAACACCAGAATCGGCTCTTCAATGCGGTTTTGCCTTAAGGTCGCGCCTTCATCAGGGAACGCCACAGCCAGATAGGTCGCTCCGTTTTCCACCGCGACCCGGGATGTCCTTATTGAATCATTGCCGTACCCGAAACTCTTCACAACCGGCATGATCTCCACGTCATCACCGACAATGGACCGGATGGTCTTGTAGTTTGCCGCGATAGCGTCCAGGTCGATCACGAGCCGTGTGGGTCCAATAGAACCCACAAGCTCTTTTGCGACGCGCTCCAGCCTGAACCATCGTGACCCCTTGAACAGGACCACATCTCCGCGGTTCATTATCTTTTCAAGCTCGGCCGCGGCCTCGGTCCGGCTGGATGTGTCGGATATCCGCGCGGTATCCATGCCCTCCGCGGCGGCAGCCTGCCCGATCACAGAGGCATTCTCCCCAACGGTGATGAGATGATCCACTCGGGCACGGACAACATCCTTACCCACGGCCAGATGCTCTTCCCGGCTGTGGAGCCCAAGGTCGAGCATCTCGCTGAGTATGGCTATTTTCCGGCATCCCTTGCCCACCTTACCCAACACGTCGATGGCCCCTTTCATGGACGCGGGGTCTGAATTGTACGTGTCGTTGATAAGGGTCACCCCCCCAACAGTGGTATGGATTTCAAGCCTCATGGGGGAGGGTCTGAAATCTTCCAGCCCCTTTCGGATCGCGTCAGCGGACGCGCCCAGAAGCGACGCGGCTGTAGCCGCGGCAAGCGCGTTGAGAATATTGAATCTTCCCGGAACCGGAAGACCGACTTCTACCTGCTCGTCGAAAACGCGCATCCGGAACCGGTAACCGGTGGACGGCAAGGGCTCCACATCCTCGGCCCTCACATCGGCTTCCCGAGAAAAGCCGAAGGTTACCGCGCCCGCGGCGGTCTTGGTCGCGAGCCTCATGCTGAGCGGGTCGTCCGCGTTGAGCACAAGGAAAGACTTGTCGCCCAAATTCCTGAAGAGCCGCTGTTTTTCTTCGAGCGTGTTTTCCAGGCTTCCCAATCCACCGATGTGGGCCTTACTTATTATTGTGAGCAGACCATGATCGGGCCGGATCATTGTTTCCAGGCGCTCCATCTCACCGGGGAGGCTTATGCCGGCTTCGATGAGCGCAATCTCATGCTCAGGTCTTATTCCCAGCAGGCCCAGAGCGGCCCCCACCTGAGTGTTGTAAGAGAGGGGTGATCTGTAAGTCTTTCGATCCAGGCAAAGGATCGAGGCGAGCATCTCCTTAACAAGAGTCTTGCCGTTGCTTCCCGTGATCCCGACCACAGGGAAACTAAAACGACTTCGGTATGATCCGGCCAGGCGTTGCAGAGCGGCCAGCGTATCGGAGACCTGAATCAAGGTGGCGCCTGTTGGAAACTGCCCGACAAAAAGATCGTCGCGGCTGACCACAGCTGCTCTGACTCCCTTGTTCATCGCGTCTTCCGCGAAATCATTCCCGTTGAACTGCTCCCCTTTGATGGCCCAAAAAATGTTGTCCTCGCCCAGGGGTTTGCGCGTATCGATGGAAATCCCCGAGATCCGGCCTCGGCCCGGGCCTTGGACTCGTATGGGTTCGATCATCTCTATGATCTCGCTCAGATCCAAGAATTCACGATTCTGAATTCCGGTCATTTCAATGGAATTCGGCGGGGCAAATTCGGGCATGTCTTTCTTCACTTGCATCAGGTGTTTTTTCATTAAACTTCGTCGGATTATTCTATCGTCCTCGGCAACGCTGTACCATGACCGGCTCCAAAACTCAATATCCGTGCAACAAGGAGTTTCTTAAAGACAAGGAATTTGAAGAGCATTGGATTCAGTTCAAGTTGCTCTCGGAAATGAACTATAGTGATGCGCATTGACGGTCGTGGCCCGGACGCAGAGCCGGAGCACCACGTCGTTCCGCCTCCGAGGTGTGGTTGAAGCTGTTGAAGGGAATGGGCTCTTGTCCATATTCCCTCCACTCTTCCTACGCCATTACCCAAGGCAGGAGCCGTATCCGGTAATTTCGCACGTACGGATCCGTGCAGGGGGTGCAGGGCAACCGGCATTCCTACCGCGACCCATTTTGGTGATCGGGGCTTCTCATGGCCGTGGGCGAGTGGTATGGTGGCTGTCTTGTTTGGGACCGTGATCCCGCGGGCTGAGCGGATCAAGACACATGGAATGATGGGTTTCCAGTTTCAGCACTATCTTGAGGTCAATGAGGGATGATCGGTTTTACTATTATTGACAGGTACGTATTCCGTGAGATTGCGGTGTCGTTTCTGTTCTGCTTTGCCGTGTTCCTCCTTACCGGTGTCATAGCGGGTTTTCTGCCCTTGCTGCAAAGGGGTTTGGAAGCCGGGCTGCAACTGACCGTGATCCTGTTCCAGGTGCTGATCAACTCTCTGCCGAACACTTTGGTGACAGTGCTGCCGTTGTCCATGATGATCGGGATTCTGCTGGGACTGGGCAGAATGGCCGCGGACAACGAGATCGCAGCGATGAAGTCATCGGGGATCTCGGTGCTGAGATTGCTCCCGCCGGTGGCTCTGATGGGTATCATCGGATTCGGTTTGAGTCTCTGGTGTACTTTGTCCCTGATACCAAGGGGTATCGGGGAAGGACACAGGCTCATTGAAAAAGCGGGCGCCGGCGGTATAGGAGCCGCCATTGAGGAGCGGACCTTTTTCGACCGGCTCGAGGGTCTTGTCCTTTACGTGGAGACGATGGACCCGGGTACCGGAGTGATGACCAATGTTTTTCTGAGGCAAACGCCCAACCCGGGCGATGGGGAAACGAGTCCGGAAAAAGAAGGAGGAGTTTCCCGTGATCGGAAAGGAAAGAGATCAACCGCTGAAACCATAACGATTGTGGCAAAGAAAGGCAGAGTCTCCCCTGATCCGCAAGGAAAGGCATTTATTCTGGAGCTTCGAGACGGAACGATTCTCAGGGCGGGGCCGGACGGCTGTTCAACCGGGAGCCTCTCTTTCCGGACCTACGTCTTCCGGTACGACCTGGCCGGAGCGAGGTCGCAGCCCCGGGGAAGATCCTTGGAAGAGATGTCTATTGCCGAGATCCGCGCGACGATGCGGGAATGGGAACTGGACAAATCACCGCAGAACGCCAAGTTGTATGAGCGAAGCCGGAGATTCGCCCATATGCTGATCACCCAGCGGTTCACCCATGCGCTGGCAAGCCTGGTCCTGGCCCTTTTCGCTTTTCCGCTGGGTGTCCTGAACATGGGCACGAGCCGGCTCAATAATGTGTCTGCGGGCCTTCTGGCCATCTTCGCTTATTATGCCATGACACTGGCCGCGGAGAGGGTGGTACGATCGGGGCTCGCTCCTCCCGAGCTTGTCCTGCCCGCTCCTGCGGTCGTTTTCATGGTAGCCGGGGCCTATTTCACCAGGTGTGTCCGGTTGGAACGGGTGCCGTGGGTTGTGCGACTATTTCTCGAACTGATCCGGAAAGCAAGGAGATCGCGGACCTGATACCATTTCGCGAATGCTATTGTAATCCGGATTTGCCGCGAGAGAGGTCTGTGCCAAAAAAGTTGACCGATATTTCAGATCCGGTTCCCGTGCTCACAGTGAGGAAATCCCCCCAACCCCCCTTTGTCAAACTGACTCAGGGACACACTTGATACAGGGGGCTTCGGCCGGACGGCATTGATGCGGGGGTTCCGCTGTAGGGGCTACGCATGCGTCGCCCTCTTTGCCCTGGGGGACAGTTTCACCTGCCGGTCAACTGACCGGAATCACAGGTGGTAGCGATACCCACTGTCTCACGTGTGGGCAAGAGTCAGCTTTGTCAAAGGGAGGCAAAGGGGGATTTTGCGTATGCGCTGGAATCACCTTTCAATCAGACAGAACTTTTGGCAACTGCTACAAATGGCCAAGCGGTATCACGGCTCATTATCGGAGATAGATAAATGAACAGACAAACCAGCCTCGAGAGAAAAATGCTCTCATATTTCGGATTGATAGCAGCCGCTTCCCTTTTGATAACAGTGGAATTCGTGTACGCCATCGGGTCCGTTACACCGGGCCCGGAAATGCTCGTCGGCGCGCCCGCGTTTTCCGGGGAGACCGGGAAGGCGCTGCTTGAGTCCATGGAATCGCTAAGAAATAAGGCGTTGCTCATGTGCGCTGTGCAGGCTGTGGTAACGTTGATCGTTCTGATAATGTTCATGAGGCGAATAACCGGTCCCTTGCAGCATATGGTAGAGTCATCGAAAATCATTTCCGACGGAGACCTCAGCCGCACAATACTAGTCCGGACCGGGGACGAGATCGGTCTCCTGGGAGAGACCATAAACGGGCTGACCAGTAATGTTCAGGAGATAGTGGCCTATGGGCGATCCACGATCTCTGCTGCGCGCGCGGACCTGGACGCACTCCGCTCAGATCTGGACCCGTCCGCTGAGATCCGGACTCGCCTGGACGACATGGAGGCCAAACTGGCGGGATTCGAAGACATGATGGGTGACATCAAACTCCTGACTCCTTCTCCTTCAGCGCAAATAGGAGAATAGTAGTGATTCCCGATTGGACAGCGCTTCCGGTGGGCGTTGCCATAGCCACACTTGCCACCATGGTAGGCCTGGGAGGCGGCATACTATGGACCCCCTACCTGATCCTGGTAGCAGGGCTGGAACCTTCTCAGGCCGTGACGGCTTCCCTGATCATTCAGGTGGGCGGCATGGGCTCCGGGGGCGTGACCGCGCTGCGGCAAGGAAAGACCGATCCTCGGCTTGCCGCGGTAATCGCGCTGTCCGCGTTCCCCGGTGTTGCAGTGGGTGTTTGGCTGACGACCGTGATCCCTCCGGAATCTCTGGTCTTTCTGTTGGGACTGGCATGCCTGGCCACCGCCCTTGTTTTTGTTTCCGTCAGAGAAGATTATGAGTTTTTGCCCACGAAAACAGTGGCGCTTCCAGCAGCAGTCCGATACGTGTGGATCCCTCCACTTCTTTCCGTTTTGACCGGCCTGCTGTCCATAGGTGTGGGTGACTTCTTGGTTCCCATTCTCCGCAATCGTCTTGGCATGAAAATGGATTCCGCCATAGGAACATGCCTGGTCGTCATGGCTCTGAATGCCGCGTTGGCCGCGGGCTTGCACTTCCTTATGGCCGCGGAGTTTCCCACCGGCCTGGTGTTCTGGGCCCTGTTGGGAGTGATTGCAGGCGGGCAGATCGGGCCGAGACTCGCCGCCCGGGTACCGGATCAAACCCTCAAAGAGATTTTTGTGTACGGCCTGTCTCTGGTGGGCATTCACATACTCTTCAACGTCTGATACCATTTCGGAAACATTGTTGTAATCCGAGTTTGCCGCGAGAGAGGGGTCTGTGTCAAAAAAGTTGACCGATATTTCAGATCCGGTTCCCGTGCTCACAGTGAGAAAATCGCCTGCCGGCCGATTTCCAACGGGACATCATATGATCAATGGGCTGGACCGTAGGTTGTGTTTCTGATAGAACCTTGAACAATGGAGTGCGTCATGGTTCTGGTCGATCCAAAAGAGGTCAGTTTGCTTCCGGGGCAGGGCATCAAAGCCATGTTCGAGCCCGGCCCGGGCATCCCGGGACAATTGGGTCTCTTTGTCCGCTCTGCTCGGGAATCCATGCCTCGCAATGGGGACATCCACATTGAACAGCGGGCCGGAATGGTTCGATTCAACGACATCCTGCTCGTGGTAACCATGATCAAAGTGGATACGCTCTTGACCGACGAGTACTTCGATGTTTGGTGGGATTACCATTCAGCCGACGGAGTCGACCATTTCGAGCAAATGGCTGATCAAGAAAGGCTGGTTTTCCACGTCTACGATGCTGAAGGCAGGGAGTTCTGCATTGACCGGGAAAACGGATTCCGAAAATTCTTTGCCAACGTGCCCGGGGTCTTCCGGAATACCAAGCAGTGGACCGAAATTGAATTTGACCGCGCTGTGCGGGGATTCTGCGCGGATTCTTATCCAAAGGAAAATCTCTGGCAGGTGATAGAGTTCAGGCCCCATTCCAAAGAAGCCTCGAAGGGTGAGCCCGTTTCGGCCGATGAATATCTGAACAATGTGCCTGAGGACCTTCGGCCTTTCTATCTCTACCTATCCGACAAAGGCCACTGCATAAGGATCATTCCCTCCGTATTTGAACAGGAGGCGTCTCACGGGAATCCCGAGGAGTTTCTTCAGCCTGCTCCACTCAAAACGGTGCTCAGGTGCGGTATAAGATGGGCGGGCGGATACCCGGTAGCCCCGATTCCGTTTGTTCCCGGGCACGGTCTTGCAGTTCCCCCCGAGGACGAGGAGCATTGATTAGAGGTCTAAGGGTCCGCAGGACAGGCGCGCGCTGAGCCTGCGCGCGGGACCGGCCGACAATGGGTTTTCGTCCCTGTAGGGCAGTGGGCTTCCGCCACATGCTACCCGAGGGTTTCCGGCCGCTCACCGGATCTGTTCCCACTCACGGTTGCATTTCGCCAAATCCCTATACAGGCCGTCCATTTTATCGAGCGATGCCTTGGAACTGTTGGCGCCGGTTTCCAGCTTATGTATCTTAAGCTTGATCTTGCGGCATTCCGATCGCTTCACTTCTTCCGGTGTGCAGGCCTCAGCACAACCGTCCTCTTTTCTTTTCAACTTGATCAGATTCTTTCTGAAATCAGTGATTTCAGTCCTGAGTTCCCGGAACTTGGTCATATTATTGCTGTCGAACGCGGACTTCAATTCCTTGCGTTTCTTAAACAATGACTGTCTGATCAGGTTCTGCTTCTTGCTTATTTCAAGACACTCTTCACACGTCACCGAATACGCGGACCCTCCGGTCAACAGCGTGAAGACCACAAAGAACGAACCGGCCGCTATGAGTCGAGACAATTCCCTGAACCCCCTAGATGTTCTTCCACATAGACCTTGCAGGCTTCGCTGGACATCCTAGATCATAAGACATCTCTATTTCAAATAAAAAATTCCAGACCGCGCCTGAGAATAGCGGGAACCCCGTCGGCAAACCCCGGGACGCGCTCGAAGGGATGCGCAATCATATTTTTGAACGCAAACTCGTGTGAAGCAGCCCATTTAGCGGAACTGTCAAAAACGATGGAGTATAGACGCGAGGCCCTGGATCATATCGGTGCCTGAATTGGAATTGTGAAGTTCACTTCCCGTGCCCCACATATTGCCGTTGGACAGATGCCTCCATTGCACGCCAATCGACACAATTCCGTTCCCGGGCAAGCATCTTTCAAACCCGAATCCCGCCAGCAGGGACCAATTCCAACGGGAACCTGAATTAAGGAAGGTCTCGGACACGTAGCTCATTCCCGCGCCGCTCTCAATATATGATGACATCCCCGCAGGACCCGGGGGAAAGGTGAATCGTCCCTTGGGTATCCAGGCCAATTCAAATCCGTTTTCAAATTGCAGCTTCTTCACTCGCTCGATTGTGCCTTGGTTGTAGAAAACGTAGGAACCGAGCAGCGCAACCTGTACTTCTCCGATTGCCGGGCCCCAATGGGTCTGGGCGGGAAATTTTCTCAGGCTCTTGCTGAATTCAAGGGTTGCGTAGTCCAATAGGGTGGATGTCCCGAAGGTACGGCCGTAAGCCATCTTGACCAGGTAATCGGTGTTCGGCATGCACGCGGCCGGTGGCGGGGAGAGGCGCGGTGGCATGGTGAGATCCCGCGGTAAATATGAGGCTTGTCTCCATGCCCTCACATTGCCGAACCCATAATACTGTGATTCGTTGGTCCAGGCCGCGCAATAAAGACTGCCTTTTATCGCGATGAAACCTGCCACAACCATGATGATCGCGCAGCGGCGACAAAAAAAACCCAATTTATCCTCCCAGGACAATAACAAAACAAAACAAAACAAAACAACACAACCCAACAGCAAGATGCTGGCTAACACAGACCGCGCGCGGTGTCAAGGTAAGAGTTCACAGCCGGCTAACCCCTCAGTCATTCAGGGGGGCGACGGGGACGACCACTTTTTCGAGTCTAACAGATGGTAAAAGGGCGCACACACAGGCGCGCGCCGTACACCGGCCTAAGCCCAGACGTAGGGGCAGACCCCGGATCAGAGTCCGGGGCAGGCTCTATGCGTCTGCCCTCACCTTCAAGCGCCCCGAAACTGAAGGCTTACGGTCCGATCTATTGGACTTGACACGACCGGTCATTGTATATACAACTAATCCCAAGGAAGTTGTCATGGATTCAACAGACTCCCAAGAGATCCTGAGTTCCATTGTCAATGATTGCCTCGCGGTTCGTGTGAGGCTCATCAATCGGGTGATCACATCAGTGTACGATGATGCCCTGCGGCCGCACGGGATCAAGGCCAGCCAGGTGAACATACTCGTGGCGGTCTCAGCGTTTGGTCCTGTGAAACATGCTGATGTGTGCCGGGTCCTGCACCTTGATCCATCCACGTTGAGCCGAAACGTGGAAAGAATGAAAAACAGAGGCTGGCTGGAAACCATCCCAGGAAAGGACGGCCGGACCCATCTGCTCCGAACTTTGCCCGAGGGGCTGGCGATCATTCAGAGGATGTATCCGGATTGGCGGCGAGCCCAGGAAAAGGCGGCCTCAATCCTGGGTGAAAAAGGAGTTGAGACCGTGTCCGAGGTAGCCGGCGGCTTGTTGGGCTTGGGCTAGGGGTTCGGATTATTGAAGCGTAACCGGGGGAAACCGAGGAGTTAACCGAGGGAAGCGTTTTTGCAAAAACTGCTCCGCGCAGGGCGATATGGCCCTTTTGGGGTCTGGCGCCATTTGCTCGAAGCACGGATATACCGTGATGGCTCGTTGGCCCCACGCCGAGTGGCCCCCGGGACCCCCTCCCAAAAACTCCCAATTCGCGGGCCGACATGTTTTGGAGCTTCATGAAAAACTGGTAGTGGCCGCCAAACGTGGTTGCTTCGTTAGAGGGTTCTCAATGAGACTTTTCGCATACTGGGAGTCTGAGTCAACCGGACTGGAACCAAGGAACGAAGATCCGTAAGAAATATGAACTTCGTCACGGTGAACTCTTACGGACCGAGTTTCCCCCGAACCCTTTTCAGGAGACGGCAGGCCGGCGATTGTCGAGGCTTTGCCGTCGCGAACAGGTGTTTTCGCAGACGGTTCAGTGCGTCGTACTGAGATATCTTGTAAAGCGGTTTTCCCTCACGCTCTTGCCATGTTGGGCCGGCAATGGCGAAACAGTTTGGGGAATCCCGATCCCGAGGCGGCTTTGTTTGGTCTAAAACGTTGTATGTACAAGGAAAGGCGGCAGGTATGCAGTTAGAAGAACACCCAACCGTGAAATGGTTTCGTGAGCAGGGCAATGAAGCGGATCAACAAGCTCAGCCATCTGAGCTGGACGCGGAGTGGCTCAAGCAGATCTGCCTGGACGCCGGCGCTGATGACGTGGGTTTCGTTGAGATCCATCGCGAGGCATTGGCTGACCAGGCCGACGATCTGCGGGTACTGCTGCCTTCCGTCAGGACGGTCGTAGGCATGGGGTTCAGAGTCAACAGGCAGAGCATCCGAAGCGTGGACCATTCCGGGGCAAATCTTGAATATCGGAGCAGTTTTGTTCAGGCCAATGGAACGGCCAGGACAATTGTGAGCACGTTGGAAAAGAGCGGAATACGAGCCTTTAATCCGCCCGCGGGGTTCCCGTACGACGTTGACAAGTGGCCCGGCAAGATGTGGATGACCAACGACAAGGTCATAACAGAAGAAGCGGGTCTGGGCCGGATGGGCTGGAACCGGCTGGTGCTTCATCCCAGATTCGGTGGGTGCATGGTTGTCGGCACGATTCTTCTCGACAGGGAACTCAGCTCGTATGACGCGCCTGTGGATTACAATCCGTGCATCGAGTGCAAGCTCTGCGTATCGATCTGTCCTGTGGGGGCGGTCAAAGCTGACGGACATTTTGATTTCCTGTCGTGCTACACGCACAATTATCGTGAGAAGATCAGCGGTTTTGTGGCCTGGGTAGAAAACGTGGTGAAGAGCAAGAGCATGCCCGAGTATCGCAAGCGAGTCAGTGATGTGGAAACCGTTTCCATGTGGCAAAATCTGTCTGTCGGCCCACAGACCAGATGCGACCGGTGCATGGCTGTCTGTCCCGCGGGAGAGGAGGCTATCGGCGAATTCCTGACCGATAGGAAGGGGTACACGAAGCGGACAGTGAAGCAACTGCGGGACAAAGATGAGGTGGTGTATGTGCTCCCCGGGTCTGATGCGGAAGCCTATGTGACGGAAGGTTTTCCCAATAAGAGGCTTGCGAGGGTCTCAAACGGGCTTTACGTGAACTCGGTAAAGGCTTTCATGGACAATCTCGCAATCATGTTCCAGAGGGATCGTTCCGAAGGTCTTGCGGCAACGTATCACTTCACGTTCACCGGCGAGGAGTCTGACAAGCGTACAGTGATAATCCGCGACAAAACCATAGAGGTTCTGGAGGATCACGTGGGCCGAGCCGATCTGCGCGTTACCGCGGACAGTCAAACGTGGGTGAACTTCCTGGCCAAGGAGAAGAACCTCTTGGTGGCACTGCTTACCCGCAAGATCCGAATCAAGGGATCTCCAAAGCTGATGGCGTCATTCGCGAAATGTTTTCCGCTATAGGAAAGCGACAACGATGTATGAAAGTCCTTTCCGTTGTTCATTGGTCCGGGGCTTCGCCTCGGACCAGGGTACTCGAGAGCGCGCACGCTGCGCATGGACTTGGAGGGGAGATGAGTCGCCCCCTCCATTCTCACCGGACGCAGAACCGCTTCAAGCCCGGTGAACGATTACTGCCAAACAATATTTCCTACGTTGGTCTTCCGCCTCGTTCATCGTCTGCTTTCCAGCGGTTGGGTAAGGCAACTGACACGGCCATGCCGTGTCAGTGTTTAATCCGGGGTAGTCAATTCCGCCTGGGTACCGCATATGATGAAGTCTTTTGGAAGGGGTCCGGGGGAACCTTTTCTACCGAGAAAAGGTTCCCCCGGATTACTTTTCAGAAAACTAATCCGTATCAGATCCTCGGACCGAAGAGCGCAGTGCCGATTCGTACCAGGGTGGCGCCTTCTTCGACGGCTGCCTCGAAGTCACCGGTCATGCCCATTGAGAGTTCATTCATCTCAGGGGCCAGAGTCCCGGCCTGGATCAGACTGTCTCGAAGCTCCCGGAGTTGGACAAAGTAGGGTCTGGCCCGTTCCGGTTCATCGAAGAAGGGCGGCATGGTCATCAGGCCTTTTAAGCTCAGATTGGGCAGGTTCCGTGTGATTTCGGTCAGTTCCTCGACACGGTCCTTTTCAATGCCTGATTTCTGGGGCTCCAGAGCCAGATTCACCTGGATCAAGACTCCGATGTTTCGGCCTACGTCCCCGGCCCGCCGGCTCAAGGCTTTGGCGAGTTTGGCGTTGTCAACGGTCTCAATAACATCGAACAGATCTACAGCCTTGCCGGCCTTGTTTTTCTGCAAGTGACCGATCATGTGGAGTTCGATTTGCGCGGAATGAGTGTCCTCTTTTTCAGCTTCAGCTTCCTGGACATAATTGTGCCCTATGATCCGGATTCCCGCTTCAATCGCTTCGCGGATCCTTTCCCGCCCCTGTTTCTTACCGGCCGCGACTATGCGCACATGGTCCGGGCTCCGGCCCGCTCGTAATGCGGCCTCATCAATCCTGTTCCTTATTTGGGTTAAGTTTTCAGCTATCATTGTTTGGATGCTTTGCCGAGAAAGTCGAAGATGCCCAGATCTTTCAGATGCCGGGCAACCTCGCAGAGTGGTAGTCCTACCACGTTGGTGTACGATCCTGAGATGCTCTCCACGATCCCGGATCCAAGGCCCTGAATGGCGTACGATCCGGCCTTGTCCATGGGTTCGCCGGTGCTGATGTAAGCATCTATCTCTTTCGGGGTCATGGCCCGGATCTTGACCCTCGACGCAACGCACCCGAACCTCTCCAACTCGGAAAGGCGAGAATGCACGAGCGCGTATCCAGTATAAACCGTATGTATCCTGGAAGCCAAGGAAGCCAACATCTCGCGGGCATGTTCCCGATTGTCCGGCTTCCCCAGGATCTTGCCGTCGATCACCACAATAGTGTCCGCGGCCAGGACCCATCGGTCGGGAAAGCGCGCCGAGACATCCCGCGCCTTGTCCAGGGCCAGTCTTCGAACGTGCGCTTCCGGGGCTTCGCCGTTAATATGCCGCTCATCTACTGCCGGCGGCACAATCCGGAACCGGACGCGGATTCCCTCCAGCAGGTCCCGCCTCCTGGGAGACGTGGATCCAAGGATAAGGGGCGCCTCATTGGGATCAGCATGTTCATTCATTGACATTCCAACTCATTAATTCGCCTCATGGGATCTGGGTAACCCTGACCTGAATCGTGAATGACACTTGTGCGAACCACGACCATGCTCTAGTATAGCGTGTCTTTCCCGCTGTTGCGCGGTCGGAACAGCGCGATGTTGGAGGCCCAGGGTCAACCGCGTAACAGTATAGTTGGCGCCGGGTTCGGTTTCAAACCCTAAATGCAAATGGGAGGTGTCTATGGGCGATCTGTGGGTCGCCGTTGTCCTGGGAATAGTAGAAGGATTGACCGAGTTCTTGCCGGTTTCATCCACGGGCCACCTTATCGTGGCAGGACACCTCCTGGGATTCAAAGGCCCGAAAGCCTCATGTTTTGCGGTATTTATACAGTTCGGAGCCATACTGGCGGTAGTGGCCCTGTATTGGCGCCGATTCCTGGACCTGATTCCGTCCAGGCGCGGGTCTTTTTCCGGGGTGGAGCGATTCGCAGGGTGGAGAGGAATCATCCTGCTCGGTTTGACCACTCTTCCTGCGCTGGTAATCGGGTTCTTCGCGCATGGGGCTATCAAGGAATATCTGTTCGGGCCTGTTACCGTTGCGTGGGCCCTGGGATTGGGAGGCGTCGCGATTCTACTGACTGAGCGGTACAAGCCCCGGGCCCACGTGAACGATCTCGACGGTCTGAATTACAGGCAGGCTTTCACCATAGGTCTCTTTCAGTGCTTGGCCATGTGGCCGGGTGTGTCCCGTTCAGCTTCCACAATCATCGGTGGTCTGCTCTCGGGCCTGAATCGGAGGACTGCCGCTGAGTATTCGTTTTTGGCAGCGGTTCCGGTGATGACGGCCGCCACAGCGTACGATCTTTTCAAGGCCTGGCATTTTCTGCACATCTCCGACGCTTCTTTTTTCGCGGTGGGGTTTGTCCTGTCCTTTGTTTCAGCGGCCGTGGCCGTAAAAACGTTCATCACCCTTGTTCAGCGCTGGTCTTTGGCCCCTTATGCGTATTACCGCATCGCTGTGGCTCCTGTCATATATTTCTTGCTGAGTTGACCGACAGCCAAGTATGGTTCGCTCTCTGAAAAGAGAGATTGAGAATGACAGGGGGAGTCACGCGAGACGAGGGCTGCGCCTACGAATCCTCATTGGGACGCTGAGAGGGGTGGGGTGTCAGCTATTAGGATTGTTGAGCAAGTGAGCACTGAGCCTGTCCGCATACCTCAGTATCCAGTCGATGGCCGCTTCCATTCCGAGGTCTTTACCGGCCCTTTCCGATTCGATCCATTTGTGCCGCTCTATTTCGTTGGTTTGCAGCTCGAGGTACTCGTTAAGATCCATTTCCACACCGACCATTTACATTGTGGTAGACTGAGTAATCATGTGCTGGTCAAGACCACCTATTAGCAGTACCGTTGCCATTTGTCAAGCACAATGTGAGGAATCAGTGATTGGGAGGCGTCTATGGGCAATCCTTTACTTGGAATCAGTGAACTTGGACAGTCTGTCTGGTATGACAACATAAGCCGAGATCTATTGAGATCCGGTGGACTTGAGAAGATGATAGAGGAAGACCGCGTAACAGGGGTGACATCAAATCCCTCGATCTTCCAGCAGGCCATCGGCGGCCAGAAGACCTACGACTCTGACCTGCACGAATTGGTGGATCAGGGCAAGGACGTTTACGGCATATACGAAGGGCTGGCGGTTTCGGACATCAGAGAGGCCGCGGACCTGTTGGCGCCGGTTTACGAAAAGACCTCGGGAGCGGACGGTTTCGTAAGTCTGGAAGTGGCCCCGGACCTGGCCTATGATCGTGAGGCTACGCTTTCAGAGGTGAGGAGTCTGTGGGAACTGGTCGGTCGAGACAACCTGATGATCAAAGTCCCGGCTACGCTTCCGGGGATTGAGGCGGTCGAGGTTCTGATATCCGAAGGAATCAACATAAATGCAACACTGATATTCTCCCTGGAGCAGTATCGCTCAACCGCGACCGCATACATCAACGGCATGACAAGGTGGGTAGATTCGGGCGGGGATCCAGGGAGAGTCGCATCAGTGGCTTCCTTTTTTGTGAGCCGCCTCGACACAATGGTCGATGAACGCCTCAAGGAAGTGGCGAACCCGGCCTGGAAGCGGACCGCGTCGGAACTGTCGGGAAAGGCGGCAATAGCAAATGCGAAACTGGCGTACGCAATCTTCAAGGATCTGTGCAACGGCACACCGTTTACGGAATTGAAGTCAAAAGGCGCACGGCCTCAAAGGGTACTTTGGGCCAGCACGAGCACAAAGAACCCGGATTACCCGGACACGTACTATGTGGATGCCCTCATTGGGCCTGAAACGGTGAACACCCTCCCCACAGCCACCATCAACGTATTCAGAGACCATGGTGAGGCAGCGGCTCGGCTGGAAGTAGGCTTGGATGAAGCCCGCGAGGTCTTCACCAAATTGGCCGAGGTGGGGATAAACATGGACGAGGTCACGGATCAGCTCCTGGACAACGGAGTCAGATCCTTTGCCGAGTCGTTTGAGAAACTGCTTGAGGGAATAGGTACAAAAAGAACCCGGCTGTTGAGGGGCTGGGGACACAGATCAGCGTCCCTGGGAGACCTACAGAAAGATGTGGACGGCACACTCGCCGCATTCGACAAGGAAAAGCTTACTGAGAGCTTTTGGGCACAGGATTCGTCTATCTGGACCGACGATCCTGAAATTGGCGGCGAGGTGGGACAAAGGCTGGGGTGGCTCACCGTGGTTGAGACCATGCAGGGCGAGACCGCCCGTCTCAGAGATTTTGTCGAGGAAATCAAGTCCCTGGGGTACTCCCGAGCGGTACTGGTCGGCATGGGCGGAAGCAGCTTGGCCCCGGCCGTGTTTCAATCCTGCTTCGGCACTGCCGAGGGGTTCCTGAACCTCAATGTGCTGGACACCACCGACCCCACCTCCATCCTGGAACTGGACCGACAGCTGGACCTGGAAAAGACACTGTTTATTGTTTCCAGCAAGTCCGGCAGCACAATAGAGGTCTTGTCTCTCTACAAGTACTTTCGTCGCCGCATGGATGAGGCCGTCGGAGACGAGGCCGGGAAACACTTCATAGCAATCACCGATCCGGGGACGCCTCTGGGAAAGCTCGCCTCAGATGAGGGGTTCAGGAAGGTGTTTCTCAATCCGCCCGACATTGGAGGCCGATTCAGCGCGCTGTCGTATTTTGGGCTCGTCCCCGCGGCACTCATCGGCGTGGACTTGGATCGTATGTTGATGAGAGCCGCACAGGCCGCGGAGGCCGCGGGACTCGAAGTGCCCGCTCTTGAGAATCCCGGTCTGTGGCTCGGGGTGATCCTGGGACAGGCTTCACTCTCGGGGAAGGACAAAGTGACGATCATAGCATCTCCCGGGATAGCGACCTTTGGTCTATGGCTCGAACAACTGCTGGCCGAGAGCACGGGGAAAAGAGGAAAGGGGGTCGTTCCCATTGACCGGGAACCGATCGGAACACCGGATGTCTGCGGTGATGATCGCATCTTCATATATTTGAGAATTGACGAAGAAGGCGCCTACGATGCTGAGGTCTCCGCGCTGGAGAAATCAGGGCATAAGGTCATCTCCTTGCGGCTGCACACTCCCTATGACCTGGGGAGAGAGATCTTCCGCTGGGAATTTGCCACCGCCACGGCTGGGAAAATTCTGGGCGTCAATCCGTTTGATCAGCCAAATGTTCAGGCGGCCAAAGATCTTACCAGTGACCTGTTGGACGATTACGTGAAAAAGGGCACGCTTCCTGACGAGGAGATGTTGGAAATCGACGACCCTACGCTGTCATCGTCACTGAGAGAATTCTTGGGTCTGGTAAATACGGGTGATTACGTGGCCTTCAATGCGTTCGTTCATCCGTCCAATGCCGCGGTGGCCACACTGCAAGAAATGAGAGGGACGGTGAGGGACAAGTTCAAAGTTGCCACGACGCTCGGGTTCGGCCCAAGGTATCTGCACTCAACCGGACAAATCCACAAAGGCGGAGCGGCAAACGGTCTGTTCCTCCTGATAACCACCGATAATGCCGAGGACGCAGCAATACCCGGAGAAGCCTACTCCTTCGAGGTGCTCAACTCAGCCCAATCCCTGGGGGATTATCAGGCTCTGAAGAAAGCGGAACGAAGAGTCCTCAGGATTCATCTTAAGTCGGAATCGCACCTGGACAAGCTGCTTGATGCCTTGAAATCCCTGTGAGAGTCTGAAAAGAACCGACTGCCGGCTTGGACGCATCAAATGGCTTCTACCGAGTTGCGCTCAAAGAAGTGAAATGAACACGAAACTCAGTCTTTACCAAAAAGAGATCCAAGAGACCGAGAACGCCATCCTATGCGTGGCTAAGGCCGAGAAAATGGTGTCGGAACTGGGAAAAGCACTGATCGAGGAAACGGAAACGACCCAGGGAAACGGTGCAACCGAGACCCACCATGCGCGGAATGGCAAGTGGTCTTTGGAGAGAGACGGCATTCTCACACGCGACAATGATTGATGCCGGTCCCTCACGAACAGGAACCAAATCCGACTCAAGGGTGCGCTTGCGAGTCAGGGCATCTCTTGAAGGGATTGCCGAGAATGTACCGCGCGTTTTAATGAATTCCCCCTGATCCTTGATTGGTATTACCTGGGGAAAAGCGTATTGAGCTTCATCAGTAGGGCCATGTCTCCCTCGGCTTTGTATTTACCGCTCATGAATGCCTGGGCGCCTTCGAGTCGCCCCTGGGCGATTGCCAGCCAGACCTCGGCGGGTGTGGTTATCGTCACCTGTGGGGCGGAGGCAGGACCCTCGTGGAAAACAGCCCTTTGGTCTTGAATCGTCAAATGCGCGGTGAAGTCTTCGCCATCGGTGACCTTGAATTGGTAGGTGACCTCAAGGCCGGCCGCAGCTTCCGGATCAAGGCCCTTGGGCATCATCTCCAGCAGGTCTCTCACCGACTTCGCGGAGTCCGGTCCGACAGGGGGGGTGGATGCCGTCTCTCGGGTTTCCCTTCTGGTCTGTGCGTGTCTTTTCATCAGATCCTTCAGCCAGGCGCGTCTCATTTCAGGGGTTCTGGTACCGGTTGATTGGGTCTGGCCCACATAGGCCTCGAAGCTTTCGTACAATCCGTGCTCTTTCCAGTGCTCGTGGTCTGATTTCATTAACTCCGGGTGGTCGTGCACCAGTTTGCCCATGAATTGCCAAAACTCCAGGTCATCGCACGTGGCCGGGTAACGTCTCCCTTCCCTGACCGCAAGGACCAGGTCACGGGCCAGGTCTTTGGCTCGGGCTTCGACGGCCTCCTTGCCTATGAATTCCCCCGGTCCGACAGCGATAGAAGTAAGTTCGCCCACATTGAAGGCGCCGAACGCTCGCAGCACGCCTCCAAGATACCTCGCCGTATCGGTCTCACCCCAGCCCGCGGAGACACTTACTGCAAGGCCCGGCTTCCACGTGGGACGCGGCTTGTGCCCAAAGCTCAGAGACCGGTCCAGAAATGTCTTCATCTGCGCGGTGACGTGGTGAAAATATACCGGTGATGCGAGAATCAGAGCGTCCGCGTCCAGCACTTTGGCCGCCAGCGCCTTGTGGTCGTCCTTGATCCAGCAAGTACCCTTTTCCAGGCACAAAGCGCAGCCGGTACAGTAATTGATCAAATGTCGGCTGAGCATAATGTGTTCCAGCTCGAACCCTTCCTTGTTCAGGTGCTCTTCGAGCATTCCGATCATCAGGGATGTGTTGCCCACTCCTTCGTGTGGGGAACCGTTGATTGCGACGACTTTCGGGTTGTTTCTCACATTCTCCTCCTTGCCAACGAATTCCTTTTGCGCAGGCCGCTCAAGCGGCCCCGGGATGGGTGGTTCGGGCCTTGATTCGGTTTCTGGGGCCCGCACCGGCTCAATACCCAGTCTGCGCTGGTAATAGTCCGGATAATATTTCGTGAACGGTATACCTACACCCAGGAGCAAGACCATAGGCACACCCACCTTGAAAACAATTTGCCCAAGTCCATTCTCCGGACTCAGCGCGAAAGTCGGAATCAAAGCGGAAACCGCGCAAGCCCCGAAAATCCCGGCCCAAGCCCACGTCATGTTGAGATTTATCCGCTTGAATATGTCGGTTTCCCAAACCGCCTGCGGGACACGTTTTCTGGCAAAGTGCGTTGTGAACGGTTCCCGCCCGAAAAGCATCGGTCCCGCCACGGAAAGGAACAGAACTCCATAGAGTAAGGCTTCGGGAAAATCCGCGGCCAATCGCCCAAGGCCGGTAGGCCAAAACACAAATCCGGCGGCCGCGAGCGCTATAAATAATGCCATTGCCTTGTCGATCGCTGATGCCATGTTCCATCGGACGAGCGCCAGAACCGAGGGGACTATGATCAGAAGGAGCAGGACCGTCACCGCGCTCATCAGATCCAATCGGAAGTGGGTAGTGTGCCCGATTGTCATGTACGCCACGATCACTACCGTCGGCAAAAAGGGAAATATTCGCTTCATGATAACAACTCCTCGTCTTTCAGGTCCCTGGACCCTGCCACACGCAGTTGGAACAGCCGATCAATCACATAGGTGCGCGTGGCTCGAGCGGCCTGGACCAGTTCAAGGGTAAGTCCTGCATCCAGCTCATCAGGGAGATGATGCGTCAGGCGCCGGCGCAAACGCATCTCCTCGTCCACGATCTGTTTGGCCAACCTGGGATAAAAGGCCATATCATCCTCGGTCATGCCCCTGGAGATTCCCCCCGCGTAAATGGTTCCCATGCCCACATCTTCTTCATCGAAGAATCCGGATTTCAAAGGCAACAGCATCTTGGCCCTGATCAGATCATCAACCTGGTCTGACGTCAGTCCGGTGGCCCGGCAGTAAGCCGATTGATCCAAGAGCTTTCCCGATGTTTTGCCGAATATGGTCTGAGTTAACCATGTCCTGAGAGTTACGTCCTGTCCTTCATCGCGCCACCTGATCAGGTTCTTGATCTTGGCCAGCGGAAGGCGATGGTTGCTCTGCATAGTTTTGATAAAACGAATCCGCTCCACGGAGTCCGGATCGTAATATGCCATATTGGGGCTCGTTTTGACCGGTTCCGGGAGCAGGCCCTCGTTGACGTAATGTAGAATCGTTGATTTGGGAACACCTGTGGCCTTGGTCAGATCCTGCATCCTCAGGAAGGGTTTCCCGTCCTGAGTTTGCGGCCGTTGTGATGGGCCTTTTCTTGCCATGATCCGAGTCCGGGCCTTTCTCTCTCTTTCCAGCCCCCCCACCTTACTGCACAAAATATCGAGTGTCAAGTGCCACCTGCCACTTGATGCCAGGTTGCGGTCAAAAGAGTGCGGTTCTGTTCCAGGGCGCCACTGCCGGCTTGCCCAGCAGTGTTCGACAGTACTCGGTCGATCGCACATCGGTATCACCCATACGAGGCGGGCGGACGATTCGATGCGTCCATGTCATGGCAAGCGCAGCGAAGCAATCCCATTACTTGGGTCGAGGCCCGTTGTGCGGAGCACAGATACGGTATTTGGTACAATTCGACACCGTGGGGTGGCTCGGGGCTCTGAGTTTCAGCGCTGCGACTTGGCGTCTGAGCGCCCGAGACCTTTGGATCGGATGGAGCGACCGGGCTCACCGAGCGAACCTCTACAAGGTACTGTGCAACAGCAGGTTCCTGATTCTCCCCCCGGTGAACGTCAAGAATCTCGCGTCTCACGTGCTCGCCCACGCGACAGCGCGAGTTTGTCGAGACTGTGAGGAGCGCTTTGCGGAATTGGAACTCAAGCCCCTAGAGGACGAGGACTTCCTCCACTAGGGGCCTGTCACGAAATAACGCCGGCATTCTCCTGTAGGGGCGGGCCTATGTGTCCGCCCTTTCCCGCGTGCCCACCCTTACGTCGCGGCCGACACGCAGAGCCTGCCCCGGACTCCGATCCGAGGTAAGCCCCTACAATTGGGTCAGCAACCTATCGCCTGGTCTATTCCGTGACACACCATAAAGGTTTGGGCCGTGTATTTGCTGGAGATTGATTCGCCCAAAGGGTTGAAGAATTCTCTTGAGTGGATGCTCCCGACACTGTTAAGACGACGAATTTGGAGAGGCCATACAGATTGTCAAATGGTATGCGACCCGATGGAACATAGAGATCTGTCACAAGGTAATCAAGAGCGGTTACCTACAGGGGGTTCCAGTCGTAGAACCCATTTTCAATGCGTCGCACTATAGTAGGATGTCATTGCTCTGGCTGGCGAAGCAATCTCATGCACCATGAATACGGGGATTGCTTCGTCGTTTCATTCCTCGCAATGACATGTTCAGAGCGGACCTTCCGCCCAGTGAAACTGAAGGGGTACGTCCTCCGAAGGCCTAAACGGACCGAGCATGCGCGCTGCGACTCAACCCGTGTCAACGCTTAGGCTGTTCCGACTTCTCCTCTACCAGATCCAGGGCCCGCAGCTCGTCCTGCAGCTGCCGTCTCCGCTGCTCAAGTTGTTCTTTCCGCTTCTTGGCATTGATCTTCTGAATCTTCAGATCGATGTCGGCCGCGGCAAGTTGATCTTTCAGTTGTTGTTCTCGATGCTTAGTCTGTTTACTGCGACGCAGATCATTGAGTTCCTGAATCTTCAGGTCCAACTTTTTCAATTCCATTTGATTCTTAAGCTGCCGCTCTGTCTGTTCCCTTCGCTTCTTTTGCTTGATCTGATTGAGTTCCTGAATTTTCCCGTTGAGTTCGGCCGTTTGCAATTGGTTCTTGAGGTTTTGCAGCCGCTGGTCCTTTTGAAGCCTGCGCCTCTTTTGATTCAGATCGTGAATCTCCTGATCCAGATCCAACGCCTTGAGGCGCTGCTCAATTCGGCTGCGGCGTTGCTCACGGCTTAGTGCCGTCGATCGCCTGTTTTGTTTCCGGATCTCGGCTGCGGCAGCGGAAGGCAGCCTCTTGATGTCCGATTTGTCTGTCTCCGCCGATCGTGCTATCGGAGAGCCAATGCTCTTTGAGAAGGCGGACGGCACATCAGTGAGTCCTAAGAAGCACAATAGCCCGCCCAGAAACAAGAGAGCTGAATTTTTCATGAGTTTCCCCTTTTCTCGCTCGGTTTATTCCTTTGTACTCGACCGACCGCAACCGCGTCAATGGTCTCACCCCTCAGGGTGTGTCACAAAATAAACCTTGCAACAGGTTGCTGACGCAATTGTAGGGGCAGACCCCGGATCGGAGTCCGGGGCAGGCTCTGCGTGTCTGCCCACACGTAGGGGTGCGCACGCGGGAAAGGGCGGACACATAGGTCCGCCCCTACAGGAGAATGCCAACGTTATTTCGTGGCAGGCCCTTAGGGACTGGTAAAGTGTTGAAAAACGCGCGGCCGGCAAAAACTATCAGTTACGGCACAAACTGAGTATCATTTGAGTATGAGGGCGGCCTTGTGGTAATCTCTACAAATTGAAGGACAGCGGCAATGTGGTTTTACCCTTCCTTCCCAACTGCCGGCGACCCGGATGTCAAAGCAGAGCTCCCGGACCGCCCGGCCTAGCGATAGGGGGCAAAAATGGGACTGATTCGTTACGTGTGTTTGTCTGATCAGCATCTGGGGTACGACCTGGGGTTACTGACAAAGTTGGATGGTCAGGGACACCCGATCTATTCCGAAGTGAGCCCTGTGATGCAGGCTTTTTGTGACGGGCTCAGAGAACTCCTGGTGAAGAACCGGCAAGAGCATACAGCGCAGTTCGAGGAGATGGGGAGACCCACCCTGGTCTTGATGGGAGACGTTCTCGACCTTGCCTTTGCCACAATGAACGGCGCGGGCATGGTGTTCGAGACCTTTATGAGACTCATCGCGCAAGATGGAGACAGACTCTTTGACCAGATCATTTTCATCCCGGGTAATCACGATCATCACCTGTGGGAAACCGCGCGTGAGGCCAAGTACCTGGACTACGTGCGTAAGAACCCGGACCAACCCACGACCGAATTGGTGCCGTGGCACGCGACAAATGTGTTTGTTACGACAGACGCCCGCGCGCGGCCTCCTGATCCCAGGATACTGACGCTGCCCGTTTACTCCGAATTCCTGACAATACTCGCTCAGAAGTTTCCCGCTCTTAAAGACCATAAGGTCCGGATAGCCTATCCCAATTTCGGTCTTTTCAACCAGGACAACTCGAACTGCGTGTTGTTCCATCACGGCCATTTTTTTGAAGGTCTCTATTATTTCCCGAGCACACTCAAGGAGCTGCTCTTTCCGCATCAGAAGTGGCCGAGAGATGTTTGGGATGTGGAATGTGAGAACTTTGCGTGGATCGACTTTGTTTGGTCCGAGTTGGGTCGATCTGGCCAGGTCGGTCAGGACATGGAGACCATCTACGAGAGATTGATCAGAGGACTCCAATCCACTATTCGAGGCCCGAATCAGCTTCCCAGCCTGTCGCGTGTCCGGAGCGAGCCCGAATCGGTGATAAGGGAGACCGAACACCATCTGGCTGAATCGTTCCTTTCCGTGATCGAGAACATGTCCGTTGAGTGGGAGAGTTCACACACGGATCATCCCATGAGTCGGCATCTGCGCTTTCTATTGCGTTGGTACGTCAATTGGCCGCTTCGAAATCAGGTCATCGCGGAACTCGGGCGGGAGCTCAGCCACGCGCCACCCATGACACTTCTTTTCGGGCACACCCATAAGCCTTTTCTCGACACCATGAGGCTGACGGCATGGGGAAAGATATATGCCTACAATACCGGAGGATGGCTTATTCAATCCGTGGACGCGGAACCCGTCTATGGAGGCGCTCTGGCGTTCATCAACGAGGATCTTCAGACCGCCTATCTGCGCATGTACGTGGAAGGCCGACCAGAACACGAGTTGGAGGCTGAAACCCTTGATTCTTCAGCACAGGGTTTTGTAGACGAAATCAATGGATTGATCGATCAACATTCTATTTGGGACGGGTTCGGTGAAGAAGCGGATGACGCGGTACAGCGGCGGGAGGGATTCCTCGAACAAAGGACGAAGGCCCAGGCATCGGACTGACCAGCAAAGGGCTATACGAATGCGCGATCAAACGAGTGGTGCTTATACCAATGCGCAATCAAGAGAGTGAGATCGGTTTCTTGGGTGCCACTGCCGGCTTGCCCAGCAGTGCTCTTTATCACTTGTTTGAACGCGCATTGGTATTAGTGCTGCGTTTCGTAAGTACGGTCGCGGTTTCCACTCAATGCTGTGTCCCCCAAGGGCTTGTTCACGACACTGCCGGAATTGCAACGGGCTTGGTTTGTAGGGTGACCCGCGGTCACCCGGGGGCAAGGTACGACAATCCTGCCGAGCACGAGCACTTTTGCCGGATCAGCCGTTCTCCCTTTGCAGGAGCATCTCGATCAATTTGTCGGCCCGGTCCACGAATAGGTCCGCGGATGCCGCGGCCTCTTCGGAGAATCCGGTGGAGTTCTGTTCCGACTCGGCGGGGAATTCCTTGGAGTCCAGCAAGAGAAACGGCACCGGGTCCGGTGAATGTTTCCGTGTAGCAAGTGGTGTGTGATGATCGGGCATCAGGAGGATTCTCCAGTGGTCAAACTGCACGAGACCTTTTAGAATTGGGCCCGCCACTTTCTTGTCAAAGTCCTCAATCGCTTTGATCTTGAGATCCAGTTTGCCCGCGTGAGACGTTTCATCCGGGGCCTCAACGTGTACGAACACGAAATCCTCGTCTTTTAGCGCATCCAGAGCCGCTTGGACCTTTCCCTCGTAATTTGTATCCAGGTAACCGGTGGCTCCCGGGACTACAATGGGTTCGAGTCCCGCGTATCGTCCTATTCCGCGCAGCAGATCCACTGCCGACACTACGGATCCGGTGATATTGAACCTCTCGGTGAGGGTCTTCATGCTGGGCGGCTTTCCTTGGCCCCAGGGCCAGACCGAGTTGGCCGGACCTTGCCCTCGCCGCAATCTGTCCTCGTTCACTGGATGGCTTTCAAGCGCTTTCCAGGACTCTATGATGACGCGGATCATCTTGTCCGCGCCCGCGCCGCTGGGGAATCGACTGCCGATAGGTTCTCCGAGGAAGTCATGAGGCGCATGGGTGACGCACCCGTCCGGTCCATTACCCCACACGAGCAGATGTCGATAGGATACCCCCGGGTAAAGGGCAAATCCAAAGGGTTCCAAGACCGGCTTCAAGGCATCCATCAGTACGTGGGCTTCCGCTGTAGTGATATGATCCGCGCTGTGATCGGCCATGACAGAATAGTTCCGATCCAGCTTCACCAGATTCAGACGAAAGGCCAAGTCATGCTCGGTCAGATCCACTCCCATGGAGGCTGCTTCAAGGGGGGCCCGCCCGCTGTAGATCTCGCCCGGTGAATACCCCATGATACTCAGGCCGGCCACATCACTGCCCGCGTCCATGCCTTCAGGCACAGTGCGAGTGAGTCCGAGGGTTCCAGCGTCAGCCATCTTGTCCATCCAGGGGGTTTCCGCGGCCTGCAAAGGCGTGCGATTACCCAGGTCGGGAATGGGTGAATCAGCCGCGCCGTCCGGTATCAGAATCACGTATTTTGTTTCAGAATCCGAGGACATTCAAAACCTTTTTCATTTCCGGTTCACAGGTGATCGGTTCCGGACACTCGTCTATAGCGTAGGCCGGATCTTTGAGGCCATGCCCTGTCAGCGTGCAAACCACTCGGTCTCCCTTGCCGAAAAGCCCGGCTTTGTTCTCTTTTATCAGGCCCGCCACAGACGCGGCGGACGCGGGCTCACAGAAAACCCCCTCCAAAGAGGCTACCATCTTGTAGGCCTGGAGTATTTCATCCTCGGTGACCATGTGGATGAGTCCTCCTGACTCATCTCGCGCCGCCTCCGCCTTTTTCCACGAAGCCGGGTTACCTATACGAATGGCAGTAGCCCTGGTTTCGGGCTTTTCGATAGGGTAGCCCCTCACTATGGGGGCAGCGCCTTCGGCCTGGAAGCCTATCATTTTGGGCAGCGAGTCTATTCTTCCCGCTTCCTTGTAACGGTTGTAACCGGCCCAGTATGCGGTAATATTACCCGCGTTTCCCACAGGCAGACTGTGATATTCCGGCGCCTTTCCCAGCGCGTCGCAAACCTCGTACGCGGCCGACTTTTGACCCTCTATCCTGTGAGGATTGAGTGAGTTGACGAGGGTAATGGGATGGCTGTCGGAGATTTCCACGACCAGCTTCAAAGCGTCGTCAAAGTTTCCCAGGATTTGGATTACGGTAGCGCCGTGTGCCATAGCCTGGGCCAGCTTCCCAAGAGCGATCTTGCCTTCCGGGATGAGCACAAGAGCATCCATGCCCGCTCTCGCGGCATATGCGGCCGCGGAGGCCGACGTGTTGCCCGTTGACGCGCAGATCACGGCCTTGGAACCTTCTTCCTTGGCCTTGGAAATCGCATAGGTCATGCCCCTGTCCTTGAACGAACAGGTGGGGTTAAGACCCTCGAATTTGAGGAAAATGGAGATCTCCGGATTGATCTTCTCAGCCAGGTTCCCGGCAGGAATCAGCGGTGTGTTTCCCTCCAGAAGCGTTGCAATATCCGCTTCTTTGTGGATGTCGTAGAACTCACGATACTCCCTGATGACGCCCTTCCACATACTTGTTTCCTCATGGGTAGTTCTCGAAACCGTTACTTTATCCCAAGCAGAGCAATAAGGCAATCATGAAAGGCTTTCATCTTCGATTCTGATTATGCCCGTGGGTCCTTCCGCCACGTCAAGTTCGGCAATCTTGCGGCAGGCTTTCTGAATATCGGCCTCGCGCGCGACGTGTGTCAGAAACACTATGGGCACAGCCCCCGATCTGTCCCTTCCTTTCTGGATGACCGAGTGTATGCTTATGCTGTGCTCGGCCATTATCCCGGATATCTTTGATAAGACCCCGGGCCGGTCCAGGGCCTGGACCCTCAGGTAATAGTTGGTTTCGATGTCCTCCATCTTCATCAGGCCCGTGGAGACTATCCGATCCTCGGGATATCCCAGGGGCGGAACGCGGCACGATTCATTGGTCGCCATATTCCTGGCCAATTCGACTATGTCACCCACCACGGCGGACGCGGTCGGTTCTCTACCCGCGCCGCGACCGTAGAACAGCTGATCGCCCACCATATCCCCTTTGAGGTAAATGCCGTTGAAAACACCATCCACACGAGCAAGAGGATGGTTTCGGCGGATCATGGTCGGGTGTAGACGCGCCTCCACGCGGCCGTCAAGGGACTTTATCACGGCCAGGAGTTTTATCTTGTACAAGAACTCCTTGGCCATCTCCACGTCAAAATTGTCGATATGTCGTATCCCCTCAACGTACACGCTTTCCACGGGAATGCGAATGCCGTGAGTGAGGTTCAGCACGAGCACGAGTTTGTGGGCCGTGTCGATTCCGTCAACATCCAATACCGGGTCAGCCTCAGCGTATCCCAGTTCCTGGGCACGGCTGAGCGTCTGCTCAAAGGAGACCCCCGGATCGTCATCCATAGCCGACAAGATGAAGTTGCACGTTCCGTTGAGTATGGCCATCACTTTTTCAAAGCGATTGGCCACCAATCCTTCCCTGAGGGACCGTAGAATAGGAATCGCGCCCGCGACAGCGGCTTCGAAACCGATATCTCTCCCCGCAACGTGCGCTGCCTTGAATATCTGAGCCCCATGTTCGGCCAGAAGCGCCTTGTTCGCGGTGACCACGTGCTTATTGTTGGCAAGCGAATCCAAAATGAATTGGCGAGCAGGATCGTGCCCGCCCACCAACTCCAACACAATGGATATGTCGGGGTCCTCGATTACTTCTCGGGCGTCACGTGTCAACAGTGAGCGATCCACCTCGACGCCTCTGTCCGATTCCAGATCAAGGTCCGCGATACGCTTCAAGCGCAGCGGGAAGCCTATTCTGGCTTCCAGGATCTCCCGGTTTTCTTGGAGTATCTTGACAACTCCGGCCCCGACGGTGCCGAATCCTATGAGTCCTATGCATGCTTCGTTCATGACCTATCCGACCGCGATCTTCCTCGCTGGGGCGCCTTGGGCCATCAACTGCCGGATACCTCGAACGGCCTGATTGATCCGCTTACGGTTCTCAACAAGGGCGAACCGAACATGTTCATCGGCAAAGGGCCCAAATCCCACACCAGGGCTCACCGCCACCTTTGCTCGTTCCGTCATCAGCTGCGAGAATTCCAGCGACCCCATGTGCCTGAATTCTTCCGGTATTCTCGCCCATACAAACATGGTGGCCTTGGGAGGCTCCACGGCCCATCCGCTGTCGTTGAGTCCGGCACACAGGGCGTCGCGACGGTCTTTGTATTCGTTCACGATCTCTTGCACGCAGCTCTGATCTTCGGTGATCGCGATTATCGAAGCGATCTGCACCGGTTGAAAGATACCGTAGTCTATGTAGCTCTTTAGCCTTTTCAAGGCCCCTATCATCGTCGGATTGCCTGCTACGCAGCCGACCCTCCATCCGGCCATGGAATAGCTCTTGGATAACGAGAACATTTCCACTCCGATCTCTTTGGCTCCCGGCGTCGCGAGGAAGCTGGGGGCTTTGTAGTTGTCGAAAGTCAGGTCAGCGTATGCAAAGTCGTGGATCACCATAATGTTGTATTGATGCGCGAAGTCCACGATCTTCTTGAAGAAATCCTCATCAACGCACATGGTGGTCGGGTTGTGGGGAAAGGAGATGATCATCATTTTCGGCAAGGGCCATGTGAGATCTATCGCGGATTTCAGATCCTCAAAGAAGTCACAATCCGGTCTTATGGGCACATTCCTGAGACCCGCGCCGGCTATTACGACTGAATATGGATGAATCGGATACGCGGGTGCGGGCACGAACACCACTTCACCGGGCCCCACAACGGCAAGGACCAGATGCGCAAGCGCGTCCTTGACCCCCATTGTGGCGACCACCTCGGTGTCAGGGTCCAGATCCACCGCGTAACGCTTTTTCCACCAATCGGCAAACGCGGTTCTTAGTTTGGGTATGCCCGCGGACGCGCTGTATCTGTGGTTTCTACCATTCTGAACCGCTTCAACCACCTTGTCTACTATGTGTTGGGGGGTGGGAATGTCAGGGTTACCCATCCCCAGATCGACAATATCCTCTCCATCACTTCTCAATTTTGCCTTCAGGTCGTTGACCTTCTGGAAAATGTAGGGAGGAAGCCGTTTAATCCTTCTGAACTCTTCCACGTTGACCTCCAGGCGGCATTTGCCGCCTTCTCGATTTCTCTCCAGGTATTAGTGTATCGCGTCGAGCATTCAGTTCCCCGATAATTGCGTCCCGATATTGGGATCAACGATCAGCGGCCGGCCCGGGGAACAAGCGCGGGCAACTTTCCCAATTGCCTTTGTGGGGCCACCCTCTGCAATCACCAGCGGAACTCAATCTATTCGACTGAAGCGCTCTCCACGCGATCCCAAGCGGGTTCTGTGCCGGCAAGAATCGCTTCCGCCACCCGGGTTCTGGCGCCCGCCCCATCATAGAGCAACAGCGTATCCTCTATCAAGGTCTGATCCTGCTCACGCGGTCTGGCCTCTACACAAACCAGCGTGGGCGGTACGCCTTCTCTAGGGTGAATCCATAGCATACGCGAGGGCTCAAATCCAGCATCTTTGAAGACCGCGCCCACTTGATCCATTCGATCAGCCGGATATATGAACGACAACCTTCCTTCAGGCCGGAGAAGTTCCCGTGCCGTCCTGAACAACTCACCCAACGGCATCATCAACTGATGTCTCGCCAGGGCCTTCTCATGCTGAACGCTGACTCGTCCCCGCCCGGGTTCATAATAGGGGGGGTTGGACACTACGGCATCGAACATCCCATGCCTGAAATAGAGACCCGCCTGGCGTAGATCCCCCCTGACTATGGATACACGGGATTCCAACCGGTTGAGCCCGGCGCCCCGGGCCGCTCGATCGGCAAGCCCTTCCTGGATCTCCAGGCCCACTACTCTGACCGAGGGCTCTTTCAGCGCGAGACCGAACGCGATCACCCCACACCCTGTCCCCGCGTCCAATATGAACTCGCCCGGCCTGGGACTCACAAACCACGTAAGGATCAGCGCGTCCTCACTCACTCGGTATCCGCGCGCGGCTTGGATGACCTTCAGCTTGTTTCGGAACAGGCCGTCTATAGATTCCAGCGTCTGTTTTGATTCGGAGTGCAAGGTCAAGGATCAAATACGTTCGCCTGGATGTCGAGGCTTTTTTGCGCCCGGACTTGGGGCCTGAATGTCAAAAGACGTTCAGGACCAGGCCGGAAGAGACTTTGGGATAGAAATAGGTGGACTTGTGAGGCAACTGGTATCCTAATTCAGCGGCCTCCCGCATTTGCTCCACACGGGTCGGATTCATGATGAAACTGATTTGTACATCGCCCCGCCGCGCCTTTTCCAGGGCCTCTTCGGCCGATGGGGCGTATTCCATGTGTTTTTCCAGGTCTTCCTTGTCAATTTCCAGACCACGAGCGATCACCAACTCTCGCAGTATGGTGACATCAAGAGTTTTCAAAGGGCCCGGGATCGTCTGATCAATGTAGGTTTCAACACGATCAAACCCTTTTACCCTCATGAGTCTGAAGCAGTTCTCGCCATGAACGTACATTCCGAATTTGCCCCCGACCGTGGCGCGTGCAGCAACCCGATCCAGCAGCTTTTGTGCCGCGTCCTTCATGTCGGTTTCCGAGAAGAATATCGCGTCCTTTTCGAAACAGGGCTTGAGCCGTCTCCAGAAACCTTCAAGGTCAATTCGGGTCAGACCTTTGATCATCCTATGAGCGGGCCTGATGCACAGACCCGGGTGTGACATGGAAGTGAGGTACATCATCACATGGTTGTGGGCCGCGGAAGCATTGGAACCTGATGCCTCATCCATTTCTTTCTTGTACGCCCGCGCGGTTTCGTACCGATGGTGTCCGTCGGCTATGAAAATACTCTTGGGATCGAGCAATTTGGTGATCCGTGAAACCGCGGCATCATCCCGAATGCTCCAGGTTCGATGAACGGTTCCATCGGAATCCACTGTCTCCTGTTCGGGCGGCCCGTCCATAGAGGGCTTGTATTGCTCGGCAATTTCGTTGCTCGCGTCTTCGAACAGGGCGTGAATGGGCGTCATGTTGGCCTTGCAGGCCCTCATAAGGTCTAATTGGTCCTGTTTGGGGCCTTTGTATGTCTTCTCGTGGGGCAAGACCTTCCCGACGCCGTAATCATCCACCTTCACAAGCGATACGATCCCGTCGATTATCCGGCGACCTCCCTCGGGAAGCTCGTAATCCATCTGGTACACAGTGAATCCGGGCCGATCCCTCCGGGTGAAGACGCCTTCGCTCATCCACTCACTGAGAGCTTGTCGCGCTCTTGTGTACCGATTGTCCGCCTCGGTATCGTCCTTGCTCGTCTTGCCAAGGACCAATCTGATAATGTTGTAAGGATGGGCCTGGTAGAAACCCTCCTGCTGTTCCTCGGAGATCACATCGTAGGGCGGCGCGATCAACTTATCAAGATCCGCGGCACAGTTACCGTTGTAATGGACCATTCTGAAAGGCCTAATTTCCGCCATCTGAGCTACCTTTTCCGACAAACTCAAGTAATCGTGCGGACAATCCTCAGATATTGAGGCGCCTCGCCAACGCAGAACAGGGTGTCCAAATTCCTAAAGTGAACGGGTCTGTCGAGTCTGAATGATATCGCAGTCTTTTAACACGCTCACATTGGGGGGTCAAGGATTGAAATCCGCGGCCGGCGAAGTAGTCGTTCCGGGCCGTGATTACCGCGCATCGGGATAGTACGTTGATCGACATCTGTAATTCCGTATAATTCCGTAATTCCGCGGTAATTCCGGGTATACCATACTTAATTCAATTCTTTCGGTTGAAGCCGGTGTTGTTCAATCTTCGTTCGCATGTGCGGGGAACATTGGTGTTGTGTTTATCGCTGGTTTGGCCCATATCCGGATGAACCGCCGGCCTCTTGTCAAACCGGTTTCAGATCACGCTGAGTTTCCGGAATAGGGCATCTGTGTCCGAGTAGGAACGGATGCGCGCTCACGAGCGCGGCGGGGCGCCCTCCCAAAGCTGCGCGAAGATGAAGAGGAATTTGCCACAGAGGCCACAGAGAGCACAGAGAAGACATTTTGGAGAGCGTCCCCCTTTGCGCGGGGCGCCCGTTTCCTGCAAATCATCGGGTCTCATTGCCTGCCTTGTTTACGCCATATGCGAAATCCCGTGCTTTTCGGGCAACGCACAACGCCTCATTGCATATTGTTTGGTCCGGCAAGGCCTGGGGTAGGGCATAATAGACGGGATACTTTGAAGGGATGTATATGGAGTAATTCCATGATCGGCAAGGATACCGACTAATTCCCTTACACTGTGCGTAAGCACAAACGAGAGATCGCGCTCAATAATAACCGCCTTCAAATATTTTTCCACCGCCTGTTGAGCGTTCTGAAGGCATGCGTTCAGATAGCCGTGCTCCAGGGTCAGCGTCGAGACATCAAGATTCTCGTCGGCATAGGAAATCCATATGCGCGCTTCATCCTTCATAAATCACTTCGCCCTTTTCGACTTCCCGCAAAAAAGGCCCTTGTTCCGGGTTCGGTCGTACTGGAATGACATCCAGGGGAATCATCCGGGCGATATTCCGAAGCATTCGACGATACTTCCTCGCAAGGGGATAATAGCTCTCTTTTGAATCCTGAAACACGGCTATATCCAAATCGTGCGGATCATCGGAATTCACAAAGGACCCGAAGATCACTACCCGCCGCACTTCAGGAAAACTTGATAATCCGGAAGCGATTTCCCTCTTCATCATCTCTTTGGTCTCATCCGCGACATTCATGTTCTGACCTCCCGGTTCTTGAAGAATGCATCCAGGTCGCGGTCGGCCTTGTCGCGCGCGGCTGCAATCTTCTCGGAAACGGTCTGGTGAATCCGTGTGACATAATACTGATTTAGTTCCGACATGCCAAGCTCCTTTTCAAAGCATTCGAATTCCGGGTACACCATATTTGAATTCCGGGTACACCATACACAATTCCATTCTTTCGGTTGCAGCCGGTTTTGAACAACGATCATTCGCAAGTGCGGACACATTGCTGCTGTGTTTATCGCGGGTTTGGGCCCATATCCGGATGAACGGCCGGCCTCTTGTCAAACCGGTTTCAGATTAAGCTGAGTTTCCGGAATAGGGTATCTGTGACGGGCTCAAGTCTGGTTTTGGTTCTTATTCTGCGGGATTCATTGCGCGCAGCCGTCTGCCCGTGCCGACAAGGGCGCGGGACTGGTGGGTCGGATGGGTTGAAGAGGTACCAGGGGTCAACGGCCAGGAACGCACTGAAGAGGGACTCCTCCGGAGCTTGCGAGTTACGCTCCGGAAAACGATCCGGTTGAACCGTGACGAAGCCGTCAAGGCCGCGGCCCCGGACTACACGGAAGTCGAACTCGTCGTATGAACCGGCCTGTCCTGCTGAAGCATTACAATAATATTCGCGAAATGGTATTATCCTTACGGCGCGGTATACGCTGGAGAAACCGACAGGAGCGAATCAGGTGAAACTGCAAATCGTCATTCACGAAGCGGAAGAAGGCGGGTACTGGGCGGAGGTCCCGGCTATCCCCGGTTGCGCCACACAGGGGGAGACGTTCGAGGAGTTACTTCAGAATCTCTATGAGGCGGTGGAAGGGTGTCTGTCCGTTTCCATTCAGCCACCCAAGACCACGGGTCGAGATAGGGTCATGGAGATCGTCGTATGAAGTCCGTCTCCGGCAAGGAACTTTGTAAAGTCTTTGAGCGGAACGGTTGGTCCCTTCTTCGTGTGCATGGGAGCCACCACATCCACGGAGGGAGGGGAACATTATACGCCTCTCAGTGCCCGTGCATGGCGCCAAACCGCTGAAGAGAGGTCTCATCAAACACCTTCTGCGGATGGCCGGTCTGTCTGAGGAAGACCTGTAGCAGACCAATATCCAGGTTTTCGGACGTTTTCCGGACCCCGGCGTCGGGGCCCCCCAATATGCATTCCCAGGCAGAGCCCTGCAGGGGCGCACGGCTATTCATGGTTTGCCCCTTCGGGGCAATTACCGCGCTTGATCTTGCTTTCTGAATCCCGCGCGTTTTTGTCTCTCATTGACCGCATACAGATCCGCGTTCATTTCAACAAGGGACACAACCCCGGTTTCAAGTCGCATTGAAGTTTTGGTGGTTACTTCTGTTCGTCTTTGACTTCCTCGAAGTCTGCGTCTACCACGTCCTCATCGGGAGCGCTCGGGGGTGGTTCCTGGCCTCCCATGGGGCCGGCTCCGGGATCTGCTCCGGGCTGTTGCTGACCGCCGGCTTGCTGGTACATGATCTCAGCCAGCTTGTGTGACGCCTGGGTGAGCTCTTCTACTGCGGTCTTAATGGCCTCAGTGTCCTCACCTTCCATCGCGGTTTTCACTTTGGTTATCGCTCCGTCAATAGTGCTCTTGGTTGCGTCATCGACCTTGTCCGCATGCTCTTGCAGCGTCTTCTCGGTCTGGTAAACGAAAGCGTCGGCCTGATTGCGCGCTTCGATGAGATCACGTTTCTTCCTGTCATCTTCCGCGTGGGTCTCAGCGTCCTTGACCATGTTTTGGATCTCTTCCTCGGAGAGCCCGCTGGAAGCTGTGATCTTGATGGACTGTTCTTTGCCGGTCCCGAGATCCTTGGCGGAGACGTGGACTATGCCGTTGGCGTCGATATCGAACGCCACCTCGATCTGCGGCATGCCTCGTGGGGCGGACGGAATGCCGACCAGTTCGAATCTTCCCAGGGTCTTGTTGCTGGTCGCCATCTCGCGCTCGCCCTGGAGCACGTGTATGGAGACCGAGGGCTGATTGTCCGACGCTGTGGAGAAGGTCTGACTCTTCTTGGTAGGAATTGTGGTGTTCTTTTCGATGAGTCGGGTGAAAACCCCGCCCAGGGTTTCGATTCCCAGGGACAGCGGGGTCACATCCAGGAGCAACACGTCCTTGACGTCGCCCGCGAGCACCGCGCCCTGGATGGCCGCGCCCATGGCAACCACCTCGTCCGGATTGACGCCCCTGTGGGGCTCCTTGCCGAACATTCCCTTCACTTTGGCCTGTACTGCGGGCATGCGTGTCATTCCACCGACCAGGATAACCTCGTCGATCTCTCCCTTGGACAATCCCGCGTCATTGAGCGCTGTACTGCAAGGTTCGGCAGTTTTGTCGATGAGGTCCCCAACGAGCGCTTCCAGCTTGGCCCTGGTGAGCTTGAGATTGAGATGCTTCGGACCTGAAGCGTCGGCTGTGATGAATGGAAGATTGACATCAGTCTCCATGGAAGAGCTTAGCTCGATCTTGGCCTTCTCCGCGGCCTCCTTCAGGCGCTGAAGGGCCATCTTGTCCGAGCGAAGGTCTATTCCCTGGTCCTTCTTGAACTCATCGGCCAGGTAATCCATGATTCGTTGATCGAAGTCCTCGCCGCCCAGATGTGTGTCTCCGTGAGTGGATTTGACTTCAAAGACCCCTTCGCCGATCTCCAGAATCGATATATCGAATGTCCCGCCGCCCAGATCGAAGACCGCGACCTTCTCTTCTTTCTTTTTGTCCAATCCGTACGCCAGAGACGCGGCAGTGGGTTCGTTGATGATCCTGAGCACGTTCAGACCCGCAATCCGCCCCGCGTCCTTGGTGGCCTGGCGCTGGGAATCGTTGAAGTAGGCGGGGACGGTGACCACAGCGTTGGTAACCTCTTCTCCCAGGTAGTCTTCCGCGGTTTGCTTCATTTTCTGAAGGACCATGGCCGAGATCTCCGGAGGGGAGTACTCCTTTCCACGCGCCTCAATAGCCGCGTCACCGTTTTTGCCGTCAACGATCTTGAAGGGCGAGATCTTCGCGTCATCCTGGACCAGGGGAGCATTGAATTTCCGCCCGATAAGCCTTTTGATGGCGAACAGCGTGTTCTCAGGGTTAGTGATGGCCTGCCTCTTGGCCACTTGCCCGACAACCCGCTCACCGGTTTCCGTGAAAGCCACCATGGATGGTGTGGTTCGACCACCCTCCGAATTCGTAATGACCTGGGGATCACCGTTCTCCATCACAGCTACACAGGAATTGGTGGTTCCCAGATCTATTCCTATTACTTTGCCAGTCGCTTGTTCCGCCATCTCTTCCTCCTAACCGCCATTATCAAATGGAATAACAACGGCCTGTTCTGTATTTTCTTTTAGTTTTCCTTGTCGTTGGATTGATCGGTCCCGGATTCGACAGTCGTGGAGACCACCACTTTTGCCGGCCTCAGGAGTCGATCACGATACATATAACCCTTTTCCAGCACCTCGACGACCATGTTCTCGTCTTTGCCCGGCATGGGAGTTCGGGCTATGGCCTCGTGTACATTGGGATCAAACTCTTGATCGAGCGCCTCAATCGGCTTCACGCCGAATCTGTCAAGCAGCTGCTGGAGCATTCTTTCGATCATGCGAACCCCCTCGACCAGCGCGGCGCCGGCGCCTGGGTCATCACAATGGCTCAGAGCGCGATCCATGTTGTCCACCACAGCGAGGAACGCTCGCAAGAGATCTTCATTTCCATACTTCAGAAGCTGACTGCGTTCCTTGAGGGTCCGCTTTTTGTAATTGTCCATATCCGCGGCAGCGCGCAGCCAATTGTCATGGAACCGGTCACGCTCGGCAGACAGGTTCTCCAGGTGCTCCAACGGATTCCGATCCTCCGGTGTAATGCGGGCCACCACATCTAGAATTTGTCTCAGTTTTTCCTGGTCACTGAGATCGTCCCATGCGGGCCCCTTGGCCTCGGGCTGCGGCGCGGCATCGGTTTCATCGGGTCTGAGGTCCGCCGCGTCATCAGGAGCCGCGCTTGTATGCTCGATACGATCTCCGGTCTCGGGTGTCTCAGATTCCACATTCACTTTTATGGGAACGACTTTGCCGTTCTTTTTGGTCAACTCCGCCTCCTGTTCGCCTCACTGATCCGGACGTTCGGAGATATATATTCACTCGAGTACTTAGTGCAGGGCAATCGAATTACGCCAATAAAACCCAAGGCTTAATCTTTCGGTCTATCCGACATTACATTTGGGCACACCGCTCGGCCTTGTCAAGTGTCTACCAGCGGCTTGCACCGGCTAGATTTCTTTGGGGGAATGATTCTTTTCCTGATGGTATGTGAGAAGGGTTTGCTTGATTTCGTGGAGCTTATCTGAGAGAGACACCTTGTAAATGTGAGGATTTGAAAAGCGTTTGTATTCGGCTTCCAGGCGTTCTATCTGAGACCTGGAGTATTCTCTGACCGAATCGAGCGAAGGAATATCATAGACTTGTTTACCCCCCTTGAATACGGGCGCCATGATGTCTCTGGCTTCGTAGGGCGGCTTGTAGGTTTTTTTCATATAGTCGTACATCGGATGGTGGGCCCTGACCGGTACCCCGTGAGGAACCGGTTCATCCACGTGGGTCAGCAGGTCACCAATCATGCGGTCGTTCCCATTGTAGAACCGGACAATCTTTTTGACACCCGGGTTGGTTACCTTTTGAGGATTCTGGGATATCTTGATCTTTGGAACGAGCCTGCCGTCTCCCCTGTCCGCGGCCATGAGTTTGTACACGACTCCCAGCGCGGGTGTCTGATAGGATGTGATCAATCTGGTCCCAACGCACCAGACGTCGATTTTGGCGCCCTGATCTCTCAGGCTTTGAATGATCCATTCGTCCAGGTCGCTGCTGGCAAGGATCTTCACGTCGGCCAAACCCGCTTCGTTCAGCATTTCCCTGGCCGCTTTGGAATAGTAGGCCAGGTCCCCACTGTCGATCCTGATGCCCATCAAATTGGCCCCTGAGCCTTGCATCTTCCGGGCCACCTCGATCGCCTGACGCACTCCCTCAATAGTGTCGTACGTGTCAACGAGCAGGACACAATTGTCAGGAAAAACCCTGGCAAAGCCCTCGAACGATTCCATCTCCAGATCAAAGCTTTCCACCCAGCTATGAGCGTGAGTGCCCCTCACCGGTATCCCGAAAAGCTTGCCCGCTTTCACATTGGAGGTGCCCACACATCCGCCTATGTAAGCGGCCCGCGCCCCGTAGAGAGCGGCTTCCAATCCATGAGCCCGACGCGCGCCGAAATCCACCACCGGAGCGCCGCGGGTTGCCAGGCACACGCGCGCGGCCTTTGTAGCTATGAGCGTCTGATGGCCGACCAGGGCCAACAAGGTAGTTTCCAGGATCTGGGCCTCAGGGATGGGACCCACCACCGTGATGAGGGGCTCGTTGGGGAAAACAACCGTGCCCTCGGGCACCGCCCAGATGTCTCCTGTAAACTTAATGCCCGATGAAAGGTGTTCAAGCGCGGTTTCGGAAAAGATCCCAAGACTTGCCAGATATTCCACGTCATCCGGATAGATCCGAAGCCTGTTGACGTAATTTATGACGCTCTCCAGTCCCGCGGATACGCAGAACGCCCCTTGGTCCGGATTTTGGCGGTAATAAAGATCAAAGCAGGCCTGCTGTTTATCCTTCCCCAGAGCGTGGTACCCCGCGACCATGGTGAGTTCGTAAAGATCCGTATCCAGGGTGAGGTTCCCGTATTTCAAACGCTCAAAGGCCTTCGGACCGTCGAACGTGCCCAGATTCTCACCCGAATCGGAATCGATCAACTCCACTTCATCCAGCAACTTGCCGGTGGAAGGATCTCTCAGGGTCGGCTTCATTGATTCTCTTCCTCATTTTTCCTGGCGAAAAAGGTCTTGAACGAATCTTCGAATGGCTCAACAGCGGTTCCCCACTCAGTGATAATTCCCGCGATGAGTTCGCATGGTGTCACATCAAACGCGATATTACGCACATCAATTCCATCCGGGGCTATGGGGACTCCACCGAGATGAGTCACTTCCCTCGGGTCCCGCTCCTCGATGGGGATGTCTTCGCCGCCGGCAATAGACATGTCTATTGTAGACAGGGGCGCGGCTACATAGAACGGTATGCCGTGATATTTCGCCGACACCGCGACCGAATATGTGCCGATCTTGTTGGCCGCGTCGCCATTGGCGGCAATGCGATCCGCTCCCACAACCACCTTCGCGATCTCTCCGCGTTGCATAAGAGCGCCTGCTGTGTTGTCCGGAATGAGCGTCACCGGGATACCGAGCTTTTGGAGCTCCCATGTTGTTATGCGCGCTCCCTGAAGCAGAGGCCGGGTCTCATCCGACACTACTCTTATTCTCTTCCCGTTCTCAACTGCGGCCCGTATGACCCCAAGCGCCGTACCGTAACCGGCTGTAGCCAATCCACCCGCGTGACAGTGTGTCAGGACCGTCTCCCCGTCCTCAAGAAGAACTTGCCCATGACCGCCGATTCGCTCACAAAGCTTGCGATCCTCTTGTTCCATGAGAACCGCTTCGTCCACCAGGCGTTTCTTCATCTCTACAATTTCCAGATCCTGCCCGTTCCTGCGAACACGTCTCATTCGCTCCACGGCCCAAAAGAGATTCACGGCCGTGGGACGAGTGGCCGCGATTTTGCCGCAAACTTCCTCAAATAGCTGGCCAAAGGCTTCCCGGTCACCGTCCGACGCCTCAAGCATGCCCAATGCGATGCCCATTCCCGCGGCAACCCCGATCGCCGGCGCGCCTCGAACGGCAAGGCGCTTGATGGCGTCGCACATTCCATCAACCGCCCTGATTTCTATGTACTTCTCCTCCAGTGGAAGCAATGTTTGATCAAGGAGCCTGATATGGTTCCCCTTCCACTCAATTGTTCTAAAAGGATCTTCCAATTTTCCTCCTCACTCGCGTTGCGCATTCCCGTACAATGTTGGCACGGATCTCAAGAGACGAAGACTACCGGGAGCCGGAGCAATAGTCAACAGTTGTACCGGCAGGACAGCGATGACGAGTGAACGGAAAGGAGGCACCTCGGGTGATCCCCTTTGGTCGAGTCCTTCTCTGATCTACCTCGGGCGGGCAAGCTGGTGGCTTGACCGAGGTTCGGCCAGGAAGGAATTCTGCC
>Ga0190284_1000212_pt1 | contig 41432 bp, 26 predicted proteins | sample 48691812_MG_FD_161668 | JGI IMG/M metagenome (GOLD analysis project Ga0190284, IMG submission 161668) | Hydrothermal vent microbial mat bacterial communities from Southern Trench, Guaymas Basin, Mexico - 4869-18-1-2_MG | ecosystem: Environmental > Aquatic > Marine > Hydrothermal vents >...
GGCAGAATTCCTTCCTGGCCGAACCTCGGTCAAGCCACCAGCTTGCCCGCCCGAGGTAGATCAGAGAAGGACTCGACCAAAGGGGATCACCCGAGGTGCCTCCTTTCCGTTCACTCGTCATCGCTGAGTTCCTCGAGGCAACGTTTGCCACCCATTCCAGGCATGATAAGGTCAAGGATAACGAGGGAAATTTCTGCTCCGTGGCTGGTGTACATTTCCAGAGCCTCTTCACCGCTGCGGGCAATGAGTACTTCATATCCGCTCATCTCGATCATTTGCCGTCCCATCTCGCGAATACGGTCATCGTCGTCCACCAGAAGAATAGTCTCTGTCCCAAATGCGGGCATTCCCCGTGTCAACGAGACGTCCTCAGAGATGATCTCCCTGGCGGATACGGGGAAGTAGATCTTGAAGGAAGCACCTCTGCCGAGTTCGCTGTAGCATCTGACGTGCCCACCGTGCTGGGAGACTATGCCATGCACCATGGACAAGCCCAACCCTGTTCCCTGTGAACTTGCTTTTGTGGTGAAGAATGGCTCAAAGATGCGCTCCAGTACTTCGGGTTTCATGCCCACACCGGTATCAGAGACTGTTAAGAGGACGTAACGTCCCCGTTTTGCCCCTAAGTGAGTGCGGAGGTATTTGTCGCTAAGCGACACATTGTTTGTTTCTATAAGGAGTTGTCCGCCATCCGGCATGGCATGCTGGGCGTTAATGGCGAGATTGAGCAGTACCTGTTCAATCTGTGCTGGATCGGCATCGATGATATGGAGTGTTTCCGCCGGCACAAGCTTTATTTCTATCATCCGTGGTACCGTTCGACGTAGTAGTTGCCGCGCTTTGCCAATCTCTTCGTTCAAGTCGATGGGACGCGTCCGCGATTCGGCCTTCCTACTGAAGGTGAGTATTCTTGAAACGAGATCGGCACCGTCTCGCACAGCGTTTTGAATGACTTCGAGCCTCTTGCTGTCAGGGTCTCCAGGCGCCTTCTTAATGAGGAGAAGGTCCGAATAGCCCAGAATGGCCTGAAGCAGGTTGTTGAAGTCATGGGCAATGCCACCGGCTAATGTTCCGAGAGCTTCCATTTTCTGGGCGTGTAGCAGCTGATCTTCAAGGCGTTTAGAATCGGTAATGTCCAGTACGGTTCCTACCATTCGTACTGGTTTGTCGTTCTCATCGCGTTCCACCACCTTACCTCGTGCGGAAATCCATTTCCACTCGCCCGATTTGGTTCTGTTTCTGAACTGGACTTCAAAAATGGTCGTATTGCCCTCGAGGTGACTGTTGAGCACCTCTGATACGCGCTGCCAATCGTCAGGATGTACGTTCCTCTTCCAGGACCGGAGATCAGGTTCTATTTCTTCCGGCCTATAACCAACCATGGAGAGGGTGGCTTCACTCCAAACGGCCTTGCCCGTTCGAAGATTCCAGTCCCACAGTCCCAAGTCAGCGCCCGTTAGTGCGAGTTCCAAGCGCTGCTCACTCTCCCGCAGCGATTCCTCCGCCTGCTCAAGCTCTCTGAAAAACATGGCGTTTTCCAATGAAATCGCAACCTGGGACGAAAGCATTTCGAGGACATCAATCCTGTCCGTGGTGAAAGCGTTTATCGAAAGGTTGTTCTCAAGATACAAACACCCGATAAGTTGCTTCCGTTTCATGAGGGGCATGCAGAGAACAGACTTGGGACCGGTTGTCCGAATGTAAGGATCGGAGGCAAACCTATCGTCCATAGCGGCATCGCCCAGCACGACACTCTTGCCCGTCCTGTGAACATAATTAATAATCGACCGCGGGACAAGGTCCCGGTCAAGAGGAATGGATTGCAGGACTGTCACCTCCACACAGTCTATGGAGCCTTCGGCTTCAATGACCAGTTCGCCTTGTTTTTCCAAAAGGAGATAACCTTGGTGTGCCCCGGCGTTCTCGATGACAATTCTCATGAGACTTACCAGCAGGTTTTCCAGTACAATCTCGCTGGAGATGGTCTGGGCGGCTTTCATTATGGTGGTTAAGTCCAGCTTTTCCGAAGAAGTGTCTAACGCTCGATCAGCGTGGAGCGCAGGAAGCAGATGGGGATATCTTTTTTCCAGATCCTTTACCTTAGCAGTTGCGCCCCATCGCTGGTAGGCGTAGTGAGCCTTACGCATATGGGTTTGGGCAATTTCTTCCGTGCCCCGACCAAGGTAGAACTTTGCCGCTAGTTCATTGGCAAGCGCTTCATTGCACTGATAGCCGTATTCACCAGCCGAGGCAACGGCTTCATCGTAGAGGAGCATTGCTTCCTGATGGTGGTCTTCAATCCTGGCCTTTTCTGCTCGCAGAATCAGATAGGCATGTTCAAAGTTGATTTTGCACTGGTCAGCCAGCAACCGGTTCTCGTCTATGCACTCATCCAGGATTTCCAGATACGCTTGCTTCTCTGCATCTTGAGCATTGGGATACAAGGCAGCTACCGTGATACCCGTGTATAGGAAGTAGTCGCTTCTTAAGTTCAAATCTATTGCGCCAAAAGCGGCAACCCAAGTGGCGCGCTCATGTACCAATGGCAGACCATCCTCATAGTAATTAAACAGGGCAAGTGACTGCAACTTGTACCGCTTATAGATCGCACACAATAACGGCGCCGGTTTTTCAAAAGTTCTGATAAACTCGTCTTCGGTAAAATCGTCATGGTCAAAGCTCGTGTTACTCACATGGCCTTGCAGGTTCTTGGCAAAGCCCTCGTACATTTGGCCGAGCAGCAGATGAGGCTGATTATTGACCTTGCGGCAATGGACAATGGTTTCCTGGGTGGCCTTGACAAATTCCTTAATACTGAGAGGTAAAACATATCTTGTTCTTTCAATGAGGGCATAGCATGAGTATGCATAATCACCGCTTTCAAGTGCGATGCGGTAGGTTTCCCTAAAATACTCAGCACACGTATTGATATGCTCCCGAAGAATATTGAAGAACCCATAGAGGTTATACACATATACCCGTGTCTTTGGCGCCAGATTATCCTGTTGCCCCCGGGTGAGCCGCAAGGCCAAGGCTGCAAACTCGTAAGCGCGGGCATAGTCTTTGAAGCCGCCGCTTAGCACTATTGCAAAAAAGCCATATCCCACCGGAGTATATGGGGACAGGCCATACTGGAGGGACATATTCACCGCTTTGGTGGTATACAAAGGCACCAGGTCCGGATATCCGATTACAATAGAATCGAACGCTGTTCCCAGCATTTGCGAACAAGCCTTCATTCCCTCATCCTGCATCAAGGGCAGATGATCAAGATCCCCAATCTCCCGGCCCTTCATGTTCTCTTGATAGAGCGCCATTTCCGATGCCGTCGCGTTTTCCAACGCTTCTTCTTGGTCTAAGGTGGGCATGTTCAGGCCAAACATGTTTAGGCCTTCTGTCAAAGCAGCAACAGCATCGTGATATTGGCCTTGCCCACTCAGTTGAGCGATCTTGATCGTGTAAATACCGACCTTGTCAAAGTTGGATCGCGCATTCTTTAAGGCCAAGGCAAGTAGTCTGTCCGAGTGTTCAAAGTTGCCGGATAGAAATTCACATTCGCCTTGTTCCACATACAGTTCAAAGGCGACGGCATAATGCTCATTCCATGCTGACTCGCCCAGCAACGAGACTCCTGACGCCAGGTAATTAACAGCCGCCTGGTAGGCCGTGCTGTCTTTCGCCTTCTTTCCCGCTGAGAGATTCAACTGGGCCAGGCTGAGTCTGTCTTCCGCACCTGCAACTAGATCGTGCGCTTTATTTAGTTGGTGAACAATGTCAAAGAGTCTGTCTTCCAAGTCCGCTTCCCGGGTATTTGCCAGCAACAAACGTCCTATTTGCAGGTGCAGACGCGGGCGGTCGCTGTCCCCTGTCAACGAGTAAGCGGCTTGCCGGATGCGGTCATGCTGGAACTTGAAATGCGCATCAACGCCTTTAGCGTCCTGAGTTGTCACCAGCTGATAATTATCGTCTAAAGGAAGAATTAATCCTTCCTGGATGGTTATCCATAGACATGCTAAAGTATCTTTCGGATCCCGTTGATAAATGATCGATAGAGTCTGCAAATCAAAATGACTCCCGATGCAGGACGCCAATTTCAAGATCGATTGTGTTTCCGCCGTAAACTTCCGGATCTTGCTCGACATCAAGTCCACAACATTATCAGTAATTTGCTTTGCTTGAATCTGAGCTACATCCCAAAGCCACTTGTGTTTTGCATGATCATAAATTACCAGACCTTCTTCATGTAATGACTGCAGGAACCTGGTAAGGAAAAAGGCGTTCCCCTGTGTCTTTTCATAGACGAGGCCCGTTAAGGGTCCGACTTCAGCAGATTCCTCATCTAAGGTGTCGACAATCAAGGCATTGACCGCTTCCCCGCTTAAGTTCTCCAGTTTCAGTGTATTAGCGAACGCATTCTCTTTGAGGAGTTCATCAATAGTCATGATTAAGGGATGCGCACTGTCTACTTCATTATCCCGATAAGCTCCCACGATTAAGAGATGATTGATATCCTTATCGGTCAGCAAGGTTTTCAGCAAATTCAACAAAGCGGCGTCCGCCCACTGCAAATCGTCAACAAAAAAAACAAGCGGATGCTCCTCGGCGCTGATTGCTCTGATGAATTTCTGAAAGATCATATTGAAGCGGTTTTGTGACTCTTGCGGGCCTACTTGAGGCAAAGGCGCCTGCTCTCCAATGACTAATTCCAGGTCAGGGACAACATCAATAATCACTTGACCATTGTTTCCTACCGCATTGAGGATTCTCGTCTGCCAATCCTGCAATATTTCAGCAGGTTCAGTCAGCAAATAGCGACAGAATTGACTGAGAGCCTGCGTTAGAGCGTAATAAGGGATGCTTCGCTGGTATTGCTCGTGTTTACCTGAAATGAAGTAGCCTCGTTTTTCAGTTATCGGCTTGTGTATTTCGTGAACAAGGGATGACTTGCCCACTCCAGAATAGCCCGCGACCAGCATCAACTCTGTCGTTCCTTCACCAATGCGGTCAAAGGCCTGCAGCAGGGCTTTGACTTCTTGCTCTCTACCGTAGAGTTTGTGAGGAATCTGAAACTTGCTGGAAAAATCTTGCCGGGCCAATTCAAAACGAGTCGTTTTACCCGTTTCTTGCAGCTGTTTCAAACAGCGATCCAGGTCGGTTTTCAATCCAAATGCTGACTGGTATCTATCTTCTGCATTTTTATCAAGCAGTTTCATAACAATATCAGCCAGTACCGGCGGGACATCGGGATTGATCTCAGCCGGAGGCCTGGGGTGTTTGGCGATGTGACTATGCACCAGTTCCATTGCATCGGTTGATTCGAAAGGCGCCCGGCCGTTCAATATTTCATAGAAGACAATGCCCAGCGAGTAGAAGTCGGTGCGATAATCCAGGGGACGATTCATGCGCCCTGTCTGTTCCGGTGAGACATAAGCCAGTTCCCCTTCTAAGGTCTGCGGATTCTCTAATTGCGGTTGCTCCTGTGGTAACGTTGTGGCTAGGCTGAGATCAATGAGTTTAATCTGTTCTGCAGCCTGATCCCACAAGAAACTTGAAGGATTGATATTCTTATGGACGATATTGACAGAGTGAATCTTATCCAATACTTCAGCCACCTGAATTGCCAGCCGGAGGAATTCATCCAGTGTGAATCTGCGGTCCGCCATTGAGTTTCGCAGCAGTTCGCCCTGGAAATCCTCCAGGATCATAACCAGGCCGTTGCCATGTTTTTGCAGGCCATAGGCCTTAGCGACAACCGTTGTGTCCATAGAACAAAGGAGGCCATATTCGTGTTTGAATTTCGAGATTTGCCTCTGGGAAGGATAGTCATCTGTCAACACCTTAAGGATAACGGGCTTGTTATTCTCAGTCCGTACCGCCCTATAGATCACGGAATTGGAGTTCTTAAAAACCTGACATACGATTTCAAAGCCTGTGGCAATATGCATGCCAACCTCCTGAGCAAACCAGCGCCGGTTGGGAATGGCCTATCTTAAACACCAAGTCATTGCTCTTTGTATTCCTTGATCAACGTAAGCATCCGGAACCATGCGGCGGTCCTGCCATTTCGGGCGTCCTTGTACCGGTGAGGGGGCGAGGGATAGTTCCCTGGGCCCCGGAAAGGCCCCGTATCGTCTGCTCATGACCCGACCAACGGAGGCAAAACCGTGGTCACGTTGCCGAAAAAACCCTATTTTTTCTATTCTTGATTGTAGTTCACCGAACGCCCCTCGGGCAAGCACAATGTTCTCGTTGGCCCTCAGACGAACCCAACTTGGTAGTATCGGGCCAAAGGGGGTTCATACTGGTATCGTCCTACGTATGCCCGGAATTCGAAGTATCTGCGAGAATGGCGCCGCCCGTCCAGCATTGCATGGATTTCAGACCCAGGGATAAAGAAGCTGTCTCAAAACCCCCAATACGACATGAATCGTAGCACGATGGGTGGCCCAGACGCCACCGCGTCTGGGTTCCGAAGGAACAAGAGGTTTCTTACAACTACCACCACTATTCCAAATGGCCGTTAACAGTCAGCGTTGTTTCAACCCAACCTCTTGTCGCTGCGCGACCCGGACGTGTCACGTCCGGGCCACCCACCTGCCCGGCGTGTTACGATTTTCGCGGACGACCGAGTTTTGAGACACTTTCTAAATCCCTGGGCTATTATCTTTCGTCCCTTCGGGACTCCGAGCCGGCTTGGGACTGGAGTTTTCATACTGTGGTGGTTCTCGTAATTAGTTTCGGATTCCTCCGAAACTTCTTCCTGATGGCGCAGGCTTTCCAGCCTGCGAATCCGTGAGAACTTTCGAGAACTGCGATAGTCTTCCGCACTCAGTTCTGCGCGAATGCAACTTCATTGGAAGTTCCCCCTCACCCTAACCCTCCCCCCATTTTGGAGGAGAGGGGACTCCTCTTGCTCCCTCTCCCTCTGGGAGAGGGCTGGGGTGAGGGCTTTCCGGATAACCGGCGCCTCACAAATTTGCGCAGCATCCAGCACGTAGGATGGGATGACCGGAGGGAACTCCCATCGGTCGAGGCTTTCACTCCACACCTCACCCGGACAATTCCTCGATCTATGGGGTTCGCTTCACTCACCCCATCCTACAATCTGTCACGTTATTCGCCCGCTTCAATGTCAAGCACGTACACGAATTTGGGGGACACCATACTTATTTGACCGAGGTGTTCGCGGAGCCTTTTCGCCCAGGTTTTCCGCGTCGTAACGGGTGGGGGTCAGGTCTTGTATCTTGATCGGATTCATGGCAAGGATGACTCATGACGAGGCTGCTGAGAATCGAGTTTCGGGGAGCGATTTGTCATCTGACTTAAGCGCGGTATGGTGCATGGCTGAGGCAAATTCTGTGTAGTTCCGGACTATCGACTCAAATTCTCCTCTCACTACTTGAAAAGCGACCCCCCTTTTCTTCTGATTAGGTCTATCCCTCTTGGATTGACCCTCTAACCCTTAAATGTATCTATGATCTTGATGGGAAATGATTGAATCAAGTGACAGGCAGGGAATCGTTTCAGATTTCCCCGCACACACACTTTTGCGGGCTTCACACAGTCGCTGAGAATTGAGTATAGGAAGTCTGACGGGATCTCCGAAAGCAATTGAAGCCTTAGAAATGGGGTGTCGGTAATGCGAGCCTGCGAACGGAACCTACAAGCGTGAATTTGCTTGACAAACACACAGGTTTTCTTTTTGATGTTAAGCGTTAAGAAGTAGATTTTGTTATGTGATTGATTCTTGGGGCGGCTTTGCCTGCATTGTAGCGGGCAAAGGAGTTTCCTGTAGTGGCTGGACAGGGGGGCGCTGCGATCAGGTTTCCCAAACAGGGCCTTTGAGTTGGGTTTGGAGGATCTTATGGTTGGTCCCGTTCAGGGTTGGCATTTTCCGCTATCATGGCGGTTTTTATGGTTTCGGTTCTTGTGGGAGTAACTCCGTCTCAAGGACTTCCCCAATCACCCTACAGCGCGCCGAATGTGGTAAGGGGCGGGCTCGACCTTGCTCCATCCAATCCATTGGGGTTGCCGAGTGCTATGGGGCCTCGGAGTTCCGACTCAATTCTTCTCACGCCTCAATTATTTCAGGGGATTCTTCCGCAGATCCCCAATCTACAGGTCGGGTACCTGTACAGCTTTGGCAAGGCCGTGAAATCGGGTCGCCTGACAACGGATTTCCTTGTACCGATCAGCCTCAGCAGGGACTCGACGGTTTTTGGAGAAGCACACGGAGAATTCCAGGATTTCTGGAAAACTGTGCAGGGAGGGGAGAATAACAGGATTGATCTATCTTTGGCGGCGGTTTTAGGACTATACGCGGTGACAATACGCTGCTGGGAATCAATGGTTTCTTCGACACCACGAGATTAGGCAGCCGGTGGTATTCCTCCGGCTCCGTTGGGTTTGAAATGGCTGCCTTGCTTCCCGGCAATGACGCGGTGGATCTCAACTTCAACTGGTACGGGAGTCTGTTCAAGAGCAGCGTGCTCGCCAACGCGTTCAGACGAGGACCGCAGAATTACGATTTTGGGGCCGGATATTCCCACGAATTGTACAATGGCGGGCCGGACCTGCGCCTGAATGTGACGGGCTACAGGTTCAGCGCCGGAAGTGGTGTCTATGGAGTCAAAGGCGGCGCGGAACTAAAGACACGCGACGGCATGTTCGTCGTCAAGTATGAAGTGGACCAGGACAGGATCACCAAGACCTATCACACGATCGGCGGATTCGTGAATGTGGGATTGCAACTTGAGAACCTCCTGAGTGGACAAAGTCCCTTCATTATGCCGGAGCCGATATTCAGGAGCCCTCGTAACCTGAGAAAGATGCTGACAAGGAGCATGGCATCCACGAGGAACACCTCCCAACCGGCATCCGTGGTACGAACACGAACCGAGGGAAATGATGACAACCCTCCCGCGCCCGGAATGACACAAGTATCACCGACGTGGACTATTACACCTGGACTTTTGGCCTCCCCGGGGAACACCGGATGTAACAACTTTAATCCCGATTTTAATCTACAAGACGGTGATGTAATTAGGGTAAGCATAGACTCTAATGCGCCGGCCAACTTTTTCAATGTTCGCCTTTACGATGTAGCATGCCTGGGTGCGGCGATTGGGGAAATACAGATACCTGGGGGGGCGCGCACCGCAGAACTGATCATGGTAGCGGGTTCTTTTGGAGCGTTTTATGGGAGCAATGCAACAGGCGTGGGCTTCGATCCGGGCACAATTCGGGTCAGTGTGTGGCGGTGGTAGTAGCAGCTGTGGGGAGATCAGACAACGGGAAAGCCGCAATTCAACACATTCAAAAACCTTTTATCTCAGTTTTGCGAATGCTTGGCCGGCAACCATTCCGGCGCCGCAAAATAGCACGTGCGCGAACGAGCCGGATGACACAGTGGCGGCTGGGCGCGTGGTCTGGTGGGCAACGCGACAAGGTAGCGCTGGTTATTTGCAGCTGATACTGGACAGATCGCAGAACGATTGCAATGGTTATCAGCAGGTTATCGACTTCAATCCGGGCGCGTCAGAAGCGTGCTATAAACTACCGAATGAACCGATCCGCACCTGGATGTCGTTTCGTGTAGGCTGCATGGGACCGGCGGATTGCGACGCCGGCCTAGTGACCGTGAAGGCGTACGTCATGCCGTGAGAGCATCGCCTTGACCCCTTGAGGAACAGTTTTTTTCGCTGCATTGACGATGGCAGGGCGCACCGTTGGAGGGCGGGACCCACACGACCCTTTTTTGAAGACACTCCAAGCGCGGCATAAGTGACGGGTTGGGTTTCTTGCTCGTGCAGCCGGAGAGTACGTATACTAAGATGATCGTCGCTTCGTTTGCTAGACTCGTCCACGGGGCCGTCAGTTTCCGGCGAACCCGTTGGCGAGATGGTCACGAGAAGACCGATTCTTTGTTCCCCCAAATCCCTCCTAACGATTTCGGGGATTTTTTTTGCTCGTTTGGCGCTGATGACAAGCCGCTGTGTGCCCAGCGATGCCACCTCTTCACGTAATCCGACAGATCCTTCTTCCCCGCCAATCCCTGCTCGTGAATACTGCGGGCCTTTTCACGGATTCACTGACTGGAAAGTCTGCGACACAGGAAGAAGTTTCGGAGGAATCCGAAATTGATTTCGAGAACCAATATATGCAAGAGGGCGACGCATGCGTAGCCCCGACGACCGGAACCCGGGGCCTTGTCGGCATTTTGATGTTTCGTTGTGCCTCGATTTGTTGAGGCATGGCAACACGTAGGATGGGATGACCGGAGGGAATCCCATCGGTCGAGGCTTTCACGCCACACCTCACCCGGACAATTCCTCGATCCATGGGGTTCGCTTCACTCACCTCATTCTATAATCTGGGAGCGACGAACCTATCGGGATTCCTCTCTTGATGTCCTGATACAGCCCGCCCCATTCCACGCAGCGGTTCAGGAACTGCCATACACAACCCACCAAAAGATATTGCATGATAACAGAATGCGCGAGTGCGTGGAAAATGGATTTCCGTCTTTTTGGCGCCAAAGGGCGTTCTTTTTTTGCGCTATTGTGGATCTCAGGCCGACTCTATGCTAGGCTGATCGCAGATTTGGAGGCCCCATCCGGGGGTGCGCGGGCTGAACGTCACCCAGCCTTACCATGAGCGAGCGAGCGTTTCCCGATCAGCTGTGCAATTTTCAGGGATCCTTTCCTGTCACGCTCCGGGAGGCTCAGAAAGGGACGGAAGATGATCATCGTAGGAGAGCAGATAAACACCAGCCGTACAAGAATCGCGGAAGCCGTGGAGAACAGAGATGCTCAATTCATCGTTAACGTAGCCAGGGAGCAGGTAGAAGCAGGAGCCACCTACATAGACGTAAACGCCGGCACCTTCTTCGGCCGGGAAGCAGAACACCTCTGCTGGCTCGTTGAGACGGTCCAGAGCCAATTGGACATTCCTCTCTCGCTTGACAGTCCTGATCCGGCAGCCCTTGCCGAGGCCATGAAGCTCCACAAGGGCGAGCCCATGATTAACTCCATATCCCTGGAAGAAGATCGATTCCGGGCTCTTCTCCCGGTGGTCACATCGGGTCCCTGCCATGTTGTGGCGCTCTGCATGGCCAAGACCTCCATGCCGACCACGGTGGAAGAGCGTGTCCAGGTGGGAACGGAATTGATCGAGAGCCTCACGGCTGAGGGCGTCCCGATGGAGAATATATACATTGACCCCCTGATACAACCGGTTTCCGTGGATACAAAAATGGGAGCGGCAGCCCTGGGAGCCATCCGGGCAATATCAGAAAGATTCCCGAGCGTACACACTATCTGTGGCCTTTCGAACATCTCTTTCGGTCTACCCGAGCGCAGGTTGATCAATCGCACATTCCTTGCCCTTGCAATGGGCTATGGTCTTGATGCGGCCATACTGGATCCCACGGACCCGCGGATCATGGCTGCTCTTTTCTCAGCCGAGATGCTATTGGGCCATGACGAATACTGCCAAGGCTTCATCGACGCCTACCAGAACGGCCGCCTGGTAGGAGCGTGATCTCCCTGCCGGCCATCAACCGCACTGGAAGAGGGAGCGTGAAAATGGGCGAGTTCAAGGCACTGAGCGAAGCGGTGATCAAAGGTGACATCAACACGGCAACCGCGGAAACCGAGAAATCAGTGGATGGGGGCGCCAAGATACAGGACATCATCGACAACGGACTCATCGCTGCGATGGATGAGGTTGGAGATAGATTTTCCAAGGGACAGATGTTCGTCCCGCAGATGCTCAGATCGGCCAAGACGATGCAGGAGTGCATGTCTGTCCTCAAGCCCCTTTTCCGGGAGGGTGACGTGACGAGCAAAGGAAAGGTCCTGATCGGCACTGTGAAAGGAGACCTGCACGACATCGGCAAGAATCTCGTTTCCATGATGCTCCAGGGCGCGGGGTTCGAGATTACCGACCTTGGCGTCGACGTGCCCCCCGACAAGTTCGTTCAGAAGGCACAGGAGGTGGAACCGGACATCGTGGGCATGTCCGCGCTGCTTTCCATAACTATGCCGGCCATGCCCGACACGATCAAAGCACTTGAGGCCGCGGGCGTCAGGGAAAAGGTCAAGGTGATGATCGGAGGCGCTCCAGTGACCGAGAAGTACGCTCAGGAGATCCAGGCGGATTCCTATGCTCCTGATGCAGCTTCGGCAGTGACGGCAGCCAAGAAATCCCTGGGGATTTCCTGAAAAGCTGAGACATTCCAAAGGAGTGAACCATGAAGCCTCTCGAAATAGCGACCTTTCAACCTCGCCTGAAGGTTCTGAGCGCGGATCAGGCCTGGGCGATACATACGGCCGCATTGGAAATCCTCGAGAAGACGGGATTCACAATGGAACACCCCGGGGTCCTGGAGATGCTCTCGGGCGCAGGATGCTCCATCAAGGACGACAACCTCGTCAGAGTGCCTTCATATCTTGTCGAGGATGCACTGCGGTCGGCTCCGCGACAGATCGCACTCTACGACCAGAAGGGCGCCAAGGCAATACCGCTTGTTGACGGCAATTCTTTCTACGGTACAGGTTCGGATACCACGTTCACGATCGACCTGGAAACCGGAGAGCGGCGGAGGTCACTTCTCAAAGACAACGGCAATTTTGCCAAGCTTGTCGACGGCCTGGAAAACATGGATTTTGCGATGTCCATGGGCAATCCGGAAGACACCCCGGTCATCGAGGACATCTATGTGCATGCATTCGCGGAAATGGTAAGAAACACGAACAAACCAATTGTGTTCATTGCCGACAGCGGGCGGGACATCGCGAAGATCTACGAAATCGCGTGCCTCATCGCGGGTGGAGAAGAAGGATTTCAGCAAAGGCCTTTCATTCTCAACTATTCGGAGGCTATCAGTCCCCTGCGCTTTCCCCAAAATGTGATGGAAAAGCTGGTCTTCTGCGCACAGAAGAGAATACCGATTTGCCTCCCGTCGGGATCCAACGCGGGCGGTGGAGCTCCGGTCACCTTGGCGGGCGCGATGGCCCTTGGAATAGCGGAGAACCTTGCAGGTCTGGTTATTCACCAGCTTGCGGGAAGGGGATCGCCCTTTTTGTTCGGGCCGAATGTGAGCGTATTGGATATGAAGTCCACAGTAATCTCGTACGGCTGCCCCGAGTGGAGCCTCACCCAGGCCGCGCTCGCGGACATGAGAGACGAAATCTACGGATTACCCATATGGGCTTACGCCGGTGCATCCGATTCCAAGGTCATGGATGCTCAGGCCGGCGCGGAATCCATGTTCTCGATCGTCACGAGCATGCTCTCGCGGGCCAATCTAATTCATGATGTGGGGTTTCTCGAATACGGGAGCACATCATGCCTGGAAATGGTGACCATGGCCAACGAACTCATCAGCATGAGCCGTTTCTTCACAGGCGGCATACCTGTAAGTGAGGCGACTCTGGCCCTGGAACCCATTGAGAGAGTGGCCCGTGGCGGACCCGCGACCATTTTCCTTACGGACGACCACACATTCGAACATTTCATGGAGGCCCATTTTCTGCCCGTATTGATTGACCGGTCTCGGTACGACATGTGGGAGCAGGCAGGATCACCGGACCTTTACAAGAGGTGCAATGCAGAGGCAAAAAGAATCCTCTCCGAACACGTCGTAGATCCCAAACCCGACGAGGTGCTGAAAGGAATCGAGGATATCCTTGGACGGTAATCCTTCAGTTTGGCGGCGCGGGACGTCCGTTCCGAACATGTCATTGCGAGGAGTGAAACGACGAAGCAATCCCCATATTCTGCGTGCAGGAGAGTGCTTCGCTGTGCTCGCAATGACATCTTGAGAGAGCTCCCCGAATGACTGAAGGGTCAGCTTAAACGTAACCGTTCCCCGGGACGAGCATGACCTCCCGAAATCACGACGCGCGATGTCTGGTCTTTGCGGCTGAGCCTCGTGATCTCAGACCCTTGTCGCCATCGCGGTGAACGCCTACCCTTAAACGAAGGTGATGCATTGCACTGTGTGCCGCGCTTTTCTGTCAAGTACGGTGGGAATAGATTACAATTTGCGAATCGAGCACTGGATTGCGGGAGTAACGAAGTGTGAAGACCCCCTCACCCTAACCCTCTCCCCCAAAATGGGGGAGAGGGGACTCTTCTTGCTCCCTCTCCCTCTGGGAGAGGGCTGGGGTGAGGGATTTCCGGAACAACGGTGCAGAACAAATTCGCGCAGCACACCATTGCACTTCGCTATAATCGTGAGTACCGAGCCTTGCTAGTTCCAGTTCGACCGGTGCTCAAGCAGCGTTTGGAAACAAGGGATCCGGAATGGGAATCAGCGCTCAGTCCTACAATTCACCGACATGGGAAGATGTTGGAAAGATAGATCAAAACGGCCGCCGGATATTGGAGAACGTGGGAATCAAAGTCTCGGACCTTGAGTTCCTTCAGATCCTGGACAAGGCCGGCGCATCAGTCGATTTTGATACTCAGAGGGTACGTTTCGACGGAGAATGGCTCGACAAAACCCTGTCGCATGCTCCACGGAGCTTTGTTCTCCATTCCCGGGATGGACAACACGACGTGCACCTTGGGGAAGGCAAGGTGAACTTCACCAACGGTGGTAGAGTGTTCCGGCTATTCGATATGGGCACCGGCGGTCATCGCAGTACGATGCTCCGGGATGTCGCGTACACCGCTGCCCTCGTGGACCGTCTCGACAACATCCGTTTCTATATCATAGCCTGCCAGGCTCACGATTTGAAGCCGGAATTCTATCACTTGAACGACTTTTATCACTCGTTCAACCACACAACAAAGCACGTGATGGGCGGGTGTGACAACTTTGCGGGCGTTCAACAGGTATGGGATCTGGCGTGCGTCATCGCGGGAGGGGCGGACAAACTGAAGGAAAGGCCCTTCCTGTCCGTGATCACGAATCCCATAAGTCCGCTCACCGTGGATACGACGACCCTGAACATACTTCGGTTCGCCTGCGATAAGGGTATTCCGGCCACATGTGCGCCCGCTCCTATCGCAGGCGCCACTGCTCCTGCCACGCTTGCCGGAACCTTGTCCCAACTGCACGCTGAAGCTCTTGCCGGAGTGGCTCTCTCTCAGGTATTTAATCCCGGGGCAAGAGTGCTCTACGGCGCCGTGGCCACTGCCATGGATCTTCGGACCGCGGAATTCACCATGGGCTCCGTTGAGATGGCCATTATGAACGGTTTCGCGGTGAAGCTTGCAAAAAGGTATAATCTGCCCATCTACGCGTCGGGTGGGACTACCGAGTCCAAAGTGCCGGACATTCAAGCAGGCGTGGAAAAGACATTCTCCTGCTTGACAACGGCAATGGCGGGCGCGGATTGTATTCACCTGGCAGCGGGTATGCTCGATTCCTGCAACACAATTTCATATGAACAGTATGTAATCGACAATGAAATCATCGGAATGATACACAGACTCATGGCCGGTGTGACCATCGATGAAACCACTTTGGCAGCCGACGTAATCGAGAAGGTCGGCCCGGGTGGGAACTTTCTCACGGAAGAACATACTATAGGCCATATGATGGATGAGTTCTTCTATCCGGAACTGGCTGTGCGCTGCAACTTCGATCTCTGGGAAGAAAGAGGAAAGCCCGGTATGCTGAGCCGCGCGGCAGAGGTCGTTGACCGAATCATCGAAGAGAGCAATGAAGGTCTCCTGCCCCGTGATCTGATCGCGCAAATAGAAGCAGCGTTTCCGGGGCTTCAAAGCATTTGACAACAATAATGGTTCACCGGGCTTGAAGCGGTTCTGCGCCCGGTGAGAATGGAGGGGGCGACTCATCTCCCCCTCCAAACCTCCCCCATACGTAATTCCGGGAGCTTGTACGCTTTGCGGTGAACGGTTACTGATATCGACCGGGACTTCCGTTGGATCGATGTTCCACAGGCCGCCGCGGTAAGAGACCGGGCCCCGGAAGGCTCTTCCCTGGTCCGGGCAGAGCGAGCCGTTTGGCCGACTTCCTTGAACTGGGGCTCGAAATCAGAGACGCGGACTACTCCCATATCGAGAGGGAATTGACCCATCTGATCGAGCTGGGCCGAGTGCGGTGATATCAGGGGCCGTGTTCCCCTTGGAGCGGCAAATATGACAAAAGGTAAATCCAGAAAGAGAAAGCCCAAGCGAACGTCCATCGGCTCTTCTCCTCCGAAAAAGCAGAGAAGCGGACTGGTCCAGCTCAACGTATTACCTCGCCAGCTCTGGTTGCGGGTCTCCACAGGGGTGACCATCTGGGAGGCCCTCCAGGAGACCAATGTTGACCTGGAAGGTGACTGCGGCGGACTGGGCAAGTGCGGCAAGTGCAAGGTCAAGGTAGTTTCCGCGATAGGCCGCCCCACCAAAGAGGAGCGGGAACTCCTGGGCAAAGACGAACTCTCACAGGGCATTCGGCTCGCCTGCCGGACGAGAATAAACAGGGATATTCAGATCGACGTGGGGGAACCCGATCCGGAATTGGAACATATGCAGATTCTCAAGACCGGGTACCGTCCCATGTTGCAGCTCGATCCGCTCGTGGATCAGAAGATAGTGACGTCACCGCCTGAAGTCGGCCGGGAAGGGGTTTCAGACCTGGATCGGATAAAGCTTGCTTTGGGGCCGGGTTATCAGGACCTCACTGCAACACTGGGATGTCTTCGCAGTCTCCCGGAAGTGGTGAAACGGTCACATTTCGACGGCGCAGTCGTCCTGCACGACAACCAGCTCATGGGCTGGCAAGACTGGGGAAGACTGGGACGTCGGTACGGCATCGTCTTTGATATCGGGACGACCACCCTGGTAGGGAAGTTGGTCAGCCTATTGGACACCAAAGAGATCGCCGCCATTTCATGTCTCAACGGTCAGTACAAATACGGCGCCAACGTGATTAGTCGTCTTCAATACGTGAAGGACCATCCCGATGGTCTGGATAAGCTCAGCCGACTTCTTATGGCCGACCTCAATCGCATTACGGATGGTTTGTTGGAAGTGGGCCGGCTCGAACCCGACGATATTTTCATTGCCGTGTTCGCGGGTAACACGACCATGCAGCATCTCGCGCTTGGTTTACCACCGCTCGGGATAGCTGAAGCCCCATTTACTCCCGTGCTCACCGACGGTCTCATTACCCGTGCCGTTGATGTTGGTCTCAATTTGCACCCTGAGGCTTTGGTCTATGTGATGCCCGCTCGATCCGGATACGTTGGCGGTGACCTGATCGGCGTAATTCTTGCCTCAGGCGCGGCCGAGCAGGACGATCAAATCGTGCTGGGCCTTGACCTCGGCACCAACGGAGAGGTGTTCCTGGGGAACCGAAAACGCCTGTTGACGTGCTCTGCGGCTGCCGGGCCTGCGCTCGAAGGGGCACGAATCTCCAGTGGTATGATCGCCAAGACCGGCGCGATCGAGAGCGTTCGTATAGATGAAAGCGGACTACGTTACAAGGTGATCGGCAACACAAAACCAAAGGGGTTGTGCGGCAGTGGGCTGGTTGACATCGCGGCGGTGCTTCTCCATTCGGATCTGATTGACCTGGAAGGTCTGGTAAGACCTCCGCGCGATCGAACCGGTTCCGGCCTGGAATCGAGACTGATCCCCGGGGAAGACGTTTACCGTTTCCTCATAGCCACCAGGGATGAGAGCTACAACGGCAGCGAGATCTACCTCACTCAGAAGGACGTTCGAGAGCTCCAACTCGCCAAAGCAGCCGTAGCCGCCGGCGTCAGAACCCTTGTTGACGACCTGGGTATCAGTCTGCGTGACATCGACCGAGTTGTACTGGCAGGAGCGCTCGGCAACTATGTTCACCCTCTGAGCGCAATGCGGATCGGGCTCTTACCGGATGTTGATCCGAACATCATTGAATCAATAGGAAACGGGGCAAGCACCGGAGCTTCCATGGTCCTCCTGTCAAGACGTTACTGGGAGATGGCGAACGACCTCTCAGACCGCATCGAGCATGTGGAACTCTCTTCCCGTGTTGACTTCAACGAGTATTTCATCGAGCAAATCGACTTCCCGGAAGAGAACTCCTGGTAGAATCACGCGATATTGGGGAATCCGGCCAGTGTCGGTCAAGGACACAGTATATGGTTCTTAGCTTCCGCGCAGCCTCGCTGAGAGGATCACTGTCCTTTACTACGGCGCAGGCGCCGCCCTGGAGCCTTTGATGTCTGCGAAACGTGCAAAGAACCGACTCGATCTCCTGCTGCTCGAAAGGGGTCTGGTTCCCTCCAGGCAGCGGGCCAGAGCGCTTATAATGGCAGGGAAGGTCCTTGTTGACGGCGAACGGGTGGAAAAGCCGGGAACGGAATTTCCCCTTGAGGTTGTTTTGTCGGTCAAAGAAGATCTTCCGTACGTCTCCAGGGGCGGACTCAAGTTAAGGGCCGCACTGGTTGGATTCCAAATCGACCCGGCCGGACTCACGGTTTTGGACGGGGGAGCCTCAACCGGAGGCTTTACGGACTGCTTGCTTCAGCATGGTGCGGCACGCGTGGTGGCAGTGGATGTGGGTTACGGTCAGCTGGACTGGAAATTGAGAAACGACGGCAGGGTGACGGTCCTGGATCGTACAAATCTGCGTCACCTGGAACCCCGGTCATTGCCGTTTCCCGTGAAAGCTGCGGTTGCGGACCTGTCATTCATATCCTTGACCCTGGTGCTGCCGAAATTGGTGGAGATCGTTCCGCGTCATGGATGGTTGGTCCCCCTCGTCAAACCGCAATTTGAGGTGGGGCGTCAGGACGTTGGCAAAGGCGGCGTGGTCCGAGACGCAAAAAAAATCAGGGCCGCGGTGGAAAAGGTGAAGGTCTTTGCTGAGAGCATCGGGTTCCTGGTGAACGGACAAATGGACAGCCCAATAAAAGGACCAAAGGGGAACCAAGAGGTGTTCCTGCACCTTATAAGGCGTTAGAAGAGATGTGGTGACCGCGGCCGAGTAACCTGACTTAGATCTCCTCTCATGTTACGTCTTGCCGAGCCAAGTCTTCGGTCAATTGGGGGGCGACCGGAACGACCACTTTTTTACGCGGCTCAGGCCTGCCGCGCTCCGTAGAATATGGCATAGAGAACGGGAACCACTACGAGAGTGAGCGCTGTGGCGAATGCCAGGCCGAACATGATGGTAACCGCCATTGCCACAAAGAACGCGTCCTGCAGCAGGGGCAGCATCCCCAGGATTGTAGTGATCGCGGCCATGGCCACGGGTCGCAGACGGCCGACCGACGAGTCCACGATGGCGTTGTACACGGTCTTGCCCTCATTGATCTCAAGATTGATCTGATCGATGAGCACCACCGCGTTCTTTATCAACATCCCGGAGAGGCTGAGAAATCCCAGCAGGGCCATGAATCCGAATGGTTGCCCTGTGAGCAGAAGTCCCGCGGTCACTCCGATAATGGCCAACGGAACACACAGGAATATTATGAGAGGCTGTCGAAGAGTGCTGAAGAGCAGTACCACGGTCACTATCATTGCTAAGAAACTGAGTGGAAGCGCACTAAAGAGACTTTCTTGCGCTTTCGCGGAATCCTCGTATTCACCTCCCCATTCCATCTCATAGCCCGGGGGCAACCCAATGGCCTCGATCTTGGGCATCAGCCGCGCCAGGACCGGACCGGCAAGCCCCTGCTTCGGGTCACACTGCGCGGTGATGGTGGGGAGTCTATTTCGCCTCTGGACGATCGCATCTTCCCATTCGGTCTTGAACCCGGAAACGATCTGATTCACCGGAATGTTCTTCCTGTGGACCGGACTCCAAACCTGGACGTTGTTGATGTTGCTCACGTCGGCCCGTTCAGCCTCGGGGGGCCGCGAGACGATCGGAAGCAGCTTGTCCTCCTCCCGGTACAGACCCACCCTGCGGCCGCTGAAGGTCATCTGCAAGGCCTGGCTCAGATCGGGCCTGGAAATCCCCGCGTGTCTGGCCTTGGCTTCCGAGAACTCCGGCACCAGGAGCTTCACCCTGCGCCGCCAATCATCCCTGATACTCTTAGTGTTGGGCTCCTGCCTCATGATCTCCCGGGCCTGAGTCGACAGTTTTCTCAGTACCAAAGGATCCGGCCCTCGGAACCGCACCTCGATCTTGAGGCCGCCCCCGGGCCCGATAGCGAACTTCTGCACTAGTGGCTCGGCATTGGGGAAGTTCGCATCCAGGTATTGTTGGATTGGGGGAATCAGTGTCCGGATGTTCTCATAGTCTTTTGTGGTTATTATTACCTGTCCATAGCTGCTGTTGGTCTTCTCCGGCGAGTAGGTGAGCATGAATCGCAGCGCGCCTTGGCCTATGATCGACGCTGTCGATTCCACCCCCTCAAGGCCGGCCACATACTTCTCGATCTCCTCTATTTCCTTGGCCGTGTCCAGGATGTGAGTCCCCTCGGGAAGCCAATAATCAATGTAAAACTTGTTGAGCGTGGAATCGGGAAAAAAGGATCGGTCAACATGACCGAAACCGATTATGGCCAGGATCAGCATTCCAACCAACGCGGCGCATGTGGACCACCTTCTTTGGAGGCACAACACCAGGAATTTCTTGTAAACCCTGTAAACGAATCCTTGATAGGGATCCTCGTCCACATTCCGGGTTTTCACGGTCAGAAGCATGACGCCGAACAAAGGGGTTAATGTAACCGCCAGGACCCAGCTCAACAACAATGAGATAAGGATCACCTGGAACAGTGAATAGCAGAATTCACCCGTGGAGTCCTGGGACAGGCCGATACTGGAAAAGGCCAGGATCGCGACGATTGTAGCGCCCAACAGGGGCAATGAGGTCTGGGAGACAACTTGTATAGCGGCTTTGGTTCGATCCATGCCCTTTTGAAGATTGATCAGCATCCCCTCTGTTACGACGATCGCGTTGTCCACGAGCATGCCCAGCGCTATGATCAGCGCGCCCAGGGATATGCGTTCCAGGCTTATTCCCCATGCCTTCATGCAGATGAGGGTCCCGCCTATGGTCAGCAGGAGCATGGCCCCGACCAACAGGCCGCTGCGCACTCCCATGAAGATCATCAAGATAACGATGACGATCGCGAGCGCCTCCATCAGATTGACGAGAAAGCCGTTGACCGCCTTTGTAACCATATCGGACTGGAAATAGACCGTACCGAATGTCATTCCCACAGGGGTTATGCTCCTAATCTCTTTGGAGGCAAGCTTCTTCTGGATCGCCTCCCCCATGACCACCACATTTCCGCCCAAGACCGTGGATATCCCCAACCCTACTGCAGGCGCTCCATTGTACCGCATCAGGGTCCGGGGCGGATCCATGTACCCTCGCTCGACCTTGGCAAAGTCCTTGATGTATATGAGTTCGCCGGATTTGCCGGCTGCTACCAGCAGTTCACCAATATCCTCCACCTCGTCGTGCAGGCCCGTGGGATTAATGCGGATATACTCCGGGCCCACCTTAACCTGTCCCGCAGGGACCACCATATTCTGTCTTTCCAGAGTATTGTAGATATCGGCCTGGGAGACCCCGAGCTCGGCCATGCGGGCCCTTGACATCTCTACGTACACGATCTCCTGCTGAGCCGCGAATATCTCCACCTTTCCCGTATCCTGGACAAGGAGCAGTTCCCGCTTCAGATCTTCGGCGAAATCGTTCAGTTCTTTGTATGTATAACCCTTTCCCGTGATAGCGAAGAACACACCGTACACATCGCCGTAATCATCGACCACTACGGAAGGCGTCACTCCAGGGGGGAGTCCGCCCTGCGCATCGCTCACTTTGCGTCGCAACTCATCCCAGACCTGGGGAAGGGTGTATTTGTCGTACTTGTCCTTGATCTCCACAGTGACCATGGACAGGCCTGCCCTGGAGATGGAAGTCACCTTCTCCAGTTGGCCCAACTGCTGGACCGCTGTCTCAATCTTGTCCGTTACCTCTTCAGCAACTTCCTGGGGCGAGGCCCCCGTATATTGGGTAACGACAACAGCCTCTTTGATGGTGAATTCCGGGTCCTCGAGCCTTCCAAGGCTTTGGTACGAGATCGCGCCTCCTCCAACCAGAATCACCGTGAACATGAACATCACGACCCTGTTGTTGATCGCGTATTGGGCAAGGTTCATTTTCCGCCCCCAGCCTTGGTCTTCAGGGGACGCACCTTCATTTTTTCCCTGACAAAGTCGACTCCGGCAGTAATTATCATGTCCCCGAGCTTCAGTTCCTTGTTCCCCTTGGTCCCAATACTAGAGACCTTGATACTCTCTCCCGTGAGGCCGCCCGGTTTGACCTGTATCTTGCCGGCTGTCATGGACGCCTTGTCCACCACCCATACGTACGACTTCCCATCTTCATCCGCGAACACCGCGGTCACCGGAATATTGAACTGCGCCGCTTTGCCTCCGGGCCCGCTCCCTAAATGGGCTGTGACGGCGGCAGTCATGCCGGGCAGGATATTCAGATCCTCGGGCGCGGCCATGGTAACGGTTACTGGAAAGGTCTGGGTTTGCTTGTTCGCCTCTGTGCCCCACTCCTTGACCGTCACGTCGAATTTTCGGCCGGGAAGAGACTCGAATTTGGCAGTCAATTTTCTCGGTTCGTCGGTCCTGGCCCGGGCTATGAGATCTTCAGGCACATTGACCACGATCTCTATCTGCGAAACGTCCTGAAGGCTAAGGATGTTCTGCTTAGCCTGGACATTCTGATAGTTCTCGACGAACTTCTTTGCAACCAGACCGGCGAATGGGGCCTTCAAGCACGAGTCCTGCAACGCCTTTTCCGCTATCTTCATCTCAGCTTCAGTGGTTTCAAACGCGGTTCGCTTTCTGTCGGACTCGACTTCAGAAATCGCTCCGCTTGCCAGAAGCCGTTTGGCTCGGTCGAGGTTAGCCTTGGCATTCTCATAGACGGACTTCTGCTTGGCCAGCCTATTCTCGAAATCCCGGGGGTCCAGCCGGGCCAAAGTATCCCCCTGCTTGACGGCCTGCCCTTCATTCACCGGCAATTCCGCGATCTTGCCCGCCACCTCAAAGGCCAGGTCCACGGCCTGGGACGCCTTTACCTTACCCGGAAATGACCGGACCGATCCCGCTCCGCCCGCGTCCAGGATCATGGTTTTCACAGGCCTCACCACCATGGACTCATCCACGGGGGCCTCTTTCTTACCGCAAGACGAGACGACAATAAGCGCGGCGCCCAAAACCGCGAGCCCCGCTCCAATAAGAAACCGTCTCATTCTCCGGGTCCTGTTCGGCTTGGCGTCCATTTTCCCTCCTCTATTTGTCCATTCCTTTTGTGAAGGCTCCAAAGCGCCTTGTGCCCCGCAGCAATCCCTACTCAGCCCCAATTCCGGACCCAGTCTATTCTATCCTAGGAATTTGAAACCAAAATACCGAAGCGATTGAGACAATTCTCGCATATTACGCGGTCCAACTCAATGGAAATATCACTCGAAGAGCTAACCGGGGAGCGCGTCTCGTAGGGACTTTTCGACGTCGAGGGTAGTTGGCCTTGACAACCGCGTAGAAATATGGGCTCTATTCTCAAGCAACGGACCCAGAACAAAGTACGAGAACCGAGAGTCCCAAGACCCGGCCTGGAAGGTGAAGAGAATGTCATTCCCGGATGTTGAAACCCAGATGAGAAGAATTATGCGCGGCGTAGAAGAAATCATCCATGAGGATGAGATGCGGCGACGCATCCGGAAAAGCGCGGAAACAGGCAAACCGTTGCGAATCAAGCTCGGGGTAGATCCCACCGCTTCCGACATACATCTCGGTCACATGGTGACGATCCGTAAGCTCAAGCATTTTCAGGAACTTGGCCACACGTCTATCTTTCTCATCGGAGACTTCACCGCCCGTGTGGGCGATCCCACAGAGCGCAGCGAAGGAAGGGTCAGGCTGACAAAAGAACAGGTCTGGGAGCATGCCAAGACCTTCAGAGACCAGGTGTTCAAGATTCTTGATGAGGAAAAAACCGAACTTCGCAATAACGGTGAATGGTTTGATTCCATGTCCTTTGTCGACTGTCTGGACCTGGCTTACAGGTCGACGGTGGCGAGAATGCTGGAACGCAATGACTTTGCCCGGCGCCACAAGGAGGGCAACCCAATCAGCATCACGGAGTTCCTGTACCCGCTTATGCAGGGATATGACTCTGTGGCCCTGGAATGCGATGTGGAGCTTGGGGGCACGGATCAAAAGTTCAACCTGTTGGAAGGAAGGGACGTTCAGACACACCACGGCCAGGAACCCCAGGTGGTTCTGATGACACCACTCATAGAAGGCCTGGACGGTTCAAAGAAAATGAGCAAAACAGAACGAAACTACATTGCCATTGATGATCCGCCCGAGGAGATGTTCGGAAAGACAATGTCCATCAAGGATGATCTGATTGCAAAGTATTTTACGCTGCTGACCGATGTTGACGAGGCCGAAGTGGATCGGTACAGGGCAGCACTCCTGGAGATGGAAGAGCACCAGGATCCCGGAGATCCTTTTCATCCTATGCGGATCAAGAAGGCCTTGGCTCGCTCGATCGTTACCGAATACCATGACGCTGAGGCCGCCACAATTGGGGAGGAACACTTCGAGAAAGTGGTCCAGCGAAAAGAAATACCTGATGAGATCCCTCTCCGAACATTCCCGGAGGAGCGCCTGCCGGCTTTCTCGGTTGTGGCCGGCTGTTCCGGGAGTTCTTCCAGTGAAGCCCGACGGCTCGTGCAGCAGGGAGCGGTGAGACTGGATGGGAACAGAATCTCGGATCCCGCTCAGGAGATCTCTCTGGGGTCCAATGAGCAAACGCTTCAGGTGGGAAAACGAAAGTTCTTCAGGATCAAATCGGAAGGTTAGAGACGACGTATGCTTCCGCGAACTTCTCCTTAACTCGGCCGGAAAGTTCTCTAAATGAGCTTGCTCCCGAAATTACGGCGACTCGGGTTGAAAAAAATAATGACAAATGGAAAAACATGGATTAAACTTTATCATCTACAACAATGACCAATATGGAAGAGGAGAGGATGATTCAAGCAAAACCAGTGAAAGTATTACTATTTTCGATCATTCTGACCATGGCGTTGCCTTGCTTTGTGGCGGCCGGATGATGTGGTACCTCTGCCTTCTGGGGAGGAGGCTCGAGCTACTACGTGGGAGCAGGCAATCAAGCCTATCAGGGTTATCAATATCGAAACTCCGGGTACCAAACGCCTTTTCAGGCGCGAACCGGAAGGTCCGTCAGGACTTATGAGCCCAGGCGCGGCCGTGTCCGGGCTTCGTCCGCGCCTGCCCCGCGGAACCCAAGGTACGAAGGAAAAGCCAATCGCAACGACTTGAATCGTTCGATTGCCTCAGTGTTGAGGTACCAAAGATCGCCGAATTTACTGCTGGGATCTCTTTGGTAAGGATCTCGTCCGCACACGTTAGCGGAGTGCCGAAAAGAGGTATCGCCCGAGGATCACTGCATATATTAGGCTGTGTGCGCGGCTAGAGATGTGGGCCGCGAAGATAAGGAATTAGCGCTCGATGGGGACAAGAAGAAGACCGAAGAATCGTCAAATACTGATAATGACCTGACTTAGACGTGCGACGTTCCCACGATTATCCTAAGAGGAAGAGACAGGCACGACTTGGCTGAGAAAGTCCGAAAAAAGAAGAGCAAGCCCCGATCCGAGAAGACTGGAACCCCAAAGCCATCCCCAACGGCAAAGACGCGGCTTGCGGTGGGGCCTGAAGAGCCGTTTCCCGAAGGACTCGACCCGAAAACCCTGATTCCTGATACCGAGTCGGAAGAGAGCGGCAAGACTGATCGCATCGATATGATCAAGGCCAGCCACGCGCTGCTACGGCAATTTACGGCCAAAGAACTGAAGACCTTGACGAATCTCAAGAGGAACACCTCACCGAAGGCCTGGACCTTAAGAGAAGATCTGATAGTTCTGACTCTTGCCATGAGCAACAGAGAGATAGCGGAGTTGTTCAAGGTCAGGAACAAGGAGGCCGTGAAAAAGAGGTTGCAGCTTCTGAAATCCAAGGGGCTCACAAAGAGAGTGCCTGACGCCAAGCCCAAAAAGAAGTAGAAGGCATAGGCGGGTCTCGCAGAGCAGGTGATACCGCTTCGCCATTTTACAAGTAAAACATCGGGGCCTACGATGGGGATGCTCGAAGGGGGAGCTACCGGGCGTAGGGCCAATTTGCGAGCCGGTTGGTGTGGGAGCTTCATTTATAGTCCGTAGCGGCCCGCCGGGCGGCGCCACGAGGGCGCCTCACTCTATGGCGCCCACCTCGCACGATAAAAGAATAGACACCGATGCCCCGTCGGTGTATCATGCCCTTGTCGGGACGTGGCTCAGCCTGGTAGAGCACTGCATTCGGGATGCAGGGGTCGCTGGTTCAAATCCAGTCGTCCCGACCAATTATTTCAATGAGTTAGGTCACGTGGCAGCGTGGCCTTTTTCTTTTGCCTCAACGTTTTTCGTATGGCTTTCGTGACTTTTCTCAACACCCGCAACGTTGCAGGTGTTGGAACCGCGGTCGAACTCCATCGTTTCCACCGCATCCAGCAACTTTTCGTCCGTCAGATGGATGTACCGATCTTCGACAGGAACGTTTGAGCTATGCCCGACGATGGCGTTGCGGATGGTACGTGTCCACGCCCGACCACGCAAGATTGGTTTTGAAGGTGCCGCGGAAGTCCCGCATTTGAGCTCCCTCAAGACCAGTTAGCTTGATAATACGCGCCCAACACTTACGCTTTGTGCCCCTCGTGATTTCTCTGCCCTTATGACTGAACACGGGGCCGCTGAAACGCACGATGTTGTCGCCGCCCGCGTGTCTCATCTTCCAGAGCAAATCATAGACCTCCGGGCGCATTCCCGTGTAGTAGAGGATGATTATGATTGGCGTTAACCAATCGGACACCCCCAACATCTGCTGGAATTGCTCCCACGTGATGTACACGTCCCGCTGCGTCTCGGGTAAACGGGACAACATAGAGCAAGGCTTGAACTCCAGCTTCCTCGTTTCCAGTTCGACACGGAAAAAGCCCGAGAGCACAGACACCTCGATATTTATCGTGGCGTTGCTCACTCCCCCCGCCTTTATCTCCAGTACATCTATTGAGTAATAGATGATGATCACGCGGAAGGGCCGGGCTTGTTCATAAAGCTGAATTGGTGCCTTGAGACCTCGATGTATGGGCTGGGCCGCGGCTGGATGACCCGTAGGATAATCTCACCGGCTGTTTCGCAGAAGTCTGCCGGGACTGCACATACCATTAACATGGATTGACCTGGGACACTCACTCGCGTTCTCGCGTCCATAGAGCATCCCTACGCGAACGTTCCAACATTCCGGGTAGTCAGGGCAGCTGAGGCCTCGTGAATTCGCGTAGATTCGTTCTCGGGTGCTTTCTCGTTGACGTGAGCCTTGCATTCTTTCCCAATTGTGCGCAACGTAAGGAGAAGTGGGAAGAAAGGAGGCCGAACAATGCCCCATCATGAAAAAGAAAGAAAGCAGACAGAAGAAGTTCAGGAAGTTAACGAGGCTGCCGAAGAATCCGAATCAGCTGAGTTGGCAGAGGAGGACCTGGAGAAGCTGAGCGGCGGGCAAGATACGGAGTATCGTCAACGAAAGACTCCGGGAGTCTATTGAACGAATAGTAGCTGGGTAAACCTGGAGAAGATCCACAGGTCAAGCAGTAGGAGCAGAAGAGGAGGAGTCGAATCATGTCGCATCATGAAGAAGAAAAACTGCGGGAAGAAGAAGTCAAGGAAGTGCATGAGGATACTGGAGAATCCGAATGCGCAGAGTTGGCCGTCGAGGATTTGGAGAAAGTGGCGGGAGGCATCGTGAATTATAACGGACCAGCCTGTCTCGGAGATTCGATCAATCCGCCTGGTGATTTTGATAATGATGGTTATTGAGGCAGCATGGCCACCCTCTCATCTCGCTCCTTCTTTCTCATGCGGTTGCGGGCTGTTGGTTGTCAAAAATGATACCGCCACAGCCATCATATAAAGAGGTTCCCATGAAGAAAACCATCGAAGAACGCAAGGAATACGCGAAAATCATCGCCCAAGCTTGGGTGGACGAAGAATTCAAGCAAAGACTGCTTGCTGACCCTTCCACAGTGCTGAAGGAGAACGGCATCGAGATCCCCGATGGGATGACTGTGAAGTTTGTGGAGGCGAAGGAGAATGAAATCCTCGTGCAGTTACCTCCCCGGCCCCCTGACTCATCACAATTATCTGACGAGGATTTGCAGAAGGTGGCAGGCGGTGGTGGCCACACTACCCTCTCGGGTACGAGCGTGGCAGCACCCTTTGTCACGGGACCCATTACATAGGTCCCACACCGGCTCTATCCCCGGGTCAACCTGTTTATCGTTCAACGCTGATGTTTTCAGGCGATAGAGGTTTGTAGGCGGGCATATCGGGGTCAGGCTTGACATATATGTATATCGGGAGTCAGGCTTGACATATATTTGTACCGGGTCTTCTCTTACCCTCTCAAGGTCTGCCGCAAGACGGGGATTCGTTTCCGCACGTTTGCGCAGACGATTGATCGCTTGACTCCTTCCTCCAACAGATCGTACAAACGAATCCGGTCCGGCTCGTCAAAGAAAATATCCTGGCCAACGTTCCAACGTAGCATCACATGATAGACAGCGCCCGGATAGTGAATGCGTGCTCTCCGAGCTGGAGCAAGAATCTGTCCGGTATGTGCCCCATAGAACCGGTTCCATCTGCGCCGCAAGGCCGACCACACCAGACTGTGTTCGTCGGCAGTCCATCCACTGGTGCAAGGTTGACTTTGGGGCCTGCCGTCAGTACTATCGGAATCAGGAGGAAGAAATAATGATGCGAAATACCAGTGGGTTCCTTTGCGCAGTGATTGGTTGCGTAGTAGCGGCGACTATTCTGTCGGCAAACAGAAGCTTTGCCCAAGCAACTCCGGGCTACAACAACAAAATTCCCTCTAAGATCATGACGCCCGATAAGGTGCAGACCCGCATCGGCACGTTGAAGTTCTTTGACGGGATGCCGGATAAGAAGACGGTTAAGTTGGTCTATGACCACCTGGACTTCCTGCGCGGCGTAGAGGTATTTCTCAATAGTATTCCGGCGGCGTCGCTGGAAGCCATACGTCTCGGGAACGTCACCCTGGGAGTAAAGAGGTTCAATCAGGTTGCCATATTCGAAACTCTGATGGATTCGAATGCGCTATGGCTCACTGCAAACACTGATACGGTGTACGCGTCGACGTTCCTTAATCTGGCTAAGGATGGCCCTATGGTCGTCGAAATCCCCGCAGGTTGTGGACCGGGAACTGTCAATGATGCGTGGTTCCGATTCGTTGTTGACATGGGCATTCCGGGTCCTGACCAAGGCAAGGGTGGTAAGTATTTGATCCTACCTCCAGATTACGATGGCGAGGAGCCCAAGGGTTACTTCGTGGCTCGTTCGTCCAGCTATGTCAACTGGCTGATCCTACGAGGCTTCCTCGTCGACGGGAAACCGGATGCTGCGACTAAGATGTTCAAAGATGGGCTGAAGATCTACCCTCTAAAGGACGCGGCGAATCCAGCTCGGATGGAGTTTATCAACACATCGGGGATCTCGCACAACACCGTTCATGCGAACACCTTTACATTCTACGAAGAGATAAACGACGTCATCCAGAGAGAGCCGATCGACATGATCGATCCTGAAACGCGCGGACTTCTTGCCGGAATAGGTATCCTGAAGGGTACTCCCTTCGAGCCTGACGAGCGGATGAAGAAGATCCTTACTGACTCCGCGGCGGTCGGAAACGCTACTGCCAGGGCCATCATGTTCGACCAGAGGGAGCCGGGTACATATCTCTACGAGGGCAGCCGATGGTTCACTCCCTTCATCGGTAGGAGCTACAGGTGGCTGCGGGACGGCGGCAAGGGCGGGAGATACCTGGATGCTCGGTCCATGTTCTTCTACGGCGCCACCGTCAATACACCGGCCATGGCCGCCAAGATGGTAGGCAAGGGATCCCAGTACGCTTACTGTGCCAGGGATAAGAGTGGTGATTACCTCGACGGGAGCAAGATCTATAGGTTGCATATCCCCGCCGATGTGCCAGCCAAAGACTTCTGGTCGGTCGTTGCCTACGATCCCCAAACTCGCTGTATGCTGCAAACCGACCAGCCGTTCCCCAGCAAGAACAACAAGAAGGATGATCTTGTTGCCAACAAGGACGGATCAGTTGATCTGTACTTCGGACCGAAGGCGCCCTCAGGCCAAGAGAAGAACTGGGTCCAGACCGTCCCCGGGAAGGGCTGGATGGTGCTCATCCGACTCTACGGCCCGTTGGAACCTTGGTTCGACAAGACTTGGCGGCCAGGCGATTTCGAGTTGGTGGAGTGACCTGATTGACCCCTAAAGCAACCATCCGCTGCACACCGCAATCATAAGTGGTGTGTGGCGGTTCCTGATGCGGTCACTGGGATACTTGAATTGCGGGGCCGTCGATCTTTCTATGAGGTATCTGGCAAGTCCTCATACCCCCTATGGGAATTTGGGGAAGAAGCGAGGAAGTAGATGAAGAAAGCCGTGTCACTATTCTCTTTGTTAGGCGTCTTAGGGCTTCCCCTAGTCCTAGGCATGGCATTATCAAGTGAGGCGTTCAGTTACGATGGCTCTCGCCCTGATCCAGTCGGCACTCCCACAAAGGTCAGACTTGAAGTATTCGTGATCGATGTCGATGAGATAAACAGTTCCGACCAAAACTTCACCGCAAACGTAGCCATCAAGGCTACTTGGAAGGATGCGGGGCTGGCACGAGAAGGGACCCCCGCAAGATTGAAGCCACTTGATGAAGTGTGGAACCCTGGGCTGCAAATATTGAACCAACAGCTAATATGGGGGACAATGCCCAAGAAAGTCAAAATTAAATCAGACGGTACCGTAACCTATACGCAGCGCTTCTTTGGCAAGTTCTCGAATCCACTAAATCTGCGCAGTTTTCCCTTTGATCACCAGAAGTTAAGCGTCCGCGTGGTAGCGACATTATTAACCCATGACGAAATCAAGTTTGTCGATTCCGACAAGAAATCCCTAAGCGGAATTTCGGAAAAACTGTCCGTCCCCGATTGGAAGGTAGTTCACTGGAGTGCGAAGCCGAAAGCATGGGAACTGGTGAGGGGCGGGCTAAGTCGCCCGGGATTCGAGTTTCAATTTGTAGCCCAGCGCCACGTCAGCTATTTCATCCTGAAAGTGTTCATACCGTTAATCATGATCGTCATGATGTCGTGGGTCGTTTTCTGGTTGGAACCGTCACAGGCCGGAACTCAAATAAGCGTGGCGGTCACGTCGATGCTTACACTCATCGCGTATCGCTTTCTATTGGGCACTCTTCTCCCTCCAGTGTCATACATGACGCGAATGGACTACTTCATACTGGGCTCCACTGCTCTCGTCTTTGCCGCATTCATAGAGTCAGTAATTACGGTGAGACTAGCTGCCGGCAATCGAGCAACTATTGCCAATAGGATCGATTGGTATTGCCGCTGGATCTTTCCCATTTGGTTTGTGGCTCTGGTAGTTGGAGTGCGATTTGTCTGACCGTCTTTTGCGGACTATAATAGTCCCCGTGCTACTTTGCAGTCGGGGGTTCCTTTTCCAGAGTATAGATTGAAAGAGGAGAGAGATGGAAACACGACCGGGAGAGAATATGTACTGGCTCGCAGATTGAATCAGAGCAGAGCTCAGGCCGCGAGGATTCCCTAACCTGATTGCTCAACGGGGGCGCGGCGGGGCGCTGGGAGGGCTTAAGAACCATGATCGAGCGAGTGAACCGAGATCGAAATCCCAATTTTACACTCAACCACACTTTATCCCGTAAAGTCATTCAGTTGAGAATATCGGTACCAACCTTCTTAATGTATGCTTACACCCGCCGCGCCTCCCTCCTCTATCCTCTCTCAATAATGGGTCATGTCGGGGTCAGGCTTGACATATGTGCATTTGGGTCTTCTCTTACCCTCTCAAGGTCTGCCGCAAGACGGGGATTCGTTTCCGCACGTTTGCGCAGACGATTGATCGCTTGACTCCTTCCTCCAACAGATCGTACAAACGAATCCGGTCCGGCTCGTCAAAGAAAATATCCTGGCCAACGTTCCAACGTAGCATCACATGATAGACAGCGCCCGGATAGTGACTGCGTGCTCTCCGTGCCATTTTTGGCTGTTTACACCCTCAAATCCATATATGTCAAGCCTGACCCCGACACCCCGACACAAATCAATGGATTAGTCCAGATCTAATTGCACTTTGCATTGATTACATCTCATCGCGCCACGAAAAACTCTATTGCCGCAATCGGGACATATATAGCGGGCCTCTTCATCTCGAATCCATTTTTCAGTACCGAACTCTCGTCGATACGGGACAGCCCGGAGAATAACCTTCTTGCCGATAGCCATGGAGAAATTGTCAATGTGGTGACAAGGAAATTCATTGCATTGATGACACCCGGTGTACCCTTTCTCTTTTGTGCAGTTCCTGATCTCACACTGGCGACAATGCATAAATTGTTCATCGGATAAGCAGCCACGGCAGCGAATGTCTTCTATAGACAGGGCTTCGGTATTAGGGAGTGTGCCTTTGCCTGGAGTTCCTCCCTTGTAGAGATTTACCAGCCGCTCCTTTAGTTTGATGTTATTGTCGCGGTGGGCTATGTAAACGGCACATACACCGCAATAAAGACCGCAAGGAGAAATGAAATCGGGATTTGTCGCCATAGCTTTTGTCCCTCCCACGTACTAATTTAGCAGATTTTCATACGCATAACAACCATGATCCGCCACCTGATTTCCGCGGAAGGGTTTGATGGGTCTCCAGACCCTGAATTCCCCCGCGATGATGTTCCACCGATGTGCAAATCGGCAACGTATCGGAAGCAATGGACGCAAAGATGGGTCGTTCGACGGACAAAGCCTCATGAATTCTTGACACATTTGGTAATGGTTCACCGGGCTTGAAGCGGTTCTGCGCCCGGTGAGGTTTGGAGGGGGAGACTCATCTCCCCCTCCAAACCTCACCGATACGTAATTCCGTGAGCTTGTACGGTTCGCGGTGAACGGTTACCAAATTTGTTCTGCTTCAGATGTTTCTCTTGTTCATGCAGAGTGCGAGCTTGTCATTCCACCCTATTGTCTGGGCCTGCATGTGGGCCACTTGCATCATGGTCAATCTCGCACACTGATCGTGCTACCCAAATGAGGCCTTTCACGGAGGACAGTTTGTAACACATTGAAATTAAGAGGGCGCAGCATGCGGCGCCCCTACGCATGGCTCCGCCATGCACAGATCGTGGCACCATTGGTACGTCTTTCCGGGTTTTGCAACAGTCTCTAAAGCGCCGGGCTACTTTCAAGTGTCCCTACGGGACACATCTTCATGCCCCAGAGGGGCATCTGATAGTAGCCCGGTCATTCATGGCCGGGGACGAGAAACCACAACAATTACCGGTCTTCAGTCCCGGAGGGACGACTGATTCTTTCTTGTATGCCACCCACTGTGTCACGTAAGCTGTCCGGGACCCGCTCAATCGCCCCACGCGTACTGCGCGACCCTCCAAACCTCCCCATACGTTATCCCGCGAGCGGGTGGTTTTTCAACGGGACTTTCATAGGAACGCGCAATCAAGAGAGTGAGATCGATTTCTTGGGTGCCACTGCCGGCTTGCCCAGCAGTGCTCTTTATCACTTGTTTGACCGCGCATTGATATGAGGAGTTCATTTGGCCACATCCGAATGTGATGGAAGAATCCCGAATCCATCTGCGGCTCGCACAGCCTTTACTGCGGCCCTTTGCAGAGCTTCGGCGGCGAGCAATCCGATTCTGTTGGGATCTGCTCGTAGGTCTCCAACGCTGAGCAAGACGGTCAGGTCGCCGTCGATATGCGTGTGAAACGGCCTGATGACCCGCCCCAAACCCAAAGTGGCCTGGACCGCCACCCTGGAGGCCTGGATCTTGTCCAGACGCGCGTTCACGGCTACGACCGCCAGGGTGGTATTCTCTGTGGAGACCCGCCTGGACCATGTTTTTCCGTCCTTGAGCAGCTGAGCGGAGTCGGCCAATTGGAGTGAATCGGGTGAGACACGACATCCCGCAATTATGGCGCCTTCAAGGTCGGTTATGTCACCGTAGGGGTTTACTACAACCAGAGCGCCTACCACAAGATCGTTCGACACGACGGAAGCCGATCCAAGCCCTCCTTTCATTCCCTGCTGTATGCCGAAGAGCTTTCCCACCGTCGCTCCTGTGCCCGCGCCCACGCTGCCCTGTTCCACAGGACCTGATTCTGCGTTCAGGCATGCCTGCCTGCCCATGTGGTAGTCGGGCCGAACCGATCCGTTGCCGAAATTGAGATCGAATATCACTGCTGCGGGCACTATGGGTATTGTGACTCCCACCACCGGAACGCCCACGCCCTGCTCCTCCAGGCATGCGAGCACTCCGCCGGCCGCGTCCAAGCCGAAAGCGCTTCCGCCGCCAAAGCAGATCCCGTGAACTCGATCCACCAGGTGCAACGGCCTCAACGAGTCAAATTGACGGGTGGAAGTGGCGGCGCCGGCTATGTGAACCCCCGCGGGAACACCGTCGGAGTTCGGGAGAATCGCGGTCACGCCTGTTTTAGCCTCGGTGTTGGACGCGTGGCCCACCCGCATTCCCGGCACATCCGTGATATCGTCATGAGCCCCTGGACCTGAAATGCCCATCAACAACCCTCCTCAGGTTAGAAAAGAGGTAACCGTTTACCGTACAAGCTCGGTGAACCATTACGAAAAAAGTAGCATTGTTGATCCGTTGTGGCAATCTCATTCGTGTCTGAACGGGAGTTCTCCTGCCACGGCCGGATCGCACAATGAACGGGCGTGAGGAAGAGCTTTCAGTGTGAGTGCGCAGGCGTGGCCGGGCCTCTGAGCCGGCAGCTTACCGCGAACATGGTTGCCCCCCCCTGGAGCGGCTGTGCAGTAAACCATGTCCATACCAATCCCGTGCACAATGAATCCTGCCGCAACAGGAGCGATGGTCTGGCCCAAGCGCAGCGCCATCGCATTCACCGACATGGTTGCGGCTCTGTTTTCAATGGAGGCAAGGCCTGTCGGAAGCGAATCAGATATCGCCAAAATTGGGACACAACCGGCGCATGTCGGGTCCGACGACCCACGAAATCACGTGCGGGAAAATCAGGTGGTGGATTTTGGCAGAATTTCGTCATTGACAAGATGCCCGGAATATTCCAGAATAGGGATTCGGCTGTGGAACCCAGACCGCCTCACGGTTGTCTCTTCCCAGCATCATCACCGTTCCCCGATAGCTCAATCGGCAGAGCGAGTGGCTGTTAACCACTAGGTTGTAAGTTCGAGTCTTACTCGGGGAGCCACAAAAGTCCTATCAACCCGCACGGTTGGAAACAATCCGGAGCGGGTTTTTCTTTCTCAGCACTAGGTTTGTGCCAATTGTCCGGGCAAACTCGCTCTGATGCTTGAATCAGGTTGATCAACTCAGGCGCGGAATAGTGGGTCGTGATTCGTCCCGACTTGTGGCCGAGCAGATCCTGTCGATCCTCGAAGGACACCCCGGCTGATCGAGCCCTGTCATCATGGTCCAAACTTAGCACGCTCAGAATGAGGGTAGACAAAGGGTTGCAGCTAACTGATTACCTGGACACTTGGGATTTGCCGGCTGACTTGAGGGACTATGCCTGATAATTCTTTGGGTCCCAGCGGCCCATGTCGAAGATACTGTAATCCTCGTCTGCAGGCTTGTCCAAGGAAGTAGCGTTAATGGGAATTGGAATATCCCCGGCATATTCAGGACGGAGTTCCGTGCCCGGACACCCCCGGGTGCATTCAATGCACCGATAAAACATGTAGCGCATAGAACCGTTGTATAGATTGAAGAAGTGCGGAGTTTTGGCAAAATCTTTGAGCTCCTCGCTGTTCATGTCCGCCATCTTCATGAACGCCCGCATAAAGTTCCCAACGTCGTAGGGTTGGCTGTGGCGAGCGCATCGGTTTTGCTTAACAACGCCCTTTTCCGTGGCCTTTGCCGGTTGTATGGCCTTTGCCGGACAGTTTTTCACGCATGGATAGGAACAATCCCGACAGGGATCGAAGTCTTCGAGCGGCGGGTCGGAATCGACCTTGACAGTGGTAAGGAAAATTCCATACCGTACCATCGATCCCCATTTTGGATGTACAACCAACGTGTTTTGGCCGAATACTCCCATTCCCGATTGCACGGCAAGGTGCCGGACTGAGACCGGTCCGATAATCCTGCGCCACGTCTCAGTCGTTACTTCAAATGGGCGGTGGTGGGGGACTGGCATGACATCAACATCGTACGCGCTTTCGAGACGCTTGCCCAGACGAACCTGAAGTTGTTCCCATACCGTGTCAATCGCCAAGAACGCATCCATGCGCATGATGCTCTGGTTCATATACGCTCCCCGGAGTTCACGAAATGCAACGATAACAAATGATTGTAGATCCGGAAGATATCGTCTCGGGTCTGGTGACGCAGGACTAACATAATCCTTAAGCGCAAGAAAAGACACCTGATCCCCGCCGAGATCTATGGCGGCTTTGCGGATCGATTCCTTATCTTGGGTTGTCCAAAAAGTACGTGAAGTCATGAGATCATACCTCCGAAATTTTCTCGGTCATTGTGTGTTAAATCGACCAATGGGACGGCCGGCTCATTTCCGGCGCAGATTCGTCTCCCGTCGGCAGAGCCATGCAGATCACCTACGCCTTACATCGATTGATTTCCGTTAGTCTAGACGACATCCGGATCGTTCATGAGAGTGCGGATTTTACTGCACAGGAAATCCCCTCCTACCAGTACAGCGACATCCACGCTGCTTCCAGTGCATGTGTTCGCATCACGGTTCCTTTCTCACGCTGTTCCGGCCCAACGTTTGGCGATCCCGATTCTTTTTTCTAAATCGTAGTGTTCCCGAGTCATTATTATTCGGGATTATTCCGCGACCGTCCCCCTACGTGCCGCGCAAGAGCGGGTTTTGGGCTAACGATCCAGGAAGCACATTCTCGAAAACCCATGATTCACTCGTCCAATTATCAACCTCCTTTTGGTATGAGTAAGTGGATACCCACTTACTCTGGTCACAAAAAAATTAACTCCTTACAGAATCAATAAGGGTCTCTAAAATATTATCAAAAAACTCTTCCCTAAAAGTGCCCTTAAAGGACAGGAGGCGTGTCATATTCATGAACATTCCAAGGCCGTTGAGCGCCCATGCGACCGTGTCGACGTCCGCGTCTTTTCTTATCGTACCCTGTCGAATCCCCTTTTGCATGATTTTGGAATGATAGACGGCAATACGTTCGTATGACAGGCGCAACCTGTCCGCTATGTCTGCATCGGCAATCTCCGATACCGCCTGGAAATGAACTGTCAGTTCCTCGGGGTGCTGCAGCATTCGACTGTAATACGAACGGACTATCTTTCTCAACGCGGTTAGGGCATCTTCCTCCTTCTCGAGATCCTCATCCCAGAGTCTTATCATTTTTCGTGATATGTGGTCGATAATCGCAAGAAGCACCGCTTTCTTTGATGGAAAATACTTGTAGATGAGAGCGTCTGATATCCCTGCTTCAGAGGCTATGTCGACCACACGAGCGACACGATAATTGGATTTCGCAAATATCTTGATACCGGCACGAATTATTTGGCTGCGTCTTTGGTCTGCGGTAAAACGTTTTCTTGTCTTTTTCACAGTCATTGTCTGCGCTTAAGAAGTTAGTGGCTAACCACTTACCACGTCTCGTGTTCACTGTCAAGGCAGTTTCTCACAAATTGCCGCTTGTGCGAGCAATCACTTCTTCCCTAGGAGGCTGTCGCAAAACCGCTTACATTGCTCGAACGGTTCAACGATGGGTGGCCCAGACGGTGCTAGGCGCACGGCCAACTAGCTGTCGACCAACGTACTGAGCCGATGAGCGGTAATCACATCCGAGACCTGCTACCTCGCCGCCCGCTGAGGGCCGTCTGGGTTCCGAAGGAACAAGAGGTTTTTCACGATCGGCGCCATTATTCCAGAAAGCCGCTTGCAGTCGGCTCCATCTCAGTCGATCCTCTTATCGGGGTCAGGCTTGAAATATGTGTATTTGTGCCGAGTCTTCTCTTACCCTCTCAAGTTCTGCCGCAAGGCGGGGATACGTTTCCGCACGTTTTGCGCAGACGATTGATCGCTTGACTCCTTCCTCCAACAGATCGTACAAACGAATCCGGTCCGGCTCGTTAAAGAAAATATCCTGGCCAACGTTCCACGTAGCATCACATGATAGACAGCGCCCGGATAGTGAATGCGTGCTCTCCGTGCCATTCTTCGCAGTCTATACCCCCAAATCCATATACGTCAAGCCTGACCCCGACACATTCCTCAAAGACCCCGAATTCGTCAATGCGCTCTTTCTCAAATCGCCGCGGCGCATCGAAGCCCTGGGACTCATCCTCATCCTGGCCCTGATGATCTGGCGGCTCATGGAGCGAACCATGCGGCTCACGCTCCGAGCCTCCAAATCAAAGGTCACCGGCTGGAAGAAGCGAAAAACATCACGACCTACATCCTTCATGATGACCACCGTTTTCGGAGCTATCTTTGTAATGATGACCGGAGGGGCCAGACGACTCGCAAAGAGGCTCAGCCAAAGACAACAGGAGTATCTCAAGATCCTCCAAGTCCCTCCTGAGGTGTTTACCACACCGGCAAAGCACTGAACACGATGACTCAGGAGATAGAAGAAAATGCCAAAACACATCAGCCTACTGTTGCGGAATGTCGGTCAGGGTATTCGTAATATGATGTTTCTTGTCCAGTTGGACAGAAATGGAGATAATAAATCAACAGCCAACAACCTTTTTCTCTTGACCTGTCTGAAGAATTACACTAAAAAATCATGTTCAGGAGGGTTTTTATGTTCAACAAATTATTGGATATTGTGTCAATCGTTACCGACAAGGGGACCAACCCTACGGTGGCTGATTGATCGTAGCTCTGCAAAAAGCAAAACAAGCTTTTCAGTTTTAAATACAGATCAGTTTCTCCAGGTCTGTTACGCAGCAGACTCCTTTCTGAGATTCCACCGCAATAGTTGTCCCCTTCGTCCAAAATGGTTATAAAGCAGTTATCTCAATAGGTTATAATTAATTGCCGGTAGACTGGTTATCTATTCTTGGTGTCCTATGCCAAGAAATATCGGTATGGCTATAGACAACAAGAGCGGAGTCCGACAATGATCAAAAAGCAAAATATAGACAGAATATGTACCAGCAACACCCAGCATCTTTTACAGATGGGATGGACTTCCCATTTCCAGACACAGCTAGTAAACTATTGCAATGACGAAGTTATCCTAGCCAGAGTAGTTGGGGTAAGGAAAAATAGCTTCTGTATCAGTACCGGAAAAAGAGAATGGCTCGCTACGGTAGCCGGAAGGCTCACGCACTACTCTAATCAAAGATATCCGGTCACAGGGGATTGGGTCCTTGTGACCGATACAGTGATTTCTGAGGTATTGGAGCGAAAGAATATGCTGTTTCGGGGAGCTGCAGGCTCATATGGCAAACAAAATGGGCAACCACGGAAAGAACAGGTAATTGCGGCAAACCTCGATACAGTATTTGTCGTTTGCGGTCTGGACCGGGATTTTAACCTGCGTCGCATTGAACGCTACTTAGCGCTGGTCTACAACTGTGGCCTCAAGCCCGTAATCATTCTGACAAAAGCAGATCTTCACCAGAATCCAGAGCATTGTGTCACTGAAGTAGAAACCGTTGCTTTCGGGGTTCCGACACACTTGGTTTCGGTTCTGGATACCAAGGGGCTGGCTCATCTTGAAGAGTATCTGTCTCTAGGACAGACCACCACTATGGTTGGGTCTTCCGGAGCCGGTAAATCCACATTGGTGAATCGGCTCTATGGCAAGACCGTACAGGCTACCGATTCGATAAGTACCAGTGTGGGGAAAGGGAGGCACACCACCACCACCCGGGATTTGATTATGATGCCCCAGGGAGGGATGGTGATTGACAATCCTGGTATTCGTGAAATCGCTTTATGGGGCGATGACGATGGGATCAGCGCCGCCTTCCCTGAAATTGAAAACCTTGCCGGAGAATGCCGTTTTTCCGATTGCAGCCATATGCACGAACCCGGTTGCCGGGTCCTTCAAGCTGTAACCGAGGGAAATATCTTGCAAGACAGACTGGAAAGCTACCACAAAATGAAACGTGAAATGACATATCTATCTCTCCGACAGCAAAGGAGCGCCGACCGCGTGGAAAAGGAACGCTGGAAAGAGGTGGCGATGAAAGTGAAGGCGATGAAAAAGCGGAGACACAAAGGGAGATATTCTAAATAGGAAGACCATATGGGGGAGTCATAAATGCAAATACGAGAGGCAGTGGAAACAGATTTGGACGACGTATTGTCAACACAACGTTTGGCTTTTGGTTATGATAAAGAGGCGAATTTGGTGAGGGAACTATTACATGACCCCAGCGCAAAACCATTATTGCCTCTGCTTGCCTTTGAAAAGGATCGAGCGGTAGGACACATATTATTCACAAAGGCGCGACTGTCTGGCGCCCACGATAAGGTGTCCATGGTAATCTTGGCACCATTAGCAATAACGCCTGACGCTCAAAAGCAAGGAATTGGCGGTAAGCTTATCGAACGAGGACTAGAGCTTCTGTCCAAATCAGGAGTTGATCTGGTCTTCGTGCTCGGGCATCCTATTCGAGAGCGCACCGCTATGGTGCAAGGTTTGGGTTCAAGTGCCGGGGGGGGGCGCCGGCGGAAAGACTTCGGTCAGTTCCGTGCTCCATGTGCGCCAGGAGTCAACGCCACACCATGGTGGTGTTGCAGGTTTTGTCTTGTGTTCTCCACGCGCGTGAGGCGTCCCGTAAGATAAATGGCTATGCTACACTCCCACCATGACCGAACCCAAGGATTCCTCCTTCGACCGCGACGAATATCGGGGTCAGTATCGGGGTCAGGCTTGACATATGTGTATTTGTGCCGGGTCTTCTCTTACCCTCTCAAGGTCTGCCGCAAGACGGGGATTCGTTTCCGCACGTTTGCGCAGACGATTGATCGCTTGACTCCTTCCTCCAACAGATCGTAGAAACGAATCCGGTCCGGCTCGTCAAAGAAAATATCCTGGCCAACGTTCCAACGTAGCATCACATGATAGACAGCGCCCGGATTGTGAATGCGTGCTCTCCGTGCCATTCTTCGCCGTCTATGCCCCCAAATCCATATATGTCAAGCCTGACCCCGACACTGCAGCGATGACGAGTGAACGGAAAGGAGGCACCTCGGGTGATCCCCTTTGGTCGAGTCCTTCTCTGATCTACCTCGGGCGGGCAAGCTGGTGGCTTGACCGAGGTTCGGCCAGGAAGGAATTCTGC
>Ga0190284_1000213_pt1 | contig 40870 bp, 38 predicted proteins | sample 48691812_MG_FD_161668 | JGI IMG/M metagenome (GOLD analysis project Ga0190284, IMG submission 161668) | Hydrothermal vent microbial mat bacterial communities from Southern Trench, Guaymas Basin, Mexico - 4869-18-1-2_MG | ecosystem: Environmental > Aquatic > Marine > Hydrothermal vents >...
TCGTGGGAGCGTGTGCCGTTTTGGATTGAAGTGGCGTTTTGCCTGTCGGATGTGGAAATTGATCAGGTAACTACCAGCAAATGCACACAGGGCGGCGGTACCACGCTGGCCAATGCGTTTTGCTCCTGGGTAGTGTGCGAGTCACCTGGGGGATTTTTGACTGTCCTACCCACCGAAACATCCCTGGCCCGTCGAGTAAAACGGCTCAGGGGTATGTTCGGGGCAAATCCGATATTGAAACGACACCTCGGGCCGCTGCGAAACATGACCGAGGGCGGGGCCGAGCTGGACAACATGAACATATACACAGGTTTCGCCGGCTCGCCGATAACGCTCTCGGATGTACCTCTGCCGTACATCGTCCTGGACGAGACCGGCAAATATCCCGCCGGCAGCGGCAAGGAGGGAAACCCGGTCGGCCAGGCCCGCGCCCGGCAGAGATGGTTTTACTATCGAATGATGCTGGTCAATTCCTCTCCCGCCCTGGAAGAGGATGTGTTGGATAATGAACTGAACGCCGGGGACAGTTGCGAATTTTTCGTACCCTGCCCGCATTGTGGATTTCGTCAAATGCTCACCTGGGATCAGTACAGCCTGGACAAGGGCGAGGATGGGCACCTGCTGGAGCCGAAAGAATATACCGACGGCGACCGAGCCAGATATTTTTGTAGCAAGTGCGCCGCCGAGTGGACAGAAACCGAGCGTTGGGGAGCCGTAACTCGTGGCGTGTGGATACCCACCGGCATGTCGGAAGATAAAGCCGCCGAGCGATTTGCGATATGGGAAGATTTTTGGCGAAACCCCGACAGTCAGATAGAAAGTCCCAATCGCCCGAAGGCGTTGGAGAAATTATATAAAAAGCTCCGCAAAAATCACACAGCTAGGCACCGCTCGTTTCGTCTGCCGGCATTCGTGCTGCACCCGAATGTCACAAACGCCGGCCAGCTCGCAGCGGAATACGCCTTTGCGATTCAGCGAAAAAAAGCGGCCCAGGTAAAATACCTGCAGAATTTTATAAATCTGCAGTGTGCCGAGCCGTGGAAGGAAACGGAAAAGTCGTTTTCAGAGGCGGCGCTGAAGGATCACCGCGTGGATATCGCGGTCGACTTGGTACCACAAAGGGCCCAGTTGTTGACCTGCGGTATTGATGTTCAGAAACACGGGTTTTATGTCGTGGTTTGCGCGTGGGGCTACATGTGGGAGTGCTGGCCGATCTATGCCGAATGGATTGACGCGGGCTGCACGATTTCAGGAACATTTCATCGCGGAGAAACTGACCAGCCCCACAACTACCAGCCGATCAAACGGGAACTTCTGCCGCGGTCGTGGGAGTGGGCCGGCCACGCGGAGAAGATAGGCCTCTCGTCGACCGGGATTGACTCTGGCGACGGCAATGTTACGGATGTCGTTTACGGCGTGTGCGATAGCCTGGCCGACCCGAGTTTCTTTTTCCCCGCCAAGGGCATAGACAACCAGGATCAGCCCGTAGTGGTCAAGATACTCAACGACGATGAGGGTCGCCGAGGGCGAAAACGAATTTTCAGGCCCAACGCGATCCGCGTGAATGTTTCGACCCTCACCTGGAAGAACCGGCTCTATCAGATGATGAGCAACCCCTACCCAGGGGCGGGCTATATGCACATACCGGACTATCTTTCGGACGAATTCTGGAATCAGATAACCAGCGAGGAGCTGAAGCCCACATACAAAAACGGCAAAAAAAAGCTGGTATGGAAACTCAAGAAAAAACGCACCGCCAATCACTACCTTGATGCTCTGGTTCTGGCCGCCGTGGCTGCACACCGTGCGGGGGTTTCCCGGCTGACGGACATTGCCAACACCCCCAACATGTCGGAGGCTCCCAAGAGGGGGGCGCGGCGAAAAAAGAAAAACCAGCAATCGCAGGTCGGTCGTTTCTGACCGGCCATTACTAACCAGCAGGCCTTGCCTGCACAATACAAGGATCAAAAATCATGGAAGAGACACACGACGCACAGGGAACGGAAGCCCCCGAATCGCAAGAGTTGGATACCGGCGAAAACCAGGTGGAACTTTTGCAAGGTATCACATTGCAGGATTTTCGCAAGCTGAAGGATATCCGCGAAAAGCCGGATAATTTTCTGCGAGCACTGGCCAGGGCCTCAGGGCTATCCGCCGAGGGCGATCATGAGCAATTGGCCAAGCGGCTGTGGGCAAAGCGAAAGACGAAAAACAACAAAGGCAAAACGCCCTCGCATGTCAACGGCGGAACGCTGTGCAGGCGTTGTCAGAACATCATGCGGGTAACTTATACCGGCCCGGAATATCGCCGGTATGTCTGCGACAGTTGCGGCAACACCGCGAAGATTCCCCGCAGGTAGTTTTTTGTAAAAAAGCAAAAAACGCCATCGAGGGCGGTCGGCGGCGGCCACGCCAAACCGACAGCGTCGAGAAGCTGGAACTTCCCGACCTTTTACACCCCCGACGGCAATTTTTGGAGAGATGTAAACGGAAATATATCGGCGGCCACGAGAATGGTCTTGAAAAATGGTTACAAAAAGAACGAATCGCAAAACGCCGAACCTGCGTCATATCACACCGAAGCTGCGACAATTCGCGGTGTCGATAGAGTCGCTGAGGCTTGACCCCGACAATGCCAACCAGCATGGATCGGACTCTCTGACGAAAATAGCCGCGAGCCTGAAGGAGTTCGGACAGCAGCTTCCGATTCTCCTGGGCCCGCGGGGAATCGTCAAACACGGCAACGGCGTGCTGGAGGCTGCCCGCGACATTCTCGGCTGGAGTCATATCGCCGCGATGGGGAGCAATCTCAAGGGCGCGAAACTAAACGCCCTGGCCATAGCCGTCAATCGGACGGCGGAGTTCAGCAAATGGAACAAGCCCGTCCTGGCCGAGCAGATAACCGCCATTGCCGCCGAGGACGAAAAGGCCCTCGCGGCGGCGGGTTTTGGCAACGATGTCGAAGAAATCCTGGAAATATTGGACGGCGGCTCCGGGCGAGGCACCACCAGGGCCAGCACAAAGCGAACCATCGCTGATGTCGGCGTTACCGTCGGCGGGTACCGATGGCAGGTACCCAGGAAAAAATACGAGGCCTGGCTGGAGAATCTACGCCAGTCGTCCGGATTCGACGAGGATGCCGTCATCGACGAAATGAAAAGGAGGCTGGGCCTATGAAACTGATATCGATTTGCGATATTCGGCCCAGCACCTACAACCCGCGAACAACTGACCCTGCAAGGCTCGACATGATCGAGCTGTCGCTACGGAAACTGGGTTTCCTCCTGCCTATCTACGCCGACGCCGACGGTGAGATACTCAGCGGACACCAGAGGCTGATAGTGGCCCGGCGGATTGGATTGTCAAAGGTGCCGGTGGAATACACCAGGGAAATGGAACTCGCCCAGCGTAAAGCGGTGAATATCGCGTTTAATAGGGCGACAAACGACCTGGCCTCTGCGGATACAACTGCCAGTTTGACCAGCGAGCTGCGGTCTGCTAGAGTACAGGAAGTGGCCGAAAGATTACCGGACAAGCAGCCGAATTCTCCTGAATTTTACCCGTGCTTAAAATCTGCCCGGGTGGCCATCAAGCCCTTGCTGCGAGTCAATTCCGCCCGATGGGTAAAATACGCCTCGGTGATTTCCCGGATGTTGCTGCACAAGGGAATCCTCATGCCGATTATTACCAGACCTTCGGGACTGGTAGTCAATGGGATAGGCCGCCTGGAAATGCTCGCGGAGATGAAAAAGGCCACCGCCGAGATAGTGAAAATATCAGACGCCGAGGCTGACCTGGCCGAGGCTATGCTGAATCTTCTGTCGATGGACTTTTCCATTCACGAGCGGTACGACGATTTGCTGCGATACAACAGTTTTCGCCGGGCACGGAGGGCGAGGTCGTATCTCGGGCGAGGTTTCGTTTTCGCAACTGTCGGGGCAAAACCCGCCAAGCAATTCGATATCCTCAACCCGAGCCACCGGCGGCGATGGACGGCTATTCACGGTGAAAAAATTCTGGATTTCGGAGCTGGGCATCTGACCGAAACCCGCCTGCTACAGCAGGCGGGTCTGGATGTTACGCCGTTTGAGCCGTACCGCCTGGGGCCGGATAGCCAGATTGACAAGGCCGAGAGTATTCACTTGAGCCGGCAGTTTTTGAAAGCCGTCGCCACGGGCAAAAAGTTCTCGAGTATTTTTATCAGCTCGGTTCTCAACAGCGTGCCCTTTGAGCATGACCGGCGACAGATAGTTACGATTTGCTCTGCCCTGTGTGATGGGTCGTGCAGACTGTACGCCTGTGCCAGCAGCGATAACCAGACCGGCTGGAAGTCGCTAAACGGCAAGGAGTATATCAACGCCACGCATCAGAACAATCTGACATTCCGGCTGGACTACGAAGACAATATCCAGCTGGGCGACATTTCCCAAACGCCCAAGGTGCAGAAATATCACAGCCGACGGCAATTTCGCGAGTTGTTCGAGACGGTTTTTGAGTCGGTCGAGATTTCTGAACAGTCGAATAATGTTCAGGCCATCTGTCGCAGACCAAGGGCCATCGATCCGGCCTCCTTGCGGGCGGCTCTGGAGTTTGAATTTGACCTGCCATATCCCGACGGTAGCCGGATGGGATTGGTTAACCAGGCCATTGACGCCTTTTTGAAACGAAAAAGATTGATAAGGGTAAAATTATGAATAAAGAAAAAAATAACCAAATAATCCTTCTGGATTTGAATTACACGCTTGTCGCCAATTCGCATATTAAAAAATCTCCCTTCTATTGCCAGATCGAGATAGAGCAGTACCGCTACTGGCTTATCGATCTGATTCTGGAGCGGACGGTTATTCTGATAACCGCCAGGCCAGTCAAATATCACCGCCTTACGCTTGCGAGCATTTTTCACAAGACCGGCTTCCAGCCGACGGCGGCGTTTTTTAACAACCTGCGATTGTACCCGCCGGCGTTTAAGAAGCGGGCTGTCCTGGAGCGAATCTTTCCCCGGTGGGGCAATGATCCACAAAAGTATCTGGCGATAGAATCCAACCCGCAAACGCGGGCAATGTACGCGAACCTTGGCATAGCTGCCATCGCAGTGGGAGATGAACAATGGACCACACTACCGACACCCCCAACGATTCAGTAAACCACAAGCCCGCCGGGCAGTGGGAATTTGACGAAGATGTTACCGGCTGTTTTGACGACATGCTTGCCCGGTCGATCCCGGATTACGACACCATGCGAAAAGCCGTCTTTGAGCTGGCCTGTAGGTATGTGCAAAAAGATACCGCGATAGTCGATCTGGGCTGCTCTCGCGGGGCGGCCATGGCACCGCTGATTCAGAAGTTCGGCTCTCACAATTTTTTCGTGGGCGTCGAGGTATCCGAGCCGATGTACAAGGCCGTGTGTGAGCGGTTCGCCGGATATATTCAATGCGGCATGGTCGAGATACGCAACTCCGATCTGCGGGAGCAATACCCCCGCGTGCCGGCCAGCGTAACGCTGGGAATTCTTACGCTCCAGTTTATCCCGCTGGAATACCGTCAGCGGGTCGTGGCTGAAGTTTTCCGCAACACCGTCCCTGGCGGCGCGTTTATTCTGGTCGAAAAGATTTTAGGCTGTTCGGCTGACCTGGACGATCAGTTCGTGGAGCGATACTACGATCTGAAACACGCCAACGGTTACAGCCTGGCCTCGATAGCCGAGAAGCGCGAGGCCCTCCAGGGCGTCCTGGTCCCCGTTACCGCCAAGTGGAATGAGGACTTGTTGACCCAGGCGGGGTTCGCCCGCGTCGATTGTTTCTGGCGATGGATGAACTTCGCTGGCTGGATAGCGGTAAAAAAATAATTTTCTCTGATTGACAATTTTTTCTGAATGCATCAAGCTATTTATTGTTATGGGCTGGATAATACTCTGTTGGGCGTGTATGCAGGGAGCGAGTAGCGTATGAATGTATTCCTAAGTTGGTCAGGTGACAGGAGCAGAGCCGTCGCACTCGCGCTACGGGATTGGCTTCCCGATGTGCTGCAAAACATCCAACCGTTCATGTCGGAGCATGATATTGGTGCTGGTGCTCGTTGGGCGACTTCACTTGGGAAGTCCCTGGAGACCACAGACACCGGTATAGTGTGCCTTACCCCCGAAAACATCGGTGCTCCTTGGGTGTTGTTTGAGGCAGGGAGCCTTGCGAAGAAACTGGAAGCTGCGTGCGTTATTCCATTTAGGCTCAATCTGAAAGCAGCTGAAATCCCATATCCTCTGGCACAGTTTCAAGGCCTCGATGTTAACCGCGATGGCACGCTCACGCTATTGGAGACCCTTAACAATATTCGGCCACAGCCGATGGAAACAGAGAGATTGGAACGCTTGTTCGTCAAATTATGGGGAGACATCGAGGGAGACTTGATGAAGGCTGCGACCATTCCTACAACGAAGCGGCAGCAGCGTACAGAAAGGGAAATTCTTGAAGAAATGTTGCAGCTTACGCGAAACAACCTCTCAGTCTTTACTACCACCGTACAATACCAAAATATCGGTTTTGAACATACTGGTGATGTTGATGCAGCAGCGTCCCACGCGACTACAGCGGATGTGTACTGGCATGCGAAAGGCTTCACTCGTGATCAAGCACTTGAGTTCTGCGGGGTTATGAAGAACAAGGGAATCCCATGTCGTTTTGCGGAACATCGGGACAAGCGTCCGCCGGATGCAGTTTTTATTGGTGCCCTGGTACCGGCCGAGTTTGCTCGCCTCGCCCTTCGGGCTATACCCTACAAAGTAAGCTACATTTTCCGCCCTGACTACCCAGAGGAACAAGGTGGCTCGTCGGACGGGATGAAGATCGGCATCGGGTATAGATCAACACACTTCGATACAAGGCGAGAGCCACATGCTAATCCGTTGCCACTTTCTGAGGATGGCTTCGCGGATCTGGTAGAGTCAGGGATTACGAGTGTCGAGTTTCATGCGAGACTGCGGCGGATAACGAACATGACATAGGGATTCCAACATAGACATCCTGCTTGCAAGGAGAAAAGAATATATGAGCTGGATAAACAACCAAGTATGGGGCATCATCGGCGTCGCTATCGGTGTTATCGGTATTCTAATCGCATGTATATTTTACCGTCGTTCGCGACGCAGTAAGAAAATTTACTTCGACAGTAGAGCCTTTCAGTTGATTTCATACCACACAGCATCAGTGCCCGGCCTCAATTTCTCTTACAACAACAAAGAACTATTCGACCTCTGCGCCGTGAAGGTCATGTTATGGAATGCGGGAAATGAGGTTATTCACTCAGGCGACTTCGCATCGACGGACTATCTAAAACTGGCTATACCCGCAGGAAAAATCGTATACGCACATATATCCTATCAGACGCGACCAACGAACCTCTTCACCTTGTCAAAGATCGCGGGCGACGCAGAGATGGACATCCAGTTTGATTACATTGGGTCGGGAGAAGGTGCGATTGTACTCCTGCTTACCACTCAATCAGAAGGCAACCCTCCCGAAATGCAAGGCACTATCAAGGGGTTTGGCACCCCGCTAGCCCAGACAACTAACAAGATAACTGAAGGCGTGCTTCGAGCGGTGTTGATTGTTTTTGCCGGATTCTTGATAGTGACTTATTCTGTCATAGCGATTCTAAGTGTCAAGTTAGCTCTTAACTTCTCCGCGTGGAAAGCCACATTAATGATGATAATATCCACGATAACTACATCTTTCGCATTAGGATACTTCACCTATCGATTTCTTGACTTACTACTCGGAAAATTGCCTCCTCGCTTTGGAGTTGACACGAAATTAGCAAAACTGTTCGAAAGTGATTTCAGAGCGACAGACATTATCCACTAAAGCCTTACATACCCATAAAATAACCCCCCGCAGGCTAGATCGTTGAATCACGCCATTGGTTACTGTAACAGTTTCTCACCAAAGGATTTATCAATAAAAAATTTAACCTTTTTTCCGGCCCCTGCAAAAAAAAAATTGCAAAAACATCTATTTCTATATTTTTTTATAGGGAATTTCGGGCGAGTTAAATTGATTAAAGGGTATGACAACCACCGTCTGCCCGACAACCGCCGAGCTGTTGACTGCCGCCAAGGCCGCGTATTCCGCGCGCTTAGCCGGCGGAGATGTGGAAGAAGTAACCATCGGCGGCGTCTCCACCAGGTTTGGCTCGCTGACGGCTCTTAAGCGTCAAATCGACCAGATGGAAGTCCTGTCGCTAATGGAACAGGGCGGCTCCAGGCCCAGTCGAATTTCTCTCCCCGGGAGGTATTCCTGATGGCCGCTGTCGCCAAAAATGCCAAAACCCTCCCCGCCAGTATGCAGAAGTACGCGACCGGGCCGGCCAAGAATTTCTCGCAAAAAGGCGCCCCGCCCGCGCAGGCAAAGGACGGCTACGACGCGGCCAGGTACAGCCCGTACCGCACTCTCTTTTCCGGTCTGGGCGGCTCTGCGGACAACCATCTCTCGTCAATGACGCACTGGCAGCTCATGGAGCAGTGTCGCGACGGGCGACGAAACAGCCCTCTGTTGGCCGGTGCGGTCAAGCGGACGGTGGAAAATGTCGTCGGCACAAGTTTCCGCTGCAAGTCCACCTCCCAAAGCAACGATTTTAATCAGCGGGCCGATGATTATATCAATGAGCGATGGGCCACCTGCGACGCTCGCGGCAGAACTGACTTCCACGGCCTCTTGCAGATAATACTGGGCAGCCGAATGACCGACGGCGATATTTTGCTGGTTCATACCGACAAGGGCACCATTAGAATTCAGGAAGCCGACCAGATAGTCACGCCCACGGGCGTTTTTGGCAAGAGCCGGACAAAACGAAAAATCGTCAACGGCGTGGAACTGGACGCCTGCGGGCGGGCCGTGGCCTACTGGGTGGCCAATCGCAAGCACATCACCTTTGGCGGATTCGTGGACGATAAAAGGAACGCCAAGCGAATACTCGCGAGTCATTGCACCTTTGCCGGCAATATTCAGCGGTCCAGCCAGACGCGAGGCGAGCCGGACCTGTCGTCCTGCCTGCCGGTCTACGAGAATTTCAACAAATACTTAATGGCCGAGACCAACGCCGCCTGGGCACAGGCAAACTATCCCGGCGTGATCGAGCGAGACCCCACCGCCGGCTGGGAAATGCCCAAGGCCATGATGGACGCGGCGGTTCAGGACTCTCTGTCTAATACAACTCTCACGCGGGGCGAGCGGGAAGACCCCAACCAATGGCCCGAACTGTTTCCGGGCGAAAAATTAATTATGCTCAAAAACGAGCGACCGAGCGATGTGTTCGAGCCATATCTTCGCACAGTCCTGCGAATTATCGGCGTGCCGATCGGTCTGCCGCTGGAACTTATTCTGCTGGATTTCAGCCAGACGAATTATTCATCCGGACGGCTGGCGGTGATTCAGAGCCAGCTTGTTTTTGGCACGATGCAGAAATGGCTCATTAACTCAATATGTGATCCCGTGCGGGAGCGATGGATTCGCGACGGCATCGCATCTGGCGTATTGCCCGTCGTGTCCGATCCGTTCGCGGTCAAGTGGTACCCCCCCAGCTGGCCGTATGTTGACCAGCTCAAGGGTATCCAGGCCGATGTAATGGCCATCAAAAACGGCATTCGCACCATCGGCGAAATCGCCGAGCGACGCGGCCTGACGGTGAAGGAATTGGTGGAAGATTTGAAGAAGGAAGTCGATATATTCGGCAATGCCGGACTGATACATCCGATTTTGCAGATCAAGAATTTTGTCAAACCCAAGGGCAAGCCCGTGGAACGCCCACAACCTGCGGAGGCGGTAGCGGCATGAGCAAAATACACAAAATAGCGACGCTGCTGACCGCGTTTGAATCTTCCGCCTGGATGCTGGAAGGCGGTTTTTATCAACGAATGGCCGAGGTACTGTTGCGCAAGGACGCCGGCGCGTTTCTGACCAGCGAAGAAGTGGACGAAATTGTCCGCCCTAAAGCTGTCGATGGGAAAGCCAAGACGCCCGCCCGCCCGTTTGACTATCAGACAATCGGCCCTGTGGCCGTGGTACCGATATTCGGCGTGATCTCGAAATACTCCACGCTGGTCGAGCGGATATCCGCCGGGCGGGGATGCTCCTGCGAAACCATTCGTAATAACCTACGGCTCGCTCTGGCGGATGAGTCCGTCGAGACCATCATTATCCGCGTGGATTCTCCCGGAGGCTCGGTTGCGGGGATAGATGACCTGGCTAGGGAGATTTTCCAGGCTCGCGACAAGAAAAAGATTATCGCCCTGGCCGAGGATACCTGCGCGTCGGCGGCCTACTACCTGGCCAGCCAGGCCGAGAAGGTTTTCGCCAACTCGTCCGCCGTCGTCGGCTCGATCGGCGTTATCGCCGGGATACTGGATTCGCACCGGGCCTACGAAAACGAGGGTTTTCATGTGGTAACTATCAAATCCAGCGACAACAAAGGTTCTGGCACGCAGGGCACGGTTATTACCGAGCAACAGCAGCGACAGTGGAAGACCACGATCATGGGTCATTACGACCTGTTCATTGATGCGGTAACCCGAGGCAGAAAACAACTCACCCGCGAAGGCCTCGTAGCCGCCAGCGAGGGGGCTGAGCATATCGCCGACGGCAGGGTATACCTGGGAGCCGAGGCTCTCAAGCTGGGCCTGATTGACGGGTTGGCGACATTTGAAGAGCTGGTAGAAAACAACTCGCCTGATGGCGGAATGTATAACGGTGATTTTGAAAACACCGACACAGAAACCGACGGCATGAATGCCGTAGAAAATGACACCACCGCGAAAGGAATTAGTAACATGGCAGAGAAAGACAAAAACAAACAGGCCGAGCAAAAACCCGACGCCACCAAAGCTGTATCCGACGAGAGGCAACGATGCGCGACTGTGTCCAAGGTGTTGGCCGGCGAGCCGGATCTGTTGGAAAAGGCCCTGGCCGATGGAGCCTGCGACGAGACCGCGGCCAAGGCGATGCTCGCCGATACGCTCCAGACAAAACTCGCCGAGGCCCAAAAGGCCAACACAGAGTTAACGGCGGAGAACGAAATGCTCAAAGGCATGGTCAAAAAACCCGCCGCCTCGGGCGATGACCTACCCACCGCGGAGTCCACCGACACCGACGGGCCGCAAAACTGGGAAGCAGCCCTGGCGGAGTTTGACGCTATGTATCCCAAAGACCCCGAAAAAGCGCAGGACGAGGCTATGGCAGCTCATCCCACGCTGTACGCCGCGTGGCGTCAGGAGCAGGGAATCGACACTAAAAAGTAGCAGGCAGGAAACAGGCAAATAAACAAAAAAACATCAATCAGGCACACTTGTTAGGAGATACAAACATGACTACACCTTATACCCCCGATTACGATGAAGTACCGGATGTCAACGAAGCCCCGCTTCGCGAGAGTCCGCTCTCCCAGGTCGCAGCGGCTGCATTGAACTATGGCCGACGCGTAAAAAACGCCGCCAACGGCAAGGTGGTCTATGCCGGCGTGGATGATATGGATTTCCTCGGCGTAACCGCCGCCAGAGTGGCTATCAACGCCGCGGTGGCGGTGTACCTGCGGAACCACTCGGCGATGATCCCGGTCTATGTTACCGGTGCCGTGGCCAAAGGTGACTATCTGTACGGAGCAGCCGACGGCGGTTTTCAGACCACGCCAAACGGCCCGGCCCTGGCCCAGGCCCAACAGGCTCGCACCGCGGCGGGTATCGTCTCTGCTATCCTGATGGGTTACGGAGCAGGCTCGCAGCAGGTGAGTATGGAGAGCGCCGACGAAGCCAAAATAGTCCTCTACGACGATTTCATCAGCGGTTTCACCGAGGACGGTGGAAAGTTTTCCGAAACTCCCGACAAGGGCAACTGGCTGTTGACCGTCGTGGACGGTGATACGGACAATGGCGAGGTCTGCAAGGTAACCGATGACGGCCCGGGCGGGCTGTTGGAGCTTACCACCAACGACGCCAACGCCGACAGCTGTGAGCTGCAGCTCAACGGCGAGGCGTTTGCCCTGCAGGTAGGCAAGGAACTGACATACCGCACGCGGCTGGCTCTGAAGGATGTTTCCGCCTCTGACCTGTTCGTCGGTCTGGCCATTACGGACACGACCGTCCTGGCCGGTGTGAGCGACAGGGTAGGTTTCCAGGTCGATCACGACGGGAACATTGACTGTCTCGTCGAGCAGGACACCACGGAATACAAGGTAGATTCCGAGGTAGACATCGCCGACTGTGCGGCTATCGGCAGTTTTGCCACCAAGGGCGTGGAACTGGCGTTCCACTGGGATGGCGTCGACACGGTGAAGTTTTCCATTGACGGCACTGTCGTCAAGGCCTTCACCGACAACGGATCGACGATCCTGATCCCGGACGATGAGGCTCTTACGCCGACGTTCGCCATCAAGGCCGCCGCCGCTGCTGCCCAAACACTTTGGGTGGACGAGTTGCAGGTCGAGATGCAGCGGTAGTTTTTCAAAAAAAAACAACCAGTAGTTTTACAACAAAAAAACCCGCCAGTCATGGATGAACGGCGGCAAAAAGCACCACGAATGAAAGGATTCTACCATGCCACAGCAACCAACAACCACCCCAAGGCCCGACCTGCAGCGAGCGATGCAGCAAGTTCTCACGCAGGGGACGGATGAGTTTATCGCCCCGATAGTTTCACCAGCCCTGCCGGTCAATCGCAAGGGCGATGTTTTCGGCGTCCTCGGCGCCGAGGCATTGCTATCCATGGGCGACGATCGCAAGGCCCCTCGGAGCAAGTCTGCCCGCGGCGATTATGAGCTGACGACAGATCAGTATGCCTGCGTGTCCAGGAGCTGGGAAGAGGTCGTCGACGACGAGGAAGTCTCCGAGTTCGGTACCGCCTTCAATATGGAGCGGATAGCCACAGATCGCGCCACTGGCGTAATCCTTCGCGGCCACGAATATCGTGTAGCTCATCAAATTTTCAACGAGACCAATTTCACCCCGCACGCCGCGGTGGCGGACTGGGATACGCTGGCGTCTGCCGACCCGCTGGTGGATGTGAGTGCAGGGAAAGTGGCCATGCGAATAATCAAGCCCAACGCGCTGATTATCAGCTATGACACCTTCCTGAACCTCGGTCTAACCGATGCTGTTATCGAGAGAATCAAACATGTCGATTCCAATGTCAAACGAGGCGAGATTAGTACCGGTCATCTGGCTTCCTATTTTGGCGTCGAGCGGGTGCTGGTTGGCAGTGGTGTCTACAACTCCGCACCTAAGGGCGAAACGGCCATCTCCGCGAATATCTGGTCAAACGACTACGCCATGCTCTGCCGCATTGCCCCTGGCGTATCTCGTGACATGATGGTGCCCTGTATTGCCAGGACAATGGTCTGGACCGAGCGGGCCGGTAGCGGTCAACTCTGCGGCGTGAGCAGCTACCGCGAGGAAGCGTCCGAAGGCACTATTATCAAGGTTGTTACAGCCCTGGACGAAAAACTGATGTGCGACAAAGACCTCGCCGGCTATCTAATAAAAATAGCCGCGTAATTTTTGCGTAAAAACCTGCGTCTGACCGGGTCGGTCGGTAGGGCGGAATGGATTCCTAAAGCCGCCGGCCCGGTATTTTGTATATGTTTACATGTTTATCAGTTTTTTTTTGGGACAGCGAAAGGATTTGCAGCATGGAGAACCTCATGCCGGTTTGGCTCCAGGTATTTTATATATTTTTAGCTGTGATCATGCTGGGGTGGGCCACCTGGATCACCTTGCTGGTAATAGCTCATGGAAACAAACTCTCTAAATTTGAAGAACGATGCGACAACCGTTGTAAAAACCTCACCGAAATCAGCCAGACGGTCTGGCGAACATCCCGCAACATTGTCCGTATAGGAATGAAGATGGGCATTGAAGACCAGCTAGAAAGGGAATCACCATGAACATGAAACCCAGCACTATCGCAATCGTATTGGTAGCCTCGGCTCTGGCCCTGGCATCCATGGGCTGCTCGGGCACCGGCGGAGTCGGCGGTCAGGGCTTTACGATCACCGTCAACCAGGGCGCAGCTGGCCCCGAGGCCTCCGGCCAGGCCACAAGCGCCGACGCCCAGGCCAGTGGCACCGGCGGTAATAGTAGCGTTATAAATATCGTCGTCCACGACGGAGGCACGGGGTTTCCAAACCCTTCGCCGGCTCCGGCGAAGGTAACGACGGAGCCGAACGAAACCTCGCAGACCTCGTCGGACACACCGTCCGGCGAGTAGCCACAAGTATTGGAATACCGTGGTTTTGGGCGTTGCTCCTGGGTGTAGGGGCGACATTCATCGCAAAACTTTTGAGCAGGAGCAAATGAAAATGAAAAACTTCATGACAAAAATCACATCACGCAAGTTTCTCTCGGCGGTAACCATCATAGTAGTGGGGATCATCGCGATGTTTACCGATGTGCCGGTGGAACAGGTCGAACAAGCCGCCGATGGCGTCTCGGAAATATCGCCCTATGCCCAGTATGTCCCCAAGGCTATAGGCGCCCTGATGGCGATTGTTGGGTTTTTGGGCTATGCCAAGGCCGAGGCCGAGGTGGACGCCGCCCGAGCCGGTAAGGCCCACGACGCGGTAGCTCCGCACGAAGGCGCGCGGCTGTAACACATGCCTACCTCCGCCGAAAACCTTCTTGCGATGGGCCTGCAGTCTGTGGGGTTTAACCCCGACGCGCCAGGCTCCCTGGCCCAATGGATTTATTACACGCCGGAGGGTGAACCTCAAAGCAAAATTCCCGCCGTAGTCGAACCGGTGCGGCGGGATATGCAGGACGGGAAATACGTCGAGACACGGAAAATAACCATCCTGCGACGCGATATCGCCGAGCCTCGCGAAAAAGAGCTGTGCGTGATTGACGATGTCGGTTACGCCGTCGAGAACATTGCCGAACAGTCCGGCGTGATAAGCGTGCTGAATATCAAACGAGCCAGGCGGCTCCGCAAGGAACAAGGCAACGCGACGGATAGTTATCGGTAAAGGAAAAAAGTAATCAGCTATCAGTAGTCAGTTGTAGGTAAAGAGAAATAAAAAAATGGCAGTTGAACCTACAGGCATGTTTTCCAAACCTCTGGCCGCTATGGCCGATCTGCTCGGGGAGTGTGAATCTTTTCAGACATGGGTTGGCGTAGCTGCCCCGGATGTGGGAACCCCGACAGGCAAGACCCAGGCCCTGGGCCGAATCCACTATATTGCCTATGAAGACGATGAGAAAGATTCGCAGGACGATTGCCTGGCCAACCGTCCGCTGGCCATTATAGGTTTCGGCTCGGGAGCCTCCGGCGAGCGACAGACCGAGCCGCCGAGTTTCGATCACAGCCAGACCCTGGAGCTAAGTCTCGAAGCGCCCCAGACCGGCGATAGCGAGCGGGATATTTTTCTCAACTACACCAACGCCATCGGCGAAATTGTTGCCGAGATAGAAAGCCTCACGGGCGAGGATGGGCACCTGCTCATCTCCAGCCATCGAATAATTGAAGGCCCTGGCCGTCCGAGCGACCAGGCCCAGGCCGCCGGCGAGTTACCGGTTATCGGAGCGACATGGGAATTTGAGTGGAGTCAGTGATGCATGCTTTATCAAATGAAATTCACATATGTCGGCACGCCGGATTTACTGCTGGCCGACAAGAAATCCATCACCGGCAAGGGCATGGAACTAATGCTGCTGGAGTGGCACCGAAAGACCATGCCCCAGCATTTCAAGTCCGGAGCGGCAAGGAAATATCACTACGTACCCCGAACCAAGAGATACTCAATCCGCAAAAACCGCTACGCCCCTCGCCCTGCTCCGCTGAGTTATACCGGGGCCATGGCCAAACAAGTCGCCGGGCGAATAAAGATCAAGCGGAGCGATACCAAAAAGAAGGCAAAAGTCCGCGGCACCATGTGGGCCAATGTATTCGCGTTTTTACGGCGACGCGGCAGCGAGATGCCCGATCTGCGGGCCGAGCTGACGATTATAAACAACACCGAGCGGGTGGACATGGCCCGCTTCATGAAAAGGTACACCACAGCACAGTTCAGAAACAACAGGCGGCGTCAGACCATTACTGTAGGCAAATAGGTAAATAGGCAGGTAGGAGAATATCATGGCAGCTGATAAACGAGACAGAGCACGAATAGCACTGGTAAAGGCAGCATCCCCCACCCTGACAATCGGCGGTATGACGAGTCAGTCGGTCAAGTCGGAAATAGAATTAAGCTCCGAGGGTGGCGACGGCGTAGATACGACATTCGCCGCGGTCATGTCGGCCAAACACAGCGTCGAGTTCACCACCAGGCATATCGCTACATTTCTGACAGCCTGCGGCATAGACGGCGTAGAGTGCACGACCCTGGAGGCGTGGTACCGCAAGGTCAAGGCATACGGAGCGATGGAAACCACCGGCCACCTGAAAGTTTCCTACGCCAAGGGTTTTTTGCTACCCCAGAGCCTCAGTGCATCCCAGGAGGAAATGGCCGAGATACAGGCCAGGGCGATAGCCATCAGTGCCGATGGGACAGACCCGGTAGATATAGCCACCGGTGCCCAGGCCGTTAATGGTGTGGTGAGCGAGGCGTACACAATAGGCCCCTGCACCATCAACGGCAACGCCCATGATCTGGAGAGCGGCGAACTGAATTTTGGGCTGGAAGTGGAGAATGAGACCAACGAGGGGGGGGCATATCCAACCCTGGCTTATATCACGGCCCGCAAGCCGGTCATCAATCTGACCAGCCGCACAGCTTTCAGCATGACCGACCTGGATTTGATAGGCAAGGAACTGACCAGTTTCACCTGGTATTTGCGAAAACTCGACAACCTCGGGCTGCGAGACGGTAACAGCGCCATCAAGATAAGCTGCACCGGTTATGTGCATATCGAGGATTTATCAGGCGACGCGTCGAAGAAGGCCAACACGAAAATAACCGTAACGCCGGTCAAGGATTCCGGGGCGATTATTACCATCGATCCGGCTTCATCGATTTAATAGGCAAATAGGCAATAGGCAATAGGGAATAGGGAGAAAAACATGGAACAGAAAATTGTTAACAAAGTGGCGGTTATTGACTCTCACGCGGCGAACCTCAACCAGGCTGCTGGTGAGTTGGGCGGGATGCTCAACGCCCTGGTGGGTAACCAACAACAAAAGTTTCCTGACCAGGCGGAAGTTTTGCAACGGGTATCCGTTGACCTGGCCACCTCGGCGTCGGCGATTGAAAAGGCCCTGAAACATCCGGGCATGGCTGTGTCTGGAAAATCCAAAGACCAACCCAATAAAGAGAAATAATCATGGCGGGTTTTTTATATTTCATTCCAGGTCTTTCCGCACCTCCCGATGGCGAGCTAATCAATCGTGGCCTGGCGGCTGTGCTGGGTTTTCGCGATGACGGGCATGTTGCTCTCGGGCCGTTCCGTGCTATCGATTTAGGCCCCGACGGTGAACGCGGCGTTTTGTTGGCGCCGACGGGCTGTGAGCTGAGTGATTATGACGCCGGGGACCAGACCTGGTATCCCGCCGGGGAAGACAAAAAATACTGGTTCGGTTTTTCCCAGGAAAATCCGCCCGGCCCGGACGAGCTGGCAAGAGACCGCCAGGTACCCGGTCAGGCCGTGCGGCTGGGCGACGGCAGACAGTGGCATGTACCGATAGCGAGAAACTGCCCGAGGTCTCGCGGTCTGTCCGCCGAGGGTCAAAAGACGGACAACCCCCTCACGCAGTATCAAAAACTTTTCGACATGTCTCTGGAAGTGTGGGGTTGCTATGACCTGCTCTCACAACAGGTGCGACTGGGGCAACGCGGCGAGGAAATTCCCCAGGAAATCACCGACGGCTTGATCGCACCGGATCGCGAGGAGGAAATTCTGGTCGAGTGCCTACGGACGAATTATCGCCTGGGCGAATATGAAATACGTGCCCTTGGCCTGCTGAACGAACTGTGCGAGGAAAACATCCTGCGGACGCTTATAGATTTCGACGGTTATTGCCAGCTTGCCCAGGGCCAGGTAGAGGAGGCAAACAGACATGATGAAAAAAAAAATTCTGCCTGATACCCCACGGCCCGGCCCCATACAAACGGTGGCTTGAATACAGGATGTGGATAAACGGGCGAAACCCGGACTACTGGCCGACATGTGCGGATATAGCGATGTGGCTGGAGAACAGTAGCCAGGCAATAGGCAGATAGGCAAGTAGGCAATAGGGAGTTTGAAAAATGGCAGGCGGCGGCTCTGGTGGACAGGTTCATGTTACGATGACATCTGACGAGGCGGAGGTATGGTCCTCGCTCCAGAAGATCGCCGGCGGGTTTCGCAATGTCGAAGCTGCCGGGGGTCGGGCTGCCAATAAGACCAGAAAAGGTTTCAAAAAAACTTCAGGGGCTACCAATGAATTGGCCAGCAGGCTGGGGATTTCCACGCGGGCATTTACCAGTTGGGGTGCCGCTGGCGTAGCTGCCACAGGAGCTATCGGCGCTGCAGTACTCAAGCTGATGAAAAGGATGAAGGAGGTCAACGACGAGGTGGACCAGATGTCCCGCACCGCAGCCGAGCAGGTCGGCGGGTCGGGGACTCGGGCATTGGCGGATATTCGGGGAACCAGCCAGGAAGCGGCCCTGATGAGCACATATCGCAGTGCCGTGAAATATGATGTTTCCCGCGAGACCGCCGAGCAGGCGGCCTTTACTATCGAGTCGGGGCTGAAAGCCAAAGATGTCGGCGGCCAGGACAACCTGAACAGAATAAAAGGCATGGCCCTGAAAACCTCCAGTCTGACCGGTGCCGGCGGAGACACTACAGGCCGCCTGGTGTTGACAGCGCGCGAGGCCCTTGGGGCGACAGACCCCAAAGAGTTTGCCAACTTCATGGCCAAGGCTCGGACATATGCCCAACAGTCTATGGTAACACTGGAGGAATACGGCGGGATTTTGAACGAGATACTCCCTGAGGCCATCAAGCGGGGAATTGATGTTGACCAGGCCATGGGACAGATCGCGGCGATGAGTTTCCGCGTGAAAGACCCGCGGAAGGTCAAGACCGCCTATCGCCAGATGATGCGCGGCACGCAAAAAAACTCGACTACCATGCGTAAGGTAGCCAAGGCCGCGGGGATGGATGTGTCATCCATGGGTTCCACACAGCTTATGGAACTCCAGGGCAAAATGCTGGCCGACGCCGCCTCGGAAGGCCCCCAGGCCCTGGGCAAGCTAATAAAACAACTTAAACTCCCCGAGGAAATCGCCACTACATACCTGGCCACCACCGACCCGGCCTCGGCTGCCAGGCTGGCGGAACTAAAAAAAGCGGGGCAAGCGGCAACTGGCGGACAAATAAACCTGGACTGGATCAAAGCCGGTGGGGCGTTGCGAAAGATACGCACATCCAAAACAGCCAAAGAAGCTGCCAAAATGAAGGAAGGCATTGCCGAGGCTCCCCATGTTGCCTTAACCGACGAGGCGGAAGCCTTTGTTCAAGACGCCATGACCAGCAGCTCTGAAGCCCGGAATGCTCGCATCCTCGGTCTGACGAAGGGCAACGCCCGATCTGTAGCCATGCATAATGCCCGGGCAAAACTCGAACAGATTGTCGCCAATAAAAAAATAGACCGTGGTCTACGAACCCGCGCATCGGTGGCCCTGGAGGGTTTGGAGGATGGTTTTGGGGTGTCGATGTACGAGACCACCGGTATAGGCCGCCGCGACGAAATGAAAGAGGCCGGCCTGGTTATTCAAAAGGCCGGCCATGCCGTGGATTTGATGATCGCCGAGGGTAGGTTGCGTAAAGAACAGGCTGCCCAGACCAATGAGACCGCCCGGAATTTGAACTCCGCCAGCCGCAATCTGCTGAAAGCTACAGGTGGCACCAACCCCGACGCACATCTTGAGGGGGCACCATAATGGCGAGTATTGACGGCGTAGATTATCCGATTATGCGAGGTTCGCCTGCCGAGCCTGTCGAGGGGATGGACAACAAAACCCGCCTCGGCGTCGACGGCATGGAAGACCGCCTTATTGGTCTGCGCTCCGCCGACAGCACGATCGAGACCATATCCACCCATGCCAACGGCAGCGCGGCACAAGCGGCCAAGGAGGCTCAGTCCAGGTTGGTGGGTACCGTGGCGACCCTCGTAGACTCGTTTGACGTTACGCACCTGGTGATAATCAAAGGCGTCGAGCAGCATGTCCGAGCCATCCTCAACCCGGTAGGGACGGGAGTGTCCGCGTCGGACACCACCCAGCTACGGACGATCTGGACCCTGCGGAAGGCGGTGGGATTGTAATGGCTACTGTCAGGGCGAAAACTGCGAAGGTTTTTTTGCGTTGGGCCGCCGGCCATGGGGTTCCGCTGGGCGGTGGATATTTTGTGTACATGTCAGCGCGGAACGGCGAAATAGATTTTGAAGCCGACCCGCTGAATGCAAACCCGATCGACGCCTGGCCTGTGGAACTTGCCCCGCACAAAATCGGCGACGGGCTTGGCCCCGACGGCTCCGGCCCGGACGGCTTCGGCGAGGGCGGCTTCCCCAACGGCGAGGGGCCAGACGGCTATGGCCCCGACGGCTTCGGCACGACCTGGTTCGAATACACCACCGGTGTCCTCGAGGACGGCACCTACAAGTTCGCCGTCTGCCCGGTAGACCGGTTCGGCAACATCAACACCGCCGACGCCATTGAGACCGTCATATCGCCCGCCGGCACCCCGCACCCGCCAACAGACGCCCAGCCAAAAGCATACGATCTGCCCACCAAGCAACTGACCGTCGAGTGGCAAGCAAACCCGAAAAACAGTCATCAGTAAAGAAAAGCAGTTATCAGTAGTCAGTAGTCAGTAATCAGTAATCAGTAAAAGCAGAAACAACAACAAAAGCAACTACGAAAGACGCGAAAGTTTTTTTGTTTTTACTGAAAACTGATTACTGAAAACTTTTTGAAAAAAGGATTTAGACATGGAAGTCAAAAAACCATCTGACAGCGTATTATCGGCCCTGGGCCTAGGTGCATTTGGCGATAGCGGTCTGCCTTATATGACCGTTGGCGAGTTTCCACATTATAGCAACAAGCTGTATCGCCAGTGGTTTTTGGATCAGGTGCTTTTGCCGCTGGTGTCGCTGCGGGTTTTCCAGAAATCCACGGACACGGCCTTACAGGTCTCCGTCATGTCCGGCAAGTTTTTGAATGCCGACGCCCTGGTCGAGTATGCTGGTAGTTCCGCCCAGGCCCTCACGGACAACGCCACGAATTACATCTACCTGCTGGCCGACGGAACGCTGACGATCAACACGACGGGCTTCCCCGTGCCTTCCGTTACGAGTCATATCCGGCTGGCCGAGGTCGTTACCGCCAGCGGCGCGATCGTGGGTATCACCGACAGGCGAGACACGGCGATGTTCTCGCTCGCCGGCGGCTCCGGCGGGGCCGGTGCGCTCAACACCCTGGACTGGCAGGAGTCTGTCCTGGACGAGGTGGATTTTGTCATCGCCGAGCCTGGCAGCCCCACCCTGGGCGATCGCTATATCAACACCGTCACCGGCACGAGCAGTTGGACCAGCCAGGCCGTTACCGCCAACAACATCTACCAGTACAACGGCACGACCTGGACGGAGATAGTCCCCACCGAGGGAGCCTGCTGCCTGGTCGAAGACAGCGACATGTTGGTCGGCTTCAACGGGGCGTCGTGGATAGACATCGGCACATTCGCCCTGCTAGCCGAGGCTCAGACATTTTTCGCCGCCACAGACATCACAGGCGCCGAGGCCGAGCAGTTGACCGATGGCTCCAACGCCGACACACTCCACACGCACGACACCGCAGGCTTGGCGGAGAACGCCGTCAAGACCGCCACGGTCGATAACCGAGCCGTAACCGACATCAAGCGGGGGCACATGACGGTCGAGGAAAACACCGCAGGCGTCGGCTCGCCGAATGTCCTGACCGCCGACGAGAGCCGCAAGGTGCTGACCAATGAAGGTGCTACCGCCACCAACTACCACACTCTGCCGACCGCAGCGGCGGGTCTGTCATTCCCTTTTATCGCCGCCGACGCGAGCAACAAAATCCGTATCACGGCGGCGGCGGGCGACAAAATCCGCGTCGCCGGCGTCGAGTCCGTCGCAGCAGGTTACATCGAGTCCACTGGCCAGGGCGATACTATCATGCTCATCGCCACGGACGAGGAGTATTGGTATGCGACATCTATTATAGGTATTTGGGATGTCGAGGTTTCGTAATTATAGTTTCGCAAAAAAAACCTTAAAAATAAGGATAAAAAAACCATGAGCAACAATACAGTAATCGGAGCTGGAGCGGCGGTAATGTTCCAGCCAGACGGCACGCCGGAACTATTAAATGTATCAACCGCCGCCCAGCAAAAGACAGGCCTGACCGCCGGAGCCGTGTACGAGCTGCGAGGCCTGGACGGCTACGTCCACATCGGCCCGGCCAACTCGACGGCAGACTCGAACAAAGTAAATCTCGTCCGTCCCGGCGAAACGGTCTACAAACAACTTGGCCCGGCGGAGACCAGTTTTTACTACTGGGGCGACGCGGCCTGCGACTTGGAGATGGTCAAGGTTGCACTGTCGGCAATTACCAGTTAGGGCAAACAATGCTGATACCCGCGCAAAAATATATCGAGAAGAAAAACATTCCAGGCCTGGTCGCGAGCTACGAATTCGCAGGCTCGCCCGCTGCCCGTCGAGGCGAGATCTGCGACTTGGCATATCCAGGTATCAACTCTGGCACGGTCTACGGGCGGCCTGCCGTGAGCTTCGACGGTGTTAACGATTATCTTGAGGTTGACACGCCGTTTGACGCTCTGGGCGGTCATCGCTACGCTGTGATGGCGGGTTGGTTTTATTTTGAAGGCTCTAATGATAAGACTATTCATCACAGTCGCTATTCTGGGGGAGCTTCTGTTCGAGTCCTTATTCGTTTATATTTTAATGATACCCTAGTCGTATCTTGTGCGACAGCTAAAGGTGATTCGTTAACGACCGAAATAACCACTAACACCTTACCACAAGACCAATGGGTGTCGCTGCTCGTACTAGTGGATGCAGAGGATAACTTGTCCACAATATGGGTTAATGGCCAATTACTTGAGACCCTCGCAATGACACCAGCGTTTTCCCGTGATACTTTTGAAGCAGATGTGCCAGAAGATATTTTGTGGGGCATTCATCCTTCTATGGTCTATCAATATGACGGAAAAATGAAAAACCTTGCCATTGGTGGGTTTGATTCTCCGCCTACTCTGGCAGACGCAAAACGATTCCACAATTTCCCGCAGCAATGGTTAGCGGAGTTTGGCTTTGACGCTTGGTATCGCTGCAACGAGGGAGACGGTGGCGACATTATTGACTGGTCTGGTAATGGCCACACTATGAGTCGTGTGGGTGCGACCTGGGACACAGGAGCCAATGGCGGGGATAGCTGGGTCAAGGGCGTAGACGCGATTAACGATGCTACATGGACAGACCCAATGACTGATACGACCTTTGTTGTTGACAATGGCTCTAGGTTTGCCGCTGATGATATTATCCGCGTGTCTGACTCTGCGGAGCTGATGCAAGTTACCAATGTCTCGACTAACACTCTGACAGATACACGAGGCTATCTTGGCACGACCGCCGAGGCTCTGGCTGATAACGATGTGCTGTTAATCCAAGGCGATAGCTTTTCACCTGATGGCAAGTACCATGACGGCGATAAAGATTATACAGAGCTGCCCGCCGCTGTAATGACAATCCTGGCTGGTAAGCCCGGCGGTAGTTTTGTTGCGACAGTGAGTCGCAATCGAATTGGTATTAGGGAAACGTTGATAGAGGGTAGCATTGTCTCCGGCCTCACAAAGTTTGTTGTAGAATTTATGGCGGATAACAAAATCCGAGTAGGGGGACGCGACCGACCTGGCACGTCGTTTCAGTCCAAGACAACCACGACCACATTTGCGACAACAGACCAGTTGCACATTGTTGGGATAATAGATATTGCTAACGACGACGTATATATTTATGTCAATGGCGTGTTACAACCTACAACTGGCTCGCCTAGCTGGGCTAGTAGTAATTTTGACGGCACAGTCTATGGCAAGCCCAGGCTGTGGCGACAAGTCGGTGGTAATTATCCATTCCAAGGCTCCCCAAAAACAGCTCAATTTTACCCTCGTGTTTTGTCCGCGAACGAAATTCTCGCACTTTATAATCAAGGAAAATCATAATGGACGAAGAAGCAGTAATCCCGAAAAGAAAACAAAACCCATCAAAGGCCGCTTATATAAAAGCAGGGCCTAAGATTAAGAAGAAGCTCGAAGACGATACTTTGCCGGAGAAGTTCAAGAAGTTCTTCCGCAAGGGGCCGGGTTCTCAGTTCGCAGACACTAAAGACGGCGGGATTATCTTCAAAAATTGGGAAGATGCGATTCTCCCGCACGAGTCGAACAACGAAATTGACGTTGAGAATGTGCAGTTGTTTGCTGAGTTCGCTGTTTATGCGGACGGGTTAAACGAACCGCTGACGAGCTTGGTAGTTGAGGACGCGAAGAAAGAGCTTCCTGAGCCTGAAGGCATGGTGGAGATTTAAGAATGATCTCTGCGTTCTCTGCCCAGCACTTATTTGCTGGGGCCTCCTGAATACTGCTCCTTAAAAAAATGGCTGATGAATACAAAATCTACCGCCGCCCGTCTGAATCTGATGAGTGGGAGTATGTCGACTCTGTCCCTGCGGGGACAGCCGAGGTCGTTGTCGCCCAGTTGCCCGAGACGACCTGGCAGTGGGGTATCTCGGTGGTTACGGCTGCTGGCGTCGAGTCTATGGGCAAGGCCGAGGTTATCGTCTCGGTCGACGAGTTCGGCTCGTATGCTTTGCCGCCCAACGCCCTGGTCTATGCCGCCGCCCGTCCGGTAGCCGGCGGGAAGATCGAGATTGACATCACCTACAATGGCCGGGGCCAGCTGGGCGTAGCCAGGAGCGTGCAACTCGCCCCGCTGGTCGACAATCATCCAGCCTGGGGTAGTCCTCTGGCCACGGTCAATGTCGGGGCCAGGCTGTCGCATCGCGTAGCCCGCCCGGATAATGTTTTCGCCGACGGCCAGATAATCCGCCTGGTAGCCAGGGCGATAACCGCCGACGCCCCGCCGGGTCTTGGGCCGGTCTACATCCTCCCGCTGACGGTAGCCCAGTCAACAGGCCCGCCAGCGATAGAGCACCTGGAGGCCAGCCAACTATGACTGATTTGCTAACAGACACAGCGGCGCCATATGTGATGATACGTGATAACTGGGCGGACGACTGGCAGTTTTCGCCATGGTTGGATGTAGTGTCTTGTAATATAGCCCTCCCCCCGACGATGTCCGAGGCTACGTTGCGTTGGCGATATGGCAGCATTCGCAAGCCTGGCGACGATACGTTTCGGAAATATTCGCCACCGCTCGACGGTCTGCTCAAATGCTGGGTGCGTATCATCCAGCCGGACATGGAGACTGTTTTGTGGACGGGCCGGATAACCTCCTCTCGCGATATGCCCGGCGGCATGTTCCCCGACGATGTTAACAGGCGTATACCCACCGGCGATATGGAGTTTAAGGCTCATGGGTTGGAGTATCTCCTGAACCGTTATTGCGACATCAACGGCAGTCATATTTATGACGGTAGCCAGCTGCAGCTGACCGACGCGATATTGCCGTTCAATTTGCGGCCTGCCCGCGGGCTGTCCCTGACCGGCAATCGTTCGAAGGAGAAGCACGCTCTGCCCAACGGGGTGGAGTGTTATGTGTTTTCCCCCAACGGGGTGGAGTGGACGGCGTATGACGTTATCGAATATCTTCTGGCTGCCTGGGGGCCGGAGGAACCATACTTCACTTTGTACGAGGCCCCGGCGAGCGAGAACCTTAAAAAGGTTATCGACGTCTGGCCCCAGCTGCGACAGTTGGGCGAGAATATCAGTGCCATCGCCCGCCGCCAGCGTGGTTTTGCCTGGGGTATCGTTTACCCGGAAAGTGCGGAGGAACCGAACATTGGTATTACAAGCGTGTTCGATTCCCCTGTTACGCTCGCGGGGGTGGAGCTGGTGGAAAACCAATATCAATACGATGTGGATTTGGATGAGGATACCGCGTCCCTGGATGTCGAGGATGATGATGTTTCCGGCCTGGTTACGGTCGAGACTACCAAGAGCCTTGACGCCCAATATGATGAGATCGTCGTTGAGGGTGAGCCGATGTTGGTTTGCGGCACGGTGTCGGTTGCCTCTGGCACGCTCAAGGCCGGGTGGAAAGGGACGGACGCGACCGCGTACAACACCGCCAGCGAGGAGGAACGACGCAACACCCGATATCGCAAGGTCTATGCGGCGTTTGAATTGGCCGCTACCAAGGCCGAGCAACTTTTCGCCATTGGCGACGGTACCAGAGGTGGCCCGCCGAAAATTGACGACAACGGTAAAGTCGACTGGGAAAACCCGGACAACCCCGCGGGACTGTACCTGACCGGCAAGACTTTGCAGCGTCAGATACCGTTGGCCAATGACGCCGCCACGTTCACCCCCGCCACGCCGGATGAGTTTTTAACTCCGCTGGTGTGGATAAAGACGGAGGCTGATGACCTTTATGTCCCGCTGCACAAGCTCAAGGATTATGATGAAACTTACCCGAACCTGAGCGTCTGGATGCTGGATGACCGGTTGGGTTTTCGTGTGCAACCTACTCCACAGCATTTTTTGGGGCTGGGCCAATTCACGGGCGACGCGGACAAACTCCCCGAGTTGGACTGGCGGAAATTGTATGCGACGGTTGCTCTGTGGGCCGACGAGCGGCTGTCGGTTCGCGTGGTTTTGCGGACGGTAAAAGATTTCCCCCGCCGGCTGCGGATCCGCGTACCCGACGCTCAATGCTGGGTGTTGATGCCGTCCACCAAATGGAAGGTCGCCGACGGCGGCTCGTCGCTGGGCGGGCACCCCAACGGCACCGACGGGCAGGTCTTGCGGAACGACCGCGAACGACTGGCGGCGGTGGCGGCGATGGCCAAGGCGTGGTACGGCAAGCCCCGCCGGGCTATCAAGCTGGACTACAAAAGATTCACGACAAATTTTTTGCCGGGCGAGATGATCAAAAATTTGCAGGTCAATGGCCAGTCCACCAGCGTCCGGGCGGTGATTAGTAATGTCGAGTGGAATTTTGAAGAGGGCACTACGACCGTCCAGACCGACTTTGCCGAGCTGGACGCCGTGGGCATGGTTTTTGGCGGCGGCGGTAGCGTCGGCGTCGGTGGGGGAGGGTCTATGTCCGCTGCTCCGGCGGCGATGATATCTGCCGCCACGGCCCAGGGCCAGGCCCAGGCGGAGGTGGCTCCGGGCGGTACATCCGGCACCCTGGGTCAGGCCGAGCCAAACCTCCCCGCGATCGCCGCGGCAGAACCAGCAGGCCGGCGAGTAGACGGGCTGCCGGGGATGGTCAATCAGCTTACATCACTGGGGGGGATTATCACGCCTATTTACGACTACCCCATGATGATCGACCCGGAAGAATAAAATGGCTGGATGGACTGGGACATGGCCTGCGGATTTTGACACGAACTACCGCACGTGGGATTTTTACAAACAGTTCGCCAAGGCCATCTGGGAACGCGAGCAGGCTGTCTTCGGCAACGCTGACGCCGACTGGCCCTTCGACGATGCCGAGGGCAATGAAAACTGGGGCCAGATAGATTATTACGACCTGCTGCCTCCACCGGAACCTTCACTTAATGAAGTCTGGCTCCCTCCTCGATACGCCGAGCATTTTAGACCTGCTCCGCAACATATCCTCGACGACCCTACCAATAATCCGCCAAGCAACCCTAATCATACCGATATTTATTACGTGGCCGATTCTCCGACCGGCGCCTGGGCAGGACACCCAAACTCCCGGGCTTCGTGGATAAGACATTGGGTGTGGGAGGGCGAGTGGATAAATAAGAGTTATTGGGAATTTTCCAAGCTAGAGGAAAAGCTCTATTACCACTCCAACGACTATCCGCTGCATAAATACTGGGTGTTTCATAATGACCAATGGGGCGACATGGGCGAATACTCCGGCCCCGTTACATGGCAAGGGATAATTTATAAATGGGATGGCTCGGCATGGGACGCAGTGCCGAGCCGCGACACCGCGCACCCCAACGAAAAATCTATTTGGCGAGGCCCGAATGGCAGAGTATTTGTTACCTATGGTGTTCCCCAAGGCCCCGCTACGCCTCCCGCTACGCCTCACAAGGCATATGACAATCCCAATTATCACCCGCGAGATTTGCCAGGCTGGGGAGATTTGCAAAAAACATTACATCGCCGAGCTGGTGCCTTTTTTTTAGATGATATTCCCGACGAGATAACTGCTATAAGTGGCGATATTGTCGCTTTTTGGGATGCCTGCGGTATTCCGCCCGAGCACAAACCGAATGAGTATATGTCGCTTTGGGATGGTAACATGCTCGTCGATTGGTGGAACGGCGACTATATGCCACATTTATATCCCGAGGGGTTTCGGTTCGCCTGCTCAAATAATTATCCCGGCCATGCCGGACAAATTGGCACGCTGCACTGGATATTAAACGGCGAGGGAAAAGTTGAGCAGGGCGGTGAAGGTGATGCCTATAATTTAACCTTCGAAACGCCTGCCGATGGTTACCGAGTCGACAGCCTCGGCTATACCTATCGCTACAATGCCGCCGAATCGCAGTGGATAAAAACCTATAATAATGGCAGCTTCACCCGTAAATATCCCCGCCGGATTTCATCTCTCGATGCTGAAACAGATCAAGAAGGTAATGACGCTGCCATAGGCCAACGGGCCAGGTTTGTCGGCCCGCCGGGGGGCGGCGATATACCGCTGAACCATATTGTCTCAGCGTCCAGCTCTCCGCCAGACCCTCCCGAGGATAACTACCTGGTGCTGGATAATGCCACTGGCGATTGGGCTGGACACGAGGGGAAATATGTCCGATGGAACGGGTATAACTGGACATTTTACGGTCAGGGTAATCTCGCGTGTTATGCGTGTGGCGTAAACAGGGGAACGCAAACGGGCGATCCTGTTCTGCCTCGCCGCGGTTATTACATTCGTCGTGTGCCGCCGGAATCCTATGTCCATAGTAATGGCCATTGGCAAAAAATCGACGGCAAAATCTACGAGTACGATGGCGAGAAATGGCTCCTGGCCGAAGACCAATCCGCCGGGCCGGACATCATTACAACTTATGGTTATGCAAGGCCAGGCGACATTATTGGCCCGTGGATTTTCAATGAACTTTATGGTGGCATAAACGTCTTGAAAAAAACATGTAGCGATGCGGGCATTTGCAATAACCCATCAGGAGGCGATACGGTAACATGGAAATGGTGGCAGAATTACGATAGTGAGGGATGGGAGTTGTTAGGCTCCGGCGCTGATGCCCATGTGGGTAGTCAGACATACACTTATTCGGAACACCAAGGTAACAGCAACGAATACTCAACAACAACATCGCCATATTTCGGTAGCCTAGCCGATGTGCCAGACAGGTTAGTAGCCGCTCATTGGTACCAGTCGCCTTGGCATACTCAGCCAGCTCATGGAGGCGGGGAAACCGACTACATGGAAAATGAGCCAATCCATTACACTCATTTTGCGACGGGTACGCATTCAGGGAAAATGGCGTGCCCAACTCGATTTTTTGAAGACCTTGGCCCGTCCACCAACAATTCGCCGCTCTGGGATGTTATCGAGAAAGCAATTTTCGAATGGGACTTTGAGTATCAAGCCTAGCGTTTCTTTTTCCGCTTCCCGCCCCGGCCATAGTTCGTCCAGCCTAGTTTTCGCATCTGCTCGTTGATGGATTGTCGCGGGGCTATTTTAGATTTCGGATTTCGGATTTTGGAATTGTCGCCTGGCCACAGCGTGCCCAGCAGTCTGCCGTAGTAGCCTCGCTTACGTTTGGCGTTTGGGTAGGTCAGTCTCACCCGCTGGCCAGCCAGGCGTGTCAGGTCGGCCTTGGCCTGGTCGTAGAGTTCCTCGCCCCGCTCGGGCGCGTAGACCCTCAGCAGCCTCACCCGCTGCCGCAGCACCGCCCCGTCGGCCAGCGGCACGCCAATGTCCAGCGTGTCGCCATCGACCACCCTCAACACGGCGTAGCAGCCCGGCGGCGGCACATCCACCACCAGGCCACCGGCGCCGACGCCGCCACAGCCCGCAAGCAGGCAAATAGGGAATAGGCAAATAGGGAATAGGCAATAGGGAATAGTCTTTCGCATTTTCCGTGTCTTTCGCTTTTACTGATTACTGATTACTGATTACTGATAACTTTTCTACCCCAACGCCTTGGCCACCGTCGCGGCTTTCAATAAATCCTGCTCGGCGTAAATCAGCGTCGTATCCACCGACGAATGCCCCAGGGAAGTCCGCACAAAGTCAGGCTCAAACTGCTGCCTGGCCCGCGTGCCAAACGCGTGTCGCAACTGGTGAGGCGTCCAGGTTTCGATTTCGGTTTTTTGATTTTTGATTTTGGATTCATTTGCCTTGGCTATCGCCCGGCGGATAGCTCGGGCGTAGGAGTCCTTGTTGTAGTGGTCTGCCAGTTTGCGTTTTTTTTGGTGTCGTCGCCGTCGTCGAACATCCGGGTCATGGCTGGGCCAGGGCGGCGTCTGTCTGCTTTCTCGCTTGGCAGTGTTGCGAGCGTCTTCGGCCTCGCAGGGCTGGAAGAGATATTCCCCGCCGTCCGCACGCACCCAGTTTTTCAATATCTCCTGGGCCACCGGGCCGATGGCCACGACTCGTTCGTGCCCATGGTGTTCGGTCTTGTGGTGTTCGGGCCGATACAGCCAGACCTCGCCTGTCATGTCAATATCGCAGGTTCGCATAATGGTCATCTCGCCGCTCCGCATTCCGGTATGCCACTGGAGTTGTATCATCGCCCATATTGTCGGCGAGACCCAAGGCTCAATTTGTCGGACGGTTTCCCACCCCACGGGCTGGACGCGTTTGGTTTCCCGTCCACCGCGTCCGGATCGCAGAGGTCGCAGACATTTCAGCTCAGCCAGTTGTGCCGGTGCCACGAGTCGCTCTTCGGCAGCCCACTCGAACATCTGGCGGATCCGCGCGATGTGGCGATTGATTGCCTGGCGGACACGGCCCTCGTCGATCATGGCCTGGCGGCACCGCTTGAGTTGCGGTATGCCGAAGTCGGTAACCGGCGTATCGGCATAGAGACGGGCCACGAGTCTGATAGCGGCAGCCTGGTTGTATACCTCTGGTGTCTTGCGTCCGTTCCTGCGATAGACACGGGAAACTTCCTTGGCGTAGCCGGCGAGCAATTCCGCCATGGTTGTTACGGATTGCGGAGGCATGTCTTCCCCGGTGGCGAGCCACTCGGCGATACGGCGGTGATATTTAGCCTCAGCCTGCGGCGTGCCCCATTTTCCGCAATAGTAATCTCGCCCACTGAGTCGCACGACAGCCAGTCCCCGGGCCTTGTGATGACAGAGTTTCGGTGTTTTGCGCAGACGATTCATAACGGTATCTTTCTGGACCAGAGGCCCATTGCGGAAGTTTTTCAGTACAGTACTGAAAACTTTCCTTACACCGTTATTTTTTCAAAAACCCCTAATCTCCTACAATGCACAAGGTTATAAAATCGGAGCGAGAGGATTTGAACCTCCGACCTCTGCGTCCCGAACATTATGAAGGGCCTTTCTCGTAACCCCTGTTGAATCAAGGCAATAAGATGCCCTTGTGGCAACATTTTCTATCTTCTTATTGTTTAAAGGTTTATACATGCGGCATAATCCACTTAAATCCAGACTCCATCGACATCTGCTTATCCTGCCAGAGGATTTTGGGGACAAATGTTCCCAAAGATGTTCCCAAAAACAAGACTCTTCGAGAGCAACTCATGATACCTTACTTCCACAGTCGCTGCAATACTGACCTTTTCCAAGCAACCTGTGATCGCAAACTGGGCATCGCCGAGCCAGGCCAAATTTGCCCGCCGCTTCTCGGCTCGGCTTCATCAGCAGGATTAATAACACGACGATAATCGTGATAGCTGTGCCAGTCAAAAATTCTTTTCTCACATAGCGAGCACCGTCCACCACGCCCCTCTCGTCCAGCCAGTTCACGACCAGCCAGATATTGCCAAGCAGAAAAATCCCGCCGACAAGTGAGAGGACAACAAGTTTTCGAATTCCTAAACTAAACATATTTCACCGTCCTTTCCGGTTATAGGTTTGGCATCGACCATAGCGCGAAATCGGCCAGCGCGCAAGCAAAAAATTCGCGATTTTTCAGCCGGGCCTCACAAGTGGCGCGCGGAAGCGCACTTAGCCACCGAAAAAAATTCCTGGCTATAAGAAAAAAGGGGGATTACTAGCGGGTGCATTGCCGGCCTGGCTCAACAATCGTCATCTGCTCCGCGGTGGAGTGCTATGCCAGGTCTGGCAGTTCGACATTATCGGGCGTTAACGAACCAGACGGCGTAGTCATCGATAATCTGATAATTTGTGGACTTCTTGTCCGTCGCTTTAATTTCCGAAAGCCCAAGGACAAACTTCTTGCCGTCAGAAATACGACGCACACGGGCGGCGATGTCATCTTCTCCGCACATTATCCAACCCGACCGATCGTCTTGCTCGATTTTCAAAAGTTCATAGCGGTCTGTATAAGAAGGCTGCGTTTTCTTGAGTTGCTCGTATTCACTTTTATCCCAGCCGCCGAACACATATGGCTCTTCCCACTGGAAGTCTTCGATGCCGGTTACTTCGCAGGGCAATTTAAGGTGTTGGCTGAGATGCTCAAAGAAGGCCGCGACAGCTTTGTCGAAATCCGGTTCATAATCACCGCCGAAAACTTCTTTGGTCCGCTCGTCTTGTTCGTCTTGCTTGTTCATGGTCTACGCCTCGTCCGTAGGATAATACGAGATATGCAGGTGCTAAACAACCCTGGTTTGCCAGCGACAGGACTTCGCCGTTCATGCGAAAGCAATCCAACCAGATTATTGGCCAGCTTTTGCATTTTCTGCTTGGCAATCTTCCTCACCTCCTCCAGCCATCCTCGTCAATTTTTATCCACTCAATCCGAACCGCCGTCTTTGTGTGTGGCCTGGTTGATCCAGACTTCTATTCGGTCTTCGCCGCTGGGGCGTTCGTACTCAAACACATAGCCTTGCTTTTCAAGTTCTTCATGGATTCCCATCTTGCTCACCTTCCCCGACTCAAGCGGCCAGGTTTCACGGGATGGCCTGGCTGCGAAAAGATGATGGCGATAGCAAGCATCCCCCCCAAGGTAGCCCGTTTTAAACACCTCCTGGCAGCACGGCTTCGGGTATTTGGCCAGACCGCCGATATTGAGTTTGTCAGAATGTTTCGAGAATAGTGGTCAATCCCTGCAATCGAATGGCTACTTCTGGTGATGACACCGTCTGCGTGCATTCAATGGCTTCTCGCACAGTGGCTATCATTGGCTGGAGAACTGGGAATACTTTACTTGAACCAAGCGATTTCACCGCTCCAGCAGTATTGCCTACAAGCGATGATCTAATGAGATATGTAAGGAAGACTTTCACTCTTTCCTCGTCAGAAGAAGATTTTTCTGCTAACCGGAGGAAGATGTAGGGCAGTTCAACAGCCCAGTCGATCCCCTGTTTTGACTGGAGGAATAGCATCCCCTGGAGCAGCAGTTCCCAGCCCAGCACCGGCACCTTTAACGCGCAGGCGTCTCGCCATTTGCTATCACGAAAAAGCTTAAGCAGCATATCAGCAGCATCTGTGTGCCCGTAACAATGGATTTGAACACATTTGCAGATAAAAACAGCATCTGTCTCGTTCATGGTCGCCAATTGCTTCATCGCTTCCATAAGTGGTTCTGTCTTGCTAAGCCTCTCGACGGCTGTGTATGTTTTCGCCGCGATGTCGGTTTGCTCCTCGGTTGGCAACGATGACATGAATGCCTTGGCAGCTTCCAAAAGGGAGTGATCCCACATCCATACACGCGTATCCTTCGGGGTAGATGTTGTATCTTTCGTGAGGAGAGCCACACAGAAACACTCCCTCAGCCTCGTGCGAGCATCGGAAGGAACAGAATCAAGCCCGTTTTTTTTGGCAAAATTCCCCAGAGCAATAAGAATAGCCACGCTTCTCGGAAATATCCCACTGAGAGTTGCGAATCTACAAGGAGAATACATGTTGGGGACTAGCCACGCCCATGCGTTGCGTGTAGGTAAGACATTAGGCAGCACAACACCAGCACGCCACTGTCGAACCTTATCCGCCACATCCTCACTTGAGAGCGATTGTGTTAACAGTTCAGTAATTTTTCTAGCAGCCCACCATGAGACTGCCAATGGACGATTTGCCTCAAGCTCATAACCTCCCATATCTACCGCCCTCAGATAGTGTGCAGCCAGTTCCGCCTCCAATCGCCAGATTTGAGCGTCGTCTGAATCGAAGGTCTCCGCGCGTAACAGTTCGGCAATTTCCGCCACTGCTTGCCAGAATATGTACAGTTGATCACTGGGAATATATTCAATATTACTCAGTAGGGCTTGACAGGCATGGTAACGGCGACATGGTCGCGACTTGTCTCGAATCCACTCCTCGAGATAAAGCCAAACATCCTCTCGGTGGCCGTTTGCCTCAACATAATTGCATACTTGCGAGCCGAGATCCCGCGGTGGTGCAAGGGTCAAATGCCCAACCTGCTGGTCATATCGCAGGAGCATATCCTGAAATGTCACAGCGTCTTGTAGCGTGGAACTCAGCGTGTCTTCGTACTCGTCGCCATGGGGCAACAACTGCCAACCATCCGAGTCAATAGCCAAAAGCGATTCTGCTGTTGGCCGAATTAAGTGACTCCAGCACAACAAACATCCATCATCACATTTCAGTTGTTGCGCCTGTGAGAAGCCAGCCATGTTAAGGATAAAGTCCTCTTTCAACTGCTTCCAGACATGTGATATGGCTGGCACCCATATTGTGGTCGATTCTGCACGAATGTTGTCTGCTTCTCTCTGAAGTACCGCTTGTGCGTTAGCTGTCTTCGGGCAATGCTCCTGCAGCAGGAGATTGTCGAGTGATGCCCGACGAAGCTTGACTTGAGGCGAACAAAAAGCGTCTGGTAGGAAAAAGATGGTTTCATGCTGCCCATCAAGAGTAAACGCGAAAGGCCCAACCTTTGGATCAAGTCTTTTGCTGTGGTTACGATTTTCGATTACAGCTACATGTTCATCAAGCATGTCCTCCGCTATTTTCGAGAACTCAACAATACCCAGGCGTTCGGCCATCGGCAATAGTCGCCAATGGATTTCAGATCGATGTCCATATACGATCTTGAGAATACGACGGAACATAAAGTTGACAGCCTCTTCTCCATGCTCGTTTCGAATTAATTCCAGGCCTATGGTAGTAGTGACGGATTGAGCCGTTGACGCCAACTCCTCTTCCTTGATATCAAGACTTCGCCGGACTCGATTAACAACTCGATTCGCCTTCCTGATGTCTTCCTTCTGACGCAGGTTGATAAGTATGCTGCCCAAGATCGCATATCGCCGCAGATGTGCCACCCGTCGCCAAGTCGGTGCCACCATATTTCGTGGCCACGCGGGCAGGAAATATTGAACCGCCCAGCGAGTCAGTCGTGCCGCCTGCTTCTCGGAAAATCGCTCGTCCCACCACAATTCCACAACGAAACCCGCAACCGTGTCGATCCATGTTTTGAAGAGTTTCATAGCCATTGATGTTGGAGGTTCAACCGGTTCCTGGCCACCATACAGCCCAAAATCTCGCATACAATCCTGCATGTAAACAGCCACTTCACGGAGTTGAGTACCTGGAAGTCCTTCTTTGAATCCAGATGCCATTGTGAGAAGTATGTCAGTTGATGGAACGAGGAACTTATACCGCCATCGAATCAATTGGAGCATAGAGTCTGCATGCTGATCTGGAGTAATCACGCCATCATTCATCAATCGAGCCAACAGTACATCAGTTCCAAACGCCGCACAGGGGCTCGCTTTCGCCGCTGCCAGCAGGCTTTGTTGGCAATACCGATCATCAACGAGTAGCGGCAAGCTGAGCTGCTGTGAAAGGAGGGCAGCATCGATGCCGTAATAAGTTTCTCGTTTGTCGGGTTCGTCGTCAGCATTCGCCAGAGATACAAATTCGACATTGGAGATATCCGCAAGAGCTTTCACGAGGTCACGGTGCCATTGCCCAGCCTTATCGCATTCTTCCTGACTCTGAAGTTCGTTCTCTAGCTGTTGAAGTTCTGCCTCTTCGATACTCACACGCAGACCATTACATAAATCATCAAATAAGCCATAATCATAGACTATTTGCAATGTGAACGGTTTGGCGATGATCTCGCCTCCATCAAGAGCGTCATTGGCCTGTCCATCAGAAATAATTGCTGGCTGATTCTGATTGGACTCAACAATGCGGAGTTTGCTTCCAGGCATCTTGCCTGCTCTCGTCAACCATTTGGCAACTTGGAGAATACGCACAAGAATCGGGTTGTCTGATGCATTTTTTTCAAACTCGTCAAAAACAGGAAATTTACCATCTGAAGTTTTAGACTCAACAGTAATTTTCCCATCTCTAACAGCCTTCAGAATCGCCCGTCTAGACTCAATCTGACGGGGTTGATGGTGTGGTATGCGAATTTGTTCTTCAATCCAGATTGCCCGGTATGACTGCGGCAAAAATATCTTGCTGAAATAGTTACCAATATTTTGCAGTAATCCAAGGCGATGTAAGGTAATCAACGCTGAGATGTCAGCGACCACCTCTGAGTCGGTAGAGGGAGCAACTATTTGAACCAATTGCCGCTGACCGTTCTGTTCCGCAGCCGTGAATCCATTGGTACTATAAATTGAATGTTCCGCGATGGTTTCGGGATGATCTTGTGGTATCAGTGGCTGCGTTCTCATCAACCACGATAGGTAGCAGTGATTAGACGGTTGAATCCAATAGCTTGCGATAAGCCATGGTAATCGGCCAGGCAAATACTGCTCATCGATATCTTTTCGCTGTGTCTGATGGCCCTGACCCATTTTAACAAGATTATCAAGAGTGCAGGGCTTCATAACACCATCTGGGATCGCTCCTTTTTTAAACATGCTGTCCAATTTTCCAAGAGCCTTACTGGCATCATCTTCGCGATTTGATGCGTAGCCTAACTCCATCATGGTCATCAGGTACTGGTGATTATCCGAGAACTTGTCCCATCGTGGCAAGAACGCATCAAGCGCCTCTCCAGCTCTATTTTGCGAGTGGAGTAAGTGGGCGTACATCAGCAAGGGCTCTATTTCAATTTCGTCGCCAGTCCCTTTGATATAATCCGCCAATAAATCAATAGCTTCTGGGACTTTACCGTCCAGAGCGAGGCAGCTTGCATAGTCCCTCGCCAGGTGTGTTGTGTGCTTCTCAGTTTGCCAGAGTATCTCATTTTTTTCTGCGGCAGCTTTATATCTGCCAACAAGATGATATGCCATAGCCAGATTTTGAATAGTAGGCAGATCGTCTGGAGTGAGTTTGTATATCTTTTCCAATGGCTCAATTGACTTAGATATTTCACCAGCTCTACGCCATGCTTGAGCCTCATTCCGAAATGCTTCAACATGGCCTGTCAGTGCGGCAAGCTGCTGTGATATTTCCGCCACCTCAGACCATTGTTTGTCTTGGGAGGCAATGCTGGCAGACATTTGCAACCAGATGTAGTCCTGTTCGTCAGCCACCTTATCCAATTCATCTCTGGCTCCAGGCAAATCGTCTTGTTTCGCCAATAGTACTGCTCGCAGCATTCCAGCAAGTCGATGAGTGTCCCCCAAAGCATGGCTTACCCTTTGACAAACATCCTCGATTTTGGCCTGGTCACAGTATTGGGCAGCAATCAGAATCAATGTCGCTACCTCCTCCTTGTGGCCAAGGTCACCCTCGTCCAACAGTGGCTGGAGAATCTTCAACGCTCGATCCGGGCTCTTCTCCACATCTGTCAGTAGCACCGCTGCCATCATCTGGGCGGGAAAGACATTGTCGTGCTCATCGATGAAACGATCTGCAAGACCATCAATCGGGTCAATGTCTCCTCGCAATACTCCCCGGCCCAATTCCAGCATGACTGGTTTCCACTGCGTGAGGCTGTTGGCAGCATTTTGACAGAGCTGTTTGTCGTACAAGACATGGCCAAGCATGATCGCTATTTCAAGCGATTCGGCCTCAATACCTGAGCTTGGTTTATCTCTGAGAGTTGCAGCAAAAGCATCTGTTATCAATCCCCGAAGTTCCTTAAGCTGCTGACGATCATCTTGGCTAAGCAATGCAAGCACGCTTGGGCGACCTTCGCCGATGATCCTGGAGTAGGAATGTCGAACAAAAACCAAGACACAGGCTTGGCGCACCGTCACACCCTGTTCCTCAGACCATGCCAGCACAGCCTTGGCTCGGTCAATGTGTCCCGCTTTCAAATGAGCTACGATAGCATCGTCTGCCCATTTTTTGTCTGGTTCCTCCTGTGCGGCGGCAAGATCCGAAACGTTTGACCACTTCCCTGCATCTTCCAGAAAGGCCATCTTCAAAGACAGAGTACTGGGCCCTGATGTCTGTTCCAGGAGTTCAGCCGCTTTTTTATGATCGCCATCGATGTATGTCAGCTTAGCGCGAATGCGTAACATCCGTTGTGCACTATCGTCGGATGGCGTGCTGCCCACCGCTGCTTCCGCTTTGCACAGCAAACGCCAAGCCTCTGTAGTATCATTTTTGTTCTCAAATGGAACACCAGAGTCACGAATTACTGCGACATTCGCTAGTGTGAGCAACGCCCTGGCCTTGACTTCAGCGGATATTTTGTCCCCCTGATCGTCCAGCCACTCTTCCATCTCGCCGGATAGATCGAAAGTCTTCTGCCATGACCTTTCGGTAATAGCGGTGTTGATCTTACCCCACTTTTGCTGTCCCTCAACATCAAGATAATTACGAAGTTGTCTAGATAATGATTCGACCATATTCTGAAGAACAGCTTGGCCTGCCTGTGAATCGACATGAGTTTCTCTGCCAATACCGACAGCGGCTTTGACATCCTGCATGTCATTAACAAGGGAAGCAGTACACTCCCTAGTCACAGCAGTGTCAACCTTTATCGATTCAAGTTGGGCCGTTGTCTGCGTTACGGTGCCCAATAGTTTTATTAAGGCATTACGGAATCGCTCTTCATCTAGTCCGTTCTCTCTGGCTAATACCGCATCCGCTAATTCATCGATCGGTTCGCCGAATTCGGGTTTCAACCCCATTGCTTCAATCAATGCATCTCTGATTGTGTCAACAGTATGAGCGGTGCGTTCGTCTCGAATTCGGTCTAATATCTGTTTAGTATCTTCTGCTTCAGAAACGGTTGTTATCAGATAATTAAATATCCCTCGCATGGTCTCTTCACAAATACCGACGCTGAGTGGGTCGACACCGTGTGTCACTGCGACAATAGAACCTGTCTTACTTAAAACACCCGCTAATACCTCCGCCACCACCTTCATCTTGTCTGGTTTGTTAGTCATGTTTGTTCCCCCGAATGGTGGCTATTAAAGATTCCTTAAAAATGGCGATGACAAAGTGTTCGATGGTGGTAATTTTCATTTCCAACTGGTCGCACAAGGCTAATGTAGTCTGTACTCGCCCCGGCTGTTCATCTACTCGCCATATTCCGGATTCATCTGGCATGACTAAACTTCCCCTTCATCTGCCCAGTCCCTGCATAGCACCTCGGCTTGTTCAAGAACGAGATCAGTGGCTTTGGCCTGCTTGTCCGGCGGGTAGCCGTAGCGTCTGAGGATTCGCTTTACCATGACGCGAATCTGAGCTTGGGCGTTTTCTCGTTTTGTCCAATCGACCGACACGCTACGGCGAACCGAATGGACGAGTTCCTGGGCGATAGCTTTGAGCGTGTCATCCCCGAGCACCGAAACCGCACTGTCGTTGACCTCCAGAGCATCGTAAAAGGCAATCTCGTCATCGTTCAGGCCCAGCTGTTCGCCCCGGTCTTGAGCCTTCCGCATTTCTTTGGCTAGCTTGATCAACTCCTCGATTACCTCGGCAGCCTCAATCGTCCGGTTCTGATATTTTCGTACGGATGCTTCCAACATTTCCGCAAAGGAACGGGCCTGCACCACATTCTTCCGCATCCGGGTTTTAATCTCATCGTTGATGAGTTTCTTCAGCAGCTCCAGTGCCAAATTCCGCTGCGGAAGTTCTCGAACCTCTCCCAGAAACTCGTCAGACAGAATCGAGATATCAGGCTTGTCCAACCCAGCTGCGGCGAAGATGTCCACCACCTCCGTTGACGCTACCGCACGCGACACCAACTGCCGCAACGCAGAGTTTACCTCTTCCGGCGACCTCTCAGAGTCCGCAACGGTTGCCTTCACCAGTCCCGAGCGAATTTCCTGAAACAGGCCTACCTCGTCCCGAATAGCAATCGCCTTATCATTCGGCACTGCCAGGGCAAAGGCCTTCGACAGAATCGTCACAGCCTGCAGATACCGTTTCTTCCCATCGTCCAGGCCAAGGATAAACTCCATCGCCTGTGCAATGCCAGCCATGCGGCCCCCGGGCCTGGCGGAGAGAATCCCGCGGTAATCGAAACCGTGCAACATGTCCTTGACGATCTCATACTTCTCCAGCATAACCGCAGCTGCCTGTTCCTGGTCGATGGTGGCCTCGCCCTTGCCACCGCTGGCTGTGTAGTTTGACACTGCCCGTTTGAGAGCTTCTGCCAGGCCGAGATAATCCACCACAAGCCCGCCGGGTTTGTCGTGGAATACTCGATTCACCCGCGCGATGGCCTGCATCAGATTGTGCCCGCCCATCGGCTTGTCAACATACATCGTGT
>Ga0190284_1000214_pt1 | contig 40860 bp, 55 predicted proteins | sample 48691812_MG_FD_161668 | JGI IMG/M metagenome (GOLD analysis project Ga0190284, IMG submission 161668) | Hydrothermal vent microbial mat bacterial communities from Southern Trench, Guaymas Basin, Mexico - 4869-18-1-2_MG | ecosystem: Environmental > Aquatic > Marine > Hydrothermal vents >...
GAACTGTGACCGAGATTCATATAAGCATCATCTACACAGTAGATTAGGAGGGAGACAACATGGCTTCTGGTGATACCCTAGTAGTCTTTACCCCTTTGCATCACGAACCACCAGCTAGCAACCCGGCTACGCTTGATACACGCAATGGGCATCCTGTTTTGGACTTTTCCGATAGTGTTATCCAAACCGCTTACTTCTCGGGCGTCATGCCTCAACATTATTCTGGTGGTGGTGTTACGGTTTACCTCCACTGGGCTGCGAGTACAGCTACGACTGGTGATATTGATTGGGGTGTAGCCTTTGAAAGAATAGGGGACCAACAACAAGATTTGGACTCGGATGGTTTCGCCGCTTCCAATCAGGGGGATAACAATACAGTCCCTGCTACTGCTGGATTGGTTGATATTGTGAGTGTTGCCTTCACTGATGGAGCAGACATGGATAGTGTGGCAGCGGGTGAAAGTTTCCGCATGTTCGTCAGACGAGACTCAGCTAGTGATACTGCAAGCGGTGATGCTGAACTGGTCAAGGTAGAGATAAGGGAAACGTGAAAGATGGCACGATCATTTGCTTCGGCATCAAGTGAATATCTGGAAAATACGGTAGGAGCTCCCGTTAGTGGAGTACCTCTAACGATAGCTGCTTGGGTGAGTGTAACGAATCCCTTCACGTGGACGAATTTGATTATTTGCTGTATTCAAGACAAAGATACCTCAGACCAAATGTTTGCACTGGAGATTAGGAATGAGTCAACAGTCTTCGCCAGGGCTCTAACTCGTCAGGGCGGGACACTCGCCAGAGCAGTAGCAACTAACACCCTTTCTTATGGCACATGGTATCTTTGTGTAGCAACATTCATAAGCTCCTCATCCCGTGCTTGTTCTGTGGATGGTGCTAACCGTGGAACAAATACAACCAGTGTGACGCCAAGTGGCCTAGACAGCGTGAGCATTGGGCGCTATGGTGATTCCTCACCTGGAAACTACTTCAATGGAAAAGTTGCGGAGGTTGCCGTTTGGGATACTAACTTGTCTATAGCCGAGACTCAAGTCCTCGCGGCTCGATTCTCTCCGCTCTTTGTCAGACCTCAAAATCTTGTTTCTTACTGGTCATTGATCCGGGATGAGGATCAAGATCGCGTTGGCGGTTACGACATGACGGCCTACAACACACCAAGTATTGCGACTCATCCTCCAATCATATACCCTGCTCCTCCTTTCATTGGACTTGGTTCGGCAGTAGCAGCAACCAGACGCATTTTTATCACACACATTTAGCTTGACAATGCGTAGACAGTCGTGATATAATGTATACATCGAAGATGGGAGGTAGAAATGTGGGAGCAAGCGCAAGAATGGGAGGCCAAGTGGTGGGGAAATTGTATCAATACTTATGGGGAACAAGAAAAGCAATTGCTCTACGCCCATCGCATGGGTATAGAATTCTTTCACGATAGGAAATCACCCTACTGTATTGACGCTAAAGGTCTTTCAATCCTGGACATTGGAGGCGGGCCGACAAGCCTCTTGTTGAAATGTATCAATCTTGGTCAGGGAGTTGTGGTTGATCCGTTGCCGGTTCCTGAGTGGGTGCTGGCTCGCTACGAGGTAGCGGGTATAGAGTATAGACAGCACCTTGCAGAGATACCCTTACCGTTGGGTTTCGACGAGTGTTGGATTTACAACGTACTTCAACACGTCGATGATCCCGAGCTGGTTATCATCGAGGCCAGAAAAGCAGCCAAACTCATTCGCCTGTTCGAGTGGGTCAATGCGTCAACCAACATAGGCCATCTTCACATACTGACCAAGGCGCGGCTTGACGCCTGGCTGGGAGGCGAAGGCAAAACGGAGGAATTGGTTGGGCAACACAATTGTTATGGAAGGGCATACTATGGCGTCTTCCCAACAACATAAGTATACCTTTCATCTCCTGGGGCTGGCTCACCTGCCGGTCTCGCGGGTCTTCATGGGTTGTGCTTTTTCCCAAAAAATCCACAAGCTGTCCAAGATGCTGGTCTCCCTGGGCCATGAAGTCTACCTGTACGGCGCGGAGGGGTCAGACGAAAGCGTCTGCACCCATTTTGTGCAGACTCATACCCTGGCCGACATCCGGGCCGCCTGGGGCGAGGGAGATAACCGGCCAGAGTGCGACGGCCTGGGCTACGACTGGCGCGCCAAGAACTTCAGGCACGACTTCAACACGGCGAAAACGGAGACGACCAAGAGGTATTATACTGCTTGCTCCGAGGCCATCAAGAAGCGCATGAAGCCAGATGACTTCTTGCTGGTCATGCAGGGGGTTTACCAAAAGCCAATAGCTGACGCGGTTGGCCTCTGGCTCACTTGTGAACCAGGGATCGGATACCGGGGAAGCTATGCTCGATTCAGAGCATTTGAATCGAGTTACTTGCAGAACTTCACTTACGGATCCGAACATCCAGGGGAGAGTATCAACGGTCATTATTATGATCGGGTGATACCAAACTATTTTGAAGCCGATGATTTTCCCTTCCAGGAGGAGAAAGAGGATTACTACTTCTTCATAGGCCGCATGATCTCCCGCAAGGGGGTTTGGACAGCTATCAAGGCCACGGAAGCCATTGGAGCCAGGCTCATCTTGGCCGGGCAAGCAACCGATGAGATCGATGTAACGGTTCTACCCAATCATTGCGAGTTCATCGGCTACGTGGATGTCGAGGAGCGCGCCAAATTGATGGGGTGGGCCAAAGCGGTTTTTGTACCAACGATTTACTTGGAAGCATTTGGGGGTGTGGCGGTTGAGGCCATGCTGTGCGGCACGCCGGTCATAACAACTGACTTTGGGGTTTTTCCTGAGACGGTCAGGCACAAGACCGGCTACCGCTGCAATACCTTGCAGGACTTTGTGGATGCTGCCAGAAATGCAGACCAACTTCTGCCTAGTTATATCAGGCAACATGCCGAGAAGTATTTGGCCAGTAATGTGCGCTGGCGATTTCAAAAGTGGTTCGATGACCTCTACCAACTCTACTTGTCGGCTCAAGACGAGACTGTGTTAGGCTGGCACTATTTGAGAGATGACTATGACTAGGCGGGGAAGAAACGGTCGAGCTATTTGGAGAATGGATCAAGTTTTGCAGGCACTCGATCAGCTTGGAGGGACTGCCTACACTGACGAACTGGCAACTATTCTTCCGGAATGGAACAGGAGTACTCTCAGTTACTATCTATGGAGGTGTGGCCAAGAGGGTTATATTGATAAGATGAGATTGAAAAGCGTCAATGGCAGGAAGAGGAATCAGACAATCTGGAGACTTTTGCCCCCGGAGGCACTTTAATGGTTAGAATCAGACAAGTTATAGTTATAATTGTAGTTCTAGGCTTGTTAGTCCTGGTGCATCCAGCTGATGGTCTTACTGGCACATTTCTGTTGTCTCCTCCCTCGCCTATTGACACCCCTACGCCAGAGCCGACCGACACACCTCTCCCAACTGCCACGCTTACCAACACCCCAAGGCCAACGGCGCCGGCACCTTCGGCTACGCCAACCAAAGAACTTCCTACCCAAACACCCACACCCAAGCCTACCCATTGGTATGATGCCTGCCCAGTACCAGGAGAATGTTCTACCCCGACGCCCTACCCTACAGAGCCAAAACCTGATCCCACGTGTTTGCCCACGCCAGCTTGTATTTATCCTGATCAGCCTACTTTGACGCCCTGGCCGACGCCAGAAGCACAACCAACGTTTATCCCAGGAGCATAAGAGCATGGAACTCGCATCGCTGCCAACAAGTTTACTACAATATGGAGCCCTGGGGATTTTGCTAGTAGTATTGGTTCGGATGTTCAAGCTGTTTGAGGACAGCATGAATTTTATCCGAGGACAAATTGAGCAATCAAACATCGAGCGCGCCGGGCAGGTTGAAGCCTGGGTCGAGATGTTGAAGGAATGGCTTGCGGTTCAGGCAAAAGTGAGTGAGGAACTGAGAGCCAGCAATATTCAAAGCATGGAGATCATTCAACGTCTCCGCAAGATGAATGGGAAGGAGTAATTAATTAGATGTTTAGTCAAATCGCTTGGGGTAGGATTTTGGTGGACCCTGCCGGGTTATTGGCGGTTGGATTGTTTTTCGTGGGCCTGCTAATTCTGGCTTTCGTGGGTCTGATGAATTGGTACAAGAGGTTGATCAAGAATGGCACCCACCCTGTCATTCTGGAAACCTTGCGTCAAGTCATCGTGATGATCTACAAGGCTAAGGCTAATGAGCAGATGGTTGATCGTGTGGGCAAAAGGTTACATGGAATAGATAAGGCGTTGGTTGCCAGGAAAAGTTACTGGGTAGTGGCAGGATTGCTACCCGAACGCTGGCAACCTTCCTGGCTCCCCATTTCCTTCCCGCTCAAGCAGTGGTTCCAGTTGTACGTCTCCCCTCAAAAGTGGCAAAGTTGGATTGACGCCCAGTGGGAGGAACTCATGGCTCAGTGGGATGACTTCGACAAGTTTTTGGATGAGAACATGAAGTTGCCAGAGGGTGACGGCAGCATGAAAACACCGCCCAAGATTTCGCAGCCAGCATATTTGACAGGGCGATGATCGAACTTGAACGGCAGACTTGCGCCGCCGCCGATCAGCAATTCACGCATGGGCAGATAATCTGGATCAACTGGGAACGCCCTTTGATTTTTGTATTGTCGGAGTATGGAGATTGGATCGCCTATCCTGACAAGTGGGATGGAGAACCAATAGAAATACCTATTGTCATTCCAGGGCGATACTCTGTCCCAGTCCGTGGCTTCGGTCATCTCTATGCCAAACTCAAATTGTGGGCTCATTTTGGGTATGCCCTCAAGCCGGAGAAGCCTTACATGGCCTCAGTTGTGGCCTTCGAGGATGGTTGGAAGTTGACTGATAGTTATGGCCGTGTCCTCCGTCTTGAGTTGAATCAGATGCACTGGCACGTTCTAGACATCCCGTGAGGGGTTGACAAGCGTATACAACTATGATATAATGTATACGGCTGATTTAGACACCCCTATATGTGGGGCTGAGTTATCTTGGGTGGCTGGCCACCAAACCCGAGACGGCCAGCCCCTTGTTTTCTCTCTCAAAACAGGAGCAGCCAAATGACTGATGATACTATACTTCTTCCTGAACTACCAGAGTGGGAGCCAGGAGCTCCCCCACCCCACCCACTGAAAGAAGCAACACCCGCAGAGCAGGCCCAGGCTGTGGCTGACCAGAAGGCACGTCCTTCTCCCCGGCGTTACAGTAACAAGGGAGAGACGTGGGCCAAGAAACGCTTGCAATCACTGGGGGCTGTATTCAGCCCCAAGAATAGTGATGTTCTAAGAACGTACATAGACAAGCAAGGCAACGAAAAGGTATTCTATCAGAGGCGGGGAGTGGACTACGAGGGCGTTTTCCCCGGCTCACCGGCGATCCCCTTCGTGTTAGAAGTCAAGACCTTTTGTGGTCACTTCAACATGGCCTCTCTAGGTGCGAGGCAGCAGCGGATATTGAGCAAGGAGAGAGCACAAGGCAAGTTGGCAATGATTTGCCTTGTGGATAGAGACAAGGAAGGCAAAATATTGCGGGGATGGTTCATCCCCTGGCGTGGCCCGGGAGAGAAAGCAGACAAGGCCCTCTCGGGCTTCGTGCTTGTAGACTGGGAGGATATGCGTCAGAGTCTCATGGTGATCTCCGAGCATGATAAGCGGTTCAAGGGGAGATCCATCCGCAAGAAGGATTTTTATGTCCTCCGACCTTGTAAAGTGCGCAAGATAAGAGGGCGCTGGAAGATGTGCGCCTGGTTGATCGAACTCGTGGCGCTGTTAAAGTCCCCCGTTCCGTTTTAGAGAGAAACATCATGCTTGAAAAAGTGTCTGGCCGCTACACCTTCCGGGATAAAGATGGGCATATGCACTGGGTATCTGACGAAATTCAAGAGGCTATCGAGACTGGATTGCTCATCTCTCGAAAAGAGGGCGACGACATTCCTCCGGCCATCGTCAAGATGGTCGAGCGTAGGATGGCAATAGTCGAAGAAAAGCAAGCCGGAAGGAAAGCAGATCGCCCTAACCTGCTCAAACTCGCCTGCTTTGAGTGCGGGTGGGTTAGATGGATACGTAAATTCGATTGGATGAGAGGACACGGCAAAAGATGTCGCTCCTGTCGCACTCATACAATGAAAGTAGTCAAGTGGGGGTGGGAACGCGAAGAAGCACGAATTATAGACTTTCACCCGTGCCCTTTTTGTTACTCTGGTCGTCGTCCTCTTCTGGACGATGATACGGTTGGCCCCTGCGCCAATTGCGGGGACGATGCAATGACAAAAAAGCAACTGGAGACCTATCTTTGAGGCCAAACAATGTCACAAGAAGCACAGGTGCGGTGCCACAGTTATATAACGCCGAGGAGGGCGGCTAGAGGACGCAACAGCCCAAATTGGACAAACGCAGAAACCGAATCAGGCTCAAGGCCCTCGGCAACGCCGTAGTCCCACCAGTCCCACAGGTAGCCAAATGGATTGGCCTCCGCATCATGGAGATTGAGAATGAATCTACCCGGAATTGACTGGAGAGTCGATGACAAGAAAACACCCCTTTACTAAGCATGATGGTGTCATGGTCCCGGACCTGACCAACCCCGAGGCGGAGGAATCGTTCATCGGGTCGATCATAATCGATCCGGGGTGGATAGACGGTGCCCTGGCCCTGGGCCTGAGAGCCAGGGATTTTTACATAGAGCGCAACGGGATAGTTTTCTCTGTCATTCTCGCCCTCCACAAAAAAGGCGAGAGTGTGGATTTTCAAACGATCTCCGACAAGTTGGAGCGCATAGGACAACTTGAAAACATCGGCGGCGCAGGGCGACTCATGGAGCTTATCAACATCGTGCCTACTTCCATAGGTGCGCTGAGTTACGCTAAAATTGTGCGCGAACTTGGCGCGCGGAGGGCGGTGTACTCGGCTTCTCAAGTTATAGTCGATAAGGTGATCGATAGATCCAAGGATTTGCACGAGACGCTTACGGGGGCGCGGGATACGATCAACGCGGAGATACAGAGGGCGTCGCTGGGGGACTTGCATCTGCTCACGGCCAACTATATTCTGGATCACGAGTGGCCGGAAATTGTGTGGGCCATTCCCGATCTATTGCCTACTGGCTTGAGTATCTTGGCCGGGCGGCCCAAGTTGGGCAAGAGCTACCTTGCCTTGCAGATCGCCCAGGCTGTGGCTGCTGGAGGGGTTGCCCTGAAACGGAATGTAGCATCGGGTCCGGTGCTATACTTGGCGCTTGAGGATTCAGGCCGCCGCCTGCAAACTAGAATGAGGCAACAACATTGGCCTCCGGGATTACATGCAGATTTTATGATCCTTGGTCAGTTTGAGAATCAGCTTGGCCACCTTCAAAATGGTGGTGGTGAAAGACTGGCCAACAAGATCGAGGAAGTGAAATATCGTCTAGTCATCATTGACACATTGAGCAAAGCGATGGCCGGCGATCAGTCAGATATGGATGAGATGAATCGGGCCTTTGCCCCCCTCCATAGAATGTCTCACGATCTAAACTGTGCAGTGATGATTGTAGATCACCACCGCAAGCCAGGAATGGCCGCCGATTTGATAGATGACGTAATGGGCAGTACGGCCAAGGCTGCTTCTGCCGACACAGTTTGGGGTCTCTATCGGGAGAGAGGCAAGAGAGCCGCGAAACTCGGGGTAACAGGCCGGGATATTGAGGAGCATACACTGGCCGTTGAAATGGACTGGGGAGGGACTTTCTGCTGGCATGTGGAGGGGGACGCTGACGAGTTGGCAACCACCGCGCGGTTCAAGGAGATTCTAGAGGTACTTGACCTGGGTAGGGCAACCAACCAGACAGTCGCTCTGAGCGTGGGCCAGGACAAAGGCAATACCTTTAGGCGATTGCAAGACTTGGTTGCCAAAGGAGAAGTCAGACGCTCTAAAGAGGGGCGGCAAGTTTATTATGAAAGGGTGGTGCAAGATGAGTAAAAGATAGAGTGGACGGGAGTGGAAGGGGATGCCAAAAGTCCTTGACAAAGTGTAGACAATCATGGTATAATGTAGACATCAAAAGAGGGGGTAAAATGGGAACAACTGTAGTAGTGAGTTTTAGGTTATCAGTTGCGAAACATAAAAGGCTTGCAGAGGCAGCCCAACAGGATCACCGTCAAGGTCCAAACGATATGGCACGAGCCTTTGTTCTCGCCGCTCTTGAAAGACCAACCCCAGTTGAAGGGTACGGTTGGACCAAACAAGACGCTGAGAGTGCGTTGGCAGCCGCGCTAGAGATTGCAAGGGGAGAAAGTGATGCGCACGAAGATCAGATATAGCCGACTCGACAAAGAATACCACGTACTTGATGGCGATGAGATACTCGCCTCATTCCCCAGGGGCGAGAAGCCTCAGGCCGAGGTATGGCAGTTGCGCCACGAAGCACCGGAGATAGCGGATGTGGCTGGATTTCTAGGTCGCAAGTATCCGCAATTGATGGGGCGCGCTTTCAGAGGTGGCCAGATCGTAGCCGGTGGAGGAGTCGAGTCGTCCATTCCGGCAAACGGATTCTACCGTGTACAATCACAGACAAACGAGGGGGAATTCTACAAAGTATACTTCCCCAAAAGGCTTTGTAAGTGTATGGACTGGGACAATGGACATGCAGGTCATCAGTATGGTGCTCCTGTAATCAACGGGTCTCCGATGTGCAAGCACTTGTGTGCTGTAGAAATAACGGGAATTCTTGAACGGCAGGAGCAAGAGGGCCGTCCAACAACGGGAGAGGAGAAAGAGCGTGGCGGATGAAATAAAACGGGAGGACTCGGACAATCTAGCGGATGTAAATAATTTGGTGGATAATGGGCTATATCGCTGCTGAGGTTGAAGATTGTCCATTTGGAGCACACCATATTGAATCTCTGCGGAAAGCTCGTTTGCTTATGCAGAAGGAAGCTGAACAGAATTGACTGGTGAGGTAAGGTAAACGAGATAAAGATCACTATCTGGTCAATTCTCAGACCGAGCCGGAACAATCCCCCTACACGGTGTCCCTCCTGCACAAGTTCTGCCAGTGCCAGGATTGGGACAATGGTAGAGCGGGCCACCAATACGGCGCGCCGAGCGTTGACGGCAAGCCGCACTGCAAGCACATTTGCGCTTGCATGATTTACGAAAGGCTACAGGAGGGCAAGAAAGAATGAGTAAGGAAAAAAAAGCGTTAGAACGAGCAGACGTACCGCCAGAGTTGGGGCTAGGAACACGAGAAGATGTAGCCGTCTTAGCACGGCGCATCAAGATGGTTATACCAGGCGGAAGCAAGTTGAGCGACGAGCAGACGATGGTGGCAGCGCAATACGCAATCGCTAACAACATCAATCTGACCAGTGATATTTGGCTCTGGCCTGACCCCAAGACTGGGCAAGTGGTCTTTGGCGACAAGTACACAGTCATGGTCTCCTGGGCCAAAAGCAAGGGAGATTTTCGCAAACGTTTCCGGCGATTGACTCTTGATGAAAAGGCCAATGAGGGACTGCAACCAGAGGACATCGCTGTATGGTGCTGGATTTTGCGCGAGGACAAGATGCATCTCATCAAAGAATTTCAGGAGATGGGAGCAAATTTTGGAGAAGCCTATGACATGGTGGCCACCCGCGCAATCGGGGTGGTCACACATCAAGACGATATGTGGAACAAAAAGTACAAGAGGGAGCAGGCCCCGCCAAAGGGCTGGACTTGGGCGCAACGGGCCGAGGTAAGAGCCTTAAAAAATGCCATTCGCGCCGAATACGGCAAACCCACGCCCGCAGAGATGGCTCAAAGAAGTTGGATCGTGGATGGGGTAGAGACCGTGCCGAGCGATTGGGAGGATGTTACAGAGGAATCTCCCCGGCTGGCTGCAAAAGCGGCAGCCCTCAACGCTCAAGATCGGGAGCGGAGAGAGAAGCACCCGCCTGAGAAGCAAGATGCAGGTGCGGCCTTTGAGGATTTGTTTGACGAAGCCCCAAGTTGGGGAAGGTCCGAGGTAGTGGAGGAAGCGGAGGACGAGGACGATGCCGGAACAGAAGCAAACCCGCAGTTGCTATAATTGTGAGCATTATTCGCTATGCTTCCTCAAGAAGCGGATCGAAAAGTCTCTTGAGGGAGCATGGATGATTTGCCCAAGAGCCGGTGAAGGTGCGCCTCGGGTGTGGACGGACATCTTTGACACACTGGCACAAATTTGCATTGAGTTCAAGGAGCGGAGCAGTGAAGGCGAGTGATCTTCTGTGGCACGGGTATGCGGCAGAGTCAAAAGCAGAGTCAGAGCAGGAGGCCAGGGATAATTTTATCGCTACCTATGGCCGAGAGCCGGAGGAAGTTTGGTTTTGGGGCTGCTATCACAGTGGCCCCATCACGGAGCAAGAGCACAAGGCAAGGGGGACGACATCATGCTGAGAGATATAGTATTGCATTTCAGTCACGCAATAGATGATGTGAAGGGACTGCCGGTGGAGCAGTGGGTAGGATGGGCACTCTTTGTAATAGAAAGTCTTGAGGCCGATGTGGGAGGGCCGGAGGAGAGACTTATACTATTGCGTGAAGTCGAGGCAGAGGTAAGTGCCAGGGCGAACGCGCTTGAAGATCAGATGAAAGACCGAATCAAAAGCGATGGTGGTTGTGGCTACTAAGTGTGGTGTCTGCGAAAAGCCGATCCTCCGCGATGAATCCTACCAAGCCAACGCACGAGGAATATTTCATGTGCGGTGTATTTTCGGGCCAAGACCACGGCCCGATTGGATGGATAAGAGATGTCCAAAGTGCGATGGTATTTCGGTGAGTGTCACCGGCAACGGCCGAGGACTGGTGTGCGACAGCTGCGGTGCATTTTGGCCGTCGTTGGAAGCATGGCAGAGGGCAAATAATGGACATCGTAGTTAGAGTGATCGCCATGATCTTAGCCGCCAGAGTTGGAGCGGCTACGTACTATGAAGGGGATGCGTTAGCCCCGCTCTACACCGACCAGTTCGTCCCCGAGACGTTGACCTATGGCAATACAACCAAGCCGTGGGTAGCGGTGGACGTGAACGACTACTTTGAATGGGTCCAGCCGGGCCAGGAGCTCCTCGTCATCCTGAACGGAGAGCCGTTGATCTTCCAAGCTCTTGATGCTGGTCTCTTGGCTGGTGAACGGGTTGATCTAGATATGGATGGAGCGAGGGACACACCGATCATTATCGATATCCCCCATCATCTACGACCGGATGATAAGATGAGCTGGGCAGTGATAGTAATACCACTACCACTACCGAAATAGCCTGGCTCTCAAATTTTCCGCCTTGATGCCTGCGCAGGATCGAGGCTATCATTTTCAGAGGTGGGAAGATGGGCTTAGAGGTATATTATCCAAAAGATATTCGTAACGCGCTCCTGGCAGCCGAGCAATCTAGCGGCGCGGCATTGGCGGCAGCTAAAAAAGAAAGCGAGTTCGCAGAGGGTTTTCAAGCAGGATACCGCTCCGCACTAGTAACCCTATCTCTGGCGTTCGGGCTGGTGAAACCGGAGGCGGAGGCACAGGGCGGGTTGCAGTTGTTTCTGGATGCGGGGGGAAAATAATCGGGATAGGTGGAAAATCGGCCATCTATCCACTGTTAGGCCGCCAAGAGCGGCGAAGGAGGAGCGATGAAACAATATCTAAAAACCAAACTCTATCAAATGGAAACGGACTACAATCCTGACTATGACCTCGGAGACCCAGAAGTTACCTACTCGGACAAAGTTCTGCTTGACGCCGTTTTTGATCTATCCAATGCCATCGACGAGATTAAAGATTTTCTCGAAATCAACGATTCCGGCATTGAGTGGGTGAGGATGGACGCGAAACAAGTTCAGGGCATGACATCAGAGCGAAATGAGCTGGTGAATTTGCTCCAGGATGTCCTCGGTGATTTCCCTCACAGCGAGAAATCGAATGCGGTAGAAGCCGCCCGTGATTATCTCAAGAAACTAAGGGCGTCCTAACAATTCGTTGCAGCCGACACGCTGATTGAGAATCTTAGCCAGGTAGGAGCGGGTCACAAACTCAATTCAACTGAGTCACCAGCCGCAAACTCGCGTGCGGCTGAACTCGAATGTTAGGCGGCGACGCAGGAAGGAGATCGTCATGCGTGGTTTTGCACCGAACGGAAAGAAAACGTGGGAGCCGTGCCCCGAATGTGGCTTGGATGCTGAGGTGGAGCATGGTCGCGAAATGGACGGAGAACGCGATCTGGGGCCGATGCATTTCTGGCACTGCGAAGAGTGCGGGGATGATATGTATATTGTTGGCTATGATTGCGAACTGTGCGCGCTGCCTAACAAATCGCTGAACCCGACCACCTGATCAAGAATCGCTAACTCGCTACCGGTGGGAAAGCTGGGTGCAATCCAGAGAGCGGTCACACGCTCCACCCGCAAGCGGGTTAGCTCAGATGTTAGGCCGCCAAAGCGCGGCAAAGGAGGAAGAGTGTATAGTATCGTAGAGCTGATAGCACGATTAGAGAGCTTGATGGACGACGGATATATCACCCTCACAGATGAGGAGATAGATACCGTCCTGCTCAATCGCCTGCCGATAGATTGGGCAGAACGAGCAGAGGCAAATATCTGTCTGTCCAGCTGCAAGCCCGCGTGCGGCTGAACTCGGAACGTTAGGGGGCGTAAGCGTAATGAAACCACAACGCATACAACGCAAACGAAATAGAGGCTGGCGGATGCCGGCGAACACAATCTATGTTGGCAGGCCAACTCGGTGGGGCAATCCATTTCATGTCGGAATGCAAGGCAATGCTGCTGAATGTGTACGCCTGTATCGGTCATGGTTGCGCACGATGCCAATTTTAGTCGCCGACGCCAAGCGTGAATTACGCGGCAAAAACCTGGCTTGTTGGTGTTCGCTTGACCAGCCGTGTCATGCAGATGTGTTGCTGGAATTAGTAAAGGACGCCCCCTAACAACTCGCTGAACCCGACTTGCTAATCGAGTCCTCTTTCGAGGGCTGCGGGGATTGATTCAATTCAATTATGGAGCGCAACCCGTTTCACCCGCAAGCGGGTTAGCTCAGATGTTAGAGGGCATTAGAGAAGGGAGATAGGCAAATGACAATTTATCATCATTACATCAATGGCAGAGAATACATCATCTTCCGTGCCCCGCTCGCAGAGTATTTTCCGCACAGGGTCACTCGTGGGAATCCAAAAAAGTGGTTTGCGTTTACAAATGATCGTTACAAGCGGGATATTGTGATTTGCGGCGTAGACACGCGGCGCGAATGTCTTGAGTTGCTAAACTCATTGCAGCCGGTGCCTGATCGAGTTCTCTCTTGAGGATAATCCCACCGCGCTTGCATCGAGGCGCGCTTGCGGCCCCGCAAGCGCGGCGGGGTGTGGCTCACGACCACCCAGGAGATGGAGCGGGTGTACGGCCCGGAGCCGGAGCCAGCCAGCGGCCCCACTCAGGCTGAACTCGGAGCGTTAGACACGTAAAAGGAGGAGGAATGAGTGCCCGTGCGGATGCGGGCCTCGAACGTGGGCTTGGCCAGGTGGCACGGGATGATAGCCCCGTCGCGGATCGATACCGCGCCTGCCCTCATGGGGTACGGGTGTGAGAGAGAGAGGAGTAGCATGATCTGGTGGTATCTGTTCGCGCCACTGAACTGGATTTTAGAGTTGTATAGACGAATGACGACACGGAGAGAAATAATACATGATCGCCTACCCCGAACCTAAACCTAAATTCAAAGACCTACGCCTGGCCGCTACCATCGCCGCCATGCTTCTTCTAGCCCTCGGCCTGCTTATCCGGGAAGGCCGGGCCTTTGGCCTCGTGGCCGGAATCGAGCAAGAAGCAATCTCTAGCGGCGCTGTCTTGGGCGGCATTGAAGCCGTAGTCATGGCCCTGGGGGTGAGTCTTTCGGTGATCATGGCGTTGCTGTTCTGGGACGGGCGGGCGCGGGTTTCGTGGGAGTTTGTGGGCCTCTTGGTGGGCAGTGCGCTTGAGGCATTCAATTCATTTCTGTCTGCAAGTATGCACACCGGCGCAGTGGTGTGGTTGGTTAGCCGGGAGTTTACCATTGGCGTCCTGTCCTTCGGGGCCGTGGCGGTATGGCTGGTGGATGGCAAGATATTCTCCAATGCCTACCACACGTACCGAGAAGCGATGGCCAATTGGAGCCGTGGGCTGGCCCAATGGGAGAACGAGCAGGCAGAAGCGGAGCGAGTGCGCGTTGCCGAGGAGAAGGAAGCGGAACGTGTCCGGGCAGAAAAGGAAGCTGCGCGCGCACATCGGCGCGCACTCTACGCGCAACGCAAGGCTGCGCGGGAAATGCCACAGGCACAACAGGCGTTGCCCGCGCAATCACCCGCGCACTCGGAGCTTTCCCCCGCAATGCGCGCGCACCTGGAGGCATTGCGCGCGTACTTCCCAGGCGATGCCCTCATTGCGCGCGCAGAGGTAGAAAATGCCCTGGAAGTGGGCAAGCGCCAGGCATCCAACATCATCAAGGCTCTGAGAGAGGCGGGGGAACTTGAGCCAGCTGGCGGGCGGCATCAGCATAGGTGGAGGAATGGGCATGAAACGACGTAGCAGCAGGTGGGACACACCAAAGGAAAAATGCACGAGATTGGTTGAGGACTGGCGGGTAGATGAAGGCATCAACATCTCTGACGATGAGGCTCTTCAACTCGCGCGATCTATCGCAGAGTTCACAGGGGGGGAGATTGCGTGGCTCCTCGAAAGGCTACGCCAAGAGCCGGAGTTGCGGGAGAAACTTGGCCTGGCTTGTGACTGTGAATACTTCCCCTCTTGCATAGGTGATAGGTGATAGGTGTCCAGACTATTGCCCACTGGGACCTCCTGCTACCAAGAGTGTATCAAAGCAGGTGGGCGGGATACGCTGGAAGGAAAAGCCGAGTATGTCGCAACCGCAGTTACTACAAATACCGCTTGACCCGCAAGACGTGGTGTATACACCCGATTGGGTTGCACGTGATATGGTCGAATTCTTCCGGCCCTCGGGTCGTATTCTCGAACCATGCAAGGGCGAAGGCGTGTTTTTGAAATACCTCCCGGTGCGAACGGAATGGTGCGAGATAACCGAAGGGCGGGATTTCTTTGCATGGACTGAGCCTGTCGATTGGGTGTTTGGGAACCCACCGTATAAACAATTTGATAGGTTTTTGTTCCACGCATTTGCGATTTCGCAGAACATTGTCTTACCGGCAGATAAACCGTTCAATTCTCTGCCTAGAGCAAATATGATTAGCGCCAAGGGGAAGATTTTACACATGCGGTATTACACAGATGGCCCGAGGATGAATATGCCTAAAATTCATAGACCAATGGCAGCGTTCCACTTCCAGAAAGACTATTTTGGGCCAATGTATTCAACGAGTTATCAGGACACCCTCCCCCAGTGAGGGGATTGGGCAGAACGCGCCGAAGCAGCTGATGCTGATGATGACATCATCTTCTGTCCAGATTGCGGGTACGCATATGGGGGACATCATCCAGAGTGCTCATTTGGCAAAGAGAGTATTCCATTCCAGGGGAGTTGAGGAATGAAGCGATGGGATACTGAAAAAAAGATATACTACGGCCCGATCACGCCAGCACCAACTACCTGGCCCACACCTGTTGCTGCTCCGCAAGCAAAGGAAGAGAAGCAATCTCCTTCTGACGCCACGAGTACAGCCCAGTGGTTGATGGTCTCTGCCCTCACCTTTGGCCTGGCGGCCATGCTCCTGGATGCAGTCAATCTGAGTGAGCAGGGGTTGAACGTCTGGCCTTATGCTATCTATTCAGGCTTGCGGTGGGCAGCCATTACAACCAGTGCGATCCTCACCATCAAGCTCGTTGCCAAGAGCGGGGTAATTGGTGCTCTTTGGGAGCGGGTGGTCTGGTGGCTGGAAAGGCGGGCCAAAACCGACATTGATGGTGATGGCGATGTTGGAGAGCCGGAGGCGCGCACCGAAAGCCCGATTAGTGTTCCCTCTGAAGCGGAGGGTCAAATTTATTGGGAGTCCGCGTTGGCTCTGTGGAATTATGCCCAGCCCCAACTCGTGGCCGCCAAGAAAGATGATCGCAAATGGACACGGGGGCGCAAGCCGTGGAGCAAGCGGGCAGGGCATGGGCTAGAGTATGAGCGCTGGAGCATGGCAATGACTGTCTGGTGCGGGGGCCTATTGATCCCCCACAAAGACGCGCAGGCAAAAGACATCGCCACGATAGATTATAAAACAGGATACAATCTAATCAGAGATGGCATGTCCAGCCTCGGCTACATGAGCATAGCCGGCAACTGGTATCCGAGGTAGCGATCTGGTGGTAGTGGTGGTGGTAGTGGTGGTGGTAGCACAAAATTGGGTGATTGAGGTCTAAATGAGTAGGGGGTAGGTTAGTTTTGTTGACACACATCGAAGTCTGCGCTCTTCTGATCGTGATATGCCTCGCCCTAGTCATCATACTGCTCACCGAGCAGAGAGGAGACAGATAGATAATGACAATACAAAACTTTAAGCGGTTTGTCCTGATGGTAGACTATGGTATTGAGGGCTGGCGGCCCATGGCCACGGAAGACGACTGGGCTGATATTGTCGAGGCCAAAGATCGTCACCTGGCGATGTGCGGAGGGGAGCACGTTGAGATCATGGAGGTGTGCCGGTCTATGGAGGTGCGGATATTGAAACGAGACATCCTCTCTCGTATCCCTCCCACGCTCAGGTGCGAGGAACCATACGGTTGAGATTGCGTTACGGAATTGTAACTATTCAGTAACACAAGGCTTGCCGTTTTCATGGTACACTGGGGGTGAAAATTCAAATCAGATGAAAGGAGCAAAGGACGATGGCAAGACCGCCAAGAGTAAAGCGCCTGAAAGTGAAAGAAGGAAAGAAACTGGGCATCGGTCAGTATCCAAATTTCTCAGTCACTGGCTCAGTCACCGGCATGAGAAAAAGATTCTATGGACAACAAGCCCTGCTGGTGCGCTGTGGGAGCTACATCTACAATGTGCCCAAGAGCATCTATGATCAGGCAAAGTGAGGGACAGAATCATGAGAATAGTCAACGCATACACAGTCGTACCAAACGAGATTAAACCAGGAGACGTGATGCTGTTTACCATCAAGGCAATGGTCATGCACCAAGACGATGATGATAAACTGGTTTATCGTCTCTACCGTTGCCCGTGGGACGGAGACGCGGACAATCTAGTACCTCAAGGTCACCAGATCGCCAACATGGAAGATGTATGCAAAGTTCTCTTCCCCTCGCTGGCATTGGTCGGGCGACCAGGATAAAGGAGAACAACATAAAATGACCAACTGCACACACCCAAGTTCTAACGGAGACGAACACGGCAACCTGATCTGTACTGTATGCGGGGAGACGGTGGGCCAAATGGGTCAACCGTATCACTTCCATGAAGAACAGTGGAATAGATTTCAAGAAACTGATCACCCTGATCCCTTCGCCATCTGGCTTGACACTTTCCTGGCCGAGAAGGAGATCAACATCGAAGCTCATGTATTCTGCAAGCAAGGGCCGAGTGGACCCAACTATATTCCGCTGGCTGTGGTCATTGAGTTTATGAAACTCACAGGCCAAGAGGAGCAGAACAAGATCCAAATGATGCTGGTCAAGCTCGACTTTGCCAACGCTCCAATCATCCCCTTGCTTGACCACCTGGCCGGAGCTCTGGCCGTCTGAATAGTTACAGTTTCGTAACGCAATCTCAACCGTTCTGTAACACACAAGCTGATGTTTTCATGGTATACTACTGGAAACAGATTTAACTAGATGAACGGGGGAAAACACAATGAGCGAAAAGAGAATAACCAAGATCGAACTTCTTAACTGCGACGAACCAGAGAAAAGAGAGATTGTGTATACTCTCTCTAACGGCAGTGAGGTACACGCCATCGGCTGTGATGGGTGGACTCAATGGGGTGGGTGAAGAACGATCTTTACCTGACGATGCCTCTGACCAAATTCTTCACGCCTTGGCTGAACGGGGCAGACCTAGAAGAGTAGGAGCAGAATCATGGCAACCGCAACCAAGTCATTAGTCGCTCGCATCCAAATAGAATTTGAGACTATGCGCCCCCGCGATCGTCGTTACCTCCTGCAATACAAGCGGGTCGGAGATGCTAACTGGGCAACAGCGCCAGGATTCTATGGGGACGATGGATTAGTGGATGCCAGAAGGACGGTTCACAACACCGTCCTTAATGCAGACCTAATAACCCACGGTCGGGTTTATGATACCCAACAGTGCCGAGTAGTTTACCAAATCGAGCAAGGCCAACAACTGCTTTAGAGGGGAGATAAGACATGACCGACTTGCTGACAATGAGCTTGCCAGGTACATCAAGAGAGAGATAGCCGCCGGTATAGAAAAAGCTCTAGCGGAAAGGACAGAATCATGACCAAAAGTGATCCCCTAATGTTCAAAATAATGTATCAATATCAATATCAAGGAAATATCGAGGAAATAGATGTAAGTAGCACCAAAGAAGAAGCAGAGAAGCTCTTGAGAGAGTACCGGCTCGCTTTCGGTCCAAACTCCAATGTTTGGGTTGAGGCGCGGCAGAAAGGTAAAAAAAGATGACCAAGAAGATTGCCAAAATCACCAGGAGAAAAGGCTCGCTTGTTGCTAAATGTCGTTTCTGTTCTACACGGGGCGGGCCTGTGCACGTCCCGTGGAAAGTCGAGCTGGAGCCGGTCTTCGGCTCCGGTCGCAGTGGAGCCATTGAATATCTCTGCGACCGGTGTAAGAAAAAGAAATATTAACCCCTATTCAACGGGGCCATGTTTCTGAGTTGTGGACAGTTATTACCTTCCAACAGAGATTCAAGGTCGCAAACCCCTATTCAACCCCCACTACCCAGCCCCGCCCTCACCGGCGGGGCTTCTTGTTGCCACACCCGCACCCCCTTGTTTCAGAGATTGGGACGCGGGATCAGGTGGGGAGGTTAGCAATTAGTACACACATCTAGATGTCTAGACTACTGTACACCTGGCTAAACGCTACTCTTTGTGGTGGGGGAGGGCAGCTTCGGGCCTCAAACGCTAGACATAACAAATCAAAGTTAGTTGGTATAATGCTAATTATAATAGCTAACACCTGATTTTAATTACATAACGTGGCAAACAGTGGGGTGATAGCCCCAGTCGGCGCGTCGGATGTCCAGCTGTGAGTATTATGTTGAGAGCCGTTCGTCTCTACCCCTCTCCCCCCTACACTTCCTTTTGCCTTGCCCATTTTCTTAACGTAGTTACCCCCGCACAGTAGGGGGCCAGGATCCATCGAGGGTTGTAGGGCAGGATTGTAGGTACAACGACTGCCGTTGTACAATCCTGGCGTGATCCTCTGTGCGTTATGTAGACTCCCCCCTGTTTGGCAAGCGCCAGCATATCGTAAAGCATCGTTATTATATCTCAATAGTCCCTCAATCCCCCCCTCTCTATATATATTACAACATATACAATACATACAACCACCTACAACCACCTACAACCACCTACAACCCTCGTTATGTAGATTGTAGGTGGTTGTATCGATTGTACCCTATTCTGACCCCCCTAAACCGAGTCTTACAACCCTAGGGGTAGTGGTTCAAGCAGTCCTGAACCCTACAGGTTGTGTAGAACAGGGGTTCGTTGTAGGTAAAAAGGGGCGAAAAAGTACAACCATTACAATTACATAATAAGTAGTTCATTGACAATGGGGGTAGTTTCTGGTAGAATAGGTGTATGACGACTGACGACGGACGTGAAATAGACGGCTCATTTGCGAAAGGCCATAAAGGACACGGTCGGCGGGGGATGAGAACGACCCTTGGCACAAATCTCACCAGCGCTGACTATAAGGCCCTGGCTACAATCCGCGAGGGTGTCCGGCTAAATTGGCGCACGTTCTACCAACACTACAGCACCGAGGATTTCAAGAATCATATTGATGTCCTTGTCAAAATTGGTGGGGATACAACCAACAAGAATACAGCGATCAAGGCCATAGAACTCTTGTGGCGCTATGGCCTGGGTCGTGAAGCTCCGGGCAGCCAGGAGAAGCAAGAAAGGATCCATGTCATTCTCCAACAGCTTTTCCAACAACAAAATATCATCCTTCGCCCAGAGGAGATTGAAGCAATTGAGAGTGCTGGAAGCCGCGACTGGCTACCAGCCCCATCGAGGACAGCTACCGATTCATCTGCACCCATCGAGACTGAAACTGGTGTCGGGCGGGGAGAGAGCGGGGAAGAGTCGGTTTAGCGCGGAAGAACCAGTGCTCTACATCTTGGACAATCCAGAACGCGACAAGCTGATCTGGATTGTGGGAGGTGTTTACGAACTCGCCAAACCAGAGTTTAACTACGCCTTTGAGGAGTTGAGCAAGTTGGGGTTGGTTGAAAAGTCCTACCTCCCCCGACTTGGAGGTAGAGAGTGTCAAGGCCCAAACTATCGTATGATCACCAAGTCGTCTGATGACGTGTTGCGCCTGGCTGCCGAGGCCCCGGACTATGTGCTTATGACTGAGGCGGCACAACAGCCTTTACAAGTTTACCTGCGTCTGCGTGGCCGAATTGCCGAGAAGCGGGGCTACATGGTCCTCTCCGGCACATTTGAGGGATCGTTAGGATGGTATCCTGACTATTGGCGCAAGTGGCAACATGCCAATGGTGACGGCGGCATAAGTTTTTCCATGCCCACCTGGGACAATACGATCATCTTCCCCGGCGGCCGCCAAGACCCGGAGATTGTCAAACTGGAAGAGGCTTACCCCCCTGCCCTGTTTCAAGAGCGCTTCGGCGCTGTACCTTGCCCACCCTCCACCCTCGTCTTTCCCGAATTTGATTGGGACAAGCATACCATCGTTGGCCTCACTCCTGATGATTGGGGAGACTTTTGGGGATCTGTTGAACTGGCTATTGACCCTGGCTATTATGCCCCCTATGCTGTCCTGGCCGTCCAGCGCATAGGCGATGCCGTGTTTGTACTGGACGAGATTTACAGAACTAATACCCTGGGCGAGGACATGATCAGGATCGCCAAAGACCGCCCCTGGTGGCCATTTGTTAAGGGGGGCGTCATTGACATTGGAGCGCGAAAGCATGACTCCAACCAGTCGCAGATCGAGGTTTGGGAGGAACTGGGAGGGCTCGCCCTCCGCTCTCAATTTGTCCATATTACGGACGGTATCACTCGCTACAAGTCTTTCTTGCAATCACCAGGCTTTGCCGATGTGACCCGGACTGGACTCAAGGGGGCACGTATCTACTTTGACCGGGACAATTGCCCTCACTCGATTGCCGAACATGGCAAGTACAAATACCGAGACGTGCGCGATGACCGCCCGGTCAATGAGGAACCTATCGACCGTGACAACCATGCGGTCAAGGCTCTCTGGTATTATTTAGTGGACGTGTTCGGCTACGTGCCAAGCCTGTCCCTGAACCTGCCCCAGTATGCGCCCCGCTATCCTAGGAGGCGGAGGATGTACGCATGAAAATAAGAACAATCTCTGATGTCGATTCTCTCTTCACCCGACTCAGCGGTATGTACGCCAAATGCCGCTCTGACTGGGCGATTGACGAAGCTCTCTATTACATGGATCACTATCGGGACTGGCCGGAAGCAGTCCCCGGCGAGGAGCGAATTCAGGTCAACAAGGGAGTCAACACGGTCGATATCTCCCATTCCATTCTGACCCTCCACCCCCCAAAGTTGACAGCCCAACCTATCACCCCCTCGCGCCGGTCAGATACCGCCGCTGACCGTGTGGAGAAATTTATTGCGGGTGCGATCTATGTCAATAACATTCGCAAGCAGCAGAACCAGATCGCAAAAGCGGTTTTCGATCAGGTTCTTTATGGTCGCGGCGCCCTCTTCTCCGGGTGGGACCCGGAGCTCGAGGGGGACGATGAAGAATACTCCGAATTACCCCTGCTCCTCAAGTATGTCAACCACCGCAATCTCTACTGCCTCGCCGGTGGCCACAGACGAGATATTGCCCAAATGTATTGTTGCTACCGCACGGCAGAAGATATGTCCGCTGAGTGGGGCAAGACAATTATGGTCGGTACTGACGGTGGCAACAGGCGCAAGGCCGAGGATGATGAGGAGCTAGTCTACAAAGACCTCTGGTACTATAAGGGGCGTGAAGTGTGGCACTGCGTCGCTGCCGGTGAAACGTGGCTGAAAAAGCCTACCTACATGAAATACTACCAGAGCCTGCCCTACACGGAAATCATTGGCAGAGGGACGACTTCGGAGGATTTGCATACTCAATTCCTGGGTGTTCTCTTCCCTCTGCGCGAAGCGATCTCTATGCTGGAGCGCTGGCTGAACCTGGGGACGAGCGTGGTCATGAAGTTTGCCGACCCGCCTATCTTGCACTCGGACAAGATACAACTTGATTCGCTCAAACCAGGGGCAACTATCCCTGTGAGTTTAGGTCTGAATCAGAGCTTGCGCGATATGATCCATCAGGTCGAACCATCACAGGCTGCACCGGACATCTATCGCTTTATCCGGATGGCCGAGTCAATGGTCACGGAGGGCGGTTTCTCCCGCTTCGCCTATGGCCAGGTCAATCCAGAGTCTGGCCCGGTGGTGCAGGGCATGAATGCCAATGATCGTATCCGCTTGAACGAGTTTCAAACGAACGCGGAACTGGCTATCAGTGTGGCCATTCAAAAGCTCCTCCAATGCGCCTATGCCTTCAGCAGAAGTGACAGCAAAGGCGCAAATGGCAAGGCTCGCAAGTTGCAGGTGTTCTCCGAAGGAGAGCGGAGCGCGATTGCTCTGTCTCCTGATGACCTGCGCGGGTGGCTGGTCACAGCTACTTTGTCGGCCAAGATGCCGACTGATGAGGCCCGAGATGTGGCCATAGCTGCGAACGCCAAACAAGCCGGTCTGGAACTCTCAACCTATACCGTGCAGCAAAGATGGTTGGGTGTTGACCAACCCGCTGATGAGGAACGCCGGATAATGCGCGAGGAGTTCATGCGCGATCCGGCCTTGCGCCAGGCCGCCTTGCAGACTGCCTTGCAGGAGAAAAGTCAAGCCCTGCTTGAGAAAGTCTTGCCGGGCATGGACCAACCCCCAAGTCAGGCTCTCAATGCCCCCAACCCTACCCTGCCCCCTACCACCGCAGTCCATCCTCAGCAAATACGAGACATGCCGCCTGAGGAATTGCAACGCCAGGGAGGGCCAGGCTTGATGCAAGGGGCAGCGCCCGGAGCGCCACAGGGAGCAGTTCCATGACCAAAGACACCAACCCATTCAATCTGATGATAGACGTGGCCGGGGAAGCGTTTGATGCTCTGGTGCAGCAGTACCGGGAATTGTTGGAGGATGCGCGGGATGGCCCACGTCTCACGCGCAGGCAAAAGATTCAGGAGTATCAACAGTTCATGGCTCTTGCTCCTGAAGTTCAAAATCGTGTCATTGGTGAATTGCAAGCTGGAGGGGTAGACCCTGAAAAGTGGCTTGCAGATCGCCAGAAGCTAGTGGAGGCCGAACATGCCAAGACGACCAGATGACATCAAATCTTACAGCGAAACGAGGCGGGAGATCGCAGCCGCCAAGCCGCCATCTTCCGCATCGCCCGCCTCCTGGCTCACCCCCTACGGGCAGGTTGTGTCTGTTATAAACCCCGCCTTGGGGCAGGCCATCCAGAATATCCCCCGAACTGTCGAGGCTGCTAAAAAGGCTTTCTCCTACTACAGGACGGTCGGCCAGAACATCCCGATCACGGGCGCTATCCCCGCCCTGCCCCGGTTTACGACTACCGGATTTGAACAACCTTGGGGAGGGGGAGGGGCAACGCCTTCCGGCCCTGATTCGTCCTGGGGAGGCGGAAGCGAACCAGACCCGACCGGCCCCTCCTATCCTGTGCCTCCCTACGTGCCGCCTGTCTCTAGTCCTCCGCCCTCCCAGCGATTCCAGCCTCCCGCCGGCACAACCCCCCCAACCACGCCCCCTACGACACCCACGACACCCACAACTCCCACATGGCCTACAACCCCTGCCCCCACCCCCGTTATTGGCGAACCTGTAACTACCGTTCCGCCAGAGACGCCCACCGCCGAAGCCCCCTCCTGGTGGGGCGCTGACATTTTCGGGGAAGGATGGGTCTATCTGCCCACAGCGCCCGGTGAAGTGCCGACTCAATGGCAGGGGGAAGGAACAAAGCCGGTGGGCCCTGGCTGGTACTACCTGCCCAACGTCCAGTATTTTAACCAATTGCCTCCTCAGTGGCGCGATTGGCTGATCGACGTAGTGCAGAAAGAGCAAGCCAACTGGCCCGATCCGGCCATCTCGCCCGTTCAGTGGATGCCCTCGGCTCAACCGGAGCAGAGAGCGCCCCTTTATATGTGGGAGCCGTTGGCCGGTGGCACGCCCGGAGGCCAACACGCTATACAGCCGCCCGGCGCTCCATATGCCCCGCCTCCTCCGCAACCATCTCCTCCCCCGCCAGACGTGAGAATCTGGCCCCAACCCGACTACCCGGTCGAAACACAACCTCAGCCGATCTACCAACCCCAGGAGCCGACTACGCTGCCCTACTCTCCCGCCCCTGGCGTGGTGGTGTGGGGTAAGCCTCCCAACCCAACAGCGCGGATACAGCCTATAGAGGAACAGCCTACTTACCAATGGCCCAATAATATGCAACCCGATAAGGTGTACGCCCTATGAAGCGCCGTAGCAACATGCCCAAGCCCAAACGAATAGACCCCGAAACCGGGGGGGTTGGGCGAATTATCCAAGACGCGGCTAATAGAACAGGCTTTACTCCCGTGCCACAAGGCCAGGGGATCAACTCCGCCTTTGGCGGTACGCCTGCTTCTCAACAACCCGCCTGGCCTACGCCTCAGCAGTCGCAACCAACTGCCGAGCCGGTTCCTCAAAAGTGGAACGAGTGGGCCGGTTGGTGGGGCCGCCGCCAAGTCGATGCTGTCAAGGACTGGTGGCAAAAAGCAGAGCGTGAGGTTTGGGGTGAGGAGAAGCCAACTACTCCCCAGGACGAGTTTTGGGGCAGAATGGCAGCGCCTTTGCTGGGGATGGTCGCAGGAGCCCAAACCCTCAAGGATGAGCCAACTGCTGAAAACCTTTGGGACTATGGGGCTTCTTCTCTAAAGACTACTCTCAAAACACCAGGTGCTCTTGTCGCTGCCGGAAAGGCTGCGCCTGGTCTTGGTGGTAGGATTTTCACTGCCTTTGAGCAGGCCACCAGAGGAGTGACCGGCGCGATTGCCGGGGGCTTTGATATTCTCGATGTGGGGATAATGGAACAAGGTATCTTGGGAGTGGGTGCCGAGATCGTTGCCCCTATGCTCCAGGGTAGACAGATTGATTTTACCCCCCAAGAATTTGAGGCCGGTCGCAACAGGTACACCCGATGGTGGACAGCTATCAGCAAAGGCCAATCCGCGTCCGATGAACTCTACAATCTGACTATGGAACGCATCAGAGAGGGAGCACAGCCAGAGGACATTGACGCTGATAGCGTCCTGTCAAATCCTGTGGCAGAGTTGGCCGGTCGCCTGGTGCTTGACCCCACCAATATGATCCCGGCCAGTTGGGGTAAACGCATCAGAATGATAATGGGTAAGTCATCGGCAGCCAAGTTATTCGCTATGGAGGACTTGGCCGACTATGAAAAGGTGTGGGAGGCCGAGAAAGCACTGGGAGCAGCTAACGCGGCCAGAGGCAGAGGCTTCAAAGGATTCTTTTATACCAAACTCCACCCTCTAAGACGTGATAACGCTTCTCTCGCCGGTCAGATGGTCGAGACCGCAGTTCTTACTCTTGGGCAGGCGCTGGAAGGCGCAACTGAGCCAGGGGACATAGGCAAGATTATCCGCTCCTTCATTTTGGCCGGTGGTAAGGACGAAGCGGCGAAAGCGGCTCAAGGGTTTCTGAAAGGTAGAGGCACACTCCCAGTATCCAAGGCTGGCAAAAGAACAACCGGCCTGTTGCGGGAGATGATCACCGATCCCAAAACGAAGGAGATTGACTTTGGCATCCTTAAAGGTTGGTTCGAGGATGCCAAATCGGACAACGATGCGATCCGTCGTATGCTTGCTGGGCTTGATAAGACTATGGAGCGCGTCTATCCAACTGGCAAGGTGGGTACGGTCAAGGCGGCTCAAAACAAGTACCGGGGATTCCTTACTCAGTATATGTATCTTGGCTGGAATCCAGGTGCATCTTTTAGGAACGCAGCCAGCAATACAAGTATGGGTGCCATTGCTGGATATCGCCCCTTCACCTCCGCTGATAAGGTGGAAGAATTTGCCCAGCGGTGGGGCAGTACGCCCTTTTTACTGCGCGAAGGATTTGGAGCGCCAGGCAGTGAGTTTGTGACCGCCGAGCTTCGCAAGGCAATAATTGACCTGGGTATGCCTTATGATGCGGTTCGATTGAAGGATTTGCCCAGTACGGTTATAGAAGATTTGGCAAAGAACGGTATCAAAGGCGCTCCAGCCATGAGGTTATCGAATGCCTTTGAGCAGGCATCAAGTGAGCGTATCATTCATCAGGCCCTTGAGTTCTTTTGGAAGGAGCATTGGCGGCCCTCATTACCCGATGATATACGCAGGCTATTCCCTACACGCTTGCAGGCCGACGCCTTTGAAAGTATGCTTGCCGATGCCGTGAATTTGAAAGAGATAGACGGCGCTCTGGGGGCCAGCAGACTAGGCCGTAAGCTGGGCGACGAGTGGGAAGAAGCTCTATCTCGCTTTCCGGGCGCGTTGAGGCGTGAGGTATTGAGGGCGAGGCTTGAAGCCTCCGACGCGGCCGACTTTGGCCGCAGAATGACCGAGATCGGGGGCAGGGCCGATGAGTGGCTGACCAAGACGCTCAATGACCTGGGGCCAGAGATTGCCAAAAACGACGAGCTTGTCCACGGTGCTGTGAGGGCAGACCGCGAACTCCTGGAAAGGATTGAGGATGCAGGAGAAGCCGAGGAGATAGCCGGGTATCTCAAGAATGATACCTTTGAGAAACAACTTGCCATAGACCGGGGTAACGATATGGCTATGGGTGAATTATTGCGCCGTCACTCAAAGGCCAGCCCCGATCCGGAGGTCAAGAACGCGATCACTGACTTGCTGGTCAACCATCAGCAGACAGGGCCGGAGACGTCAGGCTTGGTTGACCTTGCCCGACAAAAGGCATGGGCTGAACATGCAGTGTCTGATGCTACCGAACGCTCCCGTATTTGGGGTGAGTATTTCGAGTACAGGGATGCGATGTGGCGGCAGTATTGGGATGACTTTACCCGCAAGGGCGAGGACTTTCTGAGTACATCACCGGCTCCCACGCCGATGCGAGGCGGTGCGCCTCCTCCCGCACCGTCTCGCCCTGTCCCAACCCCACCAACCCCTCAAGCTGGTACAGGATTGGCGCGTCCCCCTGACACCGGAGCAGGAGCAGATGCAGCAAAAGTGGGAGGAGTGGAACCAGGAGCACGGCGCAGCGTTCCAGGCGTGGTTGAAGAAGGACTGGAACCCGCAAAGACAGCCCGGATAACTGAAACAGAATCGTTCAAAGAGTTGCGGGATGAACTGGTGGAGCGGCTTACCCCGACCCGCCAGGCCGTGGCTGCTATCTCAACCAAGGATACCAAGAAAGTATTGGATGAATTGGCCTCCGCTGCCCCAACCTGGAACTGGGACGATCTACCAGGGATGGAAGAGGAATCATTGGCCGGAGTGCGCAAGTGGTTGGATGAGGAGTTGATCCCTCGCTTCCATGAGACAAAAGTTATTGCTAACAAAGCTGCGCTTGGAGAACGTGATTTTGTTCTTTACAATTACTCCGACCGCAGGCATTTTGATAACGCACTCTCTTATCTCTACCCATATCACTACTGGTATTCTAGAACAGCCATGAATGTGCCACGTATGTTGATGTACAATCCTAAAGTGCTGGCTAGATACTTGGACTATAAGGATTTTGTGAAACAACTCAACGAGGAAGCCCAAGGATTGCCCTGGTGGGAGCAGCAATTGAAGGTTCCCGGTACTGACTACTATTTTAATCTGGAGGCCACGCTAAACCCGTTGTACTCCATAATGAACGATTTTCACGATCCCGAAAAGACCGCCACACCACAAGGCCAATGGCTCGAAAGATTAGGTAATGTCGGCCCTTCCCTGGATGTGCTTTACTGGGCGCTTTACGCGGCCTGGAGAGCGCACGAAGGCGAACCGGAAGAGGCGCTGGCTTCAATGGGCTACTTGGGCCAGCCGACAAAGGCTTTCCGCTACGCCACGGCACTCATGGGCGTCGCCGGTGGTAAGGGAGTTACCCTTGAACCCTGGATGTGGGATGATCCTTTCTCCTTCCAAGGACTTGACAAGTGGGAACGCCGTCGAGTTGGGCATCATCTCTACCAACTGGTAGAGGAGGGCAAAATCTCCAGAGAGCAAGCCTGGGACGCCGGAAAGAAACAGAATGGGCCAGAGTGGGATGAGGCTGTGGCTCGAATGACTACAGAACGAGGGCCGGGGATGTTCTCCTCGCTGCTCCTGGGCGTGGGTTTGAAACCACGCAAAGGCTACGAGATTCAAGTGGACAAAGCTCTTCACGCCGAGCGTGAATTCTACGCTCACGCTGCTGAAAGTTTTGACATGAGCACGGACGAGGGGCAAGAACTTTATCGCCAGGGCCAACGAGAACTATATGAGTATTATCCATTCTTGGGGTATGTCAAGTTGGTGCGCCGGGGAGAGTTGGAGCGCGATCAAGCCTACACCTGGGAGGTTCTGCGTCGTATCCCGCCTGGTTCAATTGGTTTTCAGGTCAAGCAGTCTGTGGGGTTGGATGATCCAACCGTCGATAAATTCTACGAAACGATGGGCGAATTCGAGGGGTGGGCAGACATGGATCGGGCCAACTTTATGGCCAAGATTGAGGCCCTGGGTGCTGCCCTGGGTGTGCCTGACAAGGCACGAGTTGGTGAGTGGGACAAAGCACGAGGACTCTATTATCAGGTCAAAGACGACTTGCGCCAGCAGTTTGGTGAGGATATTTTCGAGATCCAATCAACCTACTACGATGTTAGGGAGGTGGCCGGGAAAGATGCCGCCGATGTGATCCTGGAAGCAAACCCTCAACTACGCGCTTTCTGGCAGGAACGCAGCAAATACATTTCCAACAGTGATACGCTGATGAGTTACTGGGGCAGCGTGGACATGCTGGAGAATATGGCGCGGGGGATTCTGAATGAACAAACCGAGGCCGGATGGCCCGGCTACGAAGAAGTGCAAGCTGGCTATTTCAAATTCACCAAAGATACCAAGTCTGGCCGCGCTGCTCGACGTGCTTACCTCAAGCAATATCCCTGGCTCAAAGATGTGTGGGATTTCAGGGATAAAACCGGAGAGCAACTGGCTCAAATGGTCGAGGAGATGACTGCCGAAATGACACCGCCTTTGGGCCCGGTACTGCGTCCAGATGCCGATCTAACAAGTGTTCTGGTGCAGAGGGCCGAGGAGATTGTCAAGGCGCGTTATGAATCCGGCGCGTGGGTGAAGGGGCGTGTGGGTGAAGAAATGCAGTTGAAAGAAGAACCGGTCACTCCTCTTGACATAGAGGGGGAGAATGTGGTAAACTTGGAGAGTAGTTCGTCCCTACTTCCCACCACCCGGAAGGTACGCTCCAAAGCCCCCCCCAAGAGTCCGAGGAGCGTACCTTCCAAACCCTCCACCAAGTCATTCTCCTGGCAATCAGTCAGGGAAATGTTGGGGCGAGACTTGAGTGAAAAGCTAATAGGTGTTCTTTATCAAGGCCGTTCGCCAACCGGGGACTTGCGTTCTCGGTTGGAGACAATATACTCGGAGTTCCCAATAGGCTTTACGGAGTTTGACCAGTGGTTGGACTTCTTGAGGCTGATGTGGCGAGCTTCAATCACCACCAGGAGTAGCGGCGGCGCAGGCGGCACAGGATTTGCCAAGAGGCCACGGCCTCTATATGGCAGTTCGAGGAGCGGTTCTGGCCGCAGGTACGTCCCCTGGGGATAAAACAAAATAGAGGAGTCTGATATGCCCGAAGAGTTGCAACCCGGCGCTTCCACAGTGGAGCCCGGCGCGATGCCCGAAGGCCAGGCCGCGCCGGAGAAAAAAGAAGAAACAGAAGTAAAACTCATCCCTGAATCCGATCTAAGGGCGCTTCAGTCCAAATTGGACAAGCGCCAGGCAGAATTGACTAAACAGGCCGAAACAGCGAGACGTGAGGCCGAAGCTGCAAGACTACAATTGCAGACGCTACGCGCGAGCATGGATACTCTCGCCCGGCAGACAATGGATCCGAAAGAAGCTGAGAATTTCATAGCTCAACAGGAGCAACAGGGCCAAATGGCTGAGTTGCAGCGCGATGCAATCCTTTACCGTAGGCGGCAGTTTGCCGACAACCTTGCCGAGCAATATGGTATCCCAACCGCAGAGTTTAACAGTGTGATCAACAACCCAACAGCCACTGAGCAAGATGCGCTAAAGGTGGTCAGTGATTACCTGGCTAAACAAAAGGCCGATTGGGAAAGGCAACAGCGAGAGGCAACCCAAAATGCGCAAGTCGTCGCTGAGAAACAAGAGCGCCAAGTGCGCAGTGCCAATGGATCGGATAAGATAGGGACTCCGGCAGAGCCAGCATCAGGCTCACCCGACTTGAGAGCCCAGTACGACAAAAAAGCGAAGGAGATTGTGACTCAATCCTGGGCCAGACCGAGAGTGAAGGACTGGGCAGGTGAACTTCGCAAGTTAAAAGAGGAATACAGAGCACTGGGCCTCGAAGTATAAAGGAGCCCTAACGTGGCAGCTGTAGCATATCCTAAATGGACCCGAGGGGAGACCACAACCTGGAAGCGTTCTGTTGACGAGAACGTGATTCTGGTGAACCAAGCTGCAACTAAAATGTTGCAGGTTATCTCTCCAGGTCTGAACAACCTTCCCGTCCCATGCAAATCGACCAAGTATGAATGGGTCGAGGACGAGTTGGCCCTGTTTGAAAGCAAGTGCGGCGCGACCGCTGGAAGCGCCACCACCCCCACCCCCACCGGCGCGTTGACCACCGCTGCGACCACCTTCTACGTCAAGAACGCTGAAGGGGAATACTTCCTCGTTGGTCATATCCTCAAGGTGGACAGCGAACTTATGCTGGTCACCACCGCTGGCAGCGCCGCCGATCTAGTGACCGTAGCGCGTGCCTATGGCTTCTCCACCGTGGCCACCCACGAGGCAGGCAGTACCATCGAGATCGTTGGCCGTCTGCATAACGAAGGTGGCGCGGCTACCACGGATACCTACGTGGTGCCGACCATGCCCTATAACTACACCCAAATCTGGCAGGCCGAATTCGAGCTTACCAGTACCGAGATGGCGATCCTGCGCTATGGAGATGTCAATCGCCTCGACTACCTTGAGAGTAAAAATCTCAAGCATCTCATGTCGCTTTTCGAGCGAAACTTCATCAACGGCTCTCGGGTCGAGAGGACGACCAAGACCTCCATCGCTGCAACCTCCGGTTCAGCCGGTGGGCTGGCCGATACCACCGCTGCCTACATCCACGCTGCTAACCGCAATGACATTTCCAGCGCCGCCCTCACCCGCAAGGATGTCCTCGACCTCTTGCAAGAAATATTCGCCCTCGTTGGCCCTGAGTTTATGCCTACCCACATCTTCCTCAATGCCTGGGCAAAGAGGAAAATGAATGGCTTTTTTGAGCCCTACGTTCGCACCGAGAGGGGCGACACTGTAGGGGGGATGCGGATCGAAAGTATCCTGACCGACTATGGCGAACTCGATTTGGTGCTCACGCCAAACGAGCCAACAAACCGAATGCACTTCTTGCATGTCCCCTTCTGCGCTATCGGGCCTCTGGAGGGCGAGGAATTCCGCACTGTCGAGTTGGCGCAGACCACCGCGCTGGCCACCAAGTTTCAGTTGGTGGGGGAGTACACGCAGATGATCAAAAACCCAAAGTGCCACGGAGAGATTCACTCATTTAGCACCACGTCATAAGAGGAGGAACACATGCCAAGAGTCAATTCTATCGCGGACATTGTGCCTGATCTCCTTGAAGGCGGGGGGCCTGATGGAGCCGCGACGCTGGCAGTTCAGCGTCACGTCTCCGTACCTCTCGGAGCACCGTTGCTTGTTGACGGTACAACCTACGTCGGCCCGGTGTTCATCGCTCCGTGCGATGGTTGCCTGATCAAAGAGTTGTGGGTAACGGCCTCGGTATTGATGGCCGGTGGTACAAATACCCTGGCATTTGATAACTACGACGCCAGCGCCAACTCTGCGCGAAACGCTCTCTCCACAACCAACGTCGATCCCACGGCCGTGCCAGCCATGGCCAAGGAGGGGATGAAGTTAACTCTGTCCGCAACTGAAACCAATCTCTACATGGATGAGGGAGATGTTCTGAACTTTACCCTTGTCTGTGGAACGATGACCACAGACGGCGAGGGCTATATGGTGCAGGCCATTATCCTGGTGCCTGAAATTGTCTGAAACAAGGTTTTAAGGGGGGTTTGTGTTCTCTTCCCCTCACAGACTCCCCCTAACCGGAAGGTGAAAACTGATGGACGAGATCATCATAATTCACGATCTGGATACCGGGCCGCATTACCCGGTGCGAAACTTTCGTTGCAGTTGTGGCCTTGTCCATCGCTTCCGGCGCGCCTGGGTTGCAATTCCAGAGTCACCTCTCTGTTGTTCAAAGATGGCCAGAGATTGGAACATTGATGGCTTCCAATTCCAGATGACCACACCTATCAGAGAGGTGAGACACAAACTGCGCCAAGAGGAACGCGAGGGCAAACGTCCCCGCGCTATCGAGCGCGACATGAACCCCCACATTGCGACGGTGTAGAATGCACACTTTGATACTAGGTCTAGACGGCCTCGACTACAGGTTGTTGCGTGACGCAATAGACGATATGCCTTTCTTCCAGGAGCTTATGAGAGATGCTGCCTGGGGTATGATGACGCCTGCCATTGCTCTCTCTCCTCAATCCTGGTCTACTATTTTCACCGGAGTAAGCGAGAAGAAACACAGAGTAACGAGTTTCCACGCGCCTCTGACTCGTTCTAGAGTACCTAATATGTGGCGGATCCTGAATGAGTATGGCCTGACCACAGGGGTCTTTAACGTGACCATGACCTTCCCGCCCGAAGCGGTCAAGGGCTATATGGTCTCAGGTCACCCGGCCAAATTCCCCGCCTCGTTCCCTGAGGGCATCTTGGAGGGTGATCCTCCCCCCATAGCCAAGGGAGGGCCGAACAGTTGGCAACGTCACAACTGGGCCTTCTCAGAGGGGGCGAGATTGTGCAAGGTGCATGATCCATTTTGTTGCATCATTGGAGATACTCTGCCTGATGAGTGGGGGCATGGTCTGGAGAACAACTGGCGCAATGGTAGGGAACACATAATTAAACACGTCTACCCTACCCTAGACCGGGATGTGAAAGAATTGGTAGCGGACCTGCAACCCGAGGTACTGGCTATCTTTTCCGATCACGGCTGGAACTCGGAGGTATATTCAAAAACGCTCTACAAACCCTGGCGTGAGGGAGTGTTGAACGAGGAGACACGGACGCCAGTGGCTCGTGAGGACTGGGCCTATCATACCAAAGAGGGTGTTGGCTTCTTTGCAGGCCCTAACATCGTCTCCGGCGAGATTTCACCCTTCCCCAACAAGTGCTTTTTACCGACCATGTTAGACATCTGGAATATCCACACCCGGCACAAATTCGACGGTTGGAACATCGCTAAGTTCACCTATACCTCGAAAGAGGAGCAGGAGATAAAGGAACGATTGGAGGCATTGGGCTATGTCTAGCTATCCCGAAAATACCTCCATTGCCTTTGTCTTTCAGGCCAGCGATACCCTCATTCCGTCAATGAGTTTCTATTCATTTATGTCGGTTGTCCAGGTGCTGACCGAGGGGGAAGCCTCGATCTCTCCTTACTGCGCCGAGACAAAAGCAATAGGTTACCAGTCGGCAGTTCGGTACTTTATGGAGAAAACCACGAAGGACTATCTGGTCTTTCTCGATATGAATGTCACACCGCCTACTGCTGGTATTCAATATCTAGTGCAACAGTTTGCACGAGAGAAGAAGTGTGGTGTTATGTGTGCCCTCACCTTTTGGGCTCCGAGAGCGTTGCCAAGCCTGTACACCAAAGTGGGGGTGGAACGCATGGGGGGCTATAGTTTTACTCAATATGCCCCCATGATGTCCACGGTGGGCAAGTATGTTGTTCAGCACCAAGATGCTGTCCAATGGGGTACTCCCCTACTCACCATGCCTGCCGAGTTAATAGATGTAGAGACCTTCAATGGAGGGCTGTTTGTCATCTCCAGAGAGGTACTCAAGCGCATGGATGAGCTTGTCTTTCATGAGCGGAAAGGCAATGCTATGGGGACATTCACCAAAAAGGTGCGGACTTTGGGCTTCACCGTCAAAGCAGCCCTCAATATCATCTGCGCTGCCGGGGGTGTGAATCATGTTGATTTTCTTAGTCTTTATGGTAAGGAGAAAGAATAAATGGGCAACCAACCTTCAACCAAGTACCCCGTATCCACAGCGTCTGACTTGATAGATGTTGCTTTGTCACTGGATACAAACGCTTATGCGCAGGATGATGTGCTTGCCGCAACGCAGGAAGTCGTGGACGCACTGCGCGGAGCAGGAACGGGCGTTTTGCAGTCGGTTACTCTCATTGACTATGACGACAATGCCAGGGCCATTGACCTGATCTTCTTGTCCGAGAACGTGGGCATAGGAACTGAAAACGCAGCCGTCAGTATCAGTGATGGTGATGCTGCCAATATCCTGGGCGTTGTCCAAGTTGCGGCAGCCGATTACATTGATATGGTCAACAGTCAGAGCGCCACCAAGAAAGGCTCTGACTGTGGCTTTGTCCTCAAGTCGGCTTCGAGCAGCATTTGGGTGGCAGCGGTCTACCGGGACGCCACCGGCGATACCTACACCGCCAGCGGGATTGATTTGCGCATCGGTATCTTGCAGGATTAAAACATGCCATTTTATAGGAATACAAAGGCGGCTCTTCTTCAAAACCAGGGGGGGATAGATTATCTTGCTTACAGCAGGAAAGTTCTATCCTATTCTCCCATCGCTTATTGGCCTCTTTGGGAACCCTCGGGCAACGATGTTGCCCAAGATTGGACAGGCAACGGGAGAGATGGCGATCACCTTTCTACAGTTAGGGATAGTACCCCGATTGGCCCGGCTATCTTTTGCGGAGATGCAAGTGGGATAGTAGATGTGTACTCTGCCTCTTTGAATACTGCCTTTGATGGGGCTGAAGGTTCCCTATGTGGTTGGGCGCGGGTAAATGCCGCTGCCCGCTGGACAGACGCGCTTGATCGCACCGCTACTATGTTGCGGGTGGATGCAAATAACCGTGTCTCAGTGGGAAAGCCAACGACTAATAACACGTTCACACTGAGGCACACAGCGGGGGGAACCCCTGTCGTTGTCCAGCACTCGCCCTTTTCGCCGTCTGTTTTCTTCCATTGGGGAATCACTTGGAGCGCAACAGCCGACGAGATGAAAGCTTACATTGACGGTGTACAGGTAGGGGGTACTCAGACAGGATTAGGTACGTGGGCAGGAAACCTTGCTAGCACTACATGCGTCATTGGATCGTATAATAATACCTCGCCGGGGCAGTATTGGTGGGGTTGGATGGGACACGTAGCAGTCTTTGATACCCCTCTTCCTGCTCAAGCTATGGAGGCCCTCGCGGAGATGTAGAATGAAAGCAATCAGAGCATGGCTTAGAATGTACGCTACCACCGGAACATATCCCTATGCTGAAACGGGAGAAGAGTCTTACCGGCGTCATGGACACTTGCTATCCGCTGTGCATCCGCTTAACGGTGGTTCTTGCGACGCTTCGGGCGTGTGGACCCAAATCTCTGCGAGAGTGGACCATGCTTTTGCCTACGGCCTTAAAACTTGGGCACAGGGACAAGGACAACTCTATATACCAACTGTCGAAGTTGCTTCGGCTGCCAACTTTGAGACTGTTCTTAACTCGGCTACGTTGCGCCAGACGGCCATAGACAACCTGCTCCTCCTGGTCAACGGCACAACCACCACCGGCCGCTTTGATTCTCCCTGGGATGGCGTGGATCTGAGGCTTGAGGGAGTGGACATCTCTTACAAGACGGTGTTCAATCAATGGATTTCCGACTTGGCCGATGCGCTTCACGCTGTGGGTAAATTGTTATGCGTTTCTCCTATTGGTATTGAGGCAGACAGCGCCGGGACTCTGGCAGCCAATTACTACATCCACGACTATGCGATTTTGGCCTCCAAAGCCGACTATGTAACCATGATTCAAGATGTTGGAACATTGGGAACCTATGACTGGCTCGAGCAGACAGTCCAGTATGCTTTGGGGAAAGGTGTAACTGCATCCAAGCTCTTTTTAGGACTGACTACGAGGGGCCAATACTACGACGGCACAACCCACGAGGTTTCATATACCTATGGTCAAACCATCCTCGCCGCTGCCTCACAGACGGCGACTTGGCACGAGGAAACAGGGGCAGGTGTTAGATATCGTTTGAAGAATGCCTCTTGGAATGGCGGCTCTAACTCCATGTGGGTCATAGACTATGACGTTTGGCGCGTTCACACGGAGATCGCAGACCGGCACGGGATCGCCGGGGTGATCATGTTTGGTGCTGGCGATCATACCTACGGCGAGGACGAATCTGTTTGGAGGGCTATTGAGGAATGGCAGGCTCGACCAATTTGGTCAGGCTATAGTGGCAATCATGCTCGATGTGACATCCGGGCCGATATTCTAGGGAGGTTCACCCGCTACCGTAAAGTTTTCGTAAAGAGCGGGACAGCCACAACCATAGTCTCTGACGATCTTTTTGAGCCAGATGATTGGTGGAAAGGGGCATTGCTGTACGTACTGCGTGACTCGGAGCGTGTTGGGGGCAGGCCAGAAGGCCAACTCCGAGTGGTGACAAGTTACACTCAGTCAACGCACACCCTCACGGTAGATCATGCCTTTGATAACATCGCTGCTCTCGATTACCCGGATGAGGGCGACGTGATCGAACTCTACGCCTCTTCAATCCCGGTGGCTGAAGTGAACCGCATGATCGACGAAGCTATCAAGAAAGCATCGGCATATTGGTTTGCGATTGCCAGAGATACAACCACGCTTGACTTCGTTTCGTCCACATTTGAGTATACCCTGCCAACTGACGTTGGGGTACTGCGTGGGGTATTTGTGCGCAACACATCGAGCGACAAGTGGACACCTTATCTCAATTGGGCTGTTGAGGGCCAACCAGGGGCCTACAAATTGATAACCACCGGCGATGCAGGGGCTGGTGACATGGGCCTCATTTATGAGACTACCCTGGGCTGGAGCACGTCGCCGGTCACTGATGCTTCTTATCTGAATATCCTCAATTCTCCTTCAACAAGAGATCACATCTTTGAGCAATGGGCAAGAGAGTATATTGTCAACCTCGTTCTGGAGAAACTTAACCTCCGTATGATGAATGAGGGCGACGATGCCCACGCCAGTCGAAGATGGAACTTGGCCCGTTACTACAAGCAAGAGCACGAGCGCATAGCTGCCAACCATGCCATGCCAAAGGTTCATGGGCAAGTAACACGGCAGGGTTGGATGGAGCACGATTACAACCTCCGGGATCGCCTGTACACCAGGCTTAGTAGAGGAGGAACGGAGCCGGGAACGTGACGAGATCGCAAGAGTACGATGTAACCCTGGATGGAGTAGGTCTCATATTGACCGATGATGGGTTGGATGTACAACGAGTACAGGCCAACCCTTTTGCTATGAAGTCCAGCACCGGCGAGAGAAGCTATGCCGACCTGGACGAGTGGGCCGTCTTTCAGATAGATACTCTGCATCGAGGAATGGGCCAGGATCGCTATGGTGATCCTGAAATGTTCTGGTTCGCCAAGGATTTGGATACACGTTTCAAGGGCAAGGCTTTCGCCGGGCCAGAGGGAGTGCAAGAGAGAGAGGTTACCGGAGCAGACACGTCTCTGGCAGCGCGGTTCGGCACTAAGATTTTCTACGCTACCGGAAATAGAATCTATGAGCGCACAGTATCAAATACGTGGATTTTGCGCGAGACTGCGACTGCAAGTATCACAGGGCTTCAAGAGTTTAACGGCTACCTCTACGCCGCGCAAGGTGCATCCAACACCATGCGCAAGACTGCCGATGGGACAACATGGAGCGATGTTGGAGGGACGCCAAATGCCTATCGCCTCTATGTTCATGGCGGTTACCTCTACCGCTCGTTAAATCAAGTTCTTTATTACTCCTCTGATCCAGATGCAACTACTCCTACCTGGTCAGATGGGATCAATGTTTCCGATTCACAGTATATCATTGAAAGTATGGTGACATTTGATGATGCTCTGATCGTTTTCAAGAATGATGGTGGTTACCGTGTTCCCGGCAATCCGGGTGAAATTGATGAGGCTTTCCCAATTGGAGAGTTAAATTGGGAGCAGTCCATTGATGCGCGAAACGGATTGCAGTGTTGTGTCTGGTCAGATGGATATTTGTATGTATTCGCTGGTAAGGGAGCTATTCTTCGCTGGACAGGCAAAACAGTTACACCAATGGGGCCAGATAACTTGTCTCTAGCGACATCGGAGATAGGTTATCCCGTTTCTATGGTGTCAACCACCGGGTTTCTTTACGTCAATAGCCTCCTTACTTCTGGTTCATCAACAAACAGTAACATATTGGCCTGGAATGGATCGGGCTGGCATTCAATTATTCATATTCCTAATCGAACTCCTCATAGCATCTTTTTCTTTGACCCTGGTTCTACTCGAGGTGGCTATCTTTTTGTTTTTGGCAGAAGCACAGTTGGTTCAACATATAGTGTTGTGGACAGTTATTACCTTCCAACAGAGATTCAAGACCCTATCAAATCTGAGGATTCGAGTTACTTGTTTGACTACACTACTGGAGATGATCAATTCTTGCAGCTTTCCAGGTTCACTGCGGGGATGCACGATGCACAAAAAGAGTTTCGTAGTATCACCGTATGGGCAGAAAATTATGGCCTTGCATCTGGAGGAACACAGCAGATCCGAGTTGACTATCGCATCGACACCGAATCTGCTAATGACTGGATTACGCTTGCCACATTGACAATTGAAGCAGATGATAGAGCCAAAAAGTCTTACATCGCGGATTTTCCGGTTTCATCCTTTGCTGACAAAACTATCACCTCAGTGTCTAGCCGCACGGTCACGCTGGCTACGGGTACAACCGTAGATATGGCCGTGGGTGATTGGGTCTATTTTGCTAGCGTGAATGAGTACCGGGCAGTGACTACCATAACCGATGCCACGCACTTTGACATACAATGTCCTCTCGATGATTCGCCTACTGCCAATTCTGCTCTCCGGCCTGGTATTCCTTGGGGACGGTTTATTGACTTAAAACTCTTTTTCTTCTCCGGCAGTACTAGTAGAACCGCAATTCTAAACGCTGTTGCTCTCAAGTACTTGGTCAACATCACGGATTATGACATCTGGACTGTGAATGCCTACATAGCCAATTCAGTTCAGAGACGAGGGCAAACTATTGTGCGTGAGCCGGTGGCCGACCAGTTGACCCGGTTGAATGAGATCAGGCGCAAAGGCCGAGTTACATTTGTGGATGAGGTAGGCGATTCGCACACCGTCAAGGTCTCGAATTACACCCTGCTTCCTGTGCGCCAGGACACCGCCACGAGCCAAGTTGAACCACACACTGAGTACCATGCTCGCTTGACACTTTTGGAGGTGTGAGGTGAGAGTGCGGAGTGTTGACACCGACATCTCAAAGTTACCTGGAGACCGACCGCTTACAACCAGCTTGCCTCGTGCAACTGAGTTGGATATTGTCAAGACTCCACGAGGTAGACGTACTGGTGATGCAACCTTTGATCCCCTGGAAGTACAGGCGTGGCCCAAAGGCCAGCGGTTCTTGAATCAGAGAGCAAGCCTACCAGAGCGGCGGGTTATATGGTGGCTGCTCTACCGGGCCAAGTTGCGTCCGGGGATCGACTTCAATTTTCAGAATCCTTACCTGGGTGGCCGCATTCTGCACGGGGGGTTAGTGTCGGACTTTGATATTTACACCATCGTCCCAGGCCATATTGTCATTTGGGAGGTGCAGGGGACAACCTGGCACAAGGCAGCCTGGAAGCAACAGAAAGACGAGGCGCGGCGGGTCACATTGTTGGCCATGAAAGAGATTTTTGCAGTTATCAATTTGAGGGAGAGCGACATCAATAGAGGGGATGCAGAGCGTGATCGGCTTTGTGAATCAGCCTGGAGGTTAATCGACCGTGGATGAACAGCAGGCATTAGAAAAAATCGAAGAGCTTGAGACCGAGATCGCAGCTATCTACTCGTGGCTGATGAATTACAGACTCACAACGAGACGGCTTGAGGTGTTGCCAACAGGGCAGGTTGGAGAGGTGCTACACTCCATTGATGGGCAATCATCAAGTTCGCAAATCCCGTTGACCGACCTTGCAGGTTGGTTAGTTGAAGAAGTCAATGGGGTCATGTTAGTGGTAGATGAGAGATAGTCATGGCAGAAGCGAGACATGGATTTCTAACTACAGCCGAGGGCATCCATATTATCTATCAGTGGACTTATGCTGACGCAACGGCGCGTACTGCGGCATCTGGATTTGCTTCAACTGACGATGGTAAGGTTGCGCGTCAGTTGGATGATGATACACTCTGGATGCTCACGGATTACTCTGGACCAACCT
>Ga0190284_1000215_pt1 | contig 40673 bp, 27 predicted proteins | sample 48691812_MG_FD_161668 | JGI IMG/M metagenome (GOLD analysis project Ga0190284, IMG submission 161668) | Hydrothermal vent microbial mat bacterial communities from Southern Trench, Guaymas Basin, Mexico - 4869-18-1-2_MG | ecosystem: Environmental > Aquatic > Marine > Hydrothermal vents >...
CAAAGTGGTACTTGATGTCAAAACGCGTATGTGCTGATGTACGGTAGTTCTCCATGCGAAGGAGTGTACCTTAAGGTGTCGCCTGAAGGCGAGGGCTTCACTCCCTCCCATCGAGGGACAGTGAACCCGCACGGCAGCCCCGGTTCACCGCGAGCCATCGCCCGTGTATCGAACGTCCCCTGCAGCGGGACGATGGATTCGCTGATGAATTCTCCCATGCCGTGAGTCCTAAGCATTCAACGCAAGGTAGCCGACGCTCTGTAGCGGCCGGCGGGAACGTCGGCCGCTACTACCCATTGATGACGTTCAGGCGACGCCCTTGGCTGCCCGGACGAAGTCCAATAGCGCTTGATGGTCCTTTCGTCCGGGGCTGCTCTCGACACCCGAGGAGACGTCCACTCCCCACGGGCGAACGATCTGGATCGCTCTGTCCACGTTCTGGGGCGTGAGCCCGCCCGCCAAAATCACCGGTGGGTATCCCCGCAACTCGCCGCGGTCCCGCGCCCGGGCAAGTGCCTCCCAGTCGATCGTCTTTCCAGTGCCGCCGCGCTGATCGAGGGCGTGGGCATCCAGTACGATGGCGAACAGATCGTCCGCATCCAAACCGGCTACGGATGCCTTGAGCGAACCGACAAGTTCACCCTCGCGCACACGGCAAACCGGCACAGGCTGATAACCTCGATCCACCAAATGACCGACGTTTTTCGGCGACACGTCCCCGTACATTTGAAGGTGACGAACAGCGTGCTCCGCGAGCAGTTGATGCACGGACGCTTCCAAACCGTCCGGATCGAGCGTAACCAGGGCGACAACCCCGCGTTCTCGCGGCACGCCCTCCAGAATCGTCCGTGCCGTGGCTACGGTGACTTTTCTCGGTCCACCGACGAAGTTCAGACCGATAGCGTCCGCCCCGGCCTCAAAAGCCGCCCGAGCGTCTTCCGCGCGGGTAATGCCACAGATTTTCACCCACACAGCCAAGGGCAGACCTCCCACATTACCGGAAGTCATACTAACCTGCGGGGGGATGAACTGTCCAAAATGTTCGGGAGCCCGGCGCGCGGTTGACCGATCCAATCGTACCCCTACACTGGTGCCCCCATCGGTTCCGTATGACTATCGGGGGCATCGTTGCACCGGTGTAGCAGGCGTGTGATGACGTCTGTCGAACGAAGATCATCTGCGGAGGCCAAGACCGTGTCCGACAACCGAGCAGGAAACGTGGACGCAAGGCGAACGGCGATGGCTTTGCTGGCAGTTTCCATTCTGGCGATGGCAGGCGGCTGTTCGCAGGGCAGCGGTGGGGCCGCGGAGAGGTTTGGAAAGACATACTATCTGGACGGCGCGGGCAATTGGGGCTTCGGCTCGGGGGAAGTTCCCGTAGGCCTCAAACAGGGCGGCTACCGCGGGGACGTGGAGGTGTTCGTCTGGACCATGACGTTCAACCCGCTGGACCAGTTGAACTACCTTGGTGCCACAGCGCGGGCGGGCGCGCTGGCCGACAGGATCGTCCGCTACCAGAAGAAGTACCCGCAGAACAAAATCAACATCATCGCTCTTTCAGCGGGCACGGGGGTCGCCACGTGGGCCGTCGAGAAACTGCCGCCCGACCTGAAGATCAACAACCTGGTGCTGTTGGGGTCTTCGCTGTCACACGACTACGACATGACCGAAGCGTTCAAGCACATGACCGGCAAGATCTACGCCTACCACTCGCCGCACGATGCGGTGCTCAAGAGCGTGCGCCTTGTGGGCACGATCGACCAGAAGCGGGGCGTGGACAGCATCGGGCTGGTGGGGCTGACGCCGCCCGCCGGCCACAAGGATCGCGTGGTCAACACGGCTTGGTCTCGGGCGTGGCTCAAGCTCGGATGGGCCGGTGCCCACACCGACTGCACCAACCAGATGTTCGTTCGTTATGAAATCGCCCCGCACCTTCTCCCGGCGCAGGCGCCGCCGGACACCGACACGGCCCACAAGGGGCTCGAGTCCACAGAGCCGATTACCGCCGTTTCACACTGACACCGTGCCGGCTGGCGAACCCACCGAGCCGGAGCCCGTTTTCGTTGGTCCTCCTCGATGTCATTCTGATCGTTCTGCTGATCGCGGTTTGTCTGGGCGCGGCGTTGCTGACCGTCTTCCAATTGCCCGGCACGTGGACGATCCTCGCCGCCGCAGCCGCGTACGGGTGGTACGACGGGTGGTTGCGCATCGGCTGGAAGACCGTTGCGGTACTGGCCGGCATCGCTCTGCTGGCCGAAGCAACCGAGACGCTGTCCGCGCTGTGGTTCGCCAAGAAGGGCGGGGCCAGCCGGCGCGCGGCTTGGTGGGGTCTGGCCGGAGGCTTGGCCGGCGCTTTTCTGCTGAGCATTCCGGTCCCGATCATCGGAACCGTGATCGGCGCCGCCATCGGGTGCTTCGTCGGTGCGCTCGCTGGCGAACTCACCCTTGACCGCAGCGCCGCGACCGGCGTCAAGGTCGGTCTCTACGCCGCGCTCGGCCGAACCCTCGGCACCATGGTCAAGATCGGCGCCGTCGTTGTCATGTCGGGCATCACGATCGTCTCGGTGCTGTTGTAGCTGGACAGCGGACCGCCGAAGCGGGACACTGCGGGCATGAGCGTAACGTGTGTTGCGGGCATCTTGGCCGGGGGCGCAAGCAAGCGGTTTGGACGCCCCAAGGCGCTGCTCGAACTGGCCGGCGGCCGCACGATCATCGAACATGTCGCCGCGGTTGCATCATCCGTGGCCGAGGCAGTCGTCATTCTCGGAAACGCGCCGGGCGTTCCCGCTTCTATGGCATCGGTTCCCGTTCTTCCGGACGCCGTGCCCGACAGCGGGCCCATGGGCGGGTTGTGTTCGCTGCTGGAGTATGCGGCACCACACTGGGCCTTGCTGCTGGCCTGCGATCTTCCCGCGTTACAGGGTTCGGTGCTGCGTAGCCTGCTTGAGGCCGCCGGTGACAAGCCCGATGCCGACGTCGTCGCGTTTCATTCCGAAGGCGTGCGCAACACCTACGAGACCTGCTGCGCGCTGTATCACCCGCGCGTGCATTCCCGAGCCTCTGACGCGCTGAGGAGCGGAGCTACCGGCTTGCAGGAATTGCTGCGCCAGGTCCGCACGTACGGCTTGGTGCCTTCGGAATCGCAGGCCCGGGCGCTCTTCGACATTGATACGGCCCAGGACGCCGATACCCTGGGCGACCTGCTGGCTTGACCGGAGCGTGACCGCTTCCTGACGGGCGCGGCTCGGATAACCCGCAGAAATACATGTGGCGAGGCCCTAGCGGCAGGCTTCTACTTTTCCATCGACCAGGTGGACACTACGACCGGCGCGGGCGGCGACGTCGGCGTCGTGGGTGACCATGACGATGGTCTGGCCGGCGGCGTGGAGTTGTTCCAGCACGGCCATGATTCCCTTTCCGGTGGTGGCATCGAGGTTTCCCGTCGGCTCGTCGGCCAGCAGCAGCTTCGGCTGATTCACCAGGGCGCGGGCAATGGCCGCCCGCTGGCGCTCCCCGCCGGACAGCTCCTTGGGGCGGTGCCGGGCACGCTCGGACAGGCCCACCGTGTCCATGATCTTCCGCGCCTTGTCCCGCGCAGCCGATCCGCCGCGGAACCACCCCAACGTGGACGTACCAACCATGCACGGCAAGAAGATGTTCTCCAACAGGTTCAACTCGGGCAGTAGGTGGTAGAACTGAAACACGAAGCCGACGTCGTGGTTGCGATAGGTTTCACGCCAGCCGTTTGATTGCGCGGCCAACTCGTTGCCCTCGAACGTGACCGAGCCTCGATCCAGCGTATCGACCGCGCCGAGAATGTGCAGCAGGGTGCTCTTGCCGGACCCGCTGGCCCCCATGACGGCGACGAACTCACCCGCCTCCACGCGCAGGTCCGCACCGCATAGCACGTGCACCGGGGAACGCCCCATGACGTAGGACTTGTGCACGCCTTTGGCTTCCAGGAGCGGACTACTCATACCGTAATGCTTCCACCGGCCAGACCCGTGCGGCCAAAATCGCGGGGATCAGCGCCCCCAACATCGACGCCACCAACGCCACCACCACGATAATCGCAACTTCCCCACGATCCACTTCGTTGGGAATGCGGTCGAACACGTAAACGCTGGGGCTCCACACCTGCAAGCGGGGGTCCAGCTTCACCAGCAGGTCCTGGAATTCATTGATGTAGCGCATGAAGAAAACGGAGCTGACCGTTCCGAGGAATGAGCCGACCACCCCTACCGCCAGACCGAATCCGAGAAAGATGCTCGCCACCCCCCCCGAAGAGGCGCCGACGCTCTTGATGATGCCGATATCACGGGTCTTGTGGGAAACGATCATGTAGAAAATGCAGCCGATCAGCACGATCGCCACCACGCTGACGATGCCGAACAGGATCGTGACCAGAACCTTCTCGTTCTCGACCGCATTGATGTAATCCCGCTGACGCTCCTTCCAGGTCTCCACGCCGACGAAGGACAGAAGCCGCGCCTCGCTGCTGATTGGCGACACGTTCAGGGAAGCGGAGAACTCCTTCCACAACGCCGTGATGTCGGCTTTGGCCTGCCCGATGTCCTGCCCCTCCTTGAGCCTGACCAGCACTTGTGAGGTCCGCGCGGGTATGACGGTGCCGGTTTCCAACGCAACGCGCTCCATGCCCAACGCTGTTTGCAGAAGGTCGAAGTCCACGTAAATGCTCATCTTGTCGATGTCGTAGACCTTGGTGCGCGAGCGGTCGGCGTATCGCATGGCGATCGGGATAGGCCCCTCCCCGCTGATTGTGCCCTTGCGCGTCAAAGGCAGGACGGTGATAACCAACTCGCTGCCGAGGGGCGTAAACCCCTCGTATTCGCCGTCGTCCTTCCGATCACAGATCAAGTCCACACCGAGAATCGCCCCGGGCATCTCATCGCCGGCATACCTCGGTCCGTCAATAGCCATCTCAAACAGGCCGGGGCCGGGGAACGTTGCGGACAACTCATCAGCGTCCCGCTCGATCTCGTCGGCGGTGGTCCGAGCGTACTCCTCCCAGGCCTGCTGGAACGGCTCCGGCAAGACGGGTATCCCCTCGTCGGTGAACCCGGCCAACGGTTGCGCTTGCGGCCCCAGCGCCGTCGTTTTGGGATAGTGCTTGTCATAATGCAAGCTGTTCCCAAAGGCGTTGATGGTACGGTATTCATCCAGCCGGATGCCCGCCACCTGAATCGGCTTGGTGAAATCCGTGCGCTTGACCCGCAACAGGCCGTAATTGTAGATCACCGGCGTGGCCGCTACGACCGTGTCGGGCATACGCGTGTGCAACGCTTCGATGAATGCCTCGTAGTAGGGGAAACCCTGCAGCGTAGCGTTGTCCACGATGATGTCGCTGAGCAAACCGCGGGAGTGCTTCTTGACCATGTTTACGAACCCGCCCATCACGCTGATCACCACGATCACCATGAACACGCAAAGCCACACGCTGACAACGGCGAACAGGGCAATCAATCGTTTGCGCAGGTAACGGCGGATGAGGAAGAGCTTATACATCGAAGAGCGTTCTGTCTGTAGCGCCGTCCCTTGGTACGTGTTTAGCGTTCCGCAACCAGATCCGAGCCGCGACCGTAAGGGAGCGGTCCTGTTTGAGGTCCCGCGCCTGGTCCACTCCCTTACGGTCGCGGCTCGGATAGGCCATTCAAACGCTAAGCACGTATACCCCTTATGGGCGGCGAACCCTCGTTTTCCGTCACCCACAAGGGGTGACGCTACTTGTGGAATCACCCGAATCGGCTAAACCGATAGCCCCGTCAGTTTTCTCGACCGGCCGTTGCAGCGGAAACGGGATCACGTCGCGGATGCTGGGGCTGTCCGTGAGCACCATCACCAAGCGATCGACGCCCACGCCCAGTCCGCCCGCCGGCGGCATGCCGTATTCCAGCGCGAGGAGGAAATCGTCGTCCAGGACAGCCATCGTCTCCTCGCCCTCACCGGCCAGCTTGCGCACGAAGTTCTCGCGCTGCGTCGCGGGGTCGTTGAGTTCCGTGTACGCGTTGCCGAGTTCCATCCCCGCGACAAAAGCCTCAAAACGCAGCGCGATCGACGCATCGTCCGCATGCCGGCGAGTCAGCGGACACAACGCAGCCGGGTAGTCGTAAACGAACGTCGGCTGGATCAGGTGCGGCTCCACCGTTTCCTCGAAGACGTCATTGACCACGACGGCGTCGGCCTTGTCCTGATGGCTGATTTCCAGAGCGTCGGCCTTGGCACGAACGGCCACGGCGTCCTTCATGTCCACGCCGGCATGTTCGCGCAGCAGGTCGGCATATCTCCTCCGCGGCCAGGGGATCGTGAAGTCCAATTCCTGCTTACAGAAGTTGCGTGTGAACCCGCCGCCGATGCGTTCGATGGCCGCCGCGGTCATCTGCTCGAACCGCTCCATCATCACATGGTAGTCCGCGTAGGCTTCGTAGAGTTCCAGCATGGTGAACTCCGGGTTGTGCTGCGTGCTGATGCCCTCGTTGCGGAAGCTGCGGGCGAACTCGAACACACGCTCGAGCCCGCCGACCATCAGTCGCTTGAGATACAACTCCGGGCTGATCCGCAGGAACAGGTCAAGGTCCAGGGCGTTGTGGTGTGTGGTGAAGGGCCGAGCGGCTGCGCCCCCGTAGATCGGTTGCAGAACCGGCGTGTCCACCTCGAGGTAGTTCAGGCCTATCAGGTATTCGCGGATGGCCTGGATGATCAGGCTGCGCCCCTTGAACACCGTGCGCACCTCGGGGTTGGTGAACAGATCCACGTAGCGATGGCGGTAGCGCAGCTCGACGTCGGTGAGCCCGTGCCATTTCCCCGGCGGCGGCTTGAGGCACTTGCACAGGAACGTCAGCTTGTCGCTCCAGACGGTCAACTCGCCGGCCTTGGTCCGCCCCAGCAGGCCCTCGGACCCAACAATGTCGCCGAGGTCCAGTTGCTTGATCGCCGGCCACTGCTCCTTCAGGGCCCGCTTGGACAACCCCAGTTGCAGGTCTCCGGTCCCGTCGCGAATGGTGAGGAAGACCAGGTTGCCCATCACCCGCTGAAGAACGACGCGGCCGGCCACGCGGGCACGCTCGCCGTCGGGCGTCACGCCTGGATCGATGTCGAGGGCCTCGCCCCGGCCCCGCACGCCGGTCACGGACTCCACGTCGTCGAACCGACCGCCGTAGGGATCGACGCCCAGTTCGCGGAGCTTGGCGAGCTTCTTGAGTCGCTCTTCTGTAAACTTATCTTCCGACACGTTGCCTGATCCGTTCGAGTTATCCACCGTTCCGCACAAGCGTCGCACGCGTGTGCGTATGCGGCCGGCGGATACTAACACGCCGCACCATCCGCGGCAACGAACACCCTCGACGCCGCCGAGTTTTCATGTTCGCGCGAACGCCTATACGATACGGCGGTCGTGGGCTCGAGAGGGCTCCAACGTGCGGGGTGAGTCGCCGTTGCGGGATTCGCAAACAAGGCGTTCGGGTACTGACAACAGGATTCGGGAGTGAACAGGCATGCTCGCGATAACGAATATCGCCGAACTGGTGGTCGTGCCACCGGGGCCGATCAGAGGACGAGACATGGGCAACCTCCGAACGATCAACGACGCGACTATCACAACCGAGAACGGTCGCATCGTTTGGTTTGGGCATGCGGGCGACATCGACATCCCCGCCGAGGCCGAGGTTCTCGACGTCCACGGCGGCTGTGTGATCCCCGGGCTGATCGACTGCCATACGCACACGGTGTTTGCCGGCTCGCGCGAAGATGAGTTCGTCAAACGCCTGCAAGGCATGAGCTACGCCCAAATCGCCGAGGAGGGCGGCGGGATCAAGGCCACCGTCGAGGCTGTCCGCAGCGCCAGCGCCGATGAACTGATCGAATCGGCGGCGCCGCGTCTGCGGCGGATGCTCTCCTACGGCGTCACGACCGTGGAGATCAAGAGCGGATACGGACTGACCGTACCCGATGAAATCAAGATGCTCGAAGCGATCAAGCGCCTCGGCGAGCAGACACCCGTTGAACTGGTCGCCAGCTACTTGGCGGCCCACACGATTCCCAAGGAACACACTGGCCGGGCGGACGCTTACCTCGATCAGGTGCTTGCCCCGGAGGTGCTGCGGCTCATCGTGGATGAAGGATTGGCGGAGTTTGCCGACGTTTTCTGCGAACGGACAGCCTTCAGTCTCGAGCAGTCGCGCCGCTGCCTCGATGCGTGCAAGGCGGTCGGCTTGGCCCCGCGCCTGCACGCGGACCAAATCACCCAGATGGGGGCCTCGAGCCTGGCCGCCGAAGTGGGGGCGACATCAGCCGATCATCTCGAAACCGTGGACGAGGAGTCCTTGGCCGCCCTGCGGGAGGCCGGTACGGTCGCGGTGTTGCTTCCGGCCTGTTCGCTGTACCTCGGCGTCGAGCAGGCGCCGGCCCGCAAGATCATCGATGCCGATCTGCCGGTGGCGGTGGCGACCGATTTCAACCCAGGCTCGTGTAGGGTCGAGTCGCTTCCGCTTACGCTGGCCATCGCCTGCACGCAGATGCGCATGACGCCGACCGAAGCGCTGGTAGCGTCCACCGCCAACGCCGCAGCCGCTCTGAAGCGCCAGGACCGCATCGGCGCCATCGCCGAAGGGATGCACGCTGATTTAACGGTTCTCGACGTGCCCAATCATCACCGCTGGCTGTACGAGTTCGGTCGCAATTGCGTGACCACGGTGATCAAAGAAGGCCGGGTCATTCACCGGCGGAGGTGATGGCTTCGTTCTCGGCTTGATAGGCGCCGGCGGCGGCACGGAGGTCGCTCCACGACTGGCGCAGGCCGATGCGCGCCCGGGCAAGCTCCACCTCGGTCCCCACGAAGTCGCGCTGGGCCTCATTGAGGCGGACCAGCGAGGCCTTGCCCGAGGCGTACTCCAGCCGAACGATGCGGCGATTCTCCAGGGCCGATTCCACGTTGAGGCGCTGAAGCTTGACCTGCTCTTGGGCGTTGATCAGATCGATGATCGCGGCACGCACGTCCGCGCTGACCTCCAGACGCTTGCGCTCCAACGCGGCGGACGCCTCCCACCACTCGGCCTGGGCGCGGCGCACTTGCGATGTGCGAAACCCCCCGGTGAAAAGCTGCCAGCGAAGCTCGATCCCGACGGCGGCGGATTGGTCATGCGCCGAGTAGCCTATGTTGGAGGCCTTTTCAAAACCGTACGTCCCGCTCAGCGACAGCTCGGGGCTGAACTGCCCTTTGGCCAACACGATGTTCTCCCGCCGCGCCTTGAGCAGATGGTGCGCCTGGGCGAGATCGGGGCGGGCGTTGATGGCCCGTTCGACCCACTCGTCCGTGCAAGGCGAGGTGAGTTCCGCTTCCGTCTCCTCCTCCAACGGTCCCAGCTCCACGTCGTCGGGCATCCACGCCCCGGACAGGCCGAGCAGCTCGGCCAGCAACACGCGACCGGTGTCGCGCAGACCGACCGCCGCCACAAGGTCCGCCTGGGCACTGCGCACGCGAACCTCGAAGTTCAGGACGTGGGCCTTGGTGATCTTGTGGGCCTGGAATCGCTTCTGTGCGCTGGCCAGTTGCTCACGGCTGAACGCCTCGTCCGCCCGGGCGATGCGAATCTGCTCGCGCCCGAGTTGCGATTGGTAGTACGCGATGTCCACGGCGTGCACCAGCAGACGCTCCACGTCCCCGACCGCCATAGCCGAAGCCTTGTAGCTGTGCTTGGCGCTCATCAGCCGCGCCTCGCGGACGAAGCCGTCAAACAACGTCCAGGTCGTGGAGAACACGCTGGAATGGTCGCTGAACGAATTGGTGTTGCTCGTGGTGGTCTCACCGCCCGTACCGAACAGGGGAACCTGAAAGAAGTTGAGAAGATCGAGAAGAGACGGGTTTTCCGGGAGCGATTGGATCGCCGGTGTGGCCCCGACGGTTGCCGGGAACCGCGATCGCGTGGCCGGCGTGTACAGCGTCCGCGTCGAATTGTGGGTCAATGTGAGTTGCGGGAAGTAGAAGGAGCGGGCTTCGGTGATGCGCGACAGCGCCGCCTCCAGACGCGCCCGGGCCGCGTGAATGTCCGGGTTCACACTCAGGGCGATCTGACGGGCCTCAGCCAGCGCGAGCAGCCCCGGTCCGACAAAAGCGTCGGCCGACACGGTGCTCACCGGCTCGTTCGGGCGCATCATCCGGGCGCGGTCTTCGTCCGGCAAGCGAGTGAGCGCATCGGTTTGCCGGCGAATAATCGACTCCACCGAACCGTGCGGGGCTTGACAGCCGGTGAGAATCAGCGCCAACGCGAAGCCGGAAACGAGCGAAAGATGGAAAGCGGAGAATGCGGAAGAACGCGCACACCGAGCCCGGGGTGAGTCGACCATCCCCCTCACCGTGTTCCGTTTCCCTGCTTCCATTTGGCAATCTTCTCCGTGAGGAATCGTCCAGACCGGAGCAAGGTACCGCACAGAGGGGCGCACGTCCACGCCGACGGAGGGGTCAGGGCTTGCTGAACACCAAAGCGGCATCGTGCCCGGTGAAACCGGTGGAGAGCTTGAGCACGGTCCTGATCGGCCTGGCGGTCGCCGTGGTGACCAGCGGTATGGCGAGCTTGACGTGATCCGGGCGGGTGTGCAAGGTGGCTGGCACTGACTGGTGTTTCATCGCCAGCAGCGCGCAAATCACCTCGACGATGCCGCTCGCCGCCAGCATGTGCCCGACGTACGGCTTGAATGCCGTGGCTACGGCACGCTCGCACGTCCCCTGCAGCGTCCGGGCCAGGCAGGCGGCTTCATACCCGTCGGAAATCGCAGTGCTTGCCCCGTGCGGGACGATCAGGTCCAGGTCCGCCGGAGAAAGGCGGGCCTTGCCCAATGACTCCGCAATGACCCCGCTCAATCGCGCGGCGGGCACGTCCGGTATGGTTTGCTTGAACGCCTGATGGGCGAACGCCCCGCCACGGTAGGAAGCATAGGGCGTCGCCCCGCGATTCGCCGCGTGCGCCGCCGACTCCAGCACCAGCGCCGCACCCCCTTCGCCCACGTAAAAGCCCGAGGACTCGTCGTCGAACGGGCACATCCGCCCGTCAGCGGCATACAGATCCAACTGGCGAAACCATTCCAGACGGACCGCGGTATCGAAGGCTTCGCCACCCACTACCACCATGACGTCGGCCTGACCCGAGCGAATCCGCTGAGCGGCGACCTCGAAGGCAAAGGCACCGGAGGCACAGGCATTGTGAACGCTGGTGGAAAACCCGTGCAACCCCAAGGCCTTGCCCAGCACGTGCACGTAGAAAAACGCCTGCGAACTGTAGAAACTGGGCGCCAGCAGGTCGTAAACTGGCGGCGGACCGTCCGTGGGCATGGGGCCCGCGAACATCTCCAGCAGACGGCTGACCGTCTGCTCCATCCCGGGCGCCTCGAAAGCCTGAACCGCCCCGATGGTATTGGCATCGCGGTCGTATTCCAGCCCGGCGTCGGCAAGGGCCAACTCGGCCGCCAGAAGAGCGTAGGCCAAATCGCGACACGGAGGGCAATCCTGCTCCTGGAGGAATCCCAGTTGGGCTTCCAGGCCGGGAACCTCCACCACAGGCGGCATGGACGCGACCAGGGTGTCCACGAATTGCCCGATACCCACCACCAGCTTGCGAACCGCGACCGTGGAGTGCCCCGCCGTCAGCGAAGACCACAACGCCTCTGTGCCCACGCCTATCGAGGTGACCGGCCCCAGACCGGTGACCACAACATCGTTGCCATCAAGGTTCATCAGCGATCCCCAGCCTGGTGTTCAAACCGCACGCAGAAACCGCAAGCCACAACTCAAACAGGATATACGCGATTTCACGCGCCCGCCAGAATGATGCTGCTGTTATATCCGCCAAAACCGGCGGAATTGTTCAGCGCACAACTGAGCCGCGCCCGCCTTACCCCGCCACGGACGGGATCCAGCGGGTCGCACGGCAGAGCATTGGCGAGATTCCAGGTGGGAACCAAGGTTTGGTGTTCAAGGCTGAGCACACAACAAGCGGTTTCGATCGCCGCCGCCGCGCCCATCGTGTGCCCGGTCAGAGCCTTGATCGAGCTGAAGGCCACGCCGTGAGGAAAGCACTTCTGCAAGACCTTCACCTCGATGGCGTCGTTTTGCGGCGTCCCCGTGCCGTGGGCACAAACGTAACCGATCTCCTCCGGGCGAAGCCCCGTCCGATGGAGGGCATCCTGCGTGGCCCGGGTCAAACCATCGCCTTCGGGGTCCGGTCGCGTGGGATGATAGTTCTCGCACGTCGTGCTGCAACTGAGCACGCGGGCGCGGATGGTCGCGCCGCGGGCCCGCGCCGATGACTCGCGCTCGAGCACGAACATGGCGGCACCCTCGCCAACCCAAAGCCCGTCACGCGCCTCGTCGAAAGGGCGGCAAACGTCCGCCGTCATGATGCGCAGGCGCATGAACCCGATGAACGCCAATCGACTGAACCCGTCCGCACCACCGGCCAGGGCAATGTCACACTGCCCGTCGAGAAGCTCGTGCCGCGCCGCCGCAATGGCCATGTTCCCCGCCGCGCACGCCCCGTACAGGTCCCGGCACGGGCCACGCGTTCCAAGATCGGTCTGTACGTTGCGGGAGATGCAACCGGGGCGACCGTCGGCCACGCGACGCATTTGCTCGGGCGCCAGCCACTGTAAGTCGGGAGCGAACAGCCGCTCCTCGATGAAGTCCGTCTCGCCCATCGTCGTGCCGATCGTCACGCCGAAGCGGGCATCGGGAGCATCAGCGGGAACGAGACCGGCTGACGCAATTGCCTGCCGGGACGCCGCCACCGCCAACTGCGACGCCCGCCCCAAGGGACGGCCGACGTCCACCGGGTCACGAACCTGACACGCGACCTTGCGCGGCAACTCCGTCGTGTCCATGCCGTCCACCGGGCTCGCGCCGCTACGACCGTTGCACAGCGAATCCCAGAACGGCCCCTCAGCGGAGCCGATGGGAGAAACGATCCCCAGTCCGGTAATAACGATATCGTCGGCCATTGCGCTCTACTCAACGGGCCGCGGGCTTGAGCCCGCGCGGTCGTCGGCAGCAAACCCGCCCGCGCGCCACCTGTCAAGCGGCGGCCACCCGTTCGCGCATCATCTCGAAGATGTCGTTGAGCGTCCCGACGCGCTGCATCACGTTCTCGGGCAGTTCCTGCCGAATGATCGACTCGATGGTTGCGATCATGTGCACCGCATCAAGCGAATCGATGCCCACCTCGGCGAGCGGTTTGTCCAGCTCAATCTCGGCCACCGGGACCCGAATGGCGTCGGACACCCACTCCAGGATTTCGTTTCTGGCCGCTTTGAGATCAATCATGCTTCCGTTTCCTCTCTTCGGTTTCCGCCAGAGAACAAAGTGTCAGGAGTTTCCTGTGCCAAGCACCCTGCGGGCCTTTCAGGCAACAGGTCTTTGACACCTTTTTCACTCGGCGATGACGACTGCATCCCGGCAAGCGGAAACTCGATATGGCCCGCCATCCACTCAGACACCCGGTCGCGCCAACGCGGGTACCCGTCCTTCCCTCGCTCGTCCCGCACTTGTTGTTCGATGCGGTCGCACGCGTGAACGCTGGCTTGTACGGCCTCGCACACGCCCGGGTCCAGCCGGCTAACGTCACGCTCGAACTGCTCGGCATCGTTGATCGAGCGCGCCTTGAGCCCAAAGCACGCGCCCAGGTGATAATCATCGTGCCATTCGGGCGGCAACCCGCCGCCCAGTTCCAACGCAGCCTCCAATCGGTCGGGATGCACGAACACCGCAGCCAGCCCCACACCACCCGCTACGTGGCGAGCGTACTCACCCAACCCGACGATGCGCTCGATCAGGAGTTCGCGGTCGCCTCCAAAGAGAAACCAGAACGATCGGCCAACGCCCTGGTACACGACGTTCCGCGCAGACTCGTCGAAGTTGTCGAACTTCCGCACCACCTCTGGGTTCTCCAGATAATCGAAGAACCCGTGCTTGAACCCGTACCCGTCGTAACACAGATGCCCGTGCAGGAGATCAAGCCGGGCGACCACGTGGGCCAGATGCCGCGGATGGTGGTCGCGCATCGCCGACCAGAAACCCAGCCCCACGTAGTACAAGTAGCGCATTCCCGGCTGGGTTCTGACAACCGATTCCTCGAAATCCTCCGGACGGCAGCGAAAGAACCGCCTCGGGGTAAAGCCCATGGCAGCCCCTTCATGCGCAAAGGGGCGCAGAAACACCGGCAGTGAATCGCAATATCGCTGCCACATTGACCAACGAGGGCCGGTAAGCATCGCGTTGAAACCACCGGCGAAGCTGCGCAGAACGCCCTCAACCCGCTCCACGTCGTCCGGAGCGACGGTAAGCCCCAGCCGCGCGACGTCCATCCGCGCCGGCCGAATCCGAAACGGCACCAGCGCCAGACGCCACCAACCGGTAGCCGCCAGAACGATCCCCACCACGACGATCAGCACCACGATGTAAACCAGGTGTTCCATGCCCTCACCAGAGCCACATGCTCACGTCCCCAAGCGGCACCGACACCCCGGGAAATGACAGGTGCAAACCGGACAAACCGCCCGCGGCCCTTCCCGAACCACCCATTATAGCGTTTTGGGCGTCAACTCCAAGACATCACAGGGGCTTTACGGTCCTCGTAGCGGCGCGCCGCGTTTGACCCACCAGTTGCGCGGGCCGGGGTGCCGGTAAAACGCCCCCCGCGGGCCGAACTCCACCCCGCGGAGGTTCTTGTTCAACGCCCACAGGCTCGGGCTGACGCTGACGAAGGTGAACGGCTGATCGTCGTAGATCAGCTTGTGGATCTCACGGTAGCAGCGCTGTCGCTCTCCGGTGTTGAACGTTCGCGCGGCCTGGTCGAACAAGGCGTCCACGCGCCGGTTTCGGTAACTCACCAGGTTGGCGCCACCGTCGATGGCGCTGGAGTGCCACATGCCGCGGTCCGAATCCGGGTCGTCGCTGTGCGTCCACGCCCCGTAGCAGGCCTGAAACTCCCGGCGCCGACGCAAGTCACGCGAGGTGGCGTATTCCACCAGGCGCAGCTTCATGTCCACGCCAACCGAGCGTAGCGACTGCTGGTAGTACGTCAGCGTCTGCCGCCCCGTGGACGACTCCTGCGGACACAGCATCTCAAAGGCAAAGGTCACGCCGTCCTTGGTGCGCCAGCCGGTCTGTGGGTCGATCTTCCAGCCGGCCTGGTCCAACAGGTCACCGGCCTCGGCGAGGCCGTGCGCCGGTGGCTTGACCTCGGGATTGAACATCCAGGAACCGGCCGGGTAAATCCCCAGTGACCGCGAGTAGAGACCGCGATAGACGCTCTGGAGAATCTGATCGACGTCGAGCGCGCAGGACATGGCCCGCCGCACCCGGACATCGGCGAAGAACGGGTTGCTGCCGTCCATGTTCCATCCAATGTAGTTGGTCACCCACTGGTCGGCCTTGGCCCCCACGGCGACCTTGGCGAACTGCGGGTTGTGCATCTGTGCGTCGAACTGCGCCGGTGACAGGCGCATCTCATCGATCTCGCCGCCCAAGAGCGCTAAGAGCGCCGTCTTCTGATCGCGAAGGATGCGAAACACGATCCGCTTGAAGAAGGGCTTTGGGCCGGGGTAGTCCTCCCAGCGCTCCAGCACGATACGCTCGTCGTCGGCCCACTCGACGAAGCGATACGGCCCGTTGCCGACCGGACGGCGATTGGCCCGCACCGCCGCGTCACTGCGCGTCAGTGTCGGGTCCTCGGCCTTGGCGGCGGTGAAAACGTGCCGCGCCACCAGCGGAAAGTCGATCTTGATCCGCGAGACCGGCGAGGCCTCTTTGAAGACGAAACGGACCTCGTAGTCCCCGACGGCTTCACAGGAGACGATAGCGTTCAGCCCCGCCTTGTTCGCAGCGGCCGGCACTTTGGGGTCACGGAGTTGGTCAAAGGAGAAGACGATGTCGCCGGCGGTGAACGGATGCCCGTCGTGCCACTTCAGCCCGTGCTTGAGCACCACCGTGGCCCGGAGATGATCGGCGGATTCCTCGAACCGCTCGACGATGGCTTCGTTGACGTGCCAGCGCATCTGTGCATCGAACACAAACGGCGTGTCGTAGAGCAACTCCAACACGACATGCTCTGGGTCCGATCCCCGCAAGAGAGGGTTGAGCGTGTTCGGATTGCCCTCCAGCCGCCGGATCAGCGTTTGATCGTAATCGATCCGCTCGACGTCGGCCGGTGGCGGTTCGCTCAAGTACGGCGGATTGATCGGAACCTGTGCCCCTGCCGCCGCCACCACGCACGGAACAACCAGCATCGCCAGCCAGGCCGCGCCTCGTACGAGTCCGCCCATCAAACACCTCCTTGCACTGAGCACCAAAGGGCTTGCGTCCGTCGACGGTCATTCTAGTGCCGTTTCGAGAAAGGTGTAGCCTGCTCCTTCGGCGTAGTGGATCCCGTGCAACTCTGGTTGCTCCTCGGTTGTCTCCGCCTGTCGCTTCATCCCCCGGTGTAGTGCCATGAGCACGACACCTGTGCGCGCACAAAAAAAGCGGGCTTTTTCCGTGAAAACGGTAAGCCCGCCTCTGGAGCCCAATATAGCGAAGTAACCGCCGCAATGCCGTTGGGAGAGGATTGACGAACCTTTGCTAAAGGTGGGTGACTGCCGGCCGCCCGGACCGCCGGTCTCAGTGGACCGGTACGTCGTTTGGCGCCGAGTCTACAGTCGCCCAAGGTTCGCTATACGGTTCTGCCAATGGGTCTCCCTTACGTACATGGCAGTAACTTCATTGGGCTACCAGTCATATTATATCATCGACAAACACCATAACCAAAGGGAAATAAAAACTTTTACAGCCCTGGAGGAACAACTCCCAAACACTAGAGCAGCTTCAGTCCAAACGTAGCGTCCGGCGTCTCGCCGGACGTCTTCTACTCTCGGCCTGCGGGGACGCAGGCCGCTACAGTTGGATTGAGAATGCTCTAGCAGGACGCGTGCCGAACAGTTACATTATGCCCTTCAAAACACGTGCCAAACTTCTCAAGACTTCAGCCGACACGTTACCATTTGGAGGCAAAGGCTTTAGGGCACAACACCCACGCGGTGAACTCGCAATCCGCGTATTTCATCATAGACCGGAAGACTTCTATTCTGATAGCGAGTATAGTGAGTACCCGTGCAAAACCAGCCGCCCCAAGACAATCGAATTGATCGGCGCCTGACAAGGACAGCCACCGGCGGTGCCCTGCTGCCGTACCTGACCGGAGGGTACCCCGACCTTGATGCCACAGTCGAGTGGATCAAACACCTCGACACGGGCGGAATCGCCGCCGTCGAAATCGGGTTTCCGTATTCCGATTCCATCGCCGATGGGCCTGTGATCCAGGACTCCTTCAACCGCGCCCTCCTCGGCGGTTTGAAGATTGACCGCCTTTTCGACGCGGTGGCGGCCGTGCGTCCCGAGGTGGAAACGGCCCTGATTGCGATGGTGTCGTTTTCAATCGTACGCCGCATCGGCGTCCAGACGTTTATGGGCCGCGCCGGCGAATCCGGATTCGACGGTCTCATCGTGCCCGACATCTCCTACGAGGAGTCCGACGAGGTAAGCGACGCGGCCGCCGCCCAGGGCCTTCACCACGTGATGCTCGTTGCCGCCACCACGCCGCCGCAACGCGCCGCGAAGATCGCGAGGCGCTCCACCGGGTTCGTTTATCAGGTCGCCGTTCGCGGCATTACCGGCGAGAGAAACAAAATGCCCGACGACCTGCGCGCGCGGGTGCGGCAGCTACGCGCCGCCGCCAACAAGCCGGTGTGTGTGGGCTTCGGCATCAGCAATGCCGCCCATGTTCGGCAAGTCTGCCAAGTGGCTGACGGTGTCATCGTCGGCAGCGCCATCGTCCGTCGGATCACCGAGGCAATCGACGCGGGGAAACCACGCGCCACAATCGTGGAGACCATCGCGAGATTCATCGACGAACTGGCCGATGGAACTCGACAGCCGGAATCGTAGCCGTCACAGCGCCTCGGGTAGGAGGCGGGGTTGCCCCCGCCGTCCTCCCACACCACCGTGCGTACGGTTCCGTACGCCGATACATCTCCGACAGCTTCAGGCAACGGGCGCGGCGAACTCCTGGCTGACTATGCGACCGTGGTGAACCTCATTGCCAAGACAACTACGACTACAGGACTGAAAGTCTCCTGCCGGTTGGACCAACGGCGAGAGGCTCTACGAACGGACCCTGAACGGAAACCTGTTCAACCACACGTTCAACCCGCCACTGAAGCAAGGATCGAATACCTTGATCTTCCGGGGTTGCTTGGGCGATTACCCGTCGCTCAGCATCCGGGTCCAGAGCTGGGAAGGCAAGACTCGAATTCGAGAATAGCGATAGAGAGGCCGCCGCCATGCGCCCATGTGATAGCCCGTTTCGATCGCGTCCCCCGATCGCATGGTCCGTTGGGCTCTACGTACTGGGTCTTACCATTTTTCTGACCACCGTTGCCACGGCCGATCCGCCGGAGGGTGCCACCGACTGGCCTACGAGAGGATGCCAGGCAACAGCCCCTTGAGCGTTGTGTGCAAGGAGGCAAGCTCAGTCAGTTTGCCCTGCAGGCTGTTTAGTCGCGTCGCACTCTCGCCGGCTGTGGGCTGGTTCTGAAGCTGCTTCTGCACGATGGCACTGGCTAGTGTTACGACTTTTTCTCCGACCCCTACCCAAGCAAGGGTCACCTCCACGGCCTTCTCGGCATTGTCCACGGCAGCGTTGAAGTCGGCCCGCTTTCTGTTGAACTCCTCAATCGCCTGGTCCATCGCGGCGATATCATCCGGCGTCATGATAGGCCGGATACCCGAGAAATCAGGAACGTCATCTGTCCCACCGATTCGCGACATGATATACCTCCACTTTCTACGGGGCCACGGCGATACTCAGGCCGAATCCGGCGGCCATTCCCCCGAGGGCGCTCAAGGCTGATTCAATGAACTGCTGGGCCGACTTCTTGGCCTCAGCTATGTCCGCGTTTGTCTCCATTGCAACCCTCGTCATCACCCTGAAATCCTCGATTGCCTTCTTGATCTTCGTGTCTTGCTCCTTCCAGAGCCTCTCACTATCCGCGATGGTCCGGGAGGCCTTGTCGCGTAGTTGGATTGCCGTCTCGAGCTGCGCAACTTTCATCGGCACGATCGTACCATTATCATCGGACACCAAGCTGCCGTCATCTTGTGTGTGTCGGCTCAGCCACAGTTCCCATTCCTTGTTCCGCAGATCGCGCTGGGATTCGTGGTAATTAGTTGCGATTCCATCCATCACGATACGGTACTTGTCAATGGCCTCGACGAACGCCTGATTCCCCTCACCCCAAACCTGGATCAACTCGGTCTGGCGTATGTCCAGCGGTGTTTGACACCCAACAAGGAATGAACCCGCTATCAAGACAATCGCACATCTTCTCATTCGCCTGCCTCCAATCGCTCTGCCGGCCGGTATTGGTGATTCCTTCATTCACGTCTGAAGCGTGAGGCTTCCGTTCCATGTGCTCCTGCAGCGGCCATACACGGACTTCTTCAGCACTTTCCGAGAGGCGGGACCGGTGGTAGGCGAGCGGGTCAGCGCCGGATACGCAGGACGGCCATGCCGAGCAGTGTCGCCGCCAGTGACACCATTCCCACAGTGCCGCAAGGAAGGGCCGGAATCCATTCGGGCGAGTCGATGCTACCGTCCAACTGGTTCAACCCAGCGCCATCGTCGGTTGCCCCCGGCTCAGAAGGCGACCGCTCGGTGACCTTGATCCGGTCATCAAAGGGAATGTCCTCGTCCTTACTGTTCTCGATGACGGCCACCAGGTCTCCGTCCTGCAGCACGGCCACGCACTTTTCGAGTTTGCCGTCCCCATCCAGATCGTAGGGGAAAGGCTTGATGGAAGAGACGTTGGGAGAGCCGATGAACCCGTCACCGTCGATGTCGAATCCGGGCATCCGCCAGGCATAGAGGATCGCCCAGACATGGGCATCGGGAATGAAGTTGGTTCGCCCGGAAGGCTTGAGCAGGTCATTCCAGCCTCGTCCGATCCCGCCCACGTCCGTTCTCTTGCGCCCCCCGTAGCGGTTGTAGTCCGGGTCGTTGTACAAGTCGGCGAGGTCCTCAAAAGTCTGCGCCTCGTACAGGCGATGGTCGCCAACCATGAAGTATTCCTCGGGAGGGGTAGTGTCGGCCGAGCCGTTCGTGTCGATGACGATCGCCCAATCGCGCACGTCGGTGGTGCGCCAGAGACCGTTGGCATTCCAGTCCACGCCGAGCAGGTCTTCGATCTGCGATTCCGGCACAACACCGACTTCGAGCAGGTCCCGGCGGAAAAGATCGAGTAGCCTGCGTATGCTCTGGGGGTTGTCCACCTCCTGATACGTTTGGGTCACAAGACCGTCGCCGTCACCCTCGACCAAGTCGTTGCCCAAGTCCATGCCGTTGCCCAACCCGTCGTTGTCCAGGTCCTCATCGCCTTCGAGGTTGGCACGAACGATCGTCACCGTGGCGTTGCCGAACGCGCGCGGGTTGATCAGGGGGTCGTTGTCGATCCCGTCGTGCTTGCCGTCGCCGTCGGTGTCGTCATTGGTCGGATCGGTGAACACAAACCCGTCGAAGTCGTGGACCAGGTTCGGGATCTCGCCCACGTTGCTCAGCGGCCACTCACCGGGACTGGGCAACCCATCGCCGTTGCGATCCTTCCACTCGGTGATTGCGAGCAACCCGTCGAGATCCTCGTCGATGAACAACAGACCGAAGACCTCGGTGAAGTCGCTGATGCCGTCGCCATCGGTGTCCGGATCGACGGCGCTGGTGGCCACCGCCAGGCGCGAGAAGACGGGCGTAGGCGGCGTGCCGGGGACGATCGGCGACGGGGCCGGGAAATACACCACGCGGTCGACGGTTTCGCCCTCCCCTGTCAATGCTTCAGCCCCGCCGACCTCCCAGTTGTCGGGCAGGCCGTCGCCGTCCGTGTCGGCGGAGTTGTCAGGCAGACCGTCGCCATCGATGTCCAAACGGTTGAGGATGGCTGCCACGCGGAGGTTGGGGTTGATCAGCCGAGTCCCCTCGGTCGCGCCCTCGGGTAGGTCCTCTGCGGGAATCTCCTCGGTCAACTCCTCATTCAACAGGCCGACGATGGTCTCGCCATCCCCGACCGGCTGCGCCGGAGCCTCGCCTACGGGAGTCCAGACCAGCGCACACACCAAGCCCCAGCCCCAAAGGCCGATAAGTGATCTAGCGTACATATCTTCCAAACCTCGCTTTTTAACGCCCAAAACTGTCTCTGTCCCGGATGGTCGTCGTCCTCATCGCATCTCTGCACCGCCCGGTCCGGCGCGGTCGCCGCCGTGAGCGTCGGCGGTGCAGCGCAGGGCTTACTATGGGCCGCTCAGCACCGCCACGAACTCAGCGTAATCGTCCAGGTCAATCTTGCCGTCCGTGCCGGTCATGTTTGCCGGCTCGCACGACGAACCCGACACAATATCTTGATCGAAGCACATCTGGAACTCCGCAAAGTCGGCCAGATCAATGTCACTGTCCGGCTCGAAGTCGCCGCCCCCGTGAGCAATGCAACCGTCCCAGACTTCGTCGCACCACTGATTGGCCGTACAGGGGTACGTACCGTTGGTACAGACGCCGCCCGCGACGCAGGTTTCGGCCCCGTCGCAGAAGACGCCGTTGTCGCAACTCGCATCGGTCACCACGGTAACCGAGGTGGTGTCCGTGTCCGCACAAAGGTCACTGTCAGTGACCGTTACACCCAGTTCAACCGTAGGCCCGGCCCCGGCGGTGTAGGTGATCTGGTTTGCATCATCGGGGCCGACAATCGTTCCACCAGTGATCGTCCAGGCGTAATCCGCCCCCACCCCGGCATCGGCCACCGAGGCGGTGTTGCCCGTGGAGCCCTCACAAACCTCGGTATCGGCGACAATGTCCGCCTCCGGCAGAAGCGGGATAGTGCCCGTACCATTGGAGCCGACACATCCAGGGAGAGTCGTCACGTCTACGTCGATTTGCAGGTTCGTGCCCGGATCACCGGCAGTGTAGTTGATGAAGGGAGTCCCTTGACCACTCGATATGTTCCCGTTGGCGATCGTCCATACGTAGGCGGCGCCAGGCCCAGCACTAGGTACCTGCGCGATGTTCCCGACCGACCCGGGACACACCACATCGGGGGTCAGGGTCAGCGTCGTGTCCGGGTTGTCGTTCACAGGCACGACAATCTGCCCTAGGGCCGTGCACATGTTGTCATCCACGATAGTCACGCCAAGGGTCACGCTGACGCCCGTCCCGGCCGTGTAGGTGATCTCGTCCGTGTCGTCCAAACCGACAATCGTTCCGTCGGTGATCGTCCAGGCATAATCGGCTCCCAGACCGGCGTATGGCACCGAGGCGGTGTTGCCCTCCGAGCCTTCGCAAACCTCCACCGGGTCCGCAGTGATCGTGGCGTCGGGGTTGTCGTTCACAGGTACGACAATCTCCCCTAGGGCCGTGCACAGGTTGTCATCCACGATAGTCACGCCAAGGGTCACGCTGGCGCCCGTCCCGGCCGTGTAGGTGATCTGGTCCGCGTCGTCCGGACCGACAATCGTTCCGCCGACGATCGTCCAGGCATAATCGGCTCCCACTCCGGCGTCCGGCACCGAGGCGGTGTTGCCCATGGACCCTGCACAAACTTCGTCAGCCGAGATGGTCGCGTCGGGGTTGTCGTTCACCGTCACCGACGTGTTACCCAAGTGGGTAACGCTGCTGCTGTCAACAACCGTGACGTCAATTGTCACGGTGGGGCCGGTCCCGGCCGTGTAGGTAATCTCGTTGGTGCCGTGTCCGGTGGCAATGGTACCGCCGGTAACGTCCCACACGTACGACAACGCCGGCGGACTGAAGAGGGGAACCGACGCTGCGTTTCCAGTCGACTCCGCGCAGACCGGGTCGTCGGCGGTGATGGTGACGATTGGCGGGTCGCCAATGGTGACGAGCTTGCTGTCCGTGTCCGAACAATCCTTCACGGTTGTCACGGTCACGCCAAGAGTCAAACTGACTCCCATTCCGGCAGTGTAGATGAGGACCGGCGTTCCTTGACCACTGGTTGCCGCTCCGCCCGAAATAGTCCAAACATATTCAGCACCCGGACCGGCGCTGAGCACCGAAGCAGTATTGCCGGTGGACCCGGGGTCGACATCGTCCTCCGCGGTGATGGTCGCGTCCGGGTTGTCGTTGATCGGCACCACGACACCCCCTGTGGCCGTGCACCCAGCGGCATCTTCGATGGTCACGCCGAGGGTCACGCTACTCTCGTTCGTCCACGCCGTGTAGGTGATCTGGTCCGCGTCGTCCGGACCGACAATCGTTCCGTGCTCGATCGTCCAGGCATATGTGGCTCCCGCACCGGCGTCCGGCACCGAGGCGGTGTTGCCCGCCGAGCCTTCGCAAACCTCATCCGGGTTCGGAGTGATCGTAACATCCGGACTCGAGGTGACAGCGACCACCTTGCTACCTGTACTGCTGCACGAGAGGATATCGGTGACGGTCACACCAAGGGTCACGCTGGCGCCCGTCCCCGCCGTGTAGGTGATCTGGTACGTGTTGTCCGGACCAACAATCGTTCCACCGGTGATTGTCCAGGCATAGGTGGCTCCCACTCCGGCGTCCGGCACCGAGGCGGTGTTGCCGGTGGATCCCGCACAAACTTCGTCAGCCGTGATGGTCGCGTCGGGGTTGTCGTTCACCGTCACCGACTTCGTCCCCAGATGCGTAACGCTGGTGCTGTCGACGACCGTGACCTGGATCTCCACGGTGGACCCGGTCCCGGCCGTGTAGGTAATCTCGTTGGTGCCGTGTCCGGTGGTAATGGTACCGCCGGTAATGTCCCACACGTACGACAACGCCGGCGGACTGAAGAGGGGAACCGACGCTGCGTTTCCAGTCGACTCCGCACAGACGGGGTCATCGGCGGTGATGATGACGGTTGGCGCGACGCCAATGGTAACGAGCTTGCTGTCCGTGTCCGAACAACCCTTCGCGGTTGTCACGGTCACGCCAAGGGTCACGGTACCCACCGTCTCGGCGGTGTAGGTGATCTCGTCGGTGTCCGCTCCAGCGGTAATCGTTCCGTTGCCGATCGTCCAAGCGTAGTCCGCTCCAACCCCGGCATCTACCACCGAAGCCATGTTGCCGGTGGAGTCGGGAGGGACCACATCGGCCGCGGTGATCGCAGCCTCAGGGTTGGCGTTGACGGCAACTTCCTCGGTGCACGTGTCCTCGCAGGTGTTGGCGTTGGTTACGGTCACCTGGAGAACCGCCGGGCCGTTCGACCCGGCGTCGAACGTAACCGTCCGCAGACCGTTGGTGCCCACCAAAGTCCCGTTGGTCGTCACGTTCCAAAGGTAGGTTGCGCCCAGTCCGGCGCTGGGCACCGAGGCCCCGTTGCCCGTCTGGTCCTCGCAGACCTCATCGGCGGTGATCGTGCAGTCGGGTCCTGGATCAATCACCATCACGATGGTGGCGTCGTCGTGGCTGCCGCCAACCTCCTCTACGTAGACCTCGATGGTGCGGCTGCTCGCTGTTTCGCTGGGTGCGGTGTACTCGGCTGACCGTCCGTCCGCAGCGGGTTCGATTTTCTCACCGTCGAGGGCTTCTCCCACGATGCTCCAAGTGAAATCCTCGCCGCCACTGCCGCCGGTGGTTGCGGTGTTGATGGTGACGGTTTCGCTCAGACAGGGCTCGGTATCGGAGAGTCCCACGGCTCGCTCAGCGCTGAGGCTCAGACTGATAGTGCCTTGTCCGCCGCCACCGCCGGCGACGGCGTCAGAGACGATCTCCAGCGAAAAGCTGGTGGAGGTCTGCGCACCGACGGCATCGCTAACCTGTACCGTAATGATGTCGGTGTCCTTTTGCCCCGGGGCGGTGTAATGCCGCACGATAGTCGCGCCAGAGGCGTTCCCCACGTCGCAGGTGCAGTTGGTCAGCCCGTCGAGCGGACCGCAACCCGCCTCCCCGCCGTCAACCGTACCCACGGTGGCACCAAAACAGACGGTGAACGGTGCGGTCCCTCCCCGAATCATCGCGGTGACGTCGGTCGCACTGTTCGGCTGTACACGAGCCCCTTCGCCGCTGGCGGTCACAGTGAGTTCGTTCGCCGAGGCCACCGTAACCGTGGTCGAGGCGGCGATGCGGTTTCCAGTGGCGTCGCGAGCTTCCACCGTGAATACCACCGGGCCGACCGCGATCGGAGCCTGGTACGTGGCGGTGGACTGGGTGACACCGTCCGCCTGCTGAAGGCAAGCGACGCTCAAATCCGGGACCGCCGCAGTCAGGCCCAGGTCCTCGTTGACCGTCCAGAGGATATTGTAGGGGGGGTGCGCATCCTGTGGGGCATTGGTGCCTGGACCCGGGCAGGGCACCTCGTCGCCGTCGTAGGTGTCGGGTTCACCGCCGCGGATCGACGCGGTCAGATCTACGCTTCCTCCCGGAGGGACGCGCGTGCGATCCGCCGAGACCGAAACCGCCAACGCTCCGGGCGGGCGGAGAATCCGGAGGCTCATCGTCTCGGTGGTCGCCAAGCCGTCGGCGTCCGTTGCAGTAACCTGGATGGTCACCGTCCGGCCGGCGGGCCCGGGATCGCTCGCAGCGGTTACCGTGATGCTGCCACTGATGATCCCATTGGTCGTGATCCCGTTGGTGGTGACGATGGGCTCGGGAATAGATTCGTGCTCGACAACATCGACCAATCCCGGAGCGTTGTTGCTCCAGGCGAAGGTGACGGGTTCCGACGCGCGCGCCGTGACCACGGTGTCGCCCTCTTTGACGTCCTGACGGATCAGCACGGTCCGGTCGGATGACAGGAACACCGTCGGGGGCATGCCCTCGAAAGGATTTTCCTCAACAACAGGTTTCGGACGCCCGGGATCCTCCTCCAGCCCTTGTTCGCCACCGCCGGTGGGCTGGACGTTGCAGCCGGTCATGCACAGGCAGGCGATCAAGACCAAGCCATATAGCTTTTTCATGGTTTCCCGTTCCTTTTCTCCGCGCCCAGGACTACGCTTTCACAATGTGCTCGCGCTCGAGATCTTCCACCCCGCACTCCAGCGCGAAGCCTCCAGTCGGCTCACCTTGCCGGTGTCCCCGCCAAACGGATAAGCGGCTCGGCGTCGGGATTGAAACGAATTCCCCCGGTCGTGCCGGGGTTCCCGATAATCCTCGTCCGCAGTAGGCGCTGACCGAAAACCGCGTCGCCCGGGTTCCGGCTGGTGGCGAACGACAGCGCCACATTGCCAGTCATCCCCGCACGAAAACTCGCTGTGGTGGGAGCAATGGTGACGCGCGTGCTGCTCACGATCGTCGGCGGGCGCGCCTGGTCGAACGTGGGCGGCGGCACACCCACCTCCTCGCTCAAGGCGCGGGTTACCCCGCGAACCGCCGCCCCTCCAGCCGGCACGAAATCACCTTCTTCGGCAAGCTTGACCCATTGCTCGCCCTTGGTCAGCCCAAACGCATAGACCGTGGCGCCCAGACCCTGCGCCGCCAGCGGGACCGAGTCCGTGTCGGGCACCGGCGTCGCCGGCGCCGTCATCGACCGCCGCTGGCCTGGGGAGATTGTCACGCCGGTCCCGTCGAGCAACCGACCCCGATCATCAACCAGTTCGGCGCCGGGCAATCCCGGGAAAAACACGACCGTCCCTTGGGAGACCGCCACGGTGACGTCGTTTGCGACGATCTCCACGACGACCATCGCTCCCCGAGCCAGAGCGTACCCCTGGGAACCGCCGGTCTGCCAAGCCACCAGCAACCATTCCGGATAGCCCGGGTCCTGGACGATCAACGCTCGTCCACTCGCCAAAGAGAGACCAATCGGCACCTGCCCCGCAAGCGCCGGCACATCGTCGAGAGTCAACTCCGTTTCGCCTTCCCCCCCGCCGAGATGGACCACGGTCTCGTGCCCCGGAAGCAACAGAACAGCTGTTCCGTCAGCAACGGTAACCAGGGGCACCCCCACGTTGAGCACGGGTTCGTGCCCCGAGCGCCATTTGGTGGCCAGAAAAGCCTCGCCTCCGACGCGTTTCGCGCCACCGCCGCCAAGGGCGGTCACCACAGCGTAAGAGTCCTGTGTGTTCTGGGCCGTCGCGACCGAACAGACCACGGCTGTTGTCAAGACGCCTGCGCGAATCATGACCGAAATCTGCCGCACAAACATGTACCACCTCCGGTCGGCCCTAGTTGAAGCTGAATGCGAGCGAAAGACCGTAGACCGCGCGATCGTATTCGAAGATCGCCTGTCCCAACCGATCGATCACGTTGCTGTCATCCAGCGTCCACGTTGCATGGGCCCGAACGGTCATCAGCACGCGATCCACGTCCAGTTCGTATCTGTTGGCCAATTCGCCTCCCTGCAACACGAACGTCCGCGACAGTGCCGCGCTGTAACGCTGGATGAAATTGTCTCTTCCCCGGCGATGGTAATCGACCAGACTGCCGTGGGCGTAATCCTGCCACTCGAACTCGGCAACCGCGTCGAACGTCAGGCCGTAAGGCAGCGGCAGTTGGGCACCGCAGGCGAGCGTGAACATCTTCTGGTCAAACTCGTCGCCCTCGGTGGCGTCCCACCCGTACTCCAGACCCACAAAGGGCGTTAGATAGCGATCCGGATAGTCGAAATCATCCTGCTCGAGCGCCTCGTCGCCCGGCAGCCCCCACGGCTCCAGGCCCCAATTTCTGTACACCTCGGCCATATTGATTGTCTTGAGGCTCTGTACGAATCCCAACCGACAATACTCCCCGTCGCGATCGAAGCGACGATCATAGAGAGGCTCGCGGTAGTCGCGGATCGAGTAGGTGAAATACAGTCGCGACACGGCCCGCCGATTGAACGAGTACAGCAGAAAGTTGGGGGTGATGGATTGCGTTTCCGCAAAAGCGTCCCCGCCCAACAGGGTGTAATCATAGTCATACTGCAAACGTGCAAGCAACGGCCCCACCCCATCTCGCTGGGGCATGATTTCGTACTGAATCGCTACACTTGCCCCGTAATTCTGCTCGTCAAACTCGTCGATTCGAACCTGCCACAGTTGGCCGATACGACCTTGGAACTGAACCGTCCAACGTTCCAGGCGTTGATCCCACCTGCCCAAGTCCACAGTATAATCCAACGCCGCGCCCAAAGTAAAGCCGAAATCGCGCGGGTTGGATATGCCGCGAGGCAGATCGGTCCGTTCGCCCAGCAACACGACGTTCGTATCGCGCTGCGCACCGGAGTAGACCGATAACTGGAAATCACTGCGGAACCTGCGGAACCCCAACTCGGGATCGATCTGTTCGAGTTCCGTGAGGACCGCCCGCTGACGATAGACGATGTCCGGAATCACGTCGAAGCTGGCGGACTCCCACTCCTGGGCCCCCTCTTTCTTGACAGCATCCAGGACGGCGGCTCGCTTGAGATGATCCCTTGCTTCCTGAAAGGCAACCTGCCGTTCTTCGATATCGGTCCTGTACTTCCCGCGCTCCGTGGCGATGAGCCCGAGGTACAGCTCGGCATAGCTGCGCCAACTCACCTCGGTCTCCACAGAGACTACCAACTCGTTCATTAAGCCTGCGGCCTGATCCAATAGTGCGTCATCGGGTGTGACAGCGGTTTCCTCCGCCGCACGTCGCGGAACCGCCTGCCGAAACCGGATCACACCGAGGAAGAACTTGATCCGCACCACCATCGGACCGGTCGAGTCAACTTTCAGGTACTCTTCGAGAACCTCGGCCGCTCGTTGCAGGTTCTTTGTCGTCGCGCGGCGCAATCGTCCGACAGACGTCTCGCCGGGACCCACCGCGCCACCGTCCACGATGTCGAAGGCGCGGAACTCATCAATCCGCGCGATCTTCGTGAGCGACATCATCTCCAGCAAGGCCACCACCGTCTGAGGCGAATCAACGATGTCAAACAGCGCTTTCGCATCATCGAGCATGCGCTGGTAGCTGCTTCTCTCGGCTGCGGCGGCGTGCTGCACCTGTGCGTTGGCCCGTTCGATCTCACCGTCCAACCGCTCAGGCTGTCCCTCGAACTCTCCCAGGTAGTACACGATGTCACTGAGCGACTGCAACTCGGACTGGCAAACCAACTTCTCGGCCCTGTCGAGCTGAGGATCTTTGAGCTTCTCCTCGACTTGGACGACTTGCTGTTGAAGCGTCTGACGGCGTGGCTCGTCGGCGAGAAGCTCCCTCACCTCCCGCAGCACGCTGCGCATGAGGCGCTCCTGGAATTTCCGTTCCCTTTCAATCAGCGCAACCTGCCCATACGACAACGCCCGAAACAGAAGGGCCGTGCGGTTATCGGATTCGACCTCCAGAACCGCGTCGAAGCGCTTGATCGCGGCTGGATACCGTTGCCCCTGCAGGTATTCGTAGATGCCCTGGTTCAGATCGACAATTGCCTCAGGAGAGGATGCGGTCTGACCACGCACGGGAACCCCGCAGAAGCAGAGACTCAGTACTGTCGCCGTCTGCAAGAAGGTGGAAGCTTTCATGCGCCAAGATCTCCACGCGCCCGGGATGGGTGGCAGCGATGTCTCGCCGCCCCTTGCCCGGGACTCGTTTCCCCGATCTACTCCTGGTTCTGTGCGTCGATGGTCGCAGCTTCGAAAAGGCTCGCCAGCGTGGTGACACTCGTGCGGATCAAGGACGAAGTGAGGAAATCCTTGAACTGCAACGTCGTCACTCCGCACGGGCCGCCATAGAGGCATCCGCACGCCAGCACCCCACCGATCAACAGCCGACGCAATCTTCTACGATTCATGTTTCGCTCGTCCTTTCGCGACCGACCGCCGTGCTCCGAAAGATTAGAGGCCGGCGGTCGTGTTCTCCAGCAGAAAGATGGCCAGGTCCGACGCAAACGACAACCCGGCTCGAAGCCCCACGTCCGGGTCCTGGAAGATGCACCCTTGAAGCGCAAAGACACCCGCGGAACATAACCCGATGAGCAGTTTCTTCATTCGTGTTGGCATGGATTTCACCGCCTGAACTGCGGTCGCTACGGGGGAATGTTGACCGATAGGCCTCCCAGTCAACAGAATCCGCACAACCGTCCGACCCAAAGCGCGCCCGCGCGCCACTTCACCTGGTTTCGCCGCCCGATCACTCGCCCACACTGCCGTAAACACGCTGCGCCACATTCGCGCACAACGTGCTGCATTACAAGCCCAACGACGCATCGGTGACGCCCACGAAGCCGGATTCAACGTCAGAACCCTAGTGTTGTCAAGGCACTTTTTTCCCCCTCAACCGGTGGCGCTAAGGCCCTTCGTGCGCTGAGTACAACGCTCCGATCGCCCACATCTCATCCCCGTCCGGTGCCGAGAAACCGGCAGCATGCTTGGAGTCCGACAGCGCCCGGACAAACACGTAGTCGCAACGCCTTTTGTTCTTGTCCAAATCGCGCAGGTTCTGGAGCGTATTCCACCGCAACCACTGGGGCTGCCCGGTACCGGCCTGGTCCAAACGCCGCAGCCGGCTTCGCTGTACACCAAGGTGCAACTGGGACAGCTTGTTCTCCCGGTCGTTGAGCCACCACATAGCATCATCCAACGCCAGGACCAAACCCAGCACGCCGTGCGGATGAGGGTTTGTGACCGCGTTGCCTGCTTCTCTGAGAACCCGCACAAAGAGCCTGTTTCCAACATCACTCGGCGCGTTCCCCTCGGGCACGCCGCTCGCTAGCAGATCGCCGGTCCGGCCCAGTTCCAAAATTCTAGGCCCGTCAGCATTGATCCTGGCCTCGGTGTCCGCGGTAACGCTCCAAACAACGGCGTAGCAGAACTCCGGAGCACAGAAGTACTCGGCGAAGACCGTCGGAACGATCCATCTTTGCACCTCAATGCCCTGGGCATCAGCCTTCTGTTCCTTGGGCCACACAATCCCGCCGCGTAATCTCGACGAATAGGCCAGCGGGTCCGCATCGGCCACATCTCGCGCCCCTTTCACCTGCCATATGCTTCGGAGTATTCCCATTGCGCGGGCACCGGCATTGACGGCCTCCTGCCCATCAAGCAAACCCCGGATCGTCGCCTCGAGCTCGCGCCGTTCCCCCCATTGGGCGAGTCTTTCGTCCAGCGCCCGGACCTTCCCCAATGTCGGCGCAAACGCTTCCAGTGCCTGGCCCACGTTGGTCACCAGCGGCTCGGCATCCTCCGACAGTTCCAGCCGGATGATGAGACGATCCACGCTGGGCATGGGGTCTTCGCGGAGAACGCTGCGCAAGTTGTTCGGCTCAATTCCCTCCAGGTCTAATCCGCCCGGCCGGTCGGGATCGAGCCGAAGTCCCCACCGCCCCGCGAAGGTGCCCTCCAATGTGGTCGCGCCCGCCTCGAATGTCCGGATCAGTTTCGGCTCACCCAGGAGAGTCAGTTCAGGGAGTATGAAGCGCCCGTCCGTCCTTATGTACTTCGCCACCGGATCGTCCCCCGGCGAACCTCCGGCCGGAATGTCCGCGTCGGAACCATTCATGAAGAACGGATTGCCGGAGACCAGATCGTACGCATCGGCGAGCGGACGGTAGCGCGGTCTCAGCGCATTCTCGATGATACCCGAGGCGTCTGCAGGCCAACCCATCTGAAGCAGCAGCCGGTTGCTTGCGTCGAGCTCGGCTGCGTCCGCGTCGGCGGGTACCCACGGTGCCGCAACAGCCAGTACCCACTGGCCCCTGGCGTTGGGTGCGCTGAACTCCACGACCTTGCCGAACCGATCATCCTGGGAACCCCCGCTGCTGTTGATTTGCGCGATGGTCCGATGCGCCTGGATGAATTCCTGCAAACGTTCCCGGTCCGGACCGCCGAACGCCAATCGCGTACGGTCCCAGCGAACGCTCAGCGCGCGCGCTTGCAGGCCGGCCGCGTTGACGGTGAGCACGACTTCGGGCCGCAATTCCCCCAGCGGGTCGAAGCGAACCGTCTCGTGGGTCACCCCGTTGGAGTTCAACTCCTCCGCAAGCCGGTCCCGCCGCTGCCGCAGCGCGCTGTTTTGGTGTTCGAGCAGCCGAGCCCCGGCGGCACGCGCAAGCTCACCCAACTGCTCCTGCCGGCAGATCGCGGTGACGACCCCGTTCTTGACTTCCAAATCCTGCGCGACTTCGGGTAGCAGCGTCACCGAAGACGGCAGGGCCCCGTTCTCGGAGCCCTCGGGCTGGAACACGACCTCGGCCGTGACGCCGGCGGCAACCCACCGATCCTTGGCATCCGAAAGCCCCCAGCCGTCCGGAGACACCCGGTATCGCACCCTCAGCCGGGACGCATCCAGAAAGTCGTGCACACCGGTATCGCGCAGGTGTGCGATGAGCCGCGTGGGCTCAATCTGTCTCTCCTCCGGCTCGGGGCTTTCGGGATCTCCCAGCAATCCGTTGAGCTCCTCCACCGATTCCGCCAACTCGGCGAGGAACTCCTGCCGCTCGCTCTGCAACCGCGCCACAGAAACGGTGCGGACCGGCTCCTCCACCCCGGGGAGTTCGTAGCGAATTTGCGGCGGTGTTGCGGTCGTGTTGACCGTCACGAGTTCTCCGAGCTGAGGACGCCCCCTGGCCGTCACGATCTCCCGGATTGCCGTTGCCGTCGTGTTGACCAGGCGAAATGCCTGGTCCTGGTCGGCCAGGACCCGCGATGCCTCCTGATGCGACTGTGCGCGTTCGACAAGCAGGCGAGCCTCGTCCCGTACCCCTTCGGGCCAGTGGATTATCTCGGGTTCGGCGTCATGGAGCTCGGTGACGCGGGCCCACTGTTCGGCCGTGTTCGCCTCGCGAAGTTCCTCGAGCCAATCCCGGGCTACCTTGCGGTCTTCGTTTTCGGGCGACTCGTTCTGGTCAAGATCCTCCGGCTCGTCCGTGTCGATGGGTGGCGGCTCTCCGTCGCCGTGTGTTCCGCTCGTGTCGTCCTCGTCAGGTGTTGTCTTGCCGGCGTCCTCGCTGAGATCTTCCTCACCATGCGCCGTCGGGATTGGCTTTACCTGGTGCTCGGCTATGCGATCGGTCTCGCCTTCTCGCCCACGGAGGGCGTACCCCGCCACCGCAACGAGGACCACCGCGATAGCGCACGCGGCTGCGAGTTGGGGCCAGCGTCTCTTGGCGATTTTGCCCTCCGAGGAAACCTGAGCGAGAGCATCGGCCAGGGCGTCCTCCCACCCGTTCGATGGTTCGTAGACGAAGGCTTTGGGGTCCCATGCCGCGGTCAGGGTCAGTGGCTCATGCCGCTTCGTTTTCAAGCTGAACGTCACTTCATCCGTGGGAGTGTTGATCCGCTTGGGAAGCACGACCAGTTTGGTTTTGACACAGGCTCGTTCGATGCGTTGCCGCAGATCGGTCACGACGTCGTCCCGTGCGACGGTTTGGGCCGCCACCACCAGCTTGCTCAACTCGGTCTCGGCGGTTTCCACGCAGCTATCGGGCGACGCATCCGCAACGAGCGGATAGACCACCGGGAACGTCGCGAGTGCCCGCCGGTCGCCTTTCTTCCCCGGGCGGATTGTCAACCGTGCCTCCAGGGATAGGGTCGCCGACAGAGCATCGGCGTTCATCGGCGCGGGCGGCGTCACTTCGAGTCGAAGATTAGGCCGGTAACGGCGCAGCGCCTCGGATTCCTCAAACAGCTTCGAGGCGAGCGGCTCGCGCACGGTTTCTGCGGCGATGTCCCCCGCCCGCTGTGCGAATCCGGAAGGATCGACGTATTCCCAGCGCAGTTCGCTCGGTTCCCAGGCGATCTCTTCCTTGATGGTTGCATCGGCCGAGCCCGAGCCCGTGAAGTCCACGGCGATGACAGCGCGCCCCGTCAATTCGTCGAGCTGCGCCTCGATCTTGACCCGCGGAAAGGCCCCTCCACGCAAAGGGGTGCACAAGGTCTCCACGCGAGACTTCTGCAACCCTCGTAGCACAGCGGTCAGGTCTGACACCAGCGCCCCGGCGAGGCTCCCGTCCTCGTCACAAACACGTGGCGGGTCGGCATTGAGCTGGAAATCGAACGGCCCGCCGATCGGCTTGTCTCCGCCGGCGCGGTGGGGCTCGCTCAGACGGAGCAGCAACTCGGCGCGACCATCGGCCGACGGGTTGTCCGACGTGAATTCCTCCGCCTCAACGTCGGTCTGAACCAACGCGGGGGCGAGGAACTCGCTCAACTCTTCGGCGATCAAGTTGCGGATGAACTCCTCAGCCAATTCACGCACGCTATGGGTGCGGGCGCCGAGGGAAACCAGGGCGACATCGGCGATCTGGGCAGTGCATCGCTCCTTCAGTTCGTCGGCCTCGGCGCCGACCTCGTCCGGCAAATTCCCAACCTTGGGAGGCCTTTCCAGAATACCGTAGGCTTCGTTCCAGTCCGCCCTCTCGGCGGCCTGACGGGCACGTTGCAGCCACGCCCTTGCCTGGCGACTCTCCTCCTCGATCCGCCGCCGCTCTCGCTCCGCGGCCTTGAGGTGCTCTTCGATCTCCTTCCGGCAAAGGGACTCGCGGTCCCGCACGTCCTCGGGCCAATGCTCTAACGCCGGGCGGCGAGCGAGCAGGTCGGCCCCGGCGGTCCAGTTCTCCCGCTCGACTGCCTGCCACAGCCCATCGCACCAGGACCGGGCCTGCTGGAAATCGGCATCCCGTTCGCGGCGGAGGCTGGCACGCTCGGCGAACCCGCGTGCCTCTTCCCGCACCCCATCGGGCCAATGTGTGATATCCGGCTCCGCCTTCAGGAGTTGCTCGATACGCTCCCATTGCTCGGCGCTCTGGGCCTGGCGGAGTTGAGCGATCCATTCTTCAGCCTTGCGATGGTCCGCCTCGATGGCCGCTTGCCGGCGCTGTTCCTCGCGGACCTGTTCGACGCGTTGCTCGATTGGGCCGACGCGCTCGAGCATATCCTGCGGCCAGTATTGCAGTTCCGGTCGTTCAGCCAGCAGGACCTCCGCCGTCTGCCAGTCCTCGCCATCGTGGGCGGTTTGCAGGCGGGCGAGCCAGTCCCGTGCTTGCGAGTGGTCCGCTTCGACGGCCTCTTGCAGTTCGGCGCGTGCCTGTTCCAGGCGGTCCGAAATCCCCTTGTGAATGGTTTGCCGCCGGGTGCGCACCACCGGCAGAAGCGTGTCCTCGGGCGGCACTTCGTTCACCCCGGCAAGAAGCTCCTCGTAGAAGGTCTGGCTGGCGGCTGGGTCTGTGGACTCACTCGCGCCGAGTCGGTCGTCGAGACGTTCGAGTTCCTGCCACACGCTCAAGCTGTGGTCGAGCACTCCGCTGGCCTTCTGCGCCCGCTCGGCGATGTCCGCGGATAGTGCGGGCAGCGCCAGCAGCGTGTCCAGGGGTTGGCGAGCGGTGCACCAATGGTCCCCCTTGAGTAACTCGGTGGCCTGGATGAGCAGAAGATTGGCGTCCGCTCTGCATAGCAGGGCGCTGGCCCGTTCGGCTACGTCGGCGGGAGCCTCGTCGTTGCCGAGAATCGCCTTAACCACGGAGCGCACCTGGTTCCACTCGTTCTGCTGAACAAGGTCTTCCGCACCGTCGAGACGGCGCCTGAGGATTTCTCCGGCGTCGACGGGCCGGACATACTGTCCCAAGGCGTCGATCACCTCGCTCGCCGTGGGGCGCTCCGCCGGAAGTCGGGCGAGCGCCTTGGCCACCAACTCGCACCACAACCGCACCGCCGGCTCTGATGACTCCCGCAGATCCTGTCGGCGGGCGCCGTTGTAGCGACTGGCGCCCATAAACTCTGACATCTCCACCAGGCGGTGGGCATCGGGATGGGAGAAGAGGTAGGGGTGCTGGTGCTCGGCCAGCAGATGGAGGATGAATGCCGCCGCGATCACATCGGACCCCGGCTCGAACGTGTCGAGCATTTGCGTGCCGTATTTCTCAGGGTCCAGAAACGCGCAAATGCGGTCGTGGCGTTCGAACTCGTCGGGCGTCAACACCTCCCAGACCCCGCTGCCACGCAAGTCCGCCGGCCCGCCGGTGGACGGGCTGACGGCGAGATTCAGGTAGCTGTCGACGCCCAGGGTCGCGCATATTGCAGGTGCGAAGGCAAAGTCGGTGATCTTCTCAATGCCGTCCGGGGAGATGAGGACCACGCCGGGGCAAAGTCCACCGTGGACGCGCGGTAGTTGCTGATCTCCCATCTGTGCGACGCGTAACGCGTCGAACAGAGCGGCAGTCAGTCGCAGGAGCTGCTGGTCCTCGGCGCCGGGAGCGCCGGAGTCGAACAACCCATCGATGGCGAGGGCATTGGCGGGCTCGTGTTCGACGAAAAACGCCCCTTCGACCTCCTGCAGCCCGCCAACGAACTGGAGAACGTGCGCTGACTTTGAGGACAGATGCCCCTGCAACTCCACAGCGGTGGTCAACATCTCCCCGAGCCGCGAGGAGTCCGGATCACCCAGCCCCGAGGGCTTCAGGATAACGCGTCGATAGACTTGTGGCATGCGCCATTAACCCTTTGCGCAGCGACTCTTGCGGCACACCCCCTTGTCGGTATAATGACCGGTTCTCTTAGTGCGGGCCAAGGGTGTTTTCGCCGCCAGCATGATCGATAGCGTGACACGCTCTTGGCGCATTATAACCGCTCGCGTTACGATGAGCACGCAATACTACCTTCCGCCGGAAGAAAGGGCGATACAACCGATTGCGGGGCGTCCCCATGGATGATCGGCGGCACGCAACCAGCGGCAGCGAGGAACAGGTCAGCCAGGCAAGGCCCCACGGGGATGATGCGCCGGTTTTCTTTGAGCCGTTGCTCGCCGGACTCGCCAAAACCGATGAGCCGGAGCGATATCGCCTCATCGCCGCGCTGCTTGGGGAACTCGCCGAGCAGGTTCGCTCTGGGACCGACGGTTACGGACCGGCAAACGCGGATAAGTCGCTTGCGAAGAAACTCCAGTTGCTCGGTGAGCAAAAGGCGACCCTGAACGACACGCTGGCGGCCACCAGCGCGGAACTCGCTCACCGCGAGACCCAGCTCAAAGCCGAGCAAACCCGCGCCGAGGAGTTGCAACGCATCGTCGACGACCAGCGGGCCCGCTTGGAGACCAGCCAGCGGGAACAGGCCGACATCGAGGCCCAAACGGTCGCCAAGAACGCCGAGTTACACCGCATCCGGGTGGACCACGAAGCACTGGCGCTCAAGCTCCAACGGGCCGAGCGCGACGCCTCGGGGCAGGATCGAATCGACTCTCTCGAGAGAGACCTCCGCGAACGCACCGCGGAGATTGCCGAACTTCGCGAGCGGATGGACCGCCTGCGCACGGACAAGGACGCAAAGCTCGAGCGCCTTGCGGACCAGCTTCGGCAAAGCGAATCCGGCGCCGCACAAGGAGCCGACGAGTTGCTGGCCGCCATCTGGCAGCGCTTTGCGTCGGCCAAACCGTCCCTGGCCGAAGGGCACATTCAACCCGCTCCCCAGGCGGCCGAACGCCTCGCCGACGCCTTCATCGAACTGGTACGTTTCGCGGACGACTTCGACAAGGCCATGCGAGTCTTTCTGGGCGAGTACACCAAGCACCACCCCTCGGTGAAAGTGCCGTGGGACGTATACGCCAAGCGTGACGACGTGTACCAATCGGTGCGAAAGACCATCGCGCCTCAAGGCGGCAAACCGGTCGGGCTGCTGAAAATGCGTCTGCGCTTCTTGTACTCGTGGAGCCAGGCGGCCATGATCGGCTGCGACAGCGCCGTCGAATCGCTCGCGTCGGAGTTGCAGGCGCATCTGATGGGTCCGGCGGGTGCAGGTTCGGATCCCAACCGAAAGATCAAAGAGTATGTTCGCGACGACGGCCACTACCTGTTCCTGCAGCACATCCGCGAGCTGCGAAGTCAGAAGCTGGCCGAGAGTTATGGTCGCGGAGGCTAGGGTGTCTACAGATCATGGGGAGAATAGGGAACATGGATGACATTTACTGTGTGCGAGGGGCACGTTGCTTTCGATGGAGTTGTGTACTTCTTCTGCTCGGCACGGGGCTTTCGACTGCAACCGTGACCGGGTGCGGAAAACGGGTGTTGACCATCGAGCAGGACGGCTACGTCAACACCGCGGTCCATCTGCGTCGCGACCCGGGCAAGAGGACGGGTGATCCCCTCGAAGTGAACATCGTATGCGTCTACCCCGGAGACCTGAAAGGCGACCTCGATGAAATCAATGATGCCCTGTCCCCGGACTCGGACATTACCTCGGATGTCTGGTACAAGAATCGCCCGCAGCCGGGGGACGGCAAGCCGAAGAAGGATGAGGGAATCAAGGAACGCGAGGGTCGCTTCTGGCTGCCCAAGAAGCAGGTGTTTCTCATGACTGACGAATCCAACCAGAAGGAATACTACGGCACGAGAGTCGGTCCGCACCTGCGCGGCGTACGGAATGACGGCAAGAAGGAAATCAAGGTCGAGTTTCCCTTCGACTCGCTGTTCGCCGACGATGCGGTGATCTACATTTTTCCCAAGTTCATTGGCCCCCCCCCCAACGCGGAGGTGCTACCGGTCGAACCGGTGAAATTCAATCCTCCCGGAGCCTACCGGGCCAATCTGTTCATTAAGATCGGCGTGCACACCGCGAAGTACACCCACGAGGATGAGAACTACGGGCAGTACATTGAGATCGACGACGAGAGGTGCCCGCGCTACCGCTACCTCGGGAAGTCGAAGTCCGACGGAGAATGAAGTCGATGAGTTTCTGGACGGAAGTTCACTGGCGGGAAGGGATGTTCCTCCGCCCGCACCACCTTCAGGCCGGACAGCGCTGGCTGGAAACAGCCGTGCGCAGCGGATTGGATGTGGCGCGCCCGTTCGGTTGGGGTTTTGTTACGCTGGAGGTGGCGTCTGAGCCTCTGGAGAACTTCACCCTGCGGGTGGACAGTTGCACGGTGCGCATGAAGGACGGGACCTGGGTGCGGATTCCCGAGAACACGAACGTCGCCCCGCTGGACTTTCAGGAGCCGTTCGAGGCAGCCCACGGAAGACTGGACATTCACTTCGGCATTCCGCAAATGCAAGAGGTGCGCCCTAACTCGGTACCGCTGGAGCAGCCCGAGCAGGTCGAGGGAACCCCACGTTACGAGCCTGGGCCGATCATGCGGCGGGATGAAAACACCGGGCAAAACCCGCAACTGATATACGTCCGCCGAATCCGCGGGCGACTCTTTGCCGCGGGCGACGACATGACCGGGTACGACACCGTGCGCGTGGGAACGGTCAAGCGCACGGATCGACCTGGTGCGGTGCCCGAGTTCGACGCGTTGGGTGCCGGTCCGCTGCTGGCCATCCAGGCGGACGCTGGACTGAGCGCGTTGGTCAGCTCGTTATCCGATCAGGTCGAAGCCAAGGACGAGGTGCTGGCCCGTGAGGCGCGGGAACACGCCATGTTGTTCACTGACGGGGTGGCTGCAAACACGGAGCATCTGCTGAAACTGCACGTGCTCAACGAGGCTCGCGCCCAACTCAAGGCGCTGCTGCAGTGCCCGGTTCTGCATCCGTACGACGCTTTCGTGGCGTTTGCCGGGTTGATCGGCCACCTCTCGGTGTTTCACGAAGACTTGGTTCCCATCACCATTCCGGTGTACGACCACGACCGCACGGGCGAATGCCTGGAGCGTTTGCGCGCGCGGATCGAGACGTTGCTTGAGGCCATGCGCCCGATGGCCTACGTCGAGCGCCGCTTCGCTCGCAAGAAGGACCCTCGTGGGCGCGACGGTCTGGAAGTCGAACTCGACCGCCCGTGGATCGACGCCAATCTCGAGATGTTCGTCGGCCTGCACTCGGACGACATGGAGATCCAGGAGTTGGAGCGGCACATTTATAACCGCCTGAAGTTCAAACTGGCTTCGCCGACCCGCGCCCCGAAGATCGCCGACACCGCCGTTCGCGGGTTGCGCCTGGAAGTCCGGTCGGTTCCCGCAGGCACGCTCCCACGTCGCCAGGGTCTGCACTACTTCAAGATCAACAAGACCATCGGGCCTGACCGCACGGACTATTGGCGGGAGTGCGAGCAGGAGCGGGGCATTCGCGTCAGCATTCCCGAAGGCCAAATCTCGGCCATGGAGAAGTTTCACCCCTCTCTTTATGTGGTGTTAAAGGAGCGTTGATGAGCGACATTGGCGAACGTCCGTCCCTTCGCCTGACCGCCGCCTGTTGGCCGGTCTTCGAGTTTCTGACCAACTTCGTGCGTCAGGTAAAGCATGGGACGAGCCCGGCCCCCGAGCAGGTGCGTTACGAGGCGTTGTCGGCTCTGCGCGATGCGGAGGATCTTGCCCGTGACGACCCCGCGACGGAGAAGCTGTGGCACGAGCGTGTCAAGTCGATGATGGTGTACCTGCTGGACTACAAGATGATCAACACCGAGTGGGAAGGGAGCAACTACTGGTACGACAACGCGTTCGAGACCGATGCCCACGTTCTGGACCATGCCCAGGCCCTGGGCGGCGACGACTTCTTCCGCGACTGCGACGAGATGCAGCGGGAATACGATCTGGCGGAGCGTCGCGAGCGTCGTGACCGTGACGAGTTGGCCGAGTTGCTGAGCCTGTACTTCGTCTGCCTACGGCTGGGGTTCAAGGGCGGTTACCACGACCGCCCGCAGGAGCTGGCGGACTATACGCGCCGATTGTACACGCGTCTTCCGTCCTACGCGGCGACGCGGGACAAGCGAATGTTCCCCGACGCCTATGAGCACAACCAGGAACTCAAAGTCAACTACCACCTCGGCATGAGCC
>Ga0190284_1000216_pt1 | contig 40549 bp, 60 predicted proteins | sample 48691812_MG_FD_161668 | JGI IMG/M metagenome (GOLD analysis project Ga0190284, IMG submission 161668) | Hydrothermal vent microbial mat bacterial communities from Southern Trench, Guaymas Basin, Mexico - 4869-18-1-2_MG | ecosystem: Environmental > Aquatic > Marine > Hydrothermal vents >...
GGGCTAAAGAGACTGGAAAAAAGGGTAAAGCTGTGGCTGATGCGGAACATCCTTGTTTCGTGGTTGAGATAAAACACAAAAAAGAAGTGCCTAAATGGATTACTGATATATTGAAACAAGCGGAAAAGTATGCTAAGGATATGAAGCTTGATAGACCCCCTTTGGGGATCATTAAACCTAAAGGTAAGCATACAAAAAATTCTATTGTATTTATGCGTCTTAAAGACTTTCAAGAGGAAATGGGCGACGTGAAGTTTGATGGTCTTGGTTTAGCGTAAGGAGGAGAGGTGAAAAAAGCGGAAATTTTCATAAAAATTACAATTATAGTTTTTATAATTTTAATTTTAGGGCTCTTAGGGCTATGGTCTTTTACATTACGGTCTTATCTCCGAACAGATAAATTAGAAGATGAAGTATTTGAGAAGCAGACAGTAGAGAGTATAGATTCGCTATGGTGTCCTCCGTCTACCGGAGACTGGTATATGCAATTACGATTTGACGAGGCGGACTTAACTATTAAAATCCGTCTTGATACTCTTTGGCAAATAGCGGAAAGCGTGTGGATCGAGAGGAGAGTGGACGAAGTATCTGAAAAGCAGACAAATGGTTTCTGGGTATACTGGACTCCCCACATCGAAGCTTCGGGGGATACTTTTGTGGTAACTATGGCGGATAGCCTGTGGATGACAGGTGACACTCTCAAGACAATGGGAACTCTTCGGCATGGCTGGAGAAGGTGGGGACTGTGGTTTTATGTGCGATGAAAAAAAATTAAAGATTTTACTTGACAAAGTTAAAATAGTTTCGTAGAGTCTTTTGGGACGTCAAACCTTTCGAGAAAGAAATATTTGAAAGGGTGGACGTCCCTTTCTTTTGGAAAGCCCCAGCGAGCTCAAGAGGGAGGACGTTGGGGCTTTTTGATTTTATAATGCACTATGAGCACAAAATTACACAGACTCTTTGGTTGCGGCTTCATGGAAAGCGGGGGCTGATTACTCTTATTTGTCTTATTGGAAAAGATGAAGGTAAAAAGTGGCGTGTCACAAAAGAGAGGTTTAAACTTGAGTTTAAAAAACTTAGAAAAGAGGAAATCGGAAAATTCTTTGAAAGAAAACAGCCAAAAATCAAGTTGCCAGAAATCAACGCCATCTTACAAAAGTAGGCACCCAAGGAAAATTAGGAAAATTACCGAAGAACACGAACCTTTTATTTTTGAGCAACGAGCCAAAGGTTTTTCTTATCGTGGTTTAGCTGATGCGTTGAAGGAAGAATACAACGTGCTGGTTGACCATACTTCTATATTTTATTATTTCCGCTCTCATATAGAAGGTTATAGAGCATATTTATCTGATCTTAAAGAAGTTCGTCTTGCTAATGCAAAGGCTCGGATTTTTGGGCTTCAACAAATGGCAGAAAAGCTTAGTGAGTCCATTTTTAACATCATACAAACTGTGCCAAAAAAGCAATGGGATGCTATTCATCTGGCTGGATTGATACGAGAATATCGAGAGCTATTAGCTCAAATTCAGGATGAGGTGGGGGACAAAATTCACAAAGTTAAAGCTGAAGGAATTACTGGGGATTTGATTTTCGGAGATAAAGTAATCAATGCTTTCGCAGATAAAGCCATCAAAGCAAGAATTGAAACGACAGCTGATCCGGGAAACCGGGTTAAAGCGTTTAGATTTTCTGACTCAAGAAATTCTTTATCCGGCAACTGAAGGATTTTATTTCGAGCCGTTTCATTTTGAGTGGCAAAAGTGGCAAAGAAGTCACCTCAAGACCACCTTGCTTGCTCCCAGGGGGTCACTCAAAACAACGGTTCTCAATATCGCAGATAACGTATTCGATATTTTGAGGGATTTTCTTCTTTTTGGAAATAGATCAATTATGATTGGCATTGGGTCAGAGGTTAAATCCAAATCCGTTGCAATGGTGATGGCTATTCGTAGGCACTTTGAAAATCCTGAATTTATAAAAATCTTCGGGGATCTTAGGGGTGACATTTGGCGAGAAGACGAATTGACTTTTAAAGGAGCTAAACTCAAAGAAAAAGAGGCTAATGTTACAGGGTTTGGTATGGACTCCTCTGCTGTTGCCTCTAAACACTTTACGAAGTTAATGCTTGACGATATAGTAAGTTTTGAGAATGCTCACACCTTCTCTTCCCGTGACAAACTTCGCAAAAGATTCCTTTTTGATGTTCTTCCCACATTGCAACCCGATTCACAGAATAAAATACTGCGAATTCATGGGACTCGCTATCATCCGGACGATTTTTATGGACGGGAGTATAAGCAACCACACACAAACATTCGCAGAGAGAAAGCCATTTTGGATAATGGGCAGTCCTTCTGGGAACGGATGTTTCCCTTAGAAAAACTTTTGAAGATGAAAAATGACAACCCCGCCGTGTTCGGTGCTCAATACCAAAATGACGTGGAGGCGATGAAAGAATTTATGCCCTTGCGTCAAGAGTGGTTTAGGCTCTATGCTTTCGGTGAACTTCAGCGGTTTGGTCTGTATTATCAAATAGCAGTAGACCCAGGGGGTATTAGTGAGAAAGAACAAAGTTCCGGTATGGGTGTTTCGGCCATTGGTGCACAGAGTCAACAAGGGGCAAACTATGGTAATGTCTATGTTTTTGATAGCATGAATCTGTATGGTGACATTTGGAGTTTGGCAAAACAGGTAATTGATTTATCAGAGAAGTTGGGGTGGTGTCCCATTGTGGTGGAGGAGGTGGCATTACAAAAAGTCTTTCAGGATATCTTTGCTAAAGAAGCAAAACTTAGGAATCGTCCCTATTTGAGCGTGCGCGGAGTAAAGATGGCGGACTTAAAAGATAAAATTACGCTGGCTTCAAGTGTAACTCCACAGATTAAGCGGGGACAGGTTTTCATTGATCCGCTAAAGACCCCGGAACTTTATGGCAAGCTTGAAGATTATCCGATGCAGGGGACGGATGATGTAAACGCACTTTTGATAAACCTGAAGGATTTGCAAGACAACTGGATGAAGGGACTTAGTGTAGAGGAAGAGAAACCTCAACCAGAGATCAGGAGACACGGTGTCACAGGTTATTAGGGAAGAAAAACCAGTAGGGGAAATGACAGAAAAAGAAAGGGCTGCTGAAATCGAAGAGATTGATTATAGGATTATGGCTTTATTGGCTGAAAAGGCGATACTTGAGATTGTGCCGGGCTTAATAGAAGGATTCTGTAAAGAAAAAGGATTGATTTAACAAGAAGATGGTGGAATAATGGACAATATACTTGTTGACCTTTTACAGCGAAGAAAACAACATATACTTAAATATGGGCAGGCACCCCAGACAATAAAGTTGACTAAGAATGAGGAAATACAATTGCGGGATGCATTGAAGAAACAAACGGAGTATTACATACCACCATCATTTTTAAATCCGAATGGCGAGGCTTGGCGAAGCTATGGACGATTGCGATATAATCTGGAACATACGGATCGGATTTTTGGGATGCAGATAGAGAGGATAACATAGAATTGAGGTTTGAATGGCTGAAGATAAATTTGAGTTTGATTCCACATGTAGATATGGTCTTCGTATTTTGTGGAAACCGATTAAACCAACAAGACTTGAGATAGATGCTACAAAGTTTTTATCACCATCAACAAGATCGCAAGTCTTGAAGTATGTAAGACAGTCTATTGCAGAGATTATACCACGTGGCTTTCGGTCAAGAGTAAAGATTCATTCCGGTGTTATGACGAACGATTCTCAACAATGGAGATTTTTTGAGTGGAACTATAATCCAAGAAGTAAAGCTTGATTTAACTGGAGGATATGACGGGTGGCGGATGAGCAAAAACATATAGCTTACAAAAATGATCCTGCACGCTATAACAAACAGTGCGTGAATCAATGGCAGTCATGGTTTGATAGATTTCGTGATCGAATTATAGAAAACTATCAATTGCTCGACAATTACTCCGAGGATTTAGCTCAACGGAAGGCTGATAATAAGAGTGGGAAATTTGTCAGGGCTTGTCTTTTTATTCCTACCATTAACCCTGCGGTTCTGGGTCGTTCTGCTGACATGATGGTTAAGGTTTGGGGGGTGAATAATCCTATTTCTGCGATCAGCGAAAATAAACTTGGGGGTGACAAAAATTCTGAGAACGTAAAAGATACTATCCATTGGTGTTTAAAGAAAAACAAATTTACAAAGACGTTCTTTTTAATGAAGATGGCACAAGAGACTTTACCTATAAGCTTTTTGAGGGTATCGGAACATGAAGATGAACAGATAAACTTGAAAATCGAACCCAGGCAATATGGGAAAACCCCCCAAGAACGACAGGCAGGAGTAGAGTTAACAAAAGAAAAAAAGTGGATAAAAACAAAAGGACAATGGTATCCCAAAATTACTTTCCTTGCCCCCCAGTATGTTTTTTACGACCCTGAACCAAATGAATGGGACAAAAAAAGCTTTGTCGGGACGGTTACTCCGCTGACTTTAGCGGAACTGGTTAGTCGAAAGAACACTCATTACTACAAATTTAGTGAGGCAGACCTGAAAGACAGGGGGGAAAAATGGAAAGATGAATTTACAAACGAATTGGCATCTCAAGCCAAACAGGAAAATAAAGCTACCACAGGAACTTCAAGTCGTTACAAGGTTATAGAAAATTATCATTTGGTTGAAGATGAAAAAGGGAACACTCAGGCTAAGAAAACTGTATCGTGTGGTGACTTAACACTGTTTGATGGTGATTTTGCTTATGACAAACTGAAGATTACGGATATATTTATCCCCTGTGTTGGTTATCCTATGCTTAATCGAGTCGAGGGGACAACAACGGTTGATTTAATGAAGCACCTTCAGCACGGCATAAATGATTTTTTTAACATAGTTATTGACACTGCGAAGTATGGTTTGTTTCCTCCCAACCTTAGAGACTCCCGGGCGAAGATTATATCTGAACGAAAGGTTACGCCTGGTGGTGAACAGGTTGTAGATCTAACAAATATGCCTCTTGGTGCGACTTTAAATGATGTAATTAAACAACAATTTCAAGTAAGCCCAACGGGCAAAGACTTTTTTGCATTAGGGGATTTTCTCTTTGAAAGAAGTGAAATAGTTGGGGCGGCACCCCTTGACATATTGATTGGTGGGGAAGGTAAACCTCAAGAGAAAGCAACTAAAACAGTAATGCGGAAAGAGGGTGCAAGTAAACGCTTAGCGGGCATCAGTCTCATGCAGGACGTAGAAATATTGAAACAGTTAGCTTATGTGATTTGGACGATGATTTTAGAAAGACTCCAATATGGGGAAGAATACAAAATTGGCAATAAATCGTTTGAGCTTGAGGATTTGATGGGTGAGTTTGAATTTGATGTCCCGCATCTAAGCGGAACTGCCGAAAGGGAACTTAGGATAATGCAACTCGATAAATTGCTTTTAATTCTTCAAACAATGCCATTTTTTCGGCAACCTGCCTTGTTACCAGTTTTATACAAGGTAATTCAAGAAAAGGCAAAGGCAGAATTGATCGTTGATTTTGATAAGATATTTCCTGAGAGTGTGCTTGTGGAAATACAAGAAGAAATACGGGCACAAATGGGGGGAGGCGAAGGAGAGATGTCGCCTGCAGACGTTTTAGCTAAAATAATACCACAAGGAGGAGCAAAATGAATCCGAGAGGAAGACCCAGAAAGCGACAATTGGGAGAAGAATCTCAAAATGAAGAGGGACAAAAGGGACAATTGGGAGAAAAATCTCCAATTTTAAGGGAATCAGTTAAAGAAAAGTTTCCTTACGAAAAAGGACAGATTTGCGCGGACGTTAAGATTGTGGAAATTAAACCGGAGGTAGAGCGATCCATTGGCTTTGTCTATGCCAAGCGGGGTGTCATTAAAGACGATAGAGGTAGGGTCGTCAACACCGATGGAATACTTCATGGTCAATGGCAGGAGAAGATTCACTGGATGACGGTTTCTGATTTTAAGTCTTTTGTTAAGGCTCAGCTTGATAGTGGGCGATTTGTAAGAAAAATGTAGAGGTGGTTATGGCTAAAAAAATTAGAATAAAAAGAAAAAAGAAGTGGATTCAAGGGGCGATTCAGCGTCCGGGTCGAATGATCCAATATTGTAAACGGAAAGGTTATAAAGGGGTAACGGAGGAATGTTTGAATGAGGCTGAAAAATCTGGAGATAAAAGCCTTGTTGCGGCGGCTCGTTTGGCCCGGAGATTTAGAAGTTCTGAACTTCAAAAAGGGAAGAAGTAAGATATGCCAGCAGTATCTAAGAATCAATTTAAACTTTTCAAGGGAATTTGTGAGGGGAATTATCCTGATGGCTATCGGGGCATTTCAAAAGCGGTCGCTTGTGAATTTGTGAAAGGACAAAGTCCCAAAGGATTGCCGAAGAAAAAGAAATTTAGAATCAAGAGAAGGAAGAAAGCATGAACGAACATGTGATACCTAAGAAAATTGTTTATGAGCAGGAGAGAAATAGGGTCGAACCGGTTTGTGCAACTTGCCTGAGAGCATGTAAATTTATACATGAGGTTCCAAACGTAGCAGAGGTATTTCATTGTCCAAACTATTGCCCTCAACCTGAATATCACGATAAACTTTGGAATACGGGACACTTATTGTTTGACATAAATTACGCTTCACATTTCTCTAAAGAGTTTTTGAAACACGCCAAACGACTCCATCCACTAAAATTTTAAGAAAGAAGAAAGTATGACTTTCTGGGATAGATTTAGACAAATTTGGTCTAAGCGAAGGCGTAAGTCAACTTTGACCGAAATTGAATCATTAAGACGGGACATTAGGTGGAGCAGGGCAAGACTATCCATTAAACAGATGCCCGAATACACTATTTTTAGGGAATGGTTAGAGGATATGATTCTTACCTATTACGAAAAGTTGAAGGGTGATCCCTCGAAAGTATATCAAAATATATCTTCAGCAGAAACGGTAGAGTCTATTTTATCCAAAATTGAGTCTTCGACACCGGAGCAGATAGAGATAGACGAGAAAAACCTTAAAACCTTACAGAACAGATGAAAAAATACAAAGTTAAAAAAAAGAAAAAGACATCAAGGCCCGTAGCTGAAGCCCCACTTCCTACAAAATCAACGGTTACTCTTGATATGCTCAAAAATACGGAGGGTTTAGAGGTAGGCTCTATGGCTAAGTTAGAGATTGAGGGAAAAGTAATAGAGGAAAGAATTGATATTTATTCTTCTCCTCAAAAAAAATCATGGGAGATAGAAATTCATAAGGCAAGGGTTTTGTAAGAATGAAAAAATAAAGTAGAAAACCGCTAACGAAACTTTTAGCCACTCGGCTACTGAACAAAAAGCCGACCGGCTTCCTTCTTCCCTGTGTGGATGGGTGGTGGATGGGAGGATAGGGGACGGGAGGGCTGGTCGGTTTTTTGTTTGGGACCACCGGGGACGACTAAGAGGGAGGATTAAAATGGCTGAAGAAACTCAAGAAAAAGAAAGAACGGGTAAAGTTGCTACACCTGCACCATCTCATTTAGACGAATTGGAGGAGAAGATTCTGTCTTCTGGAGAAAAAGAAGACAAATCAAAGGACACTTCTGGGGAAAAAGCAAAAGAAGATGCTGGGGATGAGATCATTGATTTTGATTGGGACGAGGCTATGGAGAGACATCCCAAAATTGCCAAATTGGGAGTTGAGGACATTGAGGATGTTTTATCTAAATATGAGGGTGGTCTGGAGGATTTTCAGAAAAACGCCGAAATTGTCAAGGAACTCAAGAAGCTTGGGTATGAGACACCCAGTGAGCGTGAGGAGCTTTTCAAGAAATTAGCCACCAAAGAAGAGGTCGCACCCTCCCCAAAATCTGAACAGGGCAAAACCTTCAAAGATATCCGTAGGGAAAAACTCTCTACTCTCATCCCGAAACAGGTGGTTGATCCAGAAACTGAAGAACCCAGATCGTTGACGGACGAAGAGAAAGATCGGGAACTTAAAAAACTTGAGGATTTTGCCGAAACGATTTTTCCTTCTCATTTGCAGGACGCGGTGAATCGAATTGAAGCCGGTAGTCTTGATCTAAAGGATGAGTTAGCTTGGACTCTTTTTAGACTTCAACCCATCCTTGAAAAATTTAAGGATGATCTCATTCCCGATAGTGTCCGGGCAGAGATTATAGAGCACTCTAAGGAATTTCCCAAGACTTACGAGGAGATCGTTCAGAAAGCTACGAAGGACGGTAAAAACTTCTATTCTGCGGTTTACCACCATTATACCTCTACAACCAAGAAAGAACAAATTGAAGCAGAAAAGAAGAAACAATGGGAATCAGAATATAAGGCTAATGAGGAAAAAAGGAAGGCGGCGCAGGCGGAGACAACAAGCAAACCAGGCGAGCCAGGAAAAGCCAAGACATTCTCTGAGATGTCGTTAGCGGAGAAGGAGAAATACATTGAAGCTCAAAAATAATCGAAAGGAGTAAACATGGCATACATGACTGGGACTACTGTTGCGAGTGAAATTCGGGAGTTTTCCAAAGAGAAGGTGCTGACAAACTTCCACAATCAGATGGTGGGAAGCCAGTTTGCCCAAGTGGGGGAGAAAATTCCCCAGGGCGAAGGCGATACGGTGGAATGGACAAGAAAGATCAAGCTGGCGAAAGCCACCTCTGCTGTTGGTGTAGGATCGGATATTACGCCCAAAGCGTTCTATACCACCAAAATCTCTGCCAGTGCACAAAAATGGGCTGATGGTATTGCTTCGGAAAGAGAGATATTTCTGATTGCTCAGCATTTTAGAAGCTGGAAGGACTTGGCGGGAGACGTAGGGACGCAGATGGCGGAAACGCTGGATTATCAGATGATGAAGCTTCTGGCAACCAGGGGTTATCGAATGAGAGCGGATGCAGATACTAATTATGAATTTAATGATACGGTGGCGGTTGACGGTGACGCAACTGGTTTGTATTTCGGTCTTACTACCTATGGGGGGGCAGACGATGCTATCAATGGTGGATATTGCACCATTACAGGATTGGATACCGCCTTTCTTTCCCGAAAGGCTTATTGTGAAACCCGAAAAATAAGCGATTGGGACTTGACGGGAGGAACAGTAGAAAAGATGGTCTCTTTTACCGGTGACCTTTGGCCGTGTCAAATCAAAGCAGGTTGCACTGTTCATATCACCGTCGGCACTGACATAACGGCAGCCGATGTGATTACCACTTCTGTTTTTGCACTGGGTATCAGGCAACTCCAGAGACACAAGGGTGTGCGATTCACCGATGCCCTGATAACGAAAGGCATGGGATTACCCCATCAGGAGACACAGAACTTACCGCCTGGGGCTGGTAGCGGTGCATATTGGGTCTGCATCGTCGACCAAGACCACATCTACGACTTTATGAAGGATAGCAACTGGGCGGCAAGGGCTAACTATCATAAGGACGAATGGGTGAACGCTGAAATAGACAAGTGGATGGGTGCAAAACTATTCGGCACGACCCAACCCTGGCGGGAAACGGTAGCAGGGGTGGAAGCTGAAGGTTCGGGCGTAGTTCATCCAATCCACTTTCTTGCAACTAATGCCTATGCTATTTCACCGATTGCCGACCCCAAGGCGGAGGGTGATTTTGGCACAATTATCACCATCAAAGAGCCAACGGACTTTTCGGACTTCATTCAATACAGATCGTCTATGTCTTGGCAGACTTATGGGGCATGGAGAAGCTTGAATTCTCTGTGGAACATAGTCATGCTTGGCGGAGCGACTCTGTAAACTGAAACCTCAAACCTGGGGGTGGGTGAAAAACCCACCCCCAATAGTAAACATGCCAAATTATCCGTTTCGATGCCCAAAATGTAACGCCGAATTTGAATTGTATACCTCAGTCAGTGAATACAATCACCTGAAGGATAAGATTCGATGTCCGGATTGTGGAATTGTTATGACTCGTGTTTATATGCCTATCAACGTGATATGTCGTTGGGGGACGGGATTTGTCGGTGGTGAGCGTGTCGGCTATATCCCTGGAGTGGACAATCCACCAACGGAGATCAAAGCAGACATGAAAGCACTTGAGGAAAAAAAGATGCACGAGGATAATCCAGCGAAAAGAAAGGATTTAGCCGTTGCGCTTAATCGTTTTGCTGAAGCCCATAAGGATATTTTGATATGAGCATGAATTTAGATCAAATGGTAGAGTCAATCTGCATCAGCTTGAATGATTTTTTACAAAAGACCAAAGAGAGGGTTAAGAATTTGATTCCTGAGTCGGTAATTTTTGTGGTTAATATGCACCAATGGGAATGCACTCTTAGAACTATCGACCTTATCACCTCTGCAAGTCACGATTGGGTTGATTTGCCAGGTGATTTTGGAAAGGAATATGCTTTAAGGAGAAGCAATTATACAAAGCCAATAGAGTATATCACGCCAGACGAATACAACAGAAAGCTGGCTTCGGGTTCTACGCCCTGTGGAGCGGAAGCAATCGAATATACTATTATGGGGGGGGAATCTTTAAAGCAGAAACGGATACACTTTCTTGATCCGCCGACTTCAGCCCTGACTATTCGGATGACTTACAATGTAAAGGTTAGTCCTCTTGCGGTTCAAGATTTACCGGATGAGTTTTTACCAGTAGTGAAAGCTCATGTGATTTATCAGATAACACCGCCAATGATCCAAGTAAATGGGATTAAGCAATCCAATCCTTCATTCTTGGCGGCAAGAAGCGATTACAGAGCAAATTTAAGTCGCCTTATATCCTACGATGAAGGGCGAAGGGGTAGAAATATTCCACAGGTATTAGACGATATAGCAAGAAGGACTTCTCAATATATGCACAGATAAGGAGCAGATGAAAAAGTTTTTGATTTCGATATTTATTCTAATGTCAATAGGGTTTCGGTTCTGTTATGCGAACGATCTTTTAACTTTAGCGGACTTCCGCAGAGCATCACAAAATCAGTCTGTTTTAAAGACTAATCCTTTTTACCCCGACTCAGTGTGGGACAGTTGGATCAACGAAGCTTGCTCTGATTTGAGCAGTTATGGAATAATCGAGAAGCTCGATACTCTTATTTGGATTCCTGGCACCATGGTTTATAGTTTGAATAATGATTTTATTGTTTTAACGGCTTTATTTTCATTGCAACCAGAGGGAAAATTGCCTATTGATTTGATCCCAGCTAAAGACGTAGGCAAAAGTTTGGAACCAAATACACAGAAATGTTGGCAGGCGGGCAAAGGGGGAAATGCAATCGTGGGATTTTTTCCTTTGCCGACGATCAAGGATACCTTTTTGGTAATTTACGGAGCGGAGGCGAATTACTTGATCTCGGATAACGATACCACCGAGATCCCTTATTCCTATCGACCTCTAATTATCGACTATGTAGTTTATCGAGCACTTCTCAGAGATGGGAAAAAGGCTTCCTCTAATCGCTATTATGATAGCTACATGAAAAGATTAGAGGTAAAGCTTAAATTCGACTTAAAAAGATTCGATGTTATTGTTGCACCGAAAGAGATAAAATAGGAGGAAATTGAGATGAAGAAAAAAATTGTAGTTCTTGGCTTTGTGGTTCTCTGTCTGGGGTTATTCTTGGTCAATCAGACACAGGCTATAACCTACGATGATTTAAAAAAGCAACTCAAATACAGATTGGCGGAAAGCTCACCGGATTTTTCGGATGATGACTTGGGGGTGTGTATCATCATGGGAAGAATAGCGATTTTGGCTCATGGGTTGGCGAGCGGTCGAAATTACGTTTATTATCCATCAGGTGAGCTTACGCCAGTTGATTCGGGTCAGCAATTTATTAAACTTCACAATGTTCAAGGTCCAGGGGGTTCATTAGATGTAATGTTTGTAGATGCAGTTATCAAAGTGAGCGGTGGTGAAAATAGAAGTCTATTGCAAACAACAATAAAGGATGTTGGTCATAAATCTTTAAATACAGATGTGCCACTTTCTTTTTATTATTTTTTCCGCAGTGGGGATTCCACGAATATCTATATTTTCCCTGCTTCAACTCAACCAGAAACTCTTAGAATTTTAGTATACAGATGTGGTTTTTCTGAAGTAGACATTACGGAAAATCCAGTTTTTGAAGAATCTTGGCTGGATTATGCTCTTTTTATAGCATATCTCAGGATCGAAAATTATCAGGCGGCGGCGCAGGCTTACAATTCTTATGCTCAAGGGATTGCTATTTTGCGAGAAGAGATAATAAATACACAACCAGACATAACAGTGATACCTAAAATTATCAAATAGGAGGTTGGCATGAAAAAGATACTTGTAGTAACATTCGTCTTGGTGACCCATTTATTTTTGGCAAATTCTATATTTGCAGTTGGAGGGGGGGACTTGGATGTTCGCCTTAAATTATTGCTCAATGATGAGACAAATCCGTTTTATCCTGATAGCATACGAATAGATTTTATTAACATGTCACTAAAAAAGTGTGGACAGTTATCCTATATGGCGGCGGATTTTGCGGTTAAGTGTTCTGTAATGACGGCTTTTCCTGATTGGATTTTGCCAGCGACTCTACTTGATGGCACTGGGTTTTCCAGTAATACGCCTATAACAAAAATACAATACGTTTTGCTTGCAAATGATGATTATGGATTGATGCAAATACATCCGAAAGATATTGCTCAGAAAAAAATTGCCACTACTGAACCAGCGAGATATTGGTATGAGCAATCCAGAACTGGGGCAAATGGATTTTTTCTGAGAGTTTATCCTAAAGTGGATACCAAGACAATTGTATGGGTATTCGGTTCTGTTGCTCCATTGTGGGCAGATACTGCTTTTTTAAATCCAGCTTTTGAAAACGAAGTGGTGCTCTACGCTCTATATCTCTGCAAGCAAAGACAGGGAGAGCACGAAGTAGCCAACTTTATCAGACAGATCGCCATCAACGAGATTATGGATTTGAAGGCTATTTTAGAGAACCGCCCAGTTGATGTAACCGTAGCTAAAGAGGTTGTGCCCAGATGAGGCTATTTAGGTTTTTTCTTTCCATCTTTATTCTTATTGGGTTTGTGGTTACTCTTTCCGCACAAGAGATTGACGACGAAGAGCAAGAGGTCAAGCCTGAAGATTTAAAAACAATAGAAGAGAAAGTAGTTTTACCTATTCAGCCACCCAAGCCTAAACCTACTCCGATAGAGATTCAGCCCATAGAACCAAAGGCGGAGTCTTTTCAGAGATTTGCTCCATCTTCTCCGGTGACTCCGCCTGAGAGAAGAGAACCTACGCCTCCGAGTCAATTTTGGTTTAAACAGCCGACACCTGTAACTGCTCCTGACTATCACAATCCACACAATCCCAATGGCACATCGTCTATGCCTTTCAAACAGCCCGATTTTTTAGCTAACATCCCTTCTTCTAATCCAGGATCATATCAACCCGAATATGGAAGGATGCCATTCCAAGAGCCACACTCTATACAGGGGGCTTCTTCTGTTTATTCGACTGCACGTTTGGATGATTTCTCTGGTGGCTTAAATTTAGTCGATTTTCCTAATAAGATTGCAGATAATGAGGCAGTTAATTTAACAAACTTTATCTGGACTTCGGCGGGCAAATTAAAGCCACGTCCAGGTTTTAGAAAATACAATATCTCTGAATTTGATGCAGGTAAAAGAATCTGGGGACTTTACCCTTATACCACTCCAGACGGTGAGGATTTTCTTTTGGCTGGGGTAAATGGGACCTTATGGGCGGATACGACCGATTACAACACTGGAAGTTTTGTTTCGGTCAAAACGGGACTTCAGAGCAACAGTAAATACTACGATTTTGAGACCTTCAAGGGCAAAGCCATAGTGGCGCATGAGGGGGATTATCCGTTTATTTTGGGTAAAGATGTAAACGAAACTATTCCCACGTTTGGTTTCGCAGATAGTATTATATGGGCGGGAAGACACGGTAATGCTTGCACCACTTTTATTGAAGCTGAAAATGTAAATTGGCAACCAGGGCAATGGGCAGGGTTTGTGCTTTCACGTTCGCTATCTCCGCATGACACTAATACATTAATAATCGCAGATAATAGTTCAGATGAATTGACGATACTCTATCCTACTAATGATGCTATTTTGACCTGGGGACTCTATCGATACATTTTTGGATTTTTTGACTACGATAGCGTTACGTCTGGCGTTATAGATTCTGCTCGAATAGCACCATCAGGTTGCACACACGATATATATTCTGGCAATTGGTCGGAAAGTTGGGAGGAGGGAAGTTACTTTATAAGGATGACCTCTGGCACTGCCCAAGGGAACCAAAGAAAAATAAAATATGTAGATGATGCAAATGGAGAACCCAATATAAAACTCATACCTCAACATGCGTTTAATGACACCTTGAAAGCGGGAGACTCTTACGTTATTTTAAAGGCGGTTTTTTGGAAACCCTGTCTTTGCGAAGTTTATAAAAATAGAGTCTTCTTTGTTACTGAAAATCAATATCCCGCCACTGGACAGGATTTTGTTGTTTTCTCTGAGAATAATAAACTGACCCATTTTGATCAGGATAATTCTTTTACCGTCAAAACTGAAGATGGCGATAAAATCACCGCCTTAGCCACTTTCTACGACGATCAGCTTGGCTACAAGGATCGCTCCAGGGACTGTCTGGTGATCTTCAAGCAAAATTCCATCTGGAAACTGGTCTGGGAGTCCGCCACGAATTACTATCTGGTTCAGGTCTCGGATAACGTGGGGTGTATTGCCCCGCAGTCAGTCGTGAATGTTGAGGGAAAGTATCTGCTCTTTTTACATACTACTGGCGTTTACGCTTTTGATGGGCGGATGGTGACTTTGATATCTGGAAAAATTCAGCCACTTATTGATGATATGAATCAACATATAAATATGGCGGCAGGTGGTTATTACAAAGATCATTATTATTTGAGTTATACCAATTACGGGAATGGTTATAATCGGGCAACCATCGTGTTTAATGTCAAAACGGGGGCTTGGGCTATGGCGACTAAACCCTGGACGGGTCTTTTTGCTCAACAAACTGCACTTTCGGATAGTTGTAAACTTCTCTTTGCTCATTATTATGATAATAGTTTTATCTACGAATTTGCTATGGCAACCACAGATACAGGAGAGGCAATTCCCTTAACCTATAAATCCAAAGCTTTTGATTTCAACTCCATAGCGGATAGGAAAAGGTTCACTTATTTCGATCTGGACTATAATTTGACCAGTGGGAATTTCACCACTTATTTCTATACGGATTTTGGAGATAGTCTCAAATATAACAAAACAGTTTCAGAGAGTGGGGGGTATAGATACAGCCGTATTCCTTTGGATTCTGATTGTCTGGGAAGGAATTTTAGTTTTAAGATCACATCGTCAAACAAATTAGAATTGGATAAAGTGGGGATAAAATTTAAAAAGATAAAGGAGTGATGAATTATGCCAGCTTGGTTAGCTCCAGCTTTAATTAGTGCAGGAAGTTCACTTTTGGGTGGTTTATTTGGCGGGAAGAAGCAAAAAACCACCTATGAGATGTCTCCAGAAGCACGAAGTCTTTACGCATATTTAATGGGACAAGTCAAAGGGGGCGTTACGCCTTCTTATTTGACACGACCAATTCAACAAAGATATGGGGCTTTAAGGGCAGGAATCAAAGAGAGAATGGGTGAAAGTTTGGGGGTTGGATCGGGGCTGGAAACGGCACAGTTAATGAGAGCAACAGCAGCACAAGGTAGAGAGATAGGTGAGGCGGGCGAAAGGTATCGAAGGGGATTACTTGGCACATTAGCCAGTCTGGTTGGTGGAAGGGGAACCCAAACGACAACGGGGGGTGCTCCCTGGGGAGATATTTTTGGTGGAATAGGCGAAGATATTGGTTTTCTCTGGGGATTACAACAGATGATGGGTAACGGACAGAAGAACGGGAAATATGCATCAGCTAAGGGGTATCCCATACCATAGGAGGATAAAATTATGCCATCTTTAGCACAGGGATATGGAAAAGGTCTACTCTTAGGTTTACAGCTCGAAGAGGCGAAGAGACAGAGGCAGAGGGATGAGCTTTCGGATGCGTTTCTGCGTGAGCGACTTGAAGATATGCGTTTTCAGAGAAAGGCTTTATTATCTCAGTTGAAGCGTGAAGAGGAAGAAAGAAGAGAAGCGGGTCTTGAGAAAGTAGCTAAGGGGCACAGAATGGCAAAAGCTGGTGTAGGACTTCGGGATTTGTTGTTGAAAGCGGGTGTTACTATGCCCCAGGCTGAACTTGCTGAAACAGAATATTATGAGACTGAAAAGATTCCAAGTTATGCGAGTGAATGGTTAACACCGCCAAAGGCAGAAAAACCTTCAGCATCAGCAGAGAGAGAAGCGAGAGAGTGGGAACAGTTTCATGAGTTGAAAAGGCTCGGTGTGCCCATTGGTCCACCGACACCTACTCCGATTGTTAGAAAAGAATATCTTGAGCGGAAATTTATACCGAAAGAAAAAGAATCCGCAGTGCAAAAGTGGCTTACTGCTTGGGAAAAACATATTTTTGCATTAAAGGATGAATTTGGAGAACCTAAATTTGAAGATTTAAGTGAAAAGGAAAAACGGGCATACTTTGATAAGTGGGCAAAGCGTATTCCAGCAGATTTAAGGTTGGAGGTTAGAAAACGGGCAAATATGGATAGTCCTATACACCCTATTACACCAGCAGAAGCAAAACCAATCAATTATAAAGGTATGGCAAAGGGTTTACGAGAACTTGAGAAGATTGAAACTCAAGAAACGCTTGAAGCATATAAGGATCAACTTTTAGAGCATTATCCTGAGTTAGACTGGGAACAGTTAAAGAGGTATTTTAAAAAAGGAAGTGAACTTCTGGAATAATTATGCCCATAGATTTTGAGAGATTAGATAGAGCCGTCTACGGTCGAGCTAAACCTCAGAAACTTGACTTTGAGAAACTGGACAAGGTGGTTTATGGTGAGGAAGAAGAGTATCCCGATTTAAGAACAAGGATACGCAGGCGGTTAGGTGTCCCCGAATGGTTTGATATTCAAGAATTAGGTTATAACATCGTTAAAGACATCCCTCCGATGGTAACTGGATTGCCTATGTTTCAGCAAGCCCCGGAGGCGGGTATACAATTAGCTAAACAGACAGCAGAAAAAGTGGCTCAAGAAGCCATAAGGGAAGTTGAAAAAGAATCTCTGATTGGACCCAAACCAAAAGAACCTTGGTATAAGGGCAAGACAATGGAGAGATTGGGGGAGATTCCATTTTTAGGTGTTCTGCCTCGAACCATAACTGCACCAAAAGAGACTTGGTATGAACACCCGCTTCCCTCGGGATTGGAAGCCCTTGCTTTGGTTGCTCCATTGGTGGCTGGATTAAGGGGGGTAAGGGCTAAACCCAAACCTCATATTGAGCCTGAAATTAGAGTTCCTGGCATCACGGAAAAAGTCGTCCCTGAACCCACCGCCATCCCCGAGGGTGTGATTGAGCGTATTTTGGGGATTGAGAAGAGACCCTTAAAAGAAGAACCTTCTATCGGTAAGTTACAGAGGCAACAAGCCGAGCTTCTTGAGAAAGCCAAAGAGGTAAAGGCTAAGCCCAGCACATTGGAAGAGCCCATGACGGAGAAGCCAGCGAAGGCAGAAGTCGAACCCACTCCCACCATTCCTCCCGAACATAGACCTGTTCCACTAACAAGAGAAGAAGCTCGATATTTGAGTGGTGAACTTCCTAAAAGTGTAATAGCCAAAAGGGGTAAATTTAAAGCTGGAGATACGCCCAATCCAATAGCAGAAGCATTATTGATTTCTCGTGGAATTAGAAAAGCACCCGAATTGGCGAAAACGATAAGTGAGAAAAAAGCTAAAATGCGGGAGGATTTTACATTTGCGACTGAAGCTGAAGGAAAGGTAACAGCTCCGACTTATACAGAAAGAGATTTATTGACTGGTAAGGTTATGAGAAAAGGCAAAATTACACCTAAAGGAATTAAATATGAAGTTTCTCCCGAACTTGAGGGACTGGCGGAGGGAAGATATACCTCTGCCGTTAAATTGAAAGGTGGAAAGAAGTTTTATCCAAGTTATTCTGAACATGGTTTATTTATGGCAAGAATAGGGGGTAAAGATGTAGTTCTGGACAAGAGGCGAGTAGCTGAAATACATGATATAACAAAACATCCCGAACTCAAATCCTTCTGGCGTGCCGCACAGGAGGGGGGGGCTAAAGAGACAATTAGACCCGAAGAGACCTTCAAGGCTGGAATTCCTTTCTTTAAGACAAAGCAAGAGCGGTTTGCTCAAGCACTCAAAATAGCCAAACTTAAGAAGGGAATAGAAACAGAGAAAGGCTCCCCCATGATTACGATGGAGTTGAAACCAAAAGACGCACAGACTCTCTTTCAAAGACCTTCTCATAAATATGGAGCCGTGCCCAACGAATTAGGTGAGTTGGAGGCTAACTACGGAGAAGCGGCGGCTAAAGCTCAACAAGTGCTTATGTTTACAGAGCGAGACATTCGTAGGGACCAGGGCATAGGTCGGGCAGAGCTTGCAGATATACTTAGAAAAACCTCCAGAAAGAATCGGAAGAAATATCAATCGGATATAGTTGAGGGATTAGAAAACCCTATTGAGCTAACCGAAACAAAGAACATTCCGGGGGACGTTAAGCAGGTTATTCGGGAATTGAAAGCTAAGTCGAACCGAGAGCGACAAGAGATAATCAGGATAAAGCGAAAAGAGATTCAGCCATATTTTAAGAGGTTAGCTGAAAAGCAGTATAGGGCAGAGCGTGGATTAAAGGGTAAACGACTCAATGAGGCACAGAGAGGTGAGATAAACGCTCAAGCCGAAGAATTAGTAAAAGTCGAAATTCCTGATGAGTGGGGGATTAAAGACTATTATCGTCATCTGCATCTTGGAGAATATGTTTTGCTTAGAAAGGTGGAGGGTAAGTCGGAGTATATAGGTTCTGCCCAGAATTGGACAGAGGCGGTAAATAAGGTTGTTGAGAACTACGCTGAAAATCCAGAAGCGGGGATGAACTATGAGGTAAATTTGCGTAAGTTTGTTGATCCCGACGTCGTGCGGGTGTCAAGGCGGAGGCAGTATAAGATTCTCAACGATCTTCGCAATGAGCTTAATGCGGAATCAACCGAGAGGATTCAGACTATTCTCAGAGGAAAGATCGGAGCAAGAGAAGCTCAGCGCAAATGGGCTGGGTTTATGCAGAGACGAAAAGGTCTGCCTGGATATTCTAAAGATTTTGAATTTGTTTTGAATTATCACAATAATCAGTTTCAGCGGTGGAAGCATTTATATCGTTTAAAAGGAGAAATTCAACCTCTGATTAACCAAATTAGAAAAGAGGGGAGAACGCTTGTAGCTGACGAGATCGAAACTAACCTAAAGACTCTCTGGGGACAGAAGACAAAGGGTTCTCGGATGCTTGATAATTGGCTGGAAAAAGCTGGTAGGGGTCGGGTTAGACCGTTTGCTCTTGAAAGGTGGACAGGGCGACTAAGGAATCTTACTACCACCTTGATGTTAAAAACCAGTATACGCTACAATCTTTTAAATAGTATGCAAATTATGCAGACAGGCATGGTTGTGCCTTATAAAAATTTAGTTTGGGCACAGAAGGCGGTTAGAAGTCCTGTGGGGAAGGCTCTGTTGGATCAGCACGGAGTTTATCACATCATCAAAGGGACTGCTGGGGAAATAACAAGAATGTATACTCCCGTAAAAGTCCGGGCTTCAATGGTGTCGCGGACATTGAGGTTGTCTCCCGAAACTGCCAATCAAGCGGAGATGTGGCTGGCGGTATATAAGCATGGGAAAGATGCCTTGAAAATGACCGATGCTCAAGCGGCAGATTACGCCTTTCTGCGAGGTATGGTCTACTCTCAATTCTTACCCTTAAAGGTCAATTATCCCAGAGCACTCAGGTCTCCAGTTGTCAGAGTGGGTCCAGGGATGTATCGAACCTTTACTATTGGTGCTTTAGAATTAGCTTCTGATTTAGCAAGAGGTGTAATTAAGAAAGGCTTACCGTTAAAACAGCGTGTGTCAAACGTTGGGCGATTGTCTCATTTTGTCGGAGCAAACATGGCTTTAGGCGGAATACGAGTCGTAACAGGTCCTTTTGCTAAAATCTTTGGTGGTGGATATTTGACGCTCAAAATATACAATCAGATTAAAGATGAATATGGGGAAAAGGTCGCAAATTTGATCCATTGGGGGTTGCCTTCTTTAATAAATAGCGATTGGTCGTTATCGGTGCAGTTAATTGATTTGCCGTTTGCTGAAAATGTGCCGGAGGCGATTGGAGAGGTTGCTTTGGGTCCAATGGGTGGGACTGCACTCAGAATTGGCACTCAGACATTGAGTAACTACGGGGAGGAAGATAGCCGCTTAATGAGGGGGTTAAGAGCGGGTATGCAGAAATTCGGTGGAACACGTCAACTCTTGGGTTTGGAAAAAGTTCTAACGGGTGATTACGATTTTAAATCTCCTAATGGGAAATTGCGATTTAAGGGAGATTTGAAAGATGCTCTCGTTCAGATGTATGGATCAAGACCATTGAAATCATCAATCCAAAGTATGAATTTCGATGCTTTAGCTGAGGTTTGGGGTGAAAGAAATGATGCCATAAATTCGGCTGTCCGATTGATGAATACAATATTAGAAAAACAAAAAGCTTTGTCTGTTTCTGATAAAAAGAAAATTATGGAAAGGACAAATGAATTTAACGCAAAATGGCCGGAGCTGGCAATCTGCTATGGAGACATTAAGAGGCGAGCAAGTGGACAAGATAAACTCAAAGAGTTGGATGCATTTCAAAGAGCGTTAAAACAGAGAGGCAAAACGTATTACAGGCTTTTTGGGAAAACTCCATGAACGATCAAATAATTTTTACCGTTAGGAAAGACTTATGACTGAAAGTCCAAATGGCTGGGATGAATGGGGCAAGTTTGTTTTGAAGGAATTAGAGCGACTTAACGGTTGTTATGAAAGTGTGGATGGAAGGCTTAACAAGATAGTCGCTGAGATCGCCAAGTTGAAAGTCAAGTCCGGTGTATGGGGATTGGTTGGTGGTGCAATTCTTGTAATCACCAGTTTAGGGATTTGGCTTCTGAAGTCACAATGAAAACTCCAAGCAAAAAATACCTGCTTCCCATTGGTGATGACCAGATCAAGGATTTCGTCAGGGAGGCAAAAGAAGCAGACAAAAAGGGGAGGGTGGTTAAGGTTAGGATAGTATCTAAAATAAAAAGTTTTATCGAAATCAGTTTTGGAGAGGAGGTGAAAAGGTAATGGCGGTAGGAGCGAGACGTATGGGCAGACCAAGAACAGAAGCAGAGCGGAGGGCAAGACACAAAAGGATTTATGGCAAAAACTCTCCGTTGCCACCACGAGGGACAGGGCAGAAAAAGAAAAGTTAAGAGAGGGAGGTGAAAAAGGATGGAGAAAAAAATAGTAATTAGTGCTTTGCTCGTTTTGTTTTTGGGAGTGATGGTGCAGGCGAAAGATCACACTAAATTCATTCGTGGTCATGGTGGGGTAATCGCTACTGGCGAGCAGATCGAAAAAGGAAAGGTTTATGGGACTTTCAGGATTGATGGACTATTTAAGACCTACAAACATCTATATGCCGTAGTCGGCTTTCAGGATATTTTAACAGGTGAGACAATCAAAGGCGAGAACTACGATGCAGGCTTGTGCTTTTATACCCGTAACCCTAACAGCCCAAAGCCCCAGTTGTATCTCATGGCTGGAAATGGCGGAACTCACATTAACGGAGGCGACAAGTTCGTAGAGTATACTTACGGTGGAGGGATTGGAATCTTGATACCTTGGTCGGCATTGGACGTAACCTTGATGGGACAACTTAAAGTGATGCAGATAAAGAACGATAGAATATTTCATATTAGCTTTGGTGTTCAATCGGGAATTGATTTGTAATGAATTTTATCTGGCTTGTGTTTGCTCATTATATTGGGGATATAGCCTTACAATCAGACTGGCAGGCTAAAAACAAAGCTAAACTGTGGTATGTTATGTTGTCCCACTGTATGATATGGACTGCTATAGTTTGTGTTGCCTTACAGTATTTGGGGGTTTTCTGTTTGTGGAAGGTTTTCTTTTTGCTCGTGGGTCATTGGGTTTGCGATAAATGGAAAGCAAATAAACCCCAGACACCAGAGGCGTGGCATTTTATTTACTACGACCAAGCGTGGCATATAATACAGTTAATCGTAGTTTATCTGCTGTGATGGAAACGATGCCGATTTTCAAACCAAAAAAAGGATCGCTTCTCAGGTGGAGCAGGATAGTGCACTTTTTGATCGCTACGACGATAACTGGCTACGGCGGTTATCTGGGAGGCTATCAGGGTTCGATTTGGACGGGATTGGCTGTCATTGCAGGTGGATTCTTATGGGAGCTATCAAATAAGGTTCTTCCTAAATTCACTGGATCGACATCGCATCCCTTTGCCGATGCGGTGGATTTTTGGGCGTTTGTTTCAGGGGCGGTCGTGGCAGGAGTGGGATGGATCGTGTTTAGTTAATTTTAATGGAGGGGTTAAAAAATGAGTGACAAAAAACTTACGGTAAATCCACAGACCGGACAGAAGCACACGGCTAAGTGGCCTGTGATTCTTAGTTTTCTTGCCGGTGTAATAATTCTTGCAATTCCCCTTATATCTCCAAGCTTCACTTTTGGTGAAGCTATCCCTATTACTCTTAGTCTCTGGACAATTGGTGGAATAGGGACTGGGGCAATGGCACGGAGGGCATGATGGCACTAATTAAATTAACTATCAACACGGATAAAGTTATGGCAGACCTGCGTCGTTGGTTGTCTGATCCAACAGAGAGAGATAGGATAGCCAAGAAGATAGACGAATGGACAGATACGGGAGTTTTCGATAAAATTGACGAGGCATTCATTAAGAAGTTCTTGAAAGACATTTTGGCAGAGGATAAGATAAAAGAATGAGATTCAAGCGGTTGTTGTTAAAGGCTCAATTCAACTCTCCCGAAGTTCATGCTTACTTGCGGGGTTGTGCTTTGGACTTACATCGGTTTTCTCTCCATAGATTTGAGAAGCCCATGATAGTGACTTCGGTATTGAGAGAACCTGCCAAACAGGTTGCGTTATGCAAAAAGGGTAAGTTCAAATCTTATTTTCAGCATTGTGTGGGTGAGGCTTTGGATTTAAGAACTTGGCACTTAAAGCCGGATGAGATAGACGAACTGTTGGAATATTGCCGAATTAACTGGTCGACTCTTTGTTATCTGAAGCATCATGCTCTGGGCACCGCTCCACATATGCACTTAGCTTTACGGAGTGAGCTTTCAAACAAGAATAAGATATGGGAAATGGTAAAAAATACAGAAGATGGACAGGACTATTTTGTGGGGTGATTTGTGGGCTTACGCCGATCCGTTTATGTCTTGATTTTATTTGTTGTTGTAGGTCTACTCTCCAGCTATCTGGCGCTTAAAACACCGAAAGACGTAGACTGTCCAGAGCGTTCGACTATGTTGGTTGATCCTTGTTATGAAAACGTTTTATAAATCAGTTCTTTTGTTAATATTTGGGATTCTCTTCTGTCCAAACTGGGCACAAGCGGACGTTGACACCTTGCGACCAGCGGGGAATGTTTATACTTATGCTGGTTCATGGGTGGCAAATACGGGTGATAGGCATGATGCCATTGATGAGATTACTATAGATAATGATACTACTTATATTGGTGAAGAACTCACGGGTAAGAAATATATCTGGTATCCTGAAGATTTTACGTCGGGGAATATCATCGACACAGTGATACTCTATGGTTATGCTCGAATGAAACAGAACGGCACGGCAGATTTTGCTTTCGGGCGAGCATATAGTTCTGAGCAAGCTTTTATTTGGTGCACATCGGGAATAAGGGATACCACGACCTTGACTACAAGCTACGCTAAAGACTCAATTGTGTGGACTCAAGACCCGTGCACTGGATCGGCTTGGAGTTCGACTTATTTGAATAGCAATAGCTATGGTTTTGGCTATGAGAGTATCACTCAGATCTCGACTGATTCGACAACTGAGCCGGATAGTTTTGGTTTAAATTCGGGTAATTCTGTTTGGAATTATAGCACGGGCTGGGTTGATGTGCAAAGATTTGAGAGCACGAGTGCGGGGACGTTGACTACGCTTAGGATATATTCTACGGATGTAGATTTAGGCTCCAATGTAAAGATGGCGATTTATTCTGACACGGTTATCTCATCTATTGGTTGGCCCAAAAGAAAATTGTGGGGCGATGAAACTGGAGTAGCTATTACTAATGGATGGACTTCTGTGACAACCGATAAGATACTTATAGAAGCAAATACATATTATTGGCTTGCCTCCAAGATAAGTGCAAGTTGTAGTTTGTCATACCAGTCTGGAGGGCCGACGTATTCCCATAGAACCAGAAATGACCAACCTTATGCAAACGCATGGCCTGACTGGACGTGCTTTACAGCTGGAGCGTCCTGTTGGGATTACAACAATGGAAATCAGATTGTGGAAAAAGCTATTATAGATAAAGTTATTTTGGCTCCACAGGAGCAAAGGATCACCCAGGCTTTTATTGTGGTCAAGAGTCACGCGGAGGCGGCAGAGGGCAATCCTCGTCGGAGAAGAATTATAACAGGAGATTGAAATGAAAAGATTTTGGGCATTGATGTTCATTGCCTTACTGATCGGCTGTGGTAGTTGGGTGGGAGCTAATTTAGAGGTAACCACTACTTCTGTAATTACCATTGCCAGTAGAGCGGTAGATGATACGGGAACTTATGTTACTCCCGATTCGGTGCGGATTGTGGTTTATCGTGAAGGCGTAGAGGCTTTTGACGCTTGGTTTAATTCTGCCGATGGTCAATGTTCCGCACTCAATAATCAATTGGTATTTTTCGATGCCTTCGGTGACATAGACGGAGATGCGGGCACGGGGATTTATCAGGTTTCAGCGAACTTTTACAAGGGTGACGATGAATACTGGATAAATACGTGGTATGAATTAGTTGATACAACCCAACAGACCTTTCATAGCTTAAATTATTTAAAGACGAAAAATATACATGAAACCATAGAGCCTTATAGAAATAGAAAGAATTTATATGTTGTGCCTGATGGCGATGCGGTTAATGGAGGAGCTGCCACAACTTGGGCTACCGCCTGTTCCCTAAACACGGTTTTAGAACGAGCTACGGGGGCGGATGAATATTATATTTATGTGGCTCCGGGGACTTATAGGAACGTCGAAGTAACGGACAGTATTGGCAATACTCATTGGATTGGAAGTGGAGTCGGGAGAACTATTCTTTGGGGGAAAGTAGATGATCCACCTGATGGAATAGGTGGTATAAGAAGGCATGTTTTCCAATTTGAACCTAATGATACATTGGCTACGGAAATATACGGTTTTGAATTACATGGTTATGAGGCTACAAGTGGGATGGAGGATAGTGTAACTAACAGAGGTTTTAGAATAAATGAACCTGCCAGTGGTTATTATATTCATGATAATGCCATACTCAACTTCTATGATGCAATTAACATTTGTTCAAATACCCAACGTGGTAGAATTGAAAACAACGTTATCTGGAAGCCGACCAATTGTGGAATTTACGCATCTGGGGGTTATCAAACCAAAATGGAAAACAATATTATTGATAGTTTAATAAGTGGAAGAAGTGGTTTCTATATAACTGCCTATCAGGGAAGTAATATTTTATCTAACAATATTGTAAATGCAACAAGTGGACGTGCTTTTTATTTAAGTGCAACCAGTAAAGGAAATATTTTAGTAGGGAACTATGTTAGGGCTTTGTCAGATTCAGCTTTTGTGGAAGGTGGAAGTAATATCTTCATAGCCAACCATAGACGAAGCCAGGTATCTGATCCTCAGACGATCGAGGAAGATATTTACAATGCTCCCCGCTCTGCCAATTTTGATTCAGGTTACACCAAACCGCTATCGGACGATCTCAATACGTTTATTGCCATGTTCGATAGCCTGCGGAATAAAGAATGGGGTGTTCGTGTGGATTCCATTGACACGGCGGCTGCCAGAAAGGGTATCTGGAACGTCCAGGCGGGATCTGGCGATTTTACTACTGGTTCGGCAGGCGACGATCTGGTCATAATAAATAGCAAAATGCCAAGTAATCCTGGAATTTGTCTGAGCACGTTAGACTGGACGACTTCACGAGCGCATAAAATCGACAGCATTTTGTTCTCTATCAGCCCCAAATACGGCTGGACGGATTCAACGGGAACTACGACTATGGCTCGTGATTCGTCACATTTTGCAAGCGTGGCAGACGACTTTTATAATGGTATGCTTTTACAGTTTACCAATGGGAACAATGTTGGACTCGTTAGGCTGATTACCGATTTCGGAAATTATGGAGAATTTACTCTTGCTCCCGCATTGCCTAATGCAGTGGCTTCAGGGGAATTTTTCAGGATATTATCTGCCTCTGAAGATTGGCTATATACATTCAGGGATTCAGTGGAAAACGCTATAACTGACGACAACAAAGCCAATTTTAAAGCAGATATAAGTGGAGTATCAACTTTCGATCCTACATCTGATTCAGTGATGACGGCGAATCCTCCGGCATATCAATCTTCAGGTGATACGAATACCTTTGACATTACAAACCAATTGGCTAATCGCCCAGCCATCGGTGATACAAACACCAATCCATTCCAAGCGGGGACGGATGATGTTCTTTTAGCCTCAAATTATGCTCAGATAGCCAATGATAATTATGACACGCTTTTTGTCCATAAGGAAAACTTTCACTCTTCTGGGGACACGAATACAAATCCGTTTCAAGCAGGAACGGACGATGTGATTCTTACAAGCAATCTTGAGGACATTGCCCACAGGAACTATGACACTATGTATGTGCACAGGGATGATTTTAAAGGTGGGACTGCCGATTCGGTTTATCTCTATGATTCTGAATTCCCTGTAATTGCGAATAAAAACTATGATACCATGTATGTGCATAGAGACGAATTTAAGGGCGGGACGGCGGATAGTGTTTATTTGTATGATGTAGAAAGGGCAGAAATATCTCACGATGTTTACGATACAATGTTACAACACGCCTCTGATTTTCATTCGTCAGGTGACACCAATACTTTTGACATTGTAAGTCAATTAGCTAATCGACCTGCCATTGGAGATACCAACAGCGATCCGTTCGATCCCTCAAGCGATTCCGTTATGACGGCAAATCCCCCAGCATACAAGGCAGATGTTTCAGGATTATCAACGTTCGACCCTTCAACTGATGTGGTTGTTAGGGTGACTTATGTAGATTCAGCGGAGACAGTTATCACTCAGCCTGCTGGCGGTTCGGGATCAGATACGACCCAAATTAGTCTTTGGTATCACAACAACTACGATAGAGATTCAAGTGGATCAATTGACAGGGTAACTTATGTGGATTCAACGGATACTATACTCAAGGACGTAGGGGCTACGGCTACGGTGGACACGGAATCGGTCGCTCGATCTACTTGGAATGATGATATAATTCCCCAGGCATCTCGCACTGTCACTGCTTCCTGTGCTGGATCAGGTGCTGATACCTTTGACATCTACATCTTAGATGGGGACACCACCGCAATAGAGGGAGTTGACATAACCATCTATAATAATGCTAAGACTGCCGTTCCCGTGCCTTCAAGGCTTACCGACGTAAACGGAAAAGCTCAGGTCTTTTTGGATGCAGATACATACCAGCTTTACATGCAAAGACTTGGGGTTATTTACAATAAGTGGGATACCATCACAGTGACAAACAATGGAGTAGATACTATTTGGGTAACCAGACAAAGCACCAGTTCTCCACCAAGCGCAAATCTTACACGAATCAGGGCAGACCTTCGGACATTAACCTATGGACAAATAATTAGTGGGGCCAAAGTTAGCTTTGCATTACATGACCAGAACGTTTTTGATACTACACAAACACATTGGGTTTTGATGGATCCCAGACCAATTGTGGTTTCATGTCCTACTGGAAGTCTTATTGTGGATGTGACGCCTTCTGTTAATCTTTTGTCAAAAAACTTTGGGGTTGAAAAAGACAGTGTTCGATACGACATAACAATTTCTGCCCCGGGTGCCCAGATATTTGAATGGAACAATATTTTTATTCCTCGTTCGGAGGGTGAGGTTTGGCTAAATGATTTATTTGATTAAGGGGTTTTTATGAAAAAAAAGTTTTTACTGTTAGCCATAGGCTATCTGTTGTTTGCCGGCTGTGCCTCAAAGTCTTTTGTCCAGCAAGAGATAAGGCGATCTGAGGCAGGGACTTTGGCAAGAGAAGTTAAAGTAAAGCATGAGATAGCCCAGTTGAGTGAGGAGGTTACCAGTCTAAAGATAGATACCCAAAATGCCCTTTCTCTTGCTAACCGTGCCCTGTGGAAAGTGAAAGTTATTAGATATAAGATCGTTGAGGAAAAGGAGATTTTCTTTGCTTTTGACGAATACAGGTTGAATCCTACTGCTAAAAAGCTACTGGACAGCCTTAGCTCTTCACTGAGCGACGATCTCAGTCTTACCATAACTGGGCATACCGATAAAATCGGCTCAGAGGGCTATAATTTGAATCTGGGCAGGAATAGGGCAGAGGAGGTTCAAAGATATTTGGTGGAGAAATGGGGAATTTCTCCCCATCGAATATCTTGTATGACTTTTGGGGAGTCTAAGCCTCTGGGTGAGGATAGGGCTAAAGACAGAAGGGTGGTTTTGCAGATATGGAAGCCGGAATAGTTACAGTTTTTTTCTTAACTCCTTATATCTTTTATGATTTTTAAGCTTTATGATTCCTCTGCTCTAACCAACTGAGCTACGCCGCCAAGTCCTTGAAAGATAAGATATTCTTTTGTGGATGAAAAGCTTAAGATTTTTCTTTGCTTATTTTCAAATTAGGTATAAGTGGTTAAAAATAGGTATAATTCGGTAAAACGGTTACAGTTTGGTTACAGTGTTTTCATCCTCCTAAAGCCTCCCGGACTCCGGCAATATCTTCCAAGACATAAATCTTCAAGGTAGTGCTGATAGTCGAATGTCCCAGAGCGTGTTGGATCGCTTTTGGATTCGCTCCCTTTCTGATAAGCTCTGATGCTCGCAAGTGTCTTAGATGATGAATACCATCGATTCGTTCCAGCTTCAAATCCTTTTTTAACCGCCGGAACTTAGTCGTTACACTGTGTTGTTTCCAGGGAAAGAGTTTCTCTCTTTCATGTGGCAATTCCTTCAATATCCGCCATAACTTTTGCGTGATCGGAATAGTCCGGGGTTTTTTGCTTTTGGTTTGCATTAAGGTTATAGTTCTTCTTCTAAAATCAATATCACTCCATTTTAGATTCAAGGCTTCAGTCCTTCTCATAAGGGTATAATAGATGACTTTCAGATATATGAGAAAAAGTTTATCGGGTATAGAGAGAAGTTTTCTTAGATCACTACTTTTGAATCTTGCTGGACGGGTAAAAGGGATTCTTGTCATAAGAGGAAAATCTCTTAAGGGGTTTTCTTTTAAATAGCCTTGCCTTTTTGCATGTTCAAGAGATGCCCTGATTATGGTGATGTAAGTATTGATGGTAGTGTTTTTTATCTTGTTTAGACATGTCTGAATGAAGGAGCTTAAAAGCGGTTTGTCTATATCTGCAATCTGTGTGACGTGCTGAAGTTTGAGGAATTTCAGCCACCTTTTGAAGCGATATTTGTCTCCGCGGATGGTGTTATAAGTTTTATTCCGGTCACAAAATCTGAAGTATTCTGAATAGAACTGGTCGACTGAAACGGAATTTGACTGTTCAATTCCCAACTCTTGTTTGATCTCTTTCATTCGCAAATTTGCCAAGAGAAGCTCGGCAGTCTGTCTATCTGTAACTGGGAAAGAAAGATTTAAGAATTTATGTAAGGATTGAGCTTTCCTCTTGCCATTCTCCACGATCCCGCCTAAATACCAGTTGGGGGAATCTTTGCGCTTGTAGATGAAAAGAGACATAGTTTTTTATCCTTTCCCAAACACCTTTAACAAAACCCAGATCACGCCCAGGGTGAGAAACAGAATTAAGCCAAAGGTGAGACGGGATTCAAGATATTTAGGGAACATGGTTATTTTTTCCACTTAACTTTTTTACCTTCTGCACGCACAATCCACCATGCGTTTCCTGTCCATTTATCAATTTGATAAAGACAAGGATATTTTGAAGTAATTTTTATATAAGAATATCTTCCATGTAGACCAAAAGTATAAACCATATCCACAATGAAAAGAACCGCTAAGATGAAAACAATTTTCTGGATTATTGGATTTTGCATAAATTTCATCTTTCCTCCTTTCACTCAAACTTTTTCCACGCCCAGACTACTTTACCCAAGATCAAACCATCTTTCTGGGGAGTAATCAGGGGTGCATTTTCTTCTTCCCATTTTTTATTCCAAGCCCTGAAGTAAAATTTTTGATCCACGATCAAAAGCTGTTTGATGGAGACCTGAAAGTCTCCGGTATGACAGGCGACCAATTTCTTTTTAAGTTTCCTGGGATCGCGCTCACCAACATCGACCGCTACGATATCTCCATCGCCCAAAATCGGGATCATGGAATCACCCTTGACGAAGATAGCTCTATAGGTATGTCCTTTCTTCAAAATTCTTTTGTGAATTAGACAGGGTTCCTCCATCACTTCGGCTTCGTCAATTGAAAGACCGGATCCTAAAGAAGCGGAATCGGCAAGTAAGGGAACAGAGGCAAAATGATCATCCGCCTTAATTTCGATGATGGGACGGGGTTTTTCTTCATAACCTAAAAGTTCTCCAACATCAACTTTCAATCCTTCCGCTAACTTTTCTAAAGTTCTTAACTGTGGAGTTTGTCGACCATTTATGATTCGGGAAATTTGTGAAACATAGATACCAGTCTTTCTCCAAAGATCATAACTCGACAACTTTTTGATCTCCATTAATCTTTTTAGATTTGAACCTATCTCTTTAAGCATACGACAATTTGCAAGGTGTTAACTTAAAAGTCAATACCTAAAATATAAAATAGGGTGTTGACCATAGGCAAAATAGGGTATATTGCCTATTGACAAGAATGTTATTAGTGTCGATATTAGTGGCGCAGACAAAATTGCAAAGGAGTAAAATATGATAAATAGTCGTCTGAAAGAGATTTTGGAAAAGCGAGGCATGAGCCAGAGAGAGCTTGCTCGCCGGACAGGTATTGATCCCATATACATCAACAGGCTCGCAAATAAGCAAATGAATGTGACCATGGAGACTGCGGGCAAGATCGCAGATGTTTTGGCTATGCCAGTCGAACAGATTTTTGTGCCAGAGACAAAACCTGATTCTGTCCAACAAAAGTGATACAAAAGTGAGGTTGCCATGAAAAGCATAAAATCCTTTGAAGCCCTTTCTGAATATGTGGATGAGTTGCGAGCAAAGGGAAAACTAACACAAAAAAAAGCAATCCGGCTTCGGTGCTTTGATTGTTGTGGATACTCAATGTCGGAAATCGAAAAGTGCAACATTGAAGGATGTCCTCTTTTTGAATTTCGTTCACCGTCCGCAAGGAAAATCAGAAGAAGCCGCCTAAAATCCAATTCTACGTCTGTGAACCGCTCCTACGGACGGGGTAACGCAAATAAAATCGTTCAGAGTAGTCAGATAAGAAAATAATTAACATCTTTTTGATTTTTGGTGCTTTTATTTCACAACTCCTTGTCTGACAACAAACTTAACTTTTTGACCAAAAATGATGACCAAAGACGACTCAAAGCACAGACTTGATTTGCTTCTTGACGATGAGAAACCCACGATCGACCTACTTGTAAATTTGGGTTTCGATCTGAATGAATTGAAAGCAGAGCTAAAGTTTCGGCTTTTGTATAAGAAGGGTCTCATATTCTATCTTTCGCCTCAAGAGTTCTCGTGGATCACCGGCATTTCAAAGGACATGATCTATGACAAAATCCAAGACGAATACTCCTTTTTCAAAAAGCCCAATGGCTATGGCAGATACAGATGCCATGTCTCTTGGGTTGGTTTTTATATGTCGGGAAAGAGCCTGCCGAGGGATGCCCGAACGAAGAAATCAAAAAGGGTGCCGGCGGTGATCGCCGAAACCCCTCAGTTATAAATACGGAGAGAAAAGGATGACGTTGGAGGAAATAGAAGAGGACGCCTGTGCTGGAGCGGTTTTGATTCTCTTTGCGCTTCAAGCCCTAATTTACATGATAATTATTCGATGAGAGAGAAAACTTTATCTGAAAAGATCGCTGAGTGGGTTGAAGAGTTAGCACGGAAAATAAAAGGAGGTTCAAAATGAAATCCCTGAATGAAGAAGTAAACAGAATCATTCGGATAGGAAAGATCACAGAAGCAACTTTGGCGGCTGAGGAAGAATTAGAAAAAGAGAAAAAGAGAAAAAGGGAAACCGGTTCCATATCCGCTCGCACAGTAAAGTGGTATTCCTCTTAGAAAAACAAACGCTCTGGACACAACCCCTTCCTTTCTTCTGATTTGTTGGGCACAAGAAAGGATAAAGACTGGTGGTGGCGTGCTTTTAAAACAAAAACATAGGAAGTTGAACAAGTCGACTGATTCAATGTCCATTCACGCCACCTCACGCCACCGCCGGTCTTGAAAGGAAAAAATGACACTATTGGGTAGGGCAAGATTTAACATAGAATACAAAGGGAAGACGTATGGCGTCTTGGTTACACAAAAACGATATTCTTATTTATATAAAATTGCTAAATCTCCCTTCAAAAAAGAAACCGCCACCCTTCGTGAAGAGTTTGTGTTGGGCGTTTTAAAAAACCCCAAGACAAGACGAAGGTTTTTTAAGGGTGGTGTTATTGAAGTATAGTCTGTCAATAAACCCTGGCTGGGTGAGGCACTTCTATGGTTCCCATGTTAGACGCAAATAATGTAACCTCTAATTCCTTTTCTTTTATCCTTCTTTAGTGCCTCTCCCCAGCCATAAAAAAAAGAAAGAAGATAGGTTGTGATTAAACAAAAAAATCAAGAGGAAAAGGACAAGGAAGAATTATCAAAGAAAGTTGACGAGCTTAAAAAACCCGTAGGTCTGGATCGGCTTAACACATTTAAAACTCACATCATAATCAACCTTACAACCTTTAATAAGGATATTTGTCCCTTTATAAACCTTCCAGCAGGTTTACTTTTACCTTTGTCTTTAAGTTTTAGTGAATCTTTTGATGGTCAATATGTATCAGAAGAAGTTTATATCACTATAATGCCTGTTTCTTCGCAGAAAGTGAAAGAGTTAAAAAATAAAAATTTAATCTAAAGAAGGTGAACCATGAAGTTTGAATTGGATGAAGAGGAAATGTCGGCGAAAACGTTTGCTGAGAAATGTATTAAATGTGGTGCCCTCGCTCAGCCAGACACGGATCCGCCGATGTGCACCGATTGTATGGCTCAAAAGGGTGGGGGGAATGATCCTGAAACTGCAAAGGAGGAATGATAAGTAAAATGACCATAGTTAAATGTGGTGCCAAAGATTGCATTCACTGGAAGGAAAGGAATGAAAAACGGTGTATGTGGCTTGGTTACACACTAAACGATAAAGGGGTAGTTATTAAAACAGAATGCTTTAATTATGAGAAAAAGGAGAAAGAAAATGAGTGAACATAGAGCTTTTGAAGCAATGAAAGGAAATGACCCTGAAACCGTAAAGGAGGAGTGAAAAAATGATTTTAGAAGAACTACAAAAAATCAAAGATGAGATTGTTGGCATCATGGACGGTTTTGCTTCTTTTGATATGCTCCGGGAAAAGTTGAAAAAGGACTTTCAACTGGACGGGTTAAAAGAAAAACTTCGATCCATTCCCGAAGATATTGAAAATAAACAAAAAGAGGCACAACAGATAAGGAGTCAGATTCCAAATATTGAAACAGAGATGAAAGAAATCGAGGCAGATTTAGCTTTTCAAATTAGCATGGAAATGAATGGAACGGATAAACCAAAACCTTTGTTTTCCAATGCTGATTCAAGGAAAGCAGAGTTGATAAAAAGGCTCAAAATCAACAAACGATACATTGAGTTAAAGCAAAAAAAGGCTGATTTAGATTTTGCTTTAATGAATTTTGATTTTGAAGTCGACAGGCTCCGCAATACGTTCAGGGTCAATCTGGCGATCAAAGATTTGATCGTCGCCGAAATGAACCTTTATCGAAACTAAGGGAGTGATGAAAAATGAAAAAGAATAGCTTATCAAAGAAAAAAGAAAATGGTATAAAGAACGGACAACTTATACCTTTAAAAGGAAATTTGCCTGCCGGAGTTACGATGGAAAAAGTTCAGTCAATGCTTCAAGAAGATTTAAAGCGAACAATGGAAGGTGTGATACCACGCTTACCATTGATCAACATTCTTCACGCCGGAGCACTGTCTTTTAAAATGCCCCCCGATGAAACAGGAAAAGAAGCAAGAGTAAGCGAATTTGAGGGAATTATTATTGACCAACATCCCTGTAATGCCTACTGGGAGCAGGCGTTCAAAGATTCAGGTGGCGGAACCCCCCCAACATGTTCAAGCTTAGACGGAAAAAGAGGCTCTCTACCAAGAGATGAAGAGGGCAGATTTGGGGATTGTGCCACCTGCAAGTTGAACAAGCCCGGCTCTGGCAACGATACTGAATGGGGGCGGGCTTGCAAAAACATGAAACGCCTACATATCCTTATGGATGGTTATGAACTTCCCAGGAGATTAACCCTTCCCCCAACGTCAATAAAACCGGCAGACAATTTCTTTTCGGGTCTATTGGACAGAAAAATGCCCTATACCGCCTTCAAGGTAAAATTCAGTTTAATAGAAGGAAAATCTTCAACTGGTATAGCTTATTCAAAAATCCAATTAGCAACAATCGATCAAATTTCCATTGAAAAGTATCTCGAAATAAAAGCATTTTTGGAAAATCATCTTGCAAGCATCCGCGGTCAAGAAATTTTGACTGAGGAATATATCAGTGAAGAAAACAAAGAATCGGAGAGAATGGTTAATGAAGTTTTGGAACCCGAAGAAGATGACAGTTTACCTTTTTAGGAGGTTAACATGATCTGTCCCGTCTGTGAAGAACCTTTAAAGAAAATCGAAGGCGAAACCCCTGGCGTTATCAAATGGTTCTGCCCTGCTTGCACCAATCTGTTTGACGATTTTGGCAAACAAATCAACAAGGTAGGCAAGTTTGCGGGGATTACGGTGTGGGAATATGAGGAAGAAGATTTTGGATAAAAGTTAAACACAGGATAGCCAAACACAGGAGAAGATAATCGAGAGGTAAAATGTTTGCACGGGATTTAAGTTCTGAAAAGGAGAAGTTTAATGGCAACCACAATTCTTGAAACATTGTGTAATGCAGAATACAACTTAGCACACGGCTATCCTTTTCAAGCCTCACTTTGCAGAGAACAACTACACAATGCTATAGTCCTTTTGAAAAAAGGGTATTCAATCTATGATGAAGTGGAAACGCTTATAGAGAAATATGGTTATGGTGAGGTTGAAGATATTCCTGAACTAAAAGAGAGTTTGCCTAAAGAAAAGGAAAAGTAAACCTAACGGGTCGCCTCGGTCTGGCGGTAACAGACCTGCGCTGGTGGGCCGGGTGCATAATGCCAGGTTTTGGTTCCGTGCCGGTGAAAATCCGGTGGGCGACCCGATAAAAAAACCTCTTGTCCTTGTCAAAGGAAACAGATGTCAGACCTTGAGGAGCTTTTTTAAATGGAGAATGACTATCCCACCGAAGCAGAATTGCGAAGAATTAGAGAGTGGCGTGTCGACAAAAAATCAATGTTTGATTTTCTTGGCTATATTAAAAGCTTGTGGTGGTGTGCTGAAAGAGGCTTTGTGTGTAAGGGTAAGAAAGTTTTAAAGCTTGAACTACACACTGGTGGTTGGTCGGGCAATGAGGATATAATCCATGCCTTAAAAGAAAATAAAAGTCACTTTTGGTTTTTCTATTGGCAGAAAAGTGTGCGAGGCGGGCACTATTATTTTCGGATTCCGTTATTTTAGGGAGCTTTTCTAAACAGAAAGCAGAGGCGGGGATGCCCTTTGAAAAGGACATAAGAAAGATTAGAAGGGCTCTTAATAGGGCTGTGAGATTAAAGTATGCAAAAAGATACTGGGATAAAAAGGAAAACTGTTTTAAATATTCTATTACTGCCAAAGGGGAAAAACACTTAATAAAACGAGGTGAGGATGCCTAAGAAGAAAATATCAAACTCAAGAAAAATGAGTAAGCAACAAATGATAGAAGCTATTTGTAAAAAGGTAGGAATAGACGCAGAGATGGAAAGAAGAGACCCTATGGGACAATGGGCTGGTTATCTTGTTTCGTTAGAAAGCTTCTGGTCACGAAGAGCAACAGTTGAAGCTATATATAGAAAAATGTTCAATGTTCAACCAGAAAGCGAGGAGAATAACATGGATCGAATAATTGAGAATGCCAAGAAAGATTGAAAAAATATTGAGATGAAATTCATTGATCTTTTCTGTGGAATAGGAGGATTCAGGCTTGGACTCGAAAGAGCGAATGATTCAATTGAAACGGGGATTCAACAAAGGATCAGACAAAGAGGTAAAAGTAGCTCCACCACTAAGCAGTCATTCATGGGAACAGAACAATTTACTTGTGTCTGGTCGTGCGACATTGACAAATACGCAAGACGAATCTACAAAAAGAACTTTGGAGAAGAGCCAGAAGGCGACATCACCAAAATCCCAGCAGAGTCTATTCCCGACCACGATCTTCTCTGTGTGGGATTTCCTTGCCAGAGTTTTAGTATTGCTGGCAAAAGGAAAGGATTCCAAGATACGAGGGGCACACTATTTTTTGACATCTGCCGAATCCTTCGGGTTAAAAGACCCAGCTATTGTCTGCTTGAAAACGTCAAAGGACTCCTTTCGCACGACAAAGGGGAAACTTTCAAAACTATCTTGGAGTCGCTGGATGAACTGGGGTATGATTGTCAATGGCAAGTGCTTAACAGCAAATGTTTCGGAGTTCCGCAGAATCGGGAAAGAGTGTTCATTATCGGACATCTTAGAGGAAAACGTAGACCAGAAGTATTTCCTATCGGAGAAAGCAATGGAATTTCTGAACCGACAGATGGAGGAAAACAAGAAAACGGGGAGAGGGTTTCAAGCACAATTGATTCCAGATATGGAGCTTTAAGGAATGCTGGAGAAACTTATTTGATTCAGACTGCTCAAGTTGGGGAAAAAGATAATATGGGACAGCGGATTTACGACCCTAAAGGAATAGCTTGTTCAATTAGAAGTCAAGGTGGTGGACAAGGAGCCAAAACAGGACTTTATGAACTTTCACCTTGCATTAGATCAGAACATCACAATACTGCTGATGTTCACTTTGTTGGTAACTTTCCTAAAATTCGTCGTCTTACTCCCGTCGAATGTGAGCGCCTTCAAGGCTTTCCTGATAATTGGACGGCTGGTATTTCGGACACCCAAAGATATAAATGTCTGGGGAATGCGGTAACGGTGAACGTAATAAATTTTTTGGGTAGAAAAATAAGAAATTGGAGAGAAAAATGTTGACAGGGTCGGGGGAGTGTAGTATATTGAGATCGTCGCAAGAAAGTCAGCATTTTTATGGCTGGCAATATATCGCCACCGGCTTCACTTGAAGATAAGTCGTAGCTGACTTTCTTGTGACCAGGTGAATGCTGGTGGCTTTTTTATTTTTGAGGGGGAATGATGCAGTGAAGCGATACACCAGAATTAAGCATGAGGTTTTTGAGAACATATTCGCAAGGGGGCTTTTGAATGTAAGAGAGTTACAGGTCATCTCAGTAATAATTCGAGAAAGTTGGGGGTGGGATAAAGGAAAAAGCAACTGGACAAAAAGACCCCTATCTAATAAGTATTTTGTCAAAAAAACAGGTATTTCTAAATCACACATTTGTGAATTACTGCAACAAATGATCTTAGAAAAGAAAATCCTAAAAAAGGATGGATACTATTCTTTTAATGAGCATTTTGACCAATGGGAAAAGTTCCCAAAAAGGGAACTTTTAAAGTCCAAAAAAGTTCCCAAAAAGGGAACTCAAAGTTCCCAAAAAGGGAACTGGAAGTTCCTAAAAGGGGAACTTTTGGTTCCCAAAAAGGGAACTTTTGACGGTTTGGAAATCGACGTAACCACCATATCAATGAAAGACTTACGGGCACTCCTAAAACTCCCTAAAGAAAGTATTAAAGAAATATTTAAAGAAATATTTAAAGAAAGCACGGATTCTCTCCGCCTTTTTTATGAAGAAAAGATCGGGAGAAAACTCAGAACCTTCGGTAGGGATAGAGAAAAGAAACTTAAAGATCGAATGGAAAATTTCTCCTTAAATGAATTAAAAAAGGTAATAGAGAATATTTCAAAATCAGACTGGCATATGGGACGAGATCCCAAAAGTAATGGAAGGGCTTATAATGATTTTGAGCTTCTCTTTAGATCGGATGCTAAGGTTGAACAATATTTAAACCTAAAATCTAATGAACCGTTTGCCGGTGAAAAGCAATGGCTTTTAAGAAGGAGGCTTGCAAGTGGAAAGGTCTGACGATCAAAAATTTGCTGGCTTGATGGCAATACTGGCGACGACCTTCGGGAAAGAAAATACGGAATTGAGAATTGAGGTTTATTTTGAATCTCTCAAAGATTTTTCTATTGACGAAATAGAACAAGCTGTTTATCTGGCAGTTAAAACCTTAAAATTCTTTCCCAAGCCGGCGGAACTCCGAGAGTTAATTGAGGGCGATCCGGATTCAAGGGCACTGATAGCGTGGAAAACAGCAATTGATAACAGGGATGTGCGTCGCACGGTAATATTTGACGACCCCATCATTCATTACTGCCTTCAGGAGATATTCGACGGTTGGATGCCTTTTTGTGAAAAAACCCTCGAAGAATTAAAGTGGGAGGAAAAACGATTCGTGACTTTGTATAAGTTGGCTCTAAGGCGCCCAGATATAGTTCAACATGCTCCTACGATAATGATCGGATCGCATGAGACCCAAGATTTAGTTTCGGGATTTCATGATAATAAACCACAACACTATATATTGAAGATTGAGACTGGGATTAGAAAAACAAAAGAAATTGAAGCTCCCAAATCCAAAGAATTGTCAGGGGAAGTATAAGTTGAGGAGGAAAAGCAATGAGTGATGTTTTTATTCATAGGAAACAAGCCCCTTCTGTGCTCAAAAGGGCGCAAGAGACTAAAGAGATGATTGGACGGATACTTGACGATCCGAACGACGCAGAAGCACGGGAATATTTGAGGCAAAAGGGAATTAGTTATGTGGCAAAAACCATCAGGGGAAGATTGGTGGAAAGGAGACTTTAGATGAAATTACAAAAAGAATGGCAAGAAAGGTTAAAGCTTTATAGGAGGGCGAATGAATTTCGAGCAAAAGCGTATGAGCTTTGGGCAAAGGGAAGTGAGCTTCGAGCAAAGGGGGACGAGCTTTATGCAAAGGGAGATGAACTTCGAGCAAGGGAAAGGGAGTTTCGGGTAAGGGGGGGCGGGCTTTATGTAAAGGGGGATGAGCTTTGGGCAAGGGGGGATAAGCTTCAAGCAAGGGGAAGGGAATTTCGGGCAAGGATGAACGGGCTTTGGGCAAGGGGAGATGGGCTTCATGCAAAGAGGCATAAGCTCCGTGCAAAGGCGGATGAGCTTTGGGCAAAGGCTGTCTTGAGGGTATATGGGAATATTACAATAAAATGGAAGAACTGGAATAAGCAATATGAGTCTTTTGAGTGTCACCTTGAAAATGGAGAGGTGTATGGGTTTAAAAAAAGGAGGATTAGGTGAAACATTACTATAATATCAATCAAATAAATCGGCGCGTAGCTAAAACTAAGTTAAAAAATGGTTTTATGGTGTCAACTGTTTTTTTGGGCATAGATCATAATTTTAGTGGTCAAGAGAACCCATTACTTTTTGAGACGATGGTTTTTCCTTCTGAAGAAAATTTTAAAGATTTAGAGTGTGAACGATACTCAACCAAAGAACAAGCTGTTGAGGGTCATAAAAAGATGGTAAGAAAATGGGAGAAAGAAAGTGATAATCAAGGTTGGACATAAATACGTTAACCGCCAGACTGGAGATACGGTTGTTGTTTGGGGCTTGCCATACAAAAAGAAAATCTATAAGATTTCTTTTGAGTATCTTAACAACAAGAAAAAAGGGGAATATGACATGATGACTAAAAGCGAATTTCAGGCAAGATTTAAGGAGGAAGAGGAATGAAAAATTGGCAGAGAACCCAAACTGAAGTTTCTAAGTTTTTGGGGGCTAAAGAGACTGGAAAAAAGGGTAAAGCTGTGGCTGATGCGGAACATCCTTGTTTCGTGGTTGAGATAAAACACAAAAAAGAAGTGCCTAAATGGATTACTGATATATTGAAACAAGCGGA
>Ga0190284_1000217_pt1 | contig 40484 bp, 31 predicted proteins | sample 48691812_MG_FD_161668 | JGI IMG/M metagenome (GOLD analysis project Ga0190284, IMG submission 161668) | Hydrothermal vent microbial mat bacterial communities from Southern Trench, Guaymas Basin, Mexico - 4869-18-1-2_MG | ecosystem: Environmental > Aquatic > Marine > Hydrothermal vents >...
ATTCGCCCGTGGCGTCACGAAGATCCAGCTCTTGACAAATATACTTGGCTAACTCTGTACGCGTATTACCCTCGTTTGCAGCAAGCCAAGCGCTTATCAGCTTGACGCTATCTGGGTGGGATAACGCATCCTTGATCGATTTTTTTTTGTCCATCCCACCCGTTTACACTAAAGACAAGATCGTGTCCAGTTTTTTTTTTCGGGACATGCGCAGGACTAGGGTACTATCTCGATCGCGGCCGCGTTGGAGGCGTAATCCCAGGGAAAAGCCGTGGCGAAGGCATAGTGCATGGTCCGCCCGACCCAGGTCGGCTGTACCGACGGCGCGTTGAGCCGTGCCGTCGCCAACCCCGAAGCATCCAGGCTTGCCGAGAAGCCTTGAAAGATTCCCGTGTTCATATGAGCGAGGATGAAGTCGGTGAACCAATCCCTGTTCAGCGGCAAGGTCACGAACCCGCCGGGGAGCGGCGTGCCGGGCTCGGTGCCCGACAGAGTGCCGGCGATGATGTAGTTACGGTTCGCCAGGGCCACACCGGCGTTGAGCTCGAAAAGAATCGAGCCGCCCGCCGCCGCGGAGATCTGGTTCGTGTCGATCGATAGCGGCCCGACGGCATGGAAGTACCAGACGAATCCTGTTCCGAACATCGTGTCGTAGCACCCGCAGAGCAGGTCTTTCACACCGTCGTTGTCCCAGTCCACCGCAAAGGGCCTGGAGTTGTAATCCACATCGATCGTCTGGCCGCCGGCCTCCAGGAGGGTGTATCCGTTGAAGACCGGGGCTGCGTTGGTTCCTACATTGTGGAAGTAGAAGAGGTTACCCAGCGTTTCACCGGCGATGATGTCCTTTTTGCCGTCCCTGTCCCAGTCCACTACATCGGGGCTCGTCCGGCCGCCGATGTCCAGGTGACCCGCTCCGTCTTGCACGAAGGAAGTGGTCTGAAAGACGGGCGCCGCATCGGTCCCGACATTGAGCAGAAGAAAAATCTTTCCATCGTGTTCGCCGACGAGCAGATCCTTCTTGCCATCCTCGTTCCAGTCGACCACGACCGGCATCGAGTTGTAGCCGCTGTCGAACGCGTTCGATGCCACCTCGATGTAGTTGAAGCCGTTGAAAACCGGCGCCGAATTAGAGCCTATATTGATGAACAGACGGAGATGCCCATCCCGTTCGCCCGTGATCAGATCCTTGTTACCGTCATTGTTCCAGTCCACAACTCGTGGACTCGAGCCCATGCATCATCCATAGGACGTGGTGATCGGAACTCCGCCCGATTCGAGGAACACGCTACCGGTAAAGAGCGGATCGAAATCCGAACCCTGGTTGAGATAGAGGTTGATGTTCCCATCGCTGTACTGGCCGACGAGCAGATCCTTGGCGCCATCTTCGTTCCAGTCGACACAGGTCGGAATGAGGTGGGCATCGACGTCGATCGGCCCGCCGGTATCTTGAATGTACACTCCTGCTTCGAGATCAGGAGATTGTGCCTGGCCGGAGCCGACCATCAGGAAGAGACAGGCGCACGATGCGCACAATAGCCATAAACACTTATACACTATAAGCTTCCTCCAGAACAAAAAAGAGAATAGCAGGAACGACCGGGTGTTTTCATACTTAAATTGCAGGAATAGTTTACATGCATTCCACTCCGGCGTCAACCGGCCGTCTCAATGAGAAATCGAAGGCGCCGGCAACGGTCCTTCCCGACCCCCTCATGCGATCTCACTGCCGGGAAGAAAGCTTTCCGCGTGTACGCAGTAATCACCAGATCGAATCGGATCATGGAGGTTGATGACTGAGATTACCGAAAAAGGACGTTATGGGGCAGCGTGGCAGTCTGCCTGCTACTGGCCGGGCTCGCGAGTCAGCTCGAGGCTCAATCACTCCGAGCCAAACCGTTGAAGGCTTGTTCGAGCATCCCTGAACATCGGACTCGCCCGCTCGTCTTCACGGCTCAGTTTCTCTTCTCAGGGCACCACTTCCAGCGCCACCGGAATCGAGGCGAAGTCGCAGGGGGCGGTCGTGGTGTACGCGAAGTGGATGGTGGTTCCCGCCCAAGCTGGAATCGGGGGTGCGTTCAAATAGGCCACCGCGCTCCCCGATCCATCCAGCATCCCGGAAAAATTGGCGAACGTCGAGTTGTTGAGATTGGCGAGGATTCTATCGGTGACCCAGTCGCGGTTGAGCGGGATCGTGACGAACCCGCCGGGAAGCAGCGTTCCGGGCGAGGTCCCACTCGTGCTTCCCAAGAGAACATACGGACGACCGGCGTGGTCCTCCCCGCCAAAGAGGGTGAATTCGACCGCCCCGCCGGTGCCGGCCGGGATCGATTCGGGATAGCACCAGATGTTGTGATCATATCGACGGATTTTGAACACGCTGTTCTGCAGGGGGCTGGGAAAGGCGTTCACGTACTCCCAGACCGTGTTTTCAGCGAGTGTCACCTCGAACAAGCGGCCGGCCGGTCCATCGCAAATGAGAGTGTTACCGTTTGGCAGCCTCACAGCTCCGGAGATATTCTGGGCATAAAAACTGAAAGGGTTGGCAGCGGTAAAGATCCAAACCGGATCGCTCGGTCCGAATGCAGAGCCAGGTGTGTAGCAATAATGACCGTTGGCATCGACAGGGGGCTCGATCTCGTCCACCGAGGAGTAGTCGCCGCCGGGACGGCCTCTCCCATTGTTGAAGATCAGGATGTTACCCTCTCCGGGATAACCGGGCTCGATCCACTGGGCGTCGTGCTGCCCGAAGAGCTTCTGGTCGCTCACGCTGCCGGCGCGGTAGGATTGCGGATTGCCCCACCGATAGAGCAGGTCGCCGCCCATGCCGCTGTTGCCGCCGCTATGCCCGGCGGCCTCGGCCGTGGTGGTGCTGTGGTCGATGATCCAGATCTCGTTCGTGTTGTGGCAACTGATCACGATCTGGTCCAGGTCCGGATTGAAGTCCACCGAATTGGCGTGAATCCAATCGTCGACTCGACGGCCGGGGAAGTTGATATCCAACAGCTCGCGGTGGTCGCCTACACCCCCGTAGTTGCTCTTCGATGGATCGAAGTCCTGGATCAGATGGTCCCAGAGATTCCACTGCCACACGATCTCACCGCTCGTGGGTCCGGTCGGCTGCACCTCAATGATCTGCTCCGACATGAGGAAATCGCCCATGATGAGAGCCGGCTGCCGTCCGGCGGCAACGGCCTCGACGCGCGTCTTGAAGTCCCAGGCAATCAAAAGCACGTTGCCATTGGGTAGCGGTTCGATGTCGTGATGCGAGAGATAGGCGCCGCTGGAATACTCGAAATGCCAGGTCACGGTGCCGCCCCACGCGATCTTCTCGACTCCGCCGCCCGTGCCGCCCCATCCTCCGACGCCAGGCAGCCTGATCGTGCGCAGAATGCTGTCGTCGTCCAGCAGATAAACGGCTTGGCCCGGCTCGTAGCCACTGGGCCAGGTGTGGAGTATATCGCCGCGGTTGTCGATCAGGTAGGTCGTCGTGGACTTGATGGGGCTGAACAGGGTGTATCCATTGCACGAACCCACCCCCGAATCAGATCGGCCGCCGCCGGTCTCGAAGGCGATGAGCTCAGATGTAATGCCCGCGGCAAAGCAAAGCAGAGCGAGCATGAGGACGACGGCGCCGAGTTTTCCTGAAGCGCATGCCTGTTTCATTTTTCAACCTCCTCGAGAATGTGTTTCTTGCGAGTTCCGGCCCGCCGCGGCAGTGCACGACGGGCCGGGTACCACCGAATTTTGCTCGATCGATGTAATCTCTCTACGGTTCCACCTCGATGGCAACCGCGTTCGATGCAAAATCCCACGGCGAAACCGTTGCGAAGGCGAAGTAGATGTCGATCCCCACCCAGGAGGGCGCGAGCGGCGGCGCGTTCAGATACGCCGTGGCTTGGCCTGCGGCATCGAGTGTCCCGAAGAAACCGGTGAAGGTGGGCTGCCCCAGGTTTGCCAGGATGTAATTGGTGAGCCCATCCCTGTTCAGGGGGATCGTGGCAAGACCGCCGGGGAGCGGCGTGCCGGGTTGGGTTCCCGCCAGACTGCCGGCGAGCAGATAGCCGCGATTGCTGTTGGCGACGCCGGCGTCCAGGGTGAACGCGAAGACCCTTCCGATCGAAGCGGGGAGGGTATAGGCATCGGCCGAAAGGGAGCCGTCGATCCCTCCGCGAACGCAGCGCACGGAGTTGTAGATGCGCACTTCGTCGCCCTGCGGTCCGTGGCCGTACTGCCACTGGGGATCGTTCGGGTCGCCGCTCTTGGGATCGCCGCGCTGCGCTCCGGCGCCGTGCACATCGAGGTACTGGTAGTTGCCCGAACCCGGTGGCACTTCCATGTAACCCATAGCCCGGCCAAAGGCCACGTAGACACCCCACACGCCGTAGGTCGTTGCCGGGCCATCGCAGTGGGTCGTGCCAGCCCAGAAGCAGGACTCGGTCTCAGTCACATCGAAATAGGTCACGTCGATCGCAGCCGTTCCGGTCACGGTTGGCGCCCGCGTGTAGTCCACGATGCTCTGGAGCTCCTTGGCGTCGGGCAGCCGCCAGTCGTCGTATCCGGCGAGCACCAGATTCTCGGCCCAGTCGAGCGCCTCCTCCCAGTTGAGGGTGCCGTTTCCAAACGGGCCGACACCGAAAGCGCCGCTGTCGGCCTTCATCCACATGAGCCCCGTCGACCTGTCGCTGACGGTACCATCCCCATTGTCGACGAAGTCGTTTGTACCATACTGCGGATTGCCGCGAACATAGCGGACGAAGAACTGCATCGATCCGCCGAATCCGCTCTTGGGATAACCCTTGATGCGACCGTCGGCGAAGTTGACGCCGAATACCGCCTGCTGGCCGCCCATGACGGTTCCGACGTATTCCGTCGCAGAGCAGAACTGGGCATCGATGAAACGCTCGCCGGCGTTTTCGTCGCCGTATTCGAAGGCGAAGTATTCGGTGTCGAGATAGGGGCTCGATGTCGCCGCCGACGTCCCGGTCCAGCCGTTGAAGCAGATCAAGGAATAGAGCTCCTTGATCGTCGGCAGGCGCCAGTCGTTGTATCCCGCCAGATGGAAGGAGGAAGCTCCGGCAACGGCATCGTACCAGGACATCTTGTCACCGGGATCCTGCTGCCACATGAGCCCGGTGGCCAGGTCGGTGACCGTGCCATCCCCGTTGTCCGCGTAAGCCGACAGCGTTCCCCCATACTGGGCATCCTGCCCGTAAAAGGGCTGGCCCGCTCGAGGAAACGCGATCTCCCCGGCATCGTCGTAGCACTTCTTCTGTTCAGTGACGACCACCGTGTAGTCGTTCGCACCGGCGAAAAACCCCGTACAGCCGCATATCACCAGCATGGTCAGCGCAATTCTCGTAATCTGAAAGCGTTTCATACTGTCTTCCTCCAAACTTGGAAAACCGTCGTTGCCGGCGCGACGCCGGCAGGCTGTTATCTGGGATGAAAAACGGGAAGGGCTTTCCGCAATCTACAGGCAGACCGTGACTTTTCTGTTTTTTCGAACTCTGCCGGAATGGCGAAGTGGATCACCATCACCACCTTCATCGTGGCCGCCAAGCAGCTCGAGGCCGTCTTCGCCGACTCTCCTTCGGCCACGGTGCGGACTGTTGGCACGCCCAAAATAGCCGACGCCGAAGGAGATTCCCTCGGCGTCGAATTAGATCGATCTCATCAAATTCCGTCTTACCGTTATTTCGAGCCCCCCGATCCACTCTTCTTCCTGGCTTGAACGATTCCCCCGAGCCCCAGAAGATACCGAATGTGGGCCTCGAACTGGACAAGCTCGGCTTCGGCTTCGATCATGGCCTGGAACGCCGATCGCTCTGCATCCTTCGAGTCGAGATTCTTGTCCACCAATACTTCTGTTTTTTGCCACACGTGTTGCGCGAAGCCGAGAGCATTCTTCGTGATACGCAGCATCTGAAACGCGATCGTCACTTCTTCGGTCACCTTGAGCCGAGTTTGATTCAAGCGAGCATCCATCCTGATGAGATCGGCTTCAGCGAGCATGATCTCTCCGTTGGACCTGAGCGCGATGGTCAGCATCTCCTCGAGCGATTCCGGCGTCTTCCCGGAAAGAGGGTCCACTCCCATGATTCCGCGGATCATCGCCTCGATCTCCGCAACCGCGGCATCCGCAGGCAACAGGCCTTGCCGATGGGTGATCAGCGAATCTTCGTCCAGGAGGCCCTCCTTGAAGAGCCTCTCCATGCGGGCATACTTGTGCCTGGCGTCCTGCAGAGCGTTCTGGCGCATCTTCAACTGATGGTATGCCTCGATGAGCGCTTGGGACACCCTCAGCCGCATCTGCTTCACCACGGTTTGGGCGTGATAATGGTCGGCTTCGGCCACCAGAATGTCCGGATTGGCCTCGAGCGCACGGGCAAGCATCGCCTCCAGAGACGATGGTATTTTTTGAAGGGTGACAATTTTTTCTTCAGAAGGTTTTTCACTTGCCTGTTCCGCCTGTGCAAAAGACCACCCGGTAAAAACGGTAAGACAGAAAGCGATCGTGACATATCTGATAGGAATTCTCATGATGGACCTCCCTTGAGCACGTCCATGAAATATTCAAAAAAACGTTTTACCTTCTGGAATCCTTCAGCGCGGCGAGAAGCCAACTGTCATCGGGCTCCACGACCGTCTGCCTCGAGGCTGGCATGGTGTTCAATGCCCGGCGATAGCAACCGAGCGCTTTGTCGACGTCGTATTGCAGGGACAGGTACAGATCGCCGGCTCGTGTGAGCAGGCGTATCCGTTCGTTGGGCGTAGCGGATTCGGCTCTTTGCTCGAGCTCACTGGGCGCCGTTATGACATTACCGTATGTCGGCGTTGTCCCCTCGTTGCCTGATCGTGACGACACGACCGCATCCCGGTTTCCGCCGTTCCGTACCGCCGTCTCTGTCAAAAGGAACGCCGTCGTGATGCCTCCCAGATAAGCCGCCGCCACTAAGGTCACGGTGATGAAGTGTCGCCTGCGCGCCCGAGAGCGTACGATTCGAATTGTACGGTCGAAAACCGATCTGCGCAGATCTTCCGAAGGCTGAGGAAATCTGAAAGAATCCTCGGGAAGATCTTCCAGACCTTCGATCAGAGGCTCGTATTCATTCCGATTCGTGTCATCCATGGTTTGCGCTCCTCGGCCGCTCCTTCTCGAGACCACTGTAAGCTTGCCTGAAAGCGTTTCTGGCACGGGTCAGCAGCGATTCGATGGCCTTCGTGCTCTCACTCCATCTGCGGGCAATCTCATTGACGGACAGCCGTTCTTCGTACTTCAACTGCAGCACCGATCGGTACCGCTCCGGCAGGGCGGTCAGCGCCAAACCGATCTGCTCCGCAAGCTCCAGTTGGGTGCCGGGATTGGATTCCTGTGCAACCGCTGCGACTGTTTCCAGTTTCTCGAGCTTCTTCCACCGACGCCAGTGGTTCTTTAGGACGTGTGCGGCGATACCGCGCATCCAGTTCTCGAAACTCGACCGCGCCGGATCGAAGCTCGCGATCCGCCGTACGGCAACCAGCCAGCTTTCCTGGACAACCTCCTCGGTCCGGTCTCGACAATGACCGGTGCGGTAGTCGATGAAGGCGAAGAGCGACTCGAAGCACCGATCGTATAAAGTGCGCCAGGCACTTTCGTTACCGCGCATTACAGCTTCGCGAAGCCCACTCTCTTCCCACTGGCGATTCTTTTCATCCACGATCGGCACTTCCAATCAAATCCAGTCCGTCTGCTACCTTATTGTGGGCTCGCCCCCCAATCCTTCGAAATTATTTCTTATTAATTGTAAAACCTCGCAGGACGACATCCTGGGTTTAATGAGATCTCTACCACAAAAAAAGGCCTCCAACTTTGTGGAGGCCGTGCCTTAGTTTCTATCAGACTAAATGATTTGGACAATTCGATTTTTTCTTAATCCGATGAAAGTTCATTTTAATACATATTGTCATTCAAAACGAACTGCTTTCCTTACTCAATCTAACTGCCCCCAATTGATATCCACTCTCCAAGCTCGATAAAGCTCGTTAGTCTCACCCTTCGAAGTCCAATGAAAAACAGGACAGATGTACTCCCAAACGATTTCTTTTTCTCTCGTTATTTCAAATATTCTTCCTGTATTACCTTCGCATATCAATGTATTACCGTTGGGCAAACGCTGAGCTCCGCTCTTGAACGGGCTGAAAAAGGTAAACAAATTCTGTCCCGAGTGTTGTCCGTTGTATTCCCATAGTATTTGATTATTAAGTGGATCTACTTCTATTACGCGTGAATGAAGTCGGGATTCCATCGGATAGCAAGACTTTCCTCCATTATCAAACATGAGGATACGATCGGCTCCTACAAGCCCACTACTCAAAAGTCTTGCATGATGCTGTCCGAGAGAGACTCCGCCATCAGGACCTGAACGCCAAACAACGTCTCCCGTATCTCTATCAATCACGAAAACTATACTCGTATTCCGTTGGCTGACAAGTATATTGCCCTCCTTGAAATTAGGATCACCTAATGAATTTGCGGGCAAACTTTGGATCGAGTTTGTATGAGCCCAGTCCAAACCTTGTTCATAAATAATTTGTTTGGCTTCAGAACTGAAACCGAATTCATCGAAATGCTCGTACGTATACCAATCCCAAACAACATTACCATTTTGGTCTATTTCCAGAATATAGTCATCAGCAATTTTCTTACTCGAAATATGCGGAATACTCCGAAGTTCTCTCGCTAACAATAAAGTGTTTCCATTCTCCAAACGCTGAAAATCGTGGTGTATTTTTTTGTGTTGTGGATCGCGATAACTCCAAACAATATTGCTATCCCAATCCAGCTCTACAAGGGCTCTGTCGGCCGTATCCAAGGTGATAAAAGTCAATAAATTCCCATTCGGCAGCGGCTCCAGATTGCACCCAAGACTATATCCCCCTATCGCCCAGTTGTGTACGACATCACCATTCATATCAACCATTACAACATTACGAGCAAACCCTGGTTCAGCGACACAATGTATTGTGTATCCAGGGAATACTTTTTCGGGTTTATATATGGTGGTTTTCGTAGGATAAACTGTTGAATATCCACAAAGACTACCAATCAGAGGTATTAAAAAACCAAATATAACAATAGAAGAAAAAGAGATCTTCATTGAATTTACCTCCAGGTATCTCAAAATCTATTATCGCTTCAACTCTCTAGAGTTTTACGTTAAAACAAACTCACATTCCTAACTCGCAATATGAAATTAAAAATTAGATGTCCTGTAATAAAAAGAGAACGCTGATTCTATTCTTCTATGCGAAAAATAAGGTGAAATAGTCAACCAAGTCGAAAAAATATTCGGAGACATCTAATAATACCGATTCGAGTTGCACTGACCGGTGAAGGCTTACTAGGTCGTATCTTTCCCCGCTTGAGTCTATCGTGATTGCTTTCGTCGAGCGGACTCTCCGAAGTAGTTCATAGCGTACCGATTTCCATACAGCTCGTCTTTTGATTATGATGTCCCGCAGGATTGAGGGAAAAAGTTCGGCAATCCCGCATATAGCAATCTATTTTTCAGAACCCCGGGAAGCAATCCGCAGTTCCAAGTATCCTGGGCCAAGAACCATGCACTAGTCGTTGTCAAATAAAGTTAACCCTCGAACCAAGGCACTGATTCCACGACCACTCCGCAGCAAGCACAATTAACTCGTCCCATGGAGAAATAGAAAACAATCGGGATATTCCAAAGAGGAACAAACTCGAACCGTCCACAGAGTCTGCTGGCGACCCGAAAAGTATTTGAAAAACTTATTGACAAAACTTCATCAACATACGTAAATGCTTTAATCCTTTGATGACTGGCACTTTTGCCCTTAACGATCTTAGTTACATGGAATAAAAGCAATTTAGACAGTTTATAACCACCTAACACCCAAAATACTTCGCTGAAAAATTTAGACTTGCGTTCCCGCAGGCTTCAATTGTTCTTTATTATCGAGGTACAGTAGGGAGAATTCACATGAAAGCCATCAAGTTTTGTCTCATTGCACTCACTCTTCTGGTTGGCGCCGTAACTCTTGCTCATGCGTCTGTGGACTGTCTGGTTGCTACTGGAAAAGTCCCTGCACTTGCACCACCTTCGAGCCATGTTTCGCCTTCATCGGGTTCTGACGCCTACTCGTCTTTCAATATCGACGTAGGGCGGAAGTTCTGCTCCGGCTCTGCGGTAACCCCTGACAACCAGACCGTCTATGTCATGAACTACGACACGACGATCTCGGTCGTTGATGCCGTCAACAACGTTTTTGTAAAAACGATCGACTTTGCGGCACACAGCCCAGGATCGATCTCTGGTGGTATCGTCGTCGGTAACTATCTCTATGCTGTCGGCTCCAGCAATGTCGTCGTCATGGACATCAACACCGAACAGGTTGTGAGCACCGTTGCTCAGTCTCCCGCTGGTGGAGTTGTCTGGGGTAGAGCGGTGGCATCTCCCTCGAAAGATCGTGTCTATACAATCTTTGGCAGCACGGCAACCATGCTGGCCATCGACACGACTTCGCATCAGCTCATCAACTCTGCCAGCACCGGCAACGAAAATACCGGTATTGGCGTTTCCCCGGATGGGGCCAAGACATACGCCTCCGACAGAGTCAACGGCAATCTTACCGTTGTGGATACGAGCAGTTTTAGCGTGATCAGCGTCAAATCATATCTGACTGGAACCGGAATCGTCGCCTATACCACCGCTGTTTCCGTTGGGTTCGACGGTTTGGTATATGTTGGCTATGTCGATGGGAATTATTCCTTCAACGTGGCGATCTGCGATGCCGACGGTAATCTCGTCGATACTATTTTTACCGGAAGCTTTTCGACCGGCCTCGATCTGAGCCTGGATGGTAACTACCTCACCACCGGCAACGGCAAGATCATCGACGTGACCACAAAGACGGTCGTCGACGATGTGGCAACCGGCAGCGGTGAATATCAAGTCAACATGTCACAGGATGGATTGAGGGCCTATGTCACCAACTATAACAGCACCTACATCACTGTTATCGAAGGTTACGAAGTCAATGTCTTTACCCTCTCTATATATCCCGATCCGCTCCTCGGCGGACAGAACGGCAATTTCTCTGTGACCAACGGTAACCCGAATACCACGACCTTCCTGGGTTACAGCCTTGTAGGGACGGGTAGTACTTACGTTCCCGTTCTGGATGTCACTCTCGATCTGGCGTCACCGAAACAGGGGGGGTCTTCGATCACCACCGACGCCAATGGTGATGGTTCCTGGACCCTTCCTGTCCCGGCGTCGGCCATCGGACGAAATGTCTGGCTCCAAGCCGTTCAGTTCCAAAATAAAACCAACGTAGTAGCATCATCGATTCAGTGATCGTTTTCGTGATTTTGTGATCCCGGAAATCGAGAGAGGACTCCACCGGTAAGACGCCGGTGGAGTTTTTTTCATGTAGATGCAAAATGGTGGCCAATTCATGCTTCGCTTGGATCACTCATTTTTGGTATCGTTTTCAAAGCGCTGCCACATCGAGGACCAAGAGGTGTGTGAGCTCTGATTGGGGATTTTGGGGCCCAACACAGTCAGGAGAGAGATCTGTTTACCGGCCGCGTTCACCCGTCCCGGTACGATTCGCGAAGCACAAAAGCGTCACCCGCCTGTTTGTCACGTGTGATTTGCCACCGCGTCGCGGTCAAGCGTCGTAAAAAACGGATATCGTGACTGACGAGCAGCAGGCCGCAGGAACACTCGTCCAGGGCATCCTCGAGGCACTCGATCGAGATCAGATCCATGTGGTTCGTGGGTTCGTCCATGATGATCAGGTGGGGTTCCTGGGCAATGCCCATGGCCAGGAGCAGCTTGCGGGTCTCGCCGGGGCTCGGCTCGAGACTCTCCAAGATCCGATGAGGCCGGGATCCCAGCCGGCTCACAACGTTCATCGTCGTGCCCAGGAGAGCGCTCGAGAGCTCGCGCGCGCGCTCCAGGATCGAGTGCGCCGCGGCGCGATCGATCTCTTGGGGAATGTAGGTCACGCGTCCTTCCGGAAGGTTCAGCGATCCGTCGATCCGGCGCACGAGCGTGCTCTTCCCGGCGCCGTTCGGGCCGGTGAGCGCTATCCGATCGTTGGGACGCATGACGAGCTCCGGCAGACGCAGCGTGCGACCGCCACCGCCTAGTTCGAGCACTCCCGCCTCGATGCGAAAGAGTGCATCGCGCTGCGATTGCCCTCCCGGCAGCCGGATGCCCGCCGCGTGCTCCTTTTTCACTCGAAGCCTGTCCTGCCGGTCGCGCGTCTGCCGCAGCCGCCCTTCGAGCTGGCGCGAGAGCTTGCCGGCGATGGCGTCCTTGCCCGTGTTGCGCGCCCGTCCCACCTTCTCGCGACCGTCGCGGTCTTTGCGGGCCAGGCCGCGCTTCGAGCGCCGCGCATCCGCCCGGGCGGCCTCGCGGCGGCGCGTCGAGACCTCCCGCTCGAGTTTCTTGCGGGCCACGCGGGCACCGCGATGCGCCCTCTGAAGGGATTCGCGCTCCCTCTCCGCTTCCCGAACTCCATCGGAATAACCGCCTGGCCGCATATTCGAGTCGGGCGGATCCAGGAAGAGGCAGCGGTCGCAGAGCTCATCAATCAGCTCACGGTCGTGGCTGACCAGAAGGCCGATGCCGCGGAAGGACGACAGCGCTCCGGCGAGCAACCAACGGGCCTCGGTGTCGAGATGGTTGGTAGGCTCATCGACGGCCAGCACGTCGGGGTTGCGCCACAGTATCACCGCGATCTGGCAGCGCTTGCGCTCCCCATGGCTGAGTACTCCCCAGCGCTCCGGCCAGTCGGTCCCGATCTGCAGGTTACCCCTGATCTCACAGGCTTCGGGATCGGTCGCCCTGACCAGCTCCTCGAGTAACGGCGGTACCTCATCAGTGCGCTGCTCGCAGTAGATCGCTCCACCTGCGCCGGTAATCCGTCCGGCCAAAGGCTCCAGCAACCCGGTGGCGAGTTTCAGCAGGGTCGTCTTGCCGCAGCCGTTGGCGCCGACGATTCCGGTCCACCCGGCCGCAAACCGGCATGAGATAGCCTGGAGAAGCGGTCGGCTCGCATCCTCGTAGGTGTAAGAGACGTCGTGAAAATCGATTCCCCTGTTTTTCATCCTGTAGATCCCTGCTCGGTACCAGACGTAAAAAAGCCGCAGGTGCCCGCGGCTTTTTTCATGAGTCTGATATCTATGCCTGTCGCCGCGAGCCCTCGATAAAAACGGAACCGTGGAACGGGTGCACCGATCGCGAAATCGCTGACTCGCCAAGCTCCGCTATTTAGCTCTTCATGCTCGCAGCTCCAGAGAAGTGTCTCCAGGACGATGAAATCGTCGAACCTCGTTGCTCCAGATCCTAACACAGGAACCGAAAAACGCAAATAGAGTACTTGCCAACAAAGGATGATCGATCTGTTCGCTACGGCAGCAGCAGCCAAGCACCGGAGCGGACGAGGGACCGGCTTCACGACCTTTGGCAGATCAGGATCATGTGGTAGGATATTCGGGAAGGCCTGAAAGTAGAGATTCGGAACATTCCATCCCCCTCAACAGTTGAGAAAGGAACGGAAGACATGTCCAAGTGCAGCATGATGTCAACCTCGAGGTGGCCTCTTTTTTGCTTCTTTCTCGCAATCGTTTGCACCGTGGCATACGGAGCTGATTCAGCTCAGGCTGCCGCCCCCTTCTCCAGCGATGGACCGTTTCGTCTGATCGCGAGCGATCTGCAGCGCACCGAGATCCTTTTCAATGCCGGAACTTCGGCCGAAGCCACCGATGCACAGTTGGACGTGACGTCAAACATACCAATGGCCAGCGCCTGCCTTCAGATCCCCCTCGGCGCGTGCTGCACAGTGAGAGTCTCCGATGCGGTGTACGAGGATCACGCTCCCGCACAGAGCGCTTCCCCCTCCGCGATCGGCGCCACGATCGAGGAGCTCGGTTTTTTCCGCGGCCGCCGCTTGGCGCGGATCGAGCTCCGCACCACAGGCCTCGACCCAGCCACGCATCAGCTCAGGGCGCTCCGCAGCGCACGCCTCACCATCAGCCATAACGGCGCCGACGCCCGCGCCACGCGCGCAGCACATCGCCGCTGGTCGTCACCCACCTTCGACAATCTCGCCCACCACGTCACCCTCAACACCGCGGCCTTCGAGCAAGCCATCGGCGCCACCTCGGCGACGCTCAAACCTACCAGCACCGGCGGCAGGGCTCCCTGCTACCTCGTCATCTCCGCCGCAGCCTTCGCAGGCAGCCAGGAGCTCCAGAATCTGATCCAGCTCCGCACCAACGAGGGCTTCACGGTGGTTCATGTCGATACCAACACCACGGGCACCTCGACTCAGGACATCAAGAACTACATCGCCAACGCCTACTTCACCTGGATCGAGCCGCCCGAATTCCTGCTCCTCGTCGGCGACACATCGTTCCTTCCCTGCTGGATCGGAACGGGTGGCGGCACCCCGCCCACCGACCTCTACTATGCCTCCGTGGACGGCGACGAGATCCCCGACATGCTCTATGGGCGGCTTCCGGCACAGACGATGACCCAACTCGACAATCTCTGCACCAAGATCATCGATATGCAGGGCAACGCGGTGCGCGAGGCCTCGTTCCTGGTCGGCGAAGCCTCCTGGCAGCAGTACGAGCCGCTCCACGACGCCATGATCGGCCTCTACCTCGGCAACCAGGGCTGGAAATCGGATCGCCTCTACTGCCACACATACCAGGCCACACCGCAGCACGTCTTCGACTCCTTCGCCTACCGGCGCTCGCTGGCGGTCTTCACCGGTATGGGGCAGACCGACGCCTGGATCGACGGCCCGGCCTTCACACAAGCCGACGTGCGAGCTTTGCAGAACATCGTCTGCCCCTTCGTCATCAGCCTGACCGGCTTCACCGGCGACTTCTCGGCCTTCGAATGCTTCGGCGAGACCTGGCTCTGGGGTCGGCACGGCGCCACAGCCTTTTTCGGCGCTTCCTCCACGGCTTACACGAACTTCACCGCCAACCTCGAGGTCTGGCTCTTCGAGGGCTGGTGGACCTACGATCACAGGCGCATCGGCGAGATGATCGCCTACGCCCAGCTCATGGTCTACATGCAGGCCGGGCCCCCACCCTCGATGAAGCAGGGACACTACGAGATGTACAACCTCCTCGGTGATCCCGCCATGCAGGTGATCGACCACGCCACCCCGATCCCGCCGGTGCCCGACATCGAGGTCAACGGTCTCGACCTCGACTTCGCGATACCCGCCACTACACCGATCACGGTGTCCGCCTCGCTCTCCCCTGGCGACTACCTGGGGGTGCAGCAGGACTGGTGGCTCTTCGTGCATCGTGATTTCGCCACGACCTACTGGTGGCAGTGGCCTGGAAAATGGACCGCGTCGTCCACTCCGCTCCGGGCGCTCGACAGGGGCCTGATCGGATTCACATCCCGCGTCATCGGCAAGGCCACCCTGCCCCCGGGGACGTGGAAGCTGACTTTCGCCATCGATGACCTGAACAATGCCTTCGAGGGCACCTACGAGGACCACATCACGATCACCATCTACTGACCCGGACTCAACAGACCGCTGAGCAGCTCAAAAACTCCCTTTCCAGGAGAGCCGGCCTGGTCTATTGTGTTCACTCTGGGACGCCGGCCGCAAGCTACCCGTTCGTGGACAGCCGGACGGCTCCGGGTACTACAGGGCAACCAAACTCAAAGGTCTTTGCTGGAGGGAACAAAGCTATGAAATGGACCGATCTCTTGAAAAAAGAAGCCGAGGATGCCTATCGCATGGCGCTCGGCCTGGTGAAGATGGTGGATGACGACAAGCTCGGCTGGAAGCCGGAGACCGGCGCCAACTGGATGACTACCGGCCAGTTACTCAAGCACATGGTAGGCTCGTGCGGCGCCTGCTGCAAGGGCGTGGTCACCGGCGACTGGGGTATCCCCTGCGATGAGATGCCCGAGTCCGAGGAGGCGATGCTGCCTCCCGCCGAGGCACTTCCTGCGGTGGCCTCGGTCAAAGAGGCCCTCGACGAGCTGGAAGCCGATCGCAAAGTGGCTTTAGAGATCATCGATCAAGCCGGCGAGGAGGCGTTGGAAACCAAGGAGGTCACGCTGCCCTGGGGCAGCCAAGCCGTGATCGGCAAGCACTGCCTGGACATGATCAACCACCTCAACAACCACAAACAGCAGCTCTTCTACTACTTGAAGCTGCAGGGCAAGCAGGTCGACACCCATCACATGTACGGGATGGTGGAATAGGGCCCGGCGCTCGAGGAGGCACACACTGCGCACGAAGCGCACAATAAGCAAGGCAAACAAGAGTAAGGGACACTGCCCCCAAAGCAGTGTCCCTTACTCTGTGTCCGCGACTCTTCGACCCTACCTTTCCACTGCCGTACCCCTGGCATTCCCGTCCAGTGGTTTGCTTTTTTCCTTGACGCCTCACCGCTTCATGTGCCATGGATCGAGCTGTGAGAGTGGTTTTAGTCAACCATCATACCTACGTCTCTATGGAGGCGAGATCATGGCAATCCGCGACATTTTGCAGCTCGGAAACGAGCTGCTCTACCAGCCGTCCCTGCCTCTCGACGATCCTGGTTCAGAGACGTGCGCCACCGTAGCACACGATCTGCGGGAAACGCTCACCGCGTTCCGCGACAGCCACGACTTCGGCCAGGGCATCGCGGCACCGCAGATCGGGATCCTGCAGCGCATCATCTACGTGCAAACCGGGCTGGGAGGCCTGAACGGAGCGCTGATCAATCCGCGGTACGAGTGGTTCTCAGAAGAACGCCGCGACATCTGGGACGCGTGCTTCAGCTTCCCGGACCTGCTCGTTCGGGTGAAACGTCACGAAAAGATCAGAATCGGTTATCGCGACGAGAAGGGCGCCAGGCAGACGCTTTCAGCGCAGGGCATTCTGGCCGAGCTCCTGCAGCACGAAATCGATCACCTCGACGGGGTGCTGGCCGTCCAGCGGGCTATCTCGCCGCGGGCGTTCATCACCCGCGCCGAGTGGGAACGCCGCGGCGGCCCCTGAAAGAACACGACTATGACCGAAAATCCGTTTCGCACTTTGCTCTCTCGAGCCGGTGCCCAGCCGATCCTCATGGATGGTGGGATGGGCACGACTCTCGAGGACCGCGGGATCAACACGCGAACACCCATCTGGGGATCCTTCGCCTTGCTCTCCGAGAAGGGCCGCACGATCACCGCCGCGATCCACCGCGACTTCGTAGCGGCAGGAGCGCAAATCCTCATCGCCAACAACCACAACGCGTTTTTCTCGGCCTGCGAGGAAGTCCTGGAGCTCGATGAGCTGCGCGCCTTCTCCTGGCCCGAAAGCGTGGCGGTGGCGGCAAAGTCGAAGCGTGCGAGCGCCTTGCACGCCTTCCTCAACGACGAGGCGCTCGCCATCGCCCGCGCCGCCGCCGTGACACCACCCTTTGGCAGCGGTCACGGCACAACCAGCGCCCCTGACACCCCTCGCGAAGGAATCGCCGTGGCCACCTGCTTGGGCAGTGTGGAAGGCCCTTACGCCACGCAGAGCGGCATGAGCACCGACGATGCATGCGGGCTGCTCGAGCGCGAGATCGCGGCTCGCGTCGCGACCGGCAAGGCAGACCTGTTCCTCTTCGAAACCTTGACGACCCGCGCCGAAATCGAGGGCGCCGCTCGGGCGGCCCACCGCCTACGTCTAGACAACGTCGCCGTGGGAGTCACCTGCGGCGCCGACGGCCACACCCTGGGCGGGGTGGACATGGATGCGGCAGTCGCGGCGTTCGCCCCCGTGGATCCGCTGGCATTTTTTGTACAATGCACGCGGTACGATCTGGTGGTCCCGGCGCTCGAGCGCCTCGTCGAGCTCTTCGGCGACCGCTGTGCCGTCGGGGTCTACGCCAACGACGGCCGCCGCTGGGATCCCGTGCGCATGCGCTGGGCGGGCGAGCGGATTACGTCGGAGGATTATCGCCGCTGCGCCGGCGAGTGGTTGGCGGCCGGGGCGTGCATCATCGGGGGGTGCTGCGGCACCTCGCCCGAGCACGTCGCCGGCTTGCGCGATCTGACGCGGTGAGCGCCGGCGGGGAGGCTGACGGGTGACGACCGATCACCCCCTCACTCCCCCCGATGCGCACCGTATCAGTATCAATACGGCCGAAGCGAACTCAGGCCGACGGAGTGTTCGGGTGTGACCGAGTGTGTCCGATCCATCACGAGGAGGAATCGTCATGTTTCTCGATCTGATCCAGAAGCGCCGCAGCATCCGCAAGTTCCAGCAGCGTCCCGTCGAGGGGCTCCTCATCGACAAGCTCATCGAGGCCGCGCTGCGCGCTCCCACCTCGCGCGACCGCAAGCCCTGGGAGCTGGTGGTGGTCAATGAGCCCGCCCGGCTCGAAGCCCTCTCGCGCTCCAAAACGCACGGCTCCAGCTTCCTGCACGGCGCACCGCTGGGCATCGTGGTCTGCGCCGACACCACCAAGTCTGATGTGTGGGTCGAGGATTGCTCCATCGCCACCACCTTCATTCTGCTTACCGCCGAAGCTCTAGGGCTTGGTAGCTGCTGGATCCAGATCCGCGGGCGTCCGCACGGCGACGGCACCAGCGCCCGCGACTACATCGCCGGGCTCCTCGGACTTCCGGCCCACATCGATGTGGAGTCGATCGTGGGCCTCGGCTATCCCGCCGAGACAAAGCCGCCTCACACCGCGGAGGAGCTCACATTCGACAAGGTGCATAGCGGCGGGTTCGGCATCCCCTATTACCCGGACGCCACCTCGGGCAGCAGCGGGAAGGGGTGCCCATAGATGAAGCTCTCCCGTTTTCCCGATTCGCTGGTGCTGCTCTTCGCGCTCATCCTCCTGGCCCAGATCCTCTCGTACGTCCTGCCGGCCGGCGCCTATCAGCTCCAGAGCGTGGGCCAGCCGGGACACGAACGCCAGCAGGTCGTGCCGGGTACCTACGAGCCCCTACCCGCGGAAGAGACCACGCCGCTGCCGCCGTTGACCTTCCTGACGGCCATCTCCAAGGGCATGTATGACGCCGCGGACATCATCTTCTTCGTGTTCATCGTAGGTGGCGCCATCGGCATCATCCGGGCCACGGGAGCCACCGACGCCCTGATCGGCGCGGCGGTCAAGCGGCTCGGGGGCAGCCCGGTGCTGCTCGTGGGTGGCATGGTGGCGCTCTTCGCGGCGGGCTCCTCCACCATCGGCATGGCCGAGGAGTACATGCCTTTCATCCCGCTGCTGGTGACCATGTGCCTGGCGCTCGGCCTGGATGCGATCGTGGCCATGGGGATCGTCTACATCGGCGCCGGGATCGGCTACGGCTGTGCCGCGCTCAATCCCTTCACGGTGATCATCGCGCAGAACATCGCCGGCCTCGAACCAACCTCGGGATGGTGGTTCCGTTGTCTATTGATCGTGCCCTGCCTGGCCGTCGGCATCCACCACATCCTGCGCTATGCCGGCCGCATCCGCGTAGATCCCGGACGCAGCCTGGTGCACGACGTGGACTACTCCAAGGGTTTCGAGATGCCCTCGGACGTGCGCTTCACGGCGCGGCGGGCGCTGGTCCTGCTGGCCTTTGGCGCTGCGGTCGTGCTCTTCGTGTACGGCATCGATCGTTGGGGCTGGTTCCTGGCCGAGCTCTCGGCGGTCTTCATCGGGTTGGGGTTGTTGTCGGCGCTGATCGCGGGATTGAGCCCCAACCGCGTAGCGCGCGAGTTCGCCAGGGGCGCCGGCGAGCTAACCACGGCGGCGCTGCTGATCGGCTTTGCGCGCACCATCCAGGTGGTGATGAACGAGGCGATGATCACCGACACGATCATCCACGGCATCGCCGGCGTGCTCGAAACGCTACCCGCGGCGATCTCGGCCATCGGCATGCTGATCGTGCAGAGCATGTGCAACTTCTTCATCCCCTCCGGCAGCGGCCAGGCCTATGTGACCATGCCGATCATGGCCCCCCTCGCCGACCTCACCGGGGTCACGCGCCAGACCGCGGTGCTGGCCTATCAGTTCGGCGACGGCTTCACCAATATGATCGTACCCACCAACGCCCTGCTCATGGGTATGCTGGCACTGGGGCGTATCCCCTACCAGCGCTGGTTCCGTTTTATCGTGCCGCTGCTGATCAAGGTCTACCTCGTGGCCATCGCCGGGTTGGTCGTGGCGGTGCTGATCGGGTATTGAGGGATGGCGCGGACGCTTTGCGCCGCGCCATCGGGCTGTGGATGGAATGGACGGCCATGACCACGGGTTAATCCGCCGCCCTGGCCGCCGCTCATCCGCAGCCCGGTGGCGCGATCTGACTCCCGCACAAGTGTTGAGTGTCGGTCACGTACACATTTTAGGTAACGGAGCCTTATTCCGGGGTTGCATGCACATGAAAGGCACATAACGATCTCAGCCGTCGCGGACCGAACCGTAGCCCGACCGTGAGGGAGGGCGGCGCAGTACGATCTGGTGTCAAAAGGCCTGCCGATTACTCTGCGCGCATGACCATTTTCCGAATTAGCCCCCCTGGGAAATCTGGCGCTCGCGCCAGGCATGGGCTTCTACCTAACTCATACGTCACGGCCAACCGTAGCCCGACCGGTTTAGGGAGGGCGGCTCGGTGCGATCGAACGTGGATCCGCCTTTCGATTGCTCCGAATCAACAATCAATGAAAAAATAGCAAAATTCCCTTTCGCTTCTCTGCGAGATCCCGCTTACCTCCATAGACACATTCCTTGAAACAATCGCTTGTCTATTTACTGCGAATAAGCTGAAGGAGGAGAACAATGCAGCGGTATCTCGTCACAACCATAATCTTCATGCTGATCCTCTCCATGGCCTCGCTGACAGCCACGACGATCTACGTGCCCGACGAATATGCGACCATCCAGGACGCGATCGATGCTTCCGCGAATGGTGACGTAATAATCGTTAGACCGGGAACCTATGTGGAGAATGTCGATTTTGTGGGGAAGGCTATTACCGTAATGAGTGAACTCGACCCCCAAAGCACGTTCATCAACGGGGGTCAACTTGGAAGTGTGATTATATTTAAAAGCGGAAAAAGTGTTGATTCTCGCATTATTGGATTTACGATCGAGAACGGCTCGGGGACTATTAGCTCCTGGGGAGCAAATGTTGGTGGTGGCATTTACTGCTGCCAAAATTCTTCACCGACAATTGAAGGCAACATCATCCGGAATAACAATGTTACTGATAGCGCAAGTAATGGTGGAGGAATTTACTGTATAGACAATTCCTCTCCAGTTATTCGAAACAATATTATCTATGGAAATTATGCGGAGTATTCAGGAGGAGGTATTGGCTGTAGTACCCGTTCGTTACCTGAAATAATAAATAACACAATCTTAAGCAATTCTGTAGGGATTGAAGGAGGAGGAGTCGCTTGTTATTATACTGATAGTGTCGATCCACTTGTTATCACCAATACGATTCTGTTCCAAAATTCAGCATCGTTAAGGGGAAATGAGCTCGCGTTGACTTCTTACTATTGTCCTGCAACTGTTGAAATAAAATTCTCTAACCTGGAGGGAGGCAATACGTCACCGTCAGTCTTCGTTCATTCTGGCTCCACTCTCATCTGGGGATCCGGCATGATCGACGCCGATCCACTCTTCGTCGATGCGTCCAACGATGATTTTCGTTTCACATGGGATTCACCATGCCGCAACAGCGGCGACAATGCCGCCGTCACGGAGTCCACCGATTTCGAGGGTGATCCACGCATCGCCGAAGGTGTCGTCGACATGGGTGCCGATGAGTTTCATGTGCATCTGTATTACATCGGAGAGGTGAAACCTGGAAAAAGGCTCAACGTCAAAGTCATCGGCACACCAGGAGAGCCGGTCACCCTCGCCATGGGAACCGAGATTCAAGACCCTCTCCAACAAACGCCATACGGCGATCTCTATCTCACGTTACCGATCAACTACCAGTGGAAAATTGGAACGATCGGAGCCGATGGGACTCTTGATGTACGTAAGCCACTGCCATGGACCTGAAAGCCAGGAGAGATCTACTACTTCCAGGCGCTCGTCGGGCCCCTCGCACCGGGATCGGTGCTCACCAATCTGATGGTGATGATCGTGGAGTAGGACACTTAAACGCCACCACCGCTAAAGCGACTTTATCCAAAGACCTCCGAGGAACTCGGCTCGTCGAGCTGTATCCCTCGGGGTCTTTTTTTTTATTTTTCGCGTATTTCGTAGTTCCTCTCTTCCATTCCTCCGGTCGTATTGATTCCCCTCCCCCTACAACACCAGCATCTCCGAGCGATTGCGCTGCAGCCAGCGATAGACGATCTCGGCCCGGTCGAAGGTGATCCGATCGTCCGCGACACCGCCGTGCGATCGACGCCTGAGCAGATCGACCTCCTTCTCCATACGGCGCTCCGTCAGTTTCCCCTTGCAATGACGGTAGATCCCGTGGTGGAAGAAATGGGTCGAGGGCGGCTTCCCCTCCTCGCGCACGACGATCGTCCCGCGTTCGAAAGCCCGCAAAAACCGCTGCCGTCGGCAAAACCGCTCACAGAACTCGAGCAGATCCCGCGTCCGCGCCGCGTGCTCGTAGGCCAGGGAGGCCGCATCGCGCGACATGATCTCGTTCAGGAGCACCACGATCTCGCTGTCATCGCCCTCCAAGAACCGCGTCACCCGCTGTACGAGACGCGCGTAATCCTCGGGCGACACGGCGCCGCGGCAAGCCCCGACACACAAACCCAGTTCATGATTGATGCAGCTCGTCTTCCGGGAACCGCAACCTGGGAGCGAGCCGGCACAGGATCTCAGCTTGAAGTGCCGCGAGATCAGCTCCAGCAGGTTCTCGACGAGGTAACCGTTGCGGAAAGGCCCGAACACCCGTGTGCGATCCTGCTTTTGCGTGTAGTCGATCGCCCGCAGAGCCGGAAACCGGTCCTCCGTCAGATAGAGATAGCGCACCAGATGCATCTGTTTCTGGCGGATATTGTAGGGCGGCATCTGTTCCTTGATCAGCCGGTCTTCGAGCATCAGGGCTTCCAGTTCGGAGGTCGTGGCTTGAAAGCTGAAGTCAGCCGCGTTGTAGACCATGCGGCGGGTGCGCCCCTCCATGCCCTCGAGGCTCTCCGTGAGGTAGCTGGCCATGCGCCGCCGGAGGTTGACCGATTTCCCGATATAGATGATGCTCCCCTCGCGATCCAGAAACCGGTAGATTCCCGGCGTGGCGGGAACCTCCTGGTTGACCCGCGCCCGCATTCGATCGCGTCTCGTTTTGTTCACTCTGTGGATCAGCGCTCCCCACCTTTCTGCGTGCCGTCGGTCCCCCGGCGCCGGCGCCCCCCGGGAAACAGCGCCGAGCTCAACTGAACGTTCATGGTCTCGGGAAAAACCTCTTTCAAGAACGCCGCGTTCATAAGGAACTTCACATTTCCATCCAGCTCCGCACCCGGCTTCAGGCGCACGATGGCGTCGCCGGGGATGCGCTCGAGCCGGGCTTGCAGGAACGCCCTCAAGCTTTCGCGCGTCACTGCCCCGCCCGGCTCGAGGTCTAGCACGAGATCGACCATGGGGCGCGCCGGCAGCGGTATGAACCGCGGTTCTACCCGCCAGCTCCCCTCCGGTCCACCCGCGATCAGGTCAATCTGATAGAATCCTTTCTCCTCGTCCTTTTCGGCAAAGGAAGTACGTTCTGTCGAGCCGGGATAGATCACCAGCGGCTGCTGCGCGATGGAAGCAGCCGCCGCACCGGCGTCTCCCGCTGGCTCCCCGCCCAGGATCTGGCGCCGGTGGATGTGACCGCAAAGGACCGCGTCGAGCTCTACAGGCAAATTCCTTCGCTGCACCACGTCCTGTCCGTGTCGGAAAGTGAAACCACTCGGCCCTACACGCGAGCCCTCCACCGCCTGGTGCAGGCAGAGCAGCCGGATCTCGGCCCGGTTCGAGCGCCAGCCGGTCTGCTCGAGGATCTCGGGGAAGCGATCGCGCACGTTCTCGCGCTCGAAGGGGAAGCCGGAGAGGCTCAGCGTGGTTCCCGCGAGCTCGAAGTGAAAGGTCTGCGGCCGATCGAAGAGGTGCACCCGGGGCAACGAGAAGAGCAGCGACGTCGGGAGCCGCGAGCGCTCGTGATTCCCCGGCACGATAACCAGGTCCACCTCCCGCTTGGCGAACTCGAAGAGCATGTGATAGACCCGGTCCACGATCGGTCGCGGGATCTTGCTGCGGAAAAAAAGATCACCGCCATGGATCACGGCAGCCGCCTCGACCTGCACGGCATGATCCAGAACGCGCTGGAAGTTGCGGAAAAAATCCTCGCCGCGCCGGCGCCGGGTTGCGCGGGGCCGGATCGGATAATCGAATCCAAGATGGGTATCGGCGACGAGGATCAAGCGGATCATAGGGATCACCTTTACGCGACGGAGTGCTGCTTTTCCAGCCTTTTCGACCGCGTCTGCCCCACCGATGCGCCAGGCGGAGCACTTGGACGCGTCCCGGCATGGCCCCCTCCACCGCGCTCCGTCGTTCCCTTCCACTCCCTACTACCCATTTCCGCCTCCCCCTCGGTGCTGACAAAGCGTTCACACGACGTACCCGGTTGCCTGCACGAGAGCTTTGCCGGCGGCGGGCTGTTTTGAGCGCCTCGATATCTTATAATGTCCAGGCGGTTATCTGTCTGCCCGCCGAACATGCGTTCCGACCGCGAGTTGTCGCCGGTGAACTCGACTCGACGGGCAATCTGCTTGACCCCGGAGACACTGCCAATGACCGAACCACAAGGCCTAGATGCCCGCGGTGAGGAGTTGGCCGCAGGGATCGGCGCGACCGTCTCTTATTACGAGCCCCTGACTGAAGCAGACGAATTTGCCAAGCGAAAAAGGCAGCCCTGGGCGCGTCTCATTCAGAAGATCTGGGAAGTTTCGCCTTTAACGTGCTCTTGATGCGGCGAAGAATGAGGGTAGTCTCCGTGATAACGGAGTCTGTTGTAATCGACAAAATACTCAGTCACCTCGCGAAAAACGACCGCGCGCCGCTGGAAGGACACCAAGCCGCCTGATCGCCAGATCCGAAGAACAACGCCAGATCAACAACGAGACCGTCATGTGCGTTGAGGAGGAAATATGCTCCGGTTTCGGGATTTTGGGCACTTTTGCCCCGAAGAAATATTCGGACCGGTCGGGAGTGCTTCCTTTTCCGATTGGAAGCGTCTCCGTCTCAGATTTTCAACACAATTCGGCTCCCTTTCAGTGCCCAGTTTGTGCCAGACGGGAGGGCGCGGCACGCCGCAAGATCGACCAAAGGGATTGAGATTCCTATCGTCTTCCGACAGGTTCAAAAACTCACTCAACGCATCACCAAAGGCATTTGGAGACGTCATATTCAGCAGGTGCCCGCCGCCAGCGATGACGATCCGTCGCGCTTCCACGAACTTCTGTTCGAGAAGCAGGCTCTGTTCGCGAATCGCTGCCAGATCGTTCTCCCCTACGAGGACCAGGGTTGGTGTTTGAATCGTTGTCAAGCGCTCGATCGCCGGTGGTGAGAGCTGTTCGATGAGGGCGAAGGGCAGCGTCCACAAATCGACCCGCCCTTCTCGATGTCGACGATCAGCTTGCCGCTCAGCGTGAAGAAGAACTCATCGTCTTCGTCATGTTTGTGCCAGTGGTGCTCGCCTTCAACGACCACGAGCCGTACGACCGAATCGTTCACCTTGCAGAGCGTTTGATTGTTCCACTGGTCCTGACAAGCGTCGACGCGCCACTGAACATCGATGCGTTCCAGAGACTCTAACAATACGTTCAAAGGAACAGTGCGATTGACTGCCTGTGAACTCGAGGGCGGCGACCTCACGACCGATGACGGTCAGATAGGTAAAATTGGAGGAGCTGCTCGGCGCCGAGTATTTTAGAGTTGGCTCATTGACACCTTGCTTGCCGATGAGGACGGAATAGCCTACTCCCGACAGTGAAGACGGTCGTTCACTCCCCACTTGCCACCGGAGCTGAACCGACCAAAATCGAAAGCACCCCGGACAATCTGCTAATAGCTCACAGACGATCCGAGGTGGTCTCTCGAGATTTCTCACCTATTGGTGAGAATTAACTGCTTTTCGTTGGTCGTCATATAACAAACGTAGCGACAACATTCGACATGTTTTCCTCTTGCACGGCCTGAAACCAGATATTGAGTCCACTAGCCGCAGGTGGTATAGACAAATACCACTCGCCTCCCCCAACATCATCGGTCGTCAGGAGACCGCCGGCTTGATGTGGTGCCGCTATACCCAGTGTGACTTGAAGCGGGGCTATGTAAGTACTGCCCAGACCGATGAGACTGTAGCCAAGGAATGTCGAACAGTCCAGCTTTGCATTTGAAACGGTGAAAAACCCGCTCGAACCGGCGAGCAGCGGATCGGGATCGATGTCCAATGTAAAGGTAGTCCTATCGAACAGCGAATAGCGTTCACCAGAGATGCCTCCGATCCAGCATGTGCCGAAGGCGTCGGCGCTACCTGCGATCGGCGGCAGCCATTCGATCGACATGTTCAGACCGGTAATCACATCGGTTTCGTTGTAGGCGACCGGTGTGGTCCAAATGGAATTGGCATAGGGTCTGCGAGAAAAAAAAGCTGGATCGAATGCCCCAGCCTCCTGCTGCCAGGTGACCGCGATTCCGCACCCCCTGCGAGCCGTCACGTCAGGCTTTTTGTTATTCCCGGTTTCGGCTACAAACCAATAGAGCCAGTGGGCACCACCATCATAGGATATCTGGTACTTGATCTTGCTGTCAGAGCCTTCCACATACTTGTAGACGACAATGATATGATCTTGATAGGCCGAGATGGCTGTTCCATTATCGAGATTAAAATCGAGGTAGAGTTCGAACGTCCAGCCGGCAGCGCTCAGCATCCCGACGTTGAGGCAGTACTGATTGTCGACGTAGGAAACCACCAGATCGTTCTCGGCAGCGTCCTGGTTCCACGAAGCATCGAGTCCGTAAGAAGCGTTGTAAATACCGGTCGGAATCCACGTCCAAATCAAACCGCCCAAATCAGATGAATAACAGAGCAGATTGTCGGCAGCCAGCGGCAGTTCATCGGTGATGGCCACGCAATAAACTTGATCTGCGCTGTTGTCCTCGTTGGTCGTCACAGCGACATCGCGAACATTGAAACCTGGAGTTTCAAAGACGATCTGATAGCCATAGGCACTGTCGATTGAACCATCGCTCGTATACGCTCGTCTCATCCGGGCGTCGAAATAGTTACCGGCCGGATCGGGAGCTACGTATCCTATATAGAGCCATCCTGCCACCACGGCAGCGTCGATGTCGCTAACCTCACCAACACTTGAGATCCATCTGGTGGTCTCGTTCCACGTGGCACCATTGTCTGAAGAGAAGTTAATTGTCCATCTAGTATCAGAGCTGTCACCGTTGAGACGGACAACGACGAAGAGGTTACCTGTACCGTCGTCGAAATCCAGACAAGTCTGTCGTGCCGATCCTCGCGTCTCGACCTGCACATCGCTGCTCCACCGTCCGTTCGTGATAGGTTTTGGCTGCCTCCAGTTGATACACACGGCCAGGCTCGTGATCCCGGATTCTTCCAGAGCACAAAGACTGTCCGTTGATTGGGAGAAATTCCCTGAATTCCATAAGTCTTCGATCGTTTTGATCTCACGAAACAGCAATGAGTCAGAAGCAAGGGGAATCTCAAACTCAATCCGTGCATTGACCTTGTCGGCGTGGCTAAAGTCGCGCAGACATCGCCAAAGCGGGGTATGAAACGTCTCTTCAGTCGGAATCAGAACTGACTCGGTCGCAACAGATTCGGTGATTTGATTCCGAGCATCTACTAGATGTAAATCGTTCGTAGTTTCCTGAACTGTCTTGAGCGAGGGTGGAAGATCTAATGTTGATTCACTCATTTGTGTGGTTACGTCTTGAGACCACGCTAGACCGCATGGCAGGACAACGAGCACAGCCAAGGTCTGCCATAACGTGAAATGAGTTCTATTCTTTCTTGGCTCTTGTGGCATTCTTCATTCTCCTTGTTTGTTGAAACGGGAAGCTCAAATCTTCATGTGTCCTAAATTCCGATTCGATAAAGTGCCCTCTGCAGAATCCTACTCGTCGAATTGAGGTGTTAGTGACTTGGTTTGGATATCGATCGTCGCTTCAGAGTGGCACCAACAGTTCCGCTGAAGATCAACTCAGTAAAAAGAAACGGAACAACGCATGGGGGATTACATTTTCATGGCGATCTCCTTTCATTGTCGCGAGAAAACGATTCGTAAGATTTCATCGATGCGCCAGATCCTGATGTTCAAACAAAGGACCGTAACGTTGCCTTCAATTTACGTAGGGGATTCAAGCTGCAAGCCGAACAGAATTTTTGGTGCAGAGGCTATTTTTTTTTGAGTGACCCTTTTATTCGATCCGTTAACCGCTCAATAGTTGGTGGTGTCGTGCTTTATAGTGTCGGTGGAGATGTTGGGGAGTAGAATCAATATGACAGGAGTGAAGACGTACGGCTTATTCCGACGAACAGCGCGGCTCGGAGTCAACCTACCTGATACAGCTTTCCTATGCCGTTTCTTTCACGGTTTAGGGTCCAGCTTACACTTGTGTCTGGGTTTCCCCGTACGTGGCTCAATATCTGTATCCCTTGCCGCAACGTCTGCGTCATCGTCCGGCAATCCAGGAACTGACAAGGCCTCCCAAGTTCTCGAACACGTCTCTCCACGCATACCACGTCCTTTGTGACCCCGGCAGACCTCCCTGGACCTCACCTGTAACGCTCCCTACCACCCATTTCCGCCTCCCCCCTCGGTGCTGACAGAGCGTTCACGAGGCGTCCCCCGCTGCCTGCACGAAAGCTTTACCGGCGGCGGGCTGTTTTGAGCGCCTCGATTTCTTATAATGTCCGGGCGGTTATCTGTCTGCCCGCCGAACACGCGTTCCGACCGCGAGTTGTCGCCGGTACGCTCGACTCGACGGGCAATCTGCTTGACCCCGGAGACACTGCCAATGACCAAACCCCAAGGCCTAGATGCCCCCTGGTACGTACGCTCCTTCGGCAAGCTCTACCCGCTGATCTACCGTCATCGCGACGAAGCGAGCGCGCGCGCCGAGATCACATCGCTCCTCGAGCGCCTTGCCCTGTCGGGCGACGAAAAGGTCCTCGACCTCTGCTGCGGGGCGGGGCGGCATGCAGTAGTGGTGCGCGACCTGGGACTCGACGTGGTTGCCGTCGATCTCTCGCCGGAGCTGCTCAATGAGGCCCGAGCGCTACCAGCGTTGCAGGGGCGCCTGGCCCGGTGCGACATGCGCTCCCTCCCGTTCCCCAGCGGCCGCGGCGAAGGCGATGGCGACGGCTTCGACCTGGTGCTCAATCTCTTCACCAGCTTCGGCTACTTCGAGAACGACCAGGAAAACGAGAGGGCATTCCGCGAAATGACGCGCGTGCTGCGTTTCGGGGGGCGTCTCGTGATGGACCACATGAACCGCGCGGTGGTCGAACGCGACCTGGTTCCCACGAACGAAGAGCAACGCCAGGAACTGACGCTGCGCCACCGTCGGTGGATCACCAGGGACCGGGTCGTTAAGGAGACCACCGTGATCGATGGCGAGGGCGCGACGATCCACTTCCGGGAGAGCGTGCGCCTGTACACTCCAGGCGAGCTCGAGGAGCTCTGCAGCCGCTGCGGCCTGACACTGCTGCGCCTGGAGGGATCGTTTCACGGAGAGCCCTTCGAGCCTTCATCACCACGCATGATCCTCGTGGCCCAAAAAGAAGACCACGAGCAGGTTCCTGACGAGGGCTCGAAAGAGGGAGCAACGGAGCAAACTAAAAAGGGGAAGGCGCACGAGGAAGGGGACGATCTCTCATGACGCCTCCTCACTGGCACTTCAGCGCTTTGGACTACCGTGAGATTCCCGGCTACGGCGCGGAGCATCTCCTCAGCCGACTGAACAGTGGCGAGCTGCGCTCCGCCCGCTTCCCCCTCCTTGGCCGCGGGGAGATCCCCGAGCCGAGCGCCTCGCCGTTCATGGATCGCGTCCGGCTGACCGAGATCTTGAACGCCACCAACGGGGCCGTCGCCGCCGGAACGGCCCCAGCGACCGCCCCGGCGGCGACCACCACGGCGGGGCGCTACGTCGTGGCCGGCCAGCAGGCGGGTCTGCTCACCGGCCCGCTCTACACCTTTCTCAAGGCGCTCACCATCATCCGCCTCGCGAGCGACCTGGAAACCACCACCGGCATCCCGCACATCCCGCTCTTCTGGATGGCCTCCGAGGACCACGACCTGCTCGAGGTCAACCGCTGCTGGGTCAACGGCCGCCGCTTCGTGGCTGGCGATCCCGCCTCGTTGGACGCTCACCTGGCCCGGCGGCGCCAGGTCGCCGATGAGCCGCTCACGCACCATCGCAACGCCCTCTGCCGATTTGTGCGCGAAAGCCTGCCTGAGAACGCCCCCTTTCGCGACCACGCGGTCGATCTGGTGGAATCGAGCTCGTTTGCTGACTACGGCGCCCATTTCCGCTCGCTCATGCTGTCCCTCTTCGCAGACCTGGGCCTGCTAATCGCCGACCCTCTGGCGCTACGCCCGCTCACCGCCCCAGTGCTGGCCGAGCTAGTGGCGCGCTGGGGTGACGTCGTGGCGGCCTTCGCCGACGGCGGGGCGCAGCTACGCAGGGAGGGCTTCACCCCACCGCTCGCGGAGCCCGGCCTCTTTGAGATTCGCGACGGCGCGCGCCTCAAAATCGAGATCTCGCCCGACGGTGCGCAGCTTGCCGCGGGCCGCTGTTCCCTGGCCGAGTTAGCTGCCCAAATCCGCGCCGAACCGGCGGCCTTCTCGCCCAATGCGGCGCTGCGGCCCGTGCTGCAGGATGCCGTGATCCCGGTGAGCGCCTTCGTGGCGGGCCCCACCGAGCTGCTCTACCTGTGGCAAATCGACGGCATCTACGACGTGGCCGGAACGCGGCGCGCCCTGCTGCGGCCGCGCATCTCCGCCACTTTCGTGGAGCCGCGCGTGGCGCGGGCGGCACGCAAACAGGGGCTCGCGGGAAGCCGGATCCTGGCGGCGAACGACCTGCTGCACGGCGGCGCGCACACAACCCCTGACACCGAACCGAACGGCGGTACCCCGGCCAGCCACTCGAACGGCGACGATGCCGATCTGCAGGCTATTGAACGAGGTGGCGATCTCGTGCTGGGCGCCCTCGATCGCGTTCTCGGCACGCAGCGCAACAAGGCGCTCGAACGTGGCCGCGCGGCCATCGCCAGCCAGCTCGAGAAAGTGGCGCACAGGATCCGCGAGCTCAAGGCGGAAGCCGCCGGTCGCGGGCGCCGCAATCTGGAGACGATCGCAACCGCTCTCACCCCTGAGGGCAAACCCCAGGAAAGGATGATCACCGCGATCGAGCTGCTGAGCCGTCACGGCCCATCCCTCGTGAAGCTGGCGCTGGACGCACTCGATCCCTGGCCGATCGCGCACCATCTGGTGGAGACGGGGCGGAGTGCCGGGGAGGGCGCCCTGCGCGAAAGGGCATCGCGGAGCGACGCTTCCCACGCTGATCGCAGCGTAAACGACAGAGACGATGAAACGCGGTGTAAAAACAACCGGCACAACGACCAAAGCAACTGATTTGATGGAGTTGATTCATGACCGGAGTGGACATTCTCGCCATCGGAGCCCATCCCGATGACGTGGAGATGCTGGTCGGCGGAACGCTGGCGAAGATGATCGACCGGGGACGCCGGGTGGCCATCGTGGACCTGACGCGCGGCGAGATGAGCACCCGCGGCACCCCCGAAGGGCGCGAGGAGGAGGCGACGCGAGCCGCGGCCGTCATGGGGGCCGATGAGCGCCTCAACCTGGACATGGGCGACGGCGTGCTCGAGGACACCCTCGAGAACCGCATCAAGCTAGTGGCCGTAATCCGCCGCCTGCGCCCCACGATCGTGCTCGCCCACCACTGGGTCGATCTGCACCCCGACCACTGTGCCACCGGCAACATGGTCGCCAACATCATGTACCCCTCCGGCTTCGAGAAATACCCGACGCCCGAGGAGCCCTACCGACCGAACGGCTTCCTCTTCTACACGGGGCACATCCCCTCGAGGCCGAGCTTCGTCGTCGACACCAGTGGTTACTTCGTGAAGAAGAAGGCGGCGATCCAGGTCTACCGCTCGCAGCTCCACGATCCCGAAAGCCGCGAGCGGCTCACGGGAATCTCCAAACCCGATTTCCTGCTGCGCATCGAAGCCCGCGACCGCTACTTCGGAGCTCTGATCGACCGCACCTACGGCGAGGCTTTCATCGTGAAACGAGCGCTGCCGATAGACGACCCGGTGGCGGCCTATTCGCCTTTCGGCCGCGTCTACTGACCGATAGTAAGCAGCGCAACGGCGTGAACAGGCCGATCGACCGTTTCGCGCAGGCCGAAAGGGAACGGATTTCGGCCGGATCGCGGCGCCCCAGGCAGCAACACAAGGATTGAGCTCATGCGCATCGCCATCTCCTGTCATCCCACCACGGGTGGATCGGGCATCGTGGCCACCGAGCTGGGTATCGCCCTCGCGCGGCGGGGTCACGACGTTCATCTCGTGAGCTACGCCCGGCCGCTACGGCTCACCGAGGACTCGGGGGTAACCTTTCACGAGGTCACCGTGGTGGACTACCCGCTCTTCAAGTACCCGCCCCACGACCTCTGCCTGGCCAACAAGCTGGCCGAGGTGGTCAAGCGCTTCGACATCGATGTGATCCACGCCCACTACGCCGTGCCCCACGCCATCTCGGCCATCATGGCGCGCGATATCACCAAGCGACGCGCCAAGGTGGCGGCCACGCTGCACGGTACCGATATCACGCTGGTAGGCAACCAGAGGGAGTTCTTCGATCTGGTACGCCACACGATGAACGAATGCGACGGGATCACGACCGTCTCCGAGTGGTTGAAGGAGCAGACCCTCGAGATCTTCCAGCTCGAGCGCGAGCCGGTGGTGATCCACAACTTCGTAGACGACAGTCGGTTCCACAGCCAGAACCGCAACCCCTTCGCCACGTCGGGCGCGTTGGAGCTGATCCACGCCTCGAACTTCCGCCCGGTGAAGCGTATCTTCGACGTGATCAAGGTGTTCGATCTGATCCGCAGAAAGGTTCCCGCGCGCCTGCTGCTGCTGGGTGAGGGGCCTGACCTGGAGCCGGCCCGAGAGCTCGTGGCCGAGCTGGAGCTCGAGGACATCGTGATCTTCACCGGGCCCTGCGCCCACATGGCCGAGGTCCTGCGCTGCGGCCATCTCTTCCTGCTCCTTTCCGACTACGAGTCGTTCGGCCTCTCCGTGCTGGAGGCCATGGCCTGCGGGGTGCCGATCTTGGCTTCCCGGGCCGGCGGATTGCAGGAGGTGGTGCTCGATGGAGAGACTGGGCTACTCTGTCCAGTGGGCGGCGTCGAGCAGGCCGCCCGGCGCGCGATCGGCCTTCTCGAGAGCGGGGACGACTGGAACCGGATGAGCGAAGCAGCGGCACGCCGGGCGCACGATGTTTTCGGCAAGGACCGGCTTCTGCGGCAATACGAGCGGTTTTACGAGACTCTGTAACCCGCTTTTGGCCCGGCCGGTCGCGATGATCACGCGAGGAGTGCGCGAAGGAGCGCCCCGGAACCGCCGCGGCTTTGCATATTCCGCGCCCCCGCATTATGATGGTTTTTTTTCCGTTCCGCTCCCGAAGACGAGGGAGAGACGGGCTGGGCGAAATCAGCGGTGATCGTTGAACGCGACAAAGGAGCGACAGATGGGTTTGCGTCGGGCTCTCGGCAAGGCGGCCGGCAAAATCGTGCCTCTCTTCATGTACAAAAACCTGGTCGGAGCGAATCGCACCCTGCGCCGGCTGCTCACCGGCTACAATGACTCACATAAGATCCTCAACATCGGCGCCGGAGACACGCGGTACACCAAATCGATCATCAATATGGATATCTTCCCTGGCAGGAACGTGGATGTGGTCTCGCGCGCCGAGGATCTGCCTTTCGACGATGACAGCTTTGATCTGGTCATCTGCCAGGACGTCATCGAGCATGTGAACGACCTGGAAAAGGTCCATGCCGAGATCAAACGCATCATCAAACCCGGAGGGCGGCTCTACATCCAGATCCCCTTCATGTTCCCCTTCCACCACTCACCGGACGACCATTTCCGGTTCACGATCAACGGCGCGCAGGCTTTCTTCAAGGATTTCGATCTCGTCGATAAGGGTGTCTGTTGCGGCCCCACGATCGCCCTGGCCAACGCCATCGCGGCCTGGTTTTCGATCGCCCTTTCCTTCAACATCGGCTTGCTGCGACGCCTCATCTGGTTTCTCATGCGCCTCGTCCTCACACCGCTGATCTTCCTCGATCTCCTGCTTTCGCGCCTGAAATTCGCCTACTACTTCGCCAGCGAGATCTATTTCATCGGTCAGAAGCGAGGTTGACCGGCCGCCCCCCCGTCCGAGAAACACAGGGCCGCGACTCCCCAAAAGTTTCTCGTTTATCGGCAGCGACAGAGTGTGTTGCTCGATGAATTGTAGTATGCTGTCGCCGACGCTCAACGGATGGGGTTTTCGGGAGAAAGCCCTCGCGCTGTAAGAAGAACAGCCGAAAAACTACTCTGGAATGAACCACTCGAATTGGCCGACGCTTGGATGATACGGGGAGGGTGGCGGAAACATTGAGTCACGTCGATACTGAAAACGACAGCCTGCCTGATTCTACCGATTCGGACGGCATGAGCAGCCTCTCAGGGCTGGCACATGATCTTCGCCGCTACAGCTTGCTGGGACTACCCGCGCTTCTGAGCCTGATTTCGATCCCCATCATCACACGGATTTTCTCTCCCGAAGAGTTCGGGCAATATACTCTTGCCGTCGGCATCGTGTTTTTGGTCTACGCCGCACTCGGTTCCGGTATAGGGACGGGAGCCATCCGCTTTTATGCCGGAGCGCAGCCCCACGAACAACAACGCGTGCTCTCCACCACGTGGACACTCACTTTTGGCTTGATGGTTCTCATACTCCTCATCGGAGGCGGCGTTCTTGCGATCGTATATCCGATGTTATCCTCCACATGGAAGCTGTTGGCGTTGTTCACTCTGTTCTTCACCGTCTCTTTTACCCTGTGCACGATCGGCATCGAGTTGCTGCGTGCCAGGCGGAAGGTCAACACAGTCACGGGATTGACCCTCTTTCAGGCTTTCGGCGGTTTTGTTCTCAGCATTTCGATCGCCTTGATGTTCCGGGATGTGAGCGGACTCATTTTCGGCAGGCTGGTAGCGGTCTCGATCGTCGGCGCTATCTCTTTGTATGCTCTTAAGAATTGGTCTTTCCGATACAGTTCGCTCACGCTGGCGCGACAGATCCTGATCTTTGGCCTGCCCCTTGCCCTCACCAACTTCGCGGGGTGGGCGTTGCAATTGTCCGATCGCTATCTCCTCAAATATTTCTGCGGCGAAGGGGACGTGGGGATCTATGCGCTCGGATATGAAATCTCTCAGCGTCCGGTTCTGCTTCTTGGCACCATCATCTCGACTACGGCCTACCCTATCGCGGTCCAGACGTGGGAGAATCAAGGTAAGGAATCGACGGCCGCGTTCATATCGGGAATTCTCAGAATCGTCATGCTTCTGCTGCTACCCGCGGTATGCGGGTTGTCGATGTTAGCAAAACCGATCGTACAGATCTTTGCGCCCGAATCGTACGCAGGTGCTTCGAGTGTGGTGCCGATCGTGGCGCTCGGCACGTTGACTTATTGCTTCGCATTGATTAATTTTCCGTTGCTGCTGGAAAAAAAGACGATATTTATAGCTGTTTTATATATCACTGCCGGAGTGCTCCAAATTGCATTAAACGTGTTATTAATTCCGATATTCGGCTACTTCGCCGCCGCGTGGACGACTCTCGGTTCTTATGCGATCTTGTTGACGTTATTGTGGAGGAAGAGTCACCGTTTGCTTCCTTGGAAATATCCCCTGAAATCATGGCTCAAGATCGCCGCGGCCTGCGGCGGAATGCTGGCAATCTTGTATGTCGTCTTGCGATTGATGCAAGATTGTTCTCCAGTTGTGATCGTTATCGTGTGCGTGCCTGTCGGAGCCTGCGTGTATTTCGGCTTGACGATTACAACAGGAGAAATCGGACTGGATAGCTTCGGGATAAAAAAGTGGAAAGAATGGAAAAAGACATAAGAGGCAACGAAGCGGAACGCGTAAAGGAGGCGAATATACGCGTTCACGACATCGAAGCTGAAATATACGATCAGATTCATCCCTATATACGGCGCTCTTTCGCGCAGAACAGATATCAACGATTTGTGAATAATGCCTTGGGCCTCTTCTATGGTAGAGAGGACATTTCTGTACTCGACATCGGTTGTGGCACCGGGCATCTCACAACGAAATTCCTGAAAAAGGGATGTGTGGTGACTGGAGTCGATATCTCGCAACAGATGATGGAGGTCTGCAAGAAAAAAGTAAATGACCTTGGGTCGAAAAACAGATTCAAGGGTATCGTGTCAGATATCGATGACTGGCTAGTAGCGAACCGAGACCTGAGATTCGATGTTATTTGCGGCAGCTCGGTCTTGCACCATTTCATCGATCCGAATGCCATCCTCAAAAAATGTATTGGCTTGTTGAACAACAATGGTGTTTTGTTGTTTGTCCATGAAAGATGGAAAGGTCGGGTTCCCAAAATATACACAGTTCTCGACTGGTTTGATGGTCGTGCCGCGCGATTCAAGCTGAAATTAGAGGCGAAACTCACAGGTAAAAACTTTATGCAAACACTCGAGCAGATAGAATCATCAGATATGGATATCGCAGAAGTTTATGGTAGAGAAGGTCTCGAGATCGTTCCGATAAAAAAGACTTTGATCGACTATGGTTTTAACGTGGAGTTAAAAAAATACACCCTTCAGAGATTCTTGATCACCACATGTCTCGTAGCACTCATCGGAGTTAAAAAGAACTTCTGCCTCCTCGCGCATCGTAGGCTCGAGAGTCACACTGACACATCGGCGAATCCTTGACCTCGGATCAGCCATTTAATTAGAAGCGCGGTCATAGCTGAAGCAGATTTAAAAGTAGAAGTAGAGCGTGGAGATAAACCACTCGCTTCAAGGAATAAATCTGTGACGGAGAACCACTGTGTATTCGGATGAATTTTTAGATAATTGACGTTGGGGTGGAGTCATTGAAAAAATCACTCGTCAAGTACAGCAAGTTCCTGAGTCTGATCCTCAGACACAACCCGACCGCTGGCGGCTTGGAACTGGATGAGCAGGGGTGGGCCGATGTTTCCCGGGTTCTCGCAACGTGCGCCTCCCGTGGTTTCCCCGGTGAGATCGACACGCAACGTGAAGTGGTTGCCACCAACGACAAGCAACGGTTTGCCTTCAGCCCCGATGGAACCAAGATCAGGGCTCTACAGGGGCACTCAATCGCTGTCGATCTCGGGCTAGTTGCAAGCCGAGAAAACGCGCGTGGGATTTCAAATCCACAGACAGTGCATCGTGGAATCACTTACATAGTACCACGTATTGACAATACGGACGTAACTCTTTATCAAATAAGAACCCATAAACCAAACTGTAGAAAAATGGAAGAAGCCTCACTCTCTGCCGGATCCCAGCAATTTAGATCTATACATAGAAACTTTTTACGGTAGAGTAAAACATGTTGACCAAAACATTTTTTATACATAAAATTTTAATCCGGCTTTGCTCTTTCTGTGATTGTTGTTGCCGATGTCTGAAAACCGCGGGATTGAGACGGTGATATCCGCGGCAATCCGACGATTCAGAGTGCTTCGAGAACTCCTGAATGCTTAGAGCCTCTCGAAGCGTAACGACTCTTTCGCTGCGGTGGGGTAGCTTTTTAGTATTGAGAAAGAGGTAGATCCCGACACGATGTACGCGGTTTTACCTTAATATCAAAAACACGCGCTTTTCAATAAGGGTATCCTGTCGCAACGTTTCCAACGGACGCAACTTATGGTACTGAATCATAGGTTGGCCACCGCCTCTGGTTGCGAAAATTTATAGGGCTCTGCCTTTAAGAACGTGACAATGACAAGAGGCTGACCTTCATGATGAAGGCCCTGAGGAGCCCAGAGGGGATAGAAAGATCGCCTTGAAAGACAGGACGAGTCAAGCATGACTATCTCGTAAAAACCCTTTTTGGCCGATTTTATCCATTTTGAGTCGTTGTAACTTGTTTATTGACAACACCTCTCAATATCAATAATCATTGATATACGTCGAAATAGGGGTTTATGCGACAGGATCAAGCATGTGTCGAGTGGGAAGGCAAGCACCACGCGGTGATATTTGCTAAGTGCCGCTTTGAAGTCCTTTGCGGCAATATTCGAAGCAAGATAGTAAGCCTAATGGGAGATTTGTGCCGACAGAAGGGATTGGAATTGGTGGAGGGTTACGCGCTTCTGGATCATATCCACATGGTGTTGAGTATTCCACCAAGATTCAGCCTAGTGACGACGGTCGGGAATCTGTTGTGTAAGAAAGCGTTCAGGTTCCAAAAAGGGTTGCTGTTGGCGACATTCCTCGTACTACCTGCTTTGCAAGTGGTGCGGAATTTTATCGAGACCGTTGCTTTTCGCCGAAGTACTGCTTGAAGTCAACTATTTTTTCAATATATGTAGTCTCGTTGGATAAATCATGTTTAAAAAAGTTTTCTTGATCAGGGCAGGCTCTCAGTCTTTCGCATCAGAAACTTTAACTCCCCCTGTAGGATTGGGGTATATTGCTCAGATATTGGAGTTAAACAATATAAGCTATGATGTGTTAGACATGAACTTTGGCTATAGTTATGGATTTTTAAAAAAACGACTAGAAAATTATAATCCCGACTTGATCGGAATGGGTATGGGTTCAGCATTATATGATAAAAATTTTAGATTAATCAGTAGAATAAAACGTGATTTCCCTAAGGCTAAAATAGTTGTTGGAGGATGGCACGCGTCTGTATGCAAAGAAAAAGTACTAGAGGAATCAGCGGCCGATTTTTGTATATACGGGGAAGCAGAACATACTATAGTTTCACTTTGTAATAATGACGATTTAATGTCGATTGCTGGTTTGATACATAGAAATAATAATAACATTATTTCGAATGACAATAGAGACTGCGAAAAGAATCTAGATGTATTTCCTTTTCCAACATACGATAAATTTGAAATAGAAAAATATAGCAATAAACGAGAAATTGGTATTATCACGTCAAGAGGTTGTCCATATGCGTGTACGTTTTGTTCCGCTAAAATAATATCCGGCCGTAAATATAGGTATAGAAGTGCTCATAATGTTATTCAGGAGATAGACTATTGGACAAAAAAGAAATTTAAACTCATAGGTATATTAGATGATAGTTTTACTTCAAATAAAGATCGAGCAAATCAAATATTTACCGAGTTGGAAAACCGCTTGAGATGTTTTGATAATGAGGATCTCTGGAGTATTTCATTTCCAAATGGTGTAAGGGCAGACACTCTCGATGATAGTATGTTGAAGCGAATGAAAAGAACTGGAGTTAAACATTTGGGAATAGGAGTTGAGTCTGCAAACAATGAAATATTAAAGAAAATGAAAAAGAGTGAAACGATAGAAACCATTGAAAAAGCGATAGAAAACGCTGTTTCAAATGATATGAAAGTAACACTATTTTTCTTAATTGGAATGCCTGGAGAAACTCTCATACAATTAAATAATTCTATAAACCTTGCTTTAAAATATCCGGTTACCAACATCTATTTTAATCACCCGATCCCCTTCCCTGGGACTGAATTATATAACTATTTGACAGAAAACAATCTGTTGAAAATCGGCCATAAGAAATATTTGAATTCGTCCAAGTACTATGGAAATAAGCCTGTTTTTGAAACCCATGAAATGTCATTCAAAGAAAGAATAAAAGCAGAAAAACTATTTAAGGCAGCGAGAAATGAGATTCATTTGAGATTATTTAAGCAGGAAATAGGAAGTAAGAGTAGACTAAAAAAATCACTCTTTTTCTTTTATCTATTTATTGGTAGATATTTTATTAATTTACGAACTGCAGGTAATTTTATAGTGCGTCTCAAATCTTTAATCGGAAAAAGTAGTAACTATTCAGCGAGATAAATTGCGAAAAATACTAAATTAAATAGAAAGACTGGTGGACAACCTGGACGACTTTTAGGTGGTCAAGGGGTAATTTCTCAATAAATCCGGGCAGGACTACTTTGTATGCTCAATATTTTCGGTCAAGCATTGTCGTCATGAGTTGATGAATTTAGGTGCCACGGTTCCGAGCGTCAGGATTAAAGGCAAAGTAGGCGTCGGAAATTTTTAACGAGCGGATAGACCCAGATGTTTTTTTTGGGGAGCTTCGCCTTGTGATATACATCCAGCTTGCCCCTACCCCTGGTCTCGCCGAGATGGATCCAATTCG
>Ga0190284_1000218_pt1 | contig 40480 bp, 26 predicted proteins | sample 48691812_MG_FD_161668 | JGI IMG/M metagenome (GOLD analysis project Ga0190284, IMG submission 161668) | Hydrothermal vent microbial mat bacterial communities from Southern Trench, Guaymas Basin, Mexico - 4869-18-1-2_MG | ecosystem: Environmental > Aquatic > Marine > Hydrothermal vents >...
CGTGAACCAAGCATCCTGTGAGATATGCCGGTTCAGCATGAGGTAGTCCCGCCGCCGAGACATCCGAAGCTCAATCCGTGGCGGATGACCGCTGTCTCACCGTCGAGGTTTTGCAACAGCTTCTGAATCGCCGGGTATAAGCGTCGTTAGCGCGGATCTAGTCCTGGAGGGACGGCTGAATTCAGACAAGCAAGGGAGGAATTTCAGTCGTCCCTCCGGGACTCATGGGTCCTTGTATTTCCACGAGAAACCGGCAATGAATTGCCGACCTACTATCTCAGCGTCCCTCCGGGACACATCGGATTCCAGCGATAGGTTAACGCATATGCCCCGGTGAACCCCGGATCGGAGTCCGGGCCACGTGGCTCAACCCAACAGGGGTTTTTGATAATGCGCTTAGCGACTCGCAAAAGAGCTTTCGGTTTCACGGGGCAGATCTTTTCATCGATCATGTCATTGCGAGGAGTGAAACGACGAAGCAATCTCCTATAGCAGTTGCCAAAAGTTCTGTCTGATTGAAAGGCGATTCGAGCACATTGGAAAAATCCCCCCAACCCCCTTTGTCAAAGGGGGGCAAGAGGGATTTCCCTCTGTGAGCATCGGAACCCGATTTGGAATATCGGTCAACTTTTTGGACACTTGCTATAACCGAGCAATTTGGGGATTGCTTCGCTGTGCTCGCAATGACATGTTCACTGGAAACGTCCCCCCGCCACGAATGACTGAGGGGTTATGCCGCGGGGCCCGTTTTGCTTGCGGTTCAGATTACGATCAGTTACCATTTTCAGTGGACTATTCTATAGGAAAGGCGGGGCTGTGGAAGTTAGGGATCTGATACGGCAGATCAGTGATCCGGAACCTATGAATCCGTACCAGTTGGCCGGGATGGCCGCGGTCATTGAGGGAGCTGGAATCACAATCGAGCGGGGCAGTGAGCTTCACGTGGAGGGGCTGGGCCATGTGCTCATGCTCCTGGACAGGGCCGGCGCCGAATCGTCGCCCTATTTGGTGGACCTGAGGCAGGCCGGTTCCAGGATCACATTGTTCCCCAGGTTTACCAGGGAGTCCCTGGAACAGCTCGTGTACGTGACCTCATTCGAGGGCCGGAGGCAGGCCGTACGAGACAACCTCGTCCCTGTGGTGTACGAGATACCCAATTGGCTGGATCTGGTCCGATCGCTCACCAGATATTGTCTGGATCGCGATGATGACTCCATGAGCGCGCACGTGTCTGAGCTAATGGATGTCATCTTAAGTTTTCTGTTTGCAGCCGCGCGTCAGCCCTTTGATTCGGAGGCCCGTTCGGAAAGCGAGTACGCGCTCTCCCGTGTGGTTGAGAGCATTCTCAAATCAGCAGGGCACGACTCCCTGGGCCTTTACCTGCCTTACATTGAAAAGGTTCTTGATTTCCTCACTTCTGAGATGTTTCCATCATCCTTGAACACGTTCGAGCGGCGGATTGTTGAGGTTTTCGGTATCCGATCCGCGTTGAAGAAAAGGTCCCCCCCGGTCCAGGCCGATTTGGCGCCGTCTTTGGATAGCATGGTTGCTCAGGCCCTGGTGACTGCTCTTGGACAGATTCCCGCGTGTCCGGACGAACTCTTGAGGAAACTGGAAGACGCGGTTTCTGATGAAGCCCCGCAGCAACGGGAACGGTTCCGCAAAGAGATCCTGGACAGAATCAACCACCATTCTGAGTCGGAGATCGAAACTCGCGTCCGGATCTTCAGACGTATTTTGGAACGCGAGGCCCAAGCCGACGAACAGCAGATCCGCGACAGCATAAACTTCATCAGAAGTTTTGGCGAAGAATGGAAGGACATTCTTTCCGCGTATGAGGAAATGATTGACGGACTTCCGGAAAGGGTACAGGACGCGTTTGCCGAGATTCTGGCAAGCCGGATCCTTTCCGTGGATAAACCCGACGTGAAGCAAGCGCTCATCCACGGGCTGTGCCGCATTGTGGTCAAGCTGGAAGAAACCAGGAAACAGGCGTCCCGTGATCTGGTGCACACTTTTGTGGGTCTATTTCTCGACCGGGCTTATTCCTCGGAAGACTTGGGCGAGAAGATCTCTTCCCTGAACGCGGTGGAAGCGCTGGGGGTGACACTTGGAACGAACGATTACTTCCTGATGGCCCGGGAGCTGCTCAATCAGCTGCTTGGCCGCAACCTGATTGAACCCCGTGAAAAGAAATACACCATCGAAGATGACGATACGGGAGAGCCCCTCGTCCTGGCGGAAGAAGTGGAGACGAATCAGCCACATGTTCAGCATCTCAAGAGTCTCATGGCGATTGTGGCTTCCAATCCTCGCATAATGTCCAGGTTGGTTCCATATCTAACCGTTCAGATCGAGATGGGCACGGTACGTCTGTGTGATGAGGATCTCATACAATATTCCATTTCCTGCTTGCTTCGATCCAACTCCTCTGTGACGCACTTTCCCATTCGGACCCTGATCAAGGCGATCCCTTATTCTTTCAAGGATATCGGCCCCCTGGACACGTTGCGCCTCACCGCCGCGGGGCTGGCCAAAGAACTTGCAGACCGGGGGGTCAAACCTATCGGGAACTTCCTCGGCAAGCTTCGTGGGGACATTCACTGGCGGGGCAGCATCGAAAATTTCTTCTTCTGTCAAGGTATCATCAAGTACCTGGCGAGCGGAGATCCGGAGACCATGTCCGAGTGGATGCCCCCTGAGTCAATGCCTTATCTGAACATGGAGAACTGGTGCTCCGAGTCCGAAGCGCGTGCAATCAAGGGACTCTGCAAACGCATCTTCGATGATCTCGGCATGGATCTCTCCGACTCGGACGGCATGAACGCTTTGATATCGGCCGACACGGCGCGTTACCGGCATGACCCCGACAGACCTGAATTCGCCGGCAAAGTGGTTTTGGAATCCATCGATCTGTTGAAAGGCCTGCACAACAAGTACTTCATAGTTCGCCGGACCGCCTCGGGCAAAACAGTGAACAAAGACCTGGACCGGCTGGAACGGATCGTTGCGGAAAGACTTGAAATCAAGCAACGATACCTCACACCTGATTCCAAAGACCCGGTTCCCGCGCCGATAGCCCTGACCGAGGGGACTGCGGACCATCTCCAGGAAATCGCTCGGATCAACCGGGATCAACCGGGCACACCCATCGTGTTGCGCGCACGCAAGGCCGGCCATGCTTATGCCCAGAAGGCCACTTACATTGAAGAATGTTTTGAGGCATTCAACAAGGACCTGAGTCTTGAATCTTTGCAGGAAACTCTGGCCACCACCGTCAACAACACCCATTTCGAGACAATAACCGAGGAGAGCTTCCCCCATTCCCTTCGCTTTCTTGATGGCCTTATCATGGGCGCGGCCGCAAACGGGCATTCAAGTTACTACCTGGAACAGGCCGGGTCGGATTTGAGAAACGCGGGCGCGCTGGGTCTTACCTTTGACAAGATCCGGGATCTTGTGAGGATCATTCAAAAGGAACTGGACGATATCCATGACTTGTATCGGAATTGGTTTGAACAACCGTTCGACAGGCGCCTGACAGCTCATCCTATGGACAAGCTCCCCAGGAAGCTCAAAGATCTTACAACCCTCAAACAGATTCCGGAAACCGACTTCTTCAGGAATTACCTGAAAACTCTCTATATCTCCGATCTTCAGGCCAGGGATGGAAACCTCCGGGTGCTGGAAATCTTTGTGGAGAAGGTGGAGCTTTTTCTAAATCGACGCCTGGCGGATTCGGGACGCGTACCCGCGACTGCCCATGAGCCCGGTCCTGAACCGGTATGGTTCCATTTCCCGGACCAGGGGGAGGTGTCCCCGTGCAAGATCGGCATGAAGGCGTCCTTATTGCGGTTCGCTGAGAACACTCCCCCCTACTTTGTCATTACCACCGACCATCTCTTGAGGGAACCGGAAGAGACGCTGAACGACTCCGCATTCCGACAGGGGTTGGCCGATGCGGTAAAGAGATTGGAGGAACTGTGGGGTAGGGGATTCGGCGATCCATCCAATCCTGCTCTGTTATCAGTCAGATCGGGGGGGCGGATCAGCATGCCCGGCATGATGACCACACTCACAAATGTCGGCATCAATGATGAGATTGCCGAGTGCTTGGCCGCAAAGGTCGGAACATGGTTTGCGTATGACTGTTACCGGCGTTTCCTCCAGGAGTTCAGCCAATCGGTGTTCGGGGTCGCGAGAGAAGAATTCCAGGACATAATCGACGAAAACAAATTTGAGTGGGGGGTGAACCGCAAAGCTGAAATGACCGGCGAACAGATGAGGCAGTTGGCCTTTGATTACAAGAGACGGGTGGCCCAACTCGCGCCACGGGCCGTGGAAATTCTGGATCAGGGAAAGTTCCTGGATATTCTCATCCACAGCGCTGTTGTGGTTCTTCAGTCCTGTGACGGAAGCGCCGCGCGAAAATATAGGCAGGCCGCGGGAATCGACGGAAATTGGCGCACACCTGTGACTGTTCAGGCCATGGTATACGGTAACATGGAGATGGAATCTTCAGGCACGGGGGTTGTCGCTTACAATCCCTTCTCCATGGACCTGAGAGGGGAATTCTCACTGGGCGACCAGGGGACCGATGTGGTTGACGGCAAAGTGGTCACCATTCCGGTCTATGATCTGTGGAAGCGCCGTGAATCCATGGCCTTCAAGATGCCTGCCCAGTGGAAAGACCTTTCCTCCATTCTTTTCCGCATAGCGGAGCGTTTACACATGGATGTGAGTGTTGAATACACCGTCGAAAAGGGAAAGGTCTTCGTCCTGCAGATCCGAAAGCAGAGGGAACGCAAAGAGCGGATTCCCGCTTTGAAGACCGTCGGATATAACGTGATCGCCCAGGGCACAGGCGTGTCGGGCAAGATCTTCCGAGGGATCATGGTGACCGACCGCGACCAGATTGCTCCATTCCGTCACATTGCCAAGGCCCATTCAATAATCGACGCAATGAACAAGAACCTTGCGGAAAACGAGAAGCTGGACGGATTCATATTCGTGGTCAACGATCCTATTCCCGAAGAGGTAATGGAGGAAGTGTTTTCCCTTCCTGTGGCGACCGCGCTGGTAAGTCGCCTGGGAGGGAGAGGAGCGCATGTTGCGGACATCGCGAAGGCTCTCGGAAAAGTCTACGTTGGACAGGTCCGCGGGATAGCCAAATTTTCCGGGAAGCCGCCCTCTGTCAGGTTCCACGTGCGAGAGACGGTTGTGGGCAGCAAAATGATAATCCACGGGCAGACCGGAGAGATTGCGCTTTACGACGAAGTCGCGGAGAATGACATCGACCAGGGTCCGAACAATGGGACGTAACCGTTCACCGTGAACCGTACAAGCTCCCGGAATTACGTATGGGGGAGGTTTGGAGGGGGAGGTGAGTCTCCCCCTCCATTTTCACCGGGCGCAGAACCGCTTCAAGCCCGGTGAACCATTACAATGGGACAAGGTGAGCACGGAGGAGACCCGGTGGGCGAATAGGACTGGAGAACAGCATTGCTCGACATTCATTCCATAGGTCGTTTGCTCCTTGAAACAGGACGCATGAGTAACCAAGATTATTCGGCCGCGATACGCGAGTCAAAGCGGACCGGGAAATCCGCGCATGAGATCCTGTTGTCCGAGGGGAAGATCTCGGTGGATGAGCTTGTTGAGGCCATCACCATCCATATGGACATTACTCTTCTCAAAGAGGCCTTCGGGATGGACCGCAGCGCGGATGTTCCACGGACCGCCGCGCGCCCTTTAGGCTCGTACCTGGAGCGGATATCCCTGCTCTTCAAGATGGGCGCGTTGATAGCCGGTCAGACCAACATGAGTTCGTTGGTGGATTTCCTGATCCGTGAAGCCCCGTCAATCATGAATGCGGAGCGCGCCACCATATTTCTGGCAGATTATGAATCCAAAGAGCTGTACGTCCATCTGGGGGTGGGAATTCATCGTGACCAGATTCGGATTCCGTGGGATTCAGGGATCGCGGGCTGGGTATACACCAACGAGGAACCGCTCAACATTGTGGACCCGTATTCAGACCCTCGTTTCAATCGAGACGCGGATTCCCGGACCGGTTTCCTTACCAGGAACATACTCTGCGTGCCGCTGCGCTGGCCCGGAGGGCCGGTGTTGGGAGTATTTCAGGTGCTCAACAAGCGCGCCGGGGTTTTCACGCCTATTGATTTGGAAATACTCGACATCCTCTCGTCGCAGGCGGCACGGGCCATGGAAAATGCCATGGAGTGGGATCATATGCGTACAAGGGCTTCCCGGTTGAAGGCGGAAAACGTAGGACTCAAGAGAACCCTTGTGGAAAAGGAACCGCTTGAACAGATCCTGGGAACCTCCTCGCCCATGAAGGAGATCCGATCTCTCATAAAGAAGGTGGCCCCCAGGGACACCACGGTTCTGATCCAGGGTGAATCAGGAACCGGTAAAGAACTGGTGGCGAGAGCCATTCAACGGCTCAGTCCCCGGTCCGACCGGCCGTATGTGTCGCTCAACTGTGCCGCTGTTCCTGCGGAACTGGTAGAGAGCGAGCTTTTCGGCCACAAAAAGGGATCGTTTACCGGCGCGATAAACGATCACCTGGGGATGTTCAGAGCCGCGCACACGGGAACGTTTTACCTGGATGAGGTCCAGGCAATGTCACCGGCCATGCAGGTCAAGCTCTTGCGCTGCCTCCAGACCGGGGAGATAAAACCGGTTGGGGAATCCGCGTACCATACGGTTGATGTTCGTGTGATAGCCTCCTCCAACCGGAATCTCTCAATGCTGATGGATGAAGGCCTGTTCCGGCAAGACCTCTTTTACCGCATAAACGTGTTTCCCATCACCATTCCACCCCTGAGAGACAGGCCCGAGGACATCCAGATTCTTGTCCGCCATTGCCTTGACAAGCTTTCCGTGCAGACGGGCAAACCCGTCGCGACGATTGATCCCGCGGCCCTGGACCTGCTGATCCGATACCCGTGGCCCGGCAATGTCCGAGAGCTTGAAAACGAGATGGAACGCGCCCTGGTGATCGCTCCGGAAGGCGGAAACCTCTCGGTAAGGCTGCTGTCTCCCCGCATAACCCAATCCGTGGAAAAGATAATCCAGCGCAACCCGCGGCAGGCGTCCGACCCCACCGACCTCAAGGAAGCCGTTGCAATGCTGGAGAAAAGAATGGTCTCCGAAGCCCTGGAAGAGTGCAACGGAAACAAAAGCCATACCGCCAGACGCCTCGGCCTATCCCGCCAGGGGCTGATAAACAAAATCCACAAATACCGCATCGAGGACGTGTGATACAAACTGCCATCGCAAGAAAGCGACAACGAAGTATGAAAATGTCCGCAAAGTCGTGGATACCGGCCGTAGGGGCTACGCATGCGTCGCCCTCTTGGATATTTGGTGCAAGGCGGAGCGTCAGGGGCATCCCGGTTCATCTATTTTCAGATAAATACTAACCATCATTCCCCAGTCACTTCTCGTTTTCTGCCGCTCGTTCGGCTTTCTTGCTGTTCCGCTGTCCCCACGGGCAAGCTCTGATGCACACACCGCAAATGGGGCTTTCGATAAAGGGGAGTTTGGGGTGATCCTGGGTGACCTGCTCCACGCAGCGGTCGAAATGGAGCGCTTGGTTTCGGCTCGAATAATGCCGATCCGTGTTGACGTTCTTGATGGCCTGAGCAGGACAAGCATCCGCGCACTCGGTACACTTGGCGCAGAGGTTCTTGATCAGCGTATCCGGTTCAAGGGGCAGGTCCGTCAACACTGTCACCAGCCTGACTCGAGGTCCCATATTGGGATTTACCAGCAGTAAGCTCTTTCCCTGCCAACCCAGGCCGGCAGCTATGGCCACAGCCTTGTGCGACATGTACGAAGTCCATTCGGTCTTATCGAGCAGCTGGGAAGCGGGAATAGGAAGCGCTTTTCCGCCCGAGTCCTGGATAAGCTTGGAGACCCTCAACGCGATGTCGTCCAAGAGCAGGTTCACCTTGGCATAATGCTGCTGGTAAATGGGAGTGGGCGCATCGTCTATTCCGTCGATGACCCCGTCCGCGAGCCTGATCCCAAGGCTGACCGCCCTGATATATCCTTTGAGAAGATCTGCAGGTTCGGTTGGAAGACCATCCAGCAGAGCCAAATCCGCGATTCCCGCCAGGTCCGCGCCACAATCGCGCGCGAATGCTTTCAGCTTTTCAGTTTGCACCGCCGCCTCCTTGTGCATCAATGAGTTGTGCAGTTGCCCTTTCCTTACGATCAGGTCCAGTGCAATGATGTCGGCCGCGGTTCATCCCGCGGTCAGCACCGGACCGTCAACACAGGACCTGAGCCCGTCCTCGGTCGCGCAGCTACCGCAAATGCCGATACCGCAACGCATAATCTCCTCGCCGGCAAGGAATATGCGATCCCGCGGGACCGCTTTGCTCAGCAGGTCGGTCGCGGACTCCATCAAGGCCTTGGGCCCGCAGATAAAGACCTGACATTGCTCGTACAGTCCAGGGTCCTGTTCCATGTGTTCGGCCATGGAGCGGATCACCGCGCCGGGACTGCCCGGAGGATCGATCACGATTCGACACGACCTGATTGAGGCCACAAGCTCGGCCTCGAACGATCTACTCACTTCCGCGGAAAACCCGACAAATCCTGCTGCCACTCTGTCGTTCCAACGGACCGCGGCCATCATGATGGGGGCGACTCCTGTGCCGCCTCCCAACAGGACCAGCGGTCGTTTCATTTCCGGTTCAGGGAAGCCTTGTCCGTACGGCCCTCTCATGAAAATGGTGTCCCCAGGGTTGAGCGCGTCCAACGCCTTGGTGAAGGGGCCCACTGAGCGGATGAAGTAAACCGGTTCCCTGTCGCGAGCCGGGGAGAAGGGTTTTTCCCCGACACCGGGGAGCCGAAGAAAAAAGAAACAACCCGGTTCGGTTGATGGGCCGGACTCCAGCGTAAGTTTGAAAATGCCCTCTGCGATCCTGGTGTTTTCCATGACCCTGGTTTCCAAATACGCGGTGAGATTCCCGGATGCCCGCGACCGCGCTGCCCGTGAATCTCCGGACCCTTGTTCCAATCCTTTACCGAGGTCGGCAAAAAATGCGGCGATCTGTGGGGTGTTCATCCCCGCGAGCGCGGAACCGATAGCGAACAACGACGCGCCGGCTTCCATATAGGCCTTCACATCCACCACCGAGCCCATGCCGCCGGCGGCAATTATTGGGATTGTGGTGACTTCGGCCGCTTCCTTCACGGCCTTTAATCCGATGGGGAGCACACCCGCGCCCGACAGCCCCCCCAAGACATTGGAAAGAATCGGATTCGCCTCCGAATCCATCACCATACCGGGCCCCACTGTATTGATCAGGGACAAACCGTCCGCGCCCGCGTCCTGACACAAGGCCGCCATTCCCGGCAGGTCGGCCAGGTTGGGAGAAAGCTTTGGAATGATAGGCCTATCCACGCGCTCCTTGAGAAGTTCCACTGTGGATCGCACCATGCCAGGGTCTGAACCGACGCTCTGCCCCGCGCCTTTCACGTGAGGGCACGAAAGGTTAAGCTCAAATGCATCTGCAATGGGTTCCAAAATGAGCGCGCATTCAAGGAATTCCTCCGGATCGCGGCCCATGATCGAAACAAGGAGAGGTTTGTTTTGGTGAAGGGGCAACAGCGGAATCATCGCGTCCCGGAACTTTTCCGCCCCGGGATTCGTGAGCCCGACAGCATTGGCGAAACACCCGGGGTAGTACTCGTGGATAATCGGTTCCCGATATCCTTCCCTGGGTTCCACGCTAAGCGTCTTTGTGGTGATGAAGCCGACCTCGGACACATCCCGCGCGATTCGGGCTATGGAGGACGCCGCGGTGGTGATAATCCCGGACGGAATGGTGAACGGCGAGCAGATTCCCATCTGGGCCAAAGGAGTGCCTGACAGGCGGCTCAACACGGATTTAGACCAGGAATTCATAACAGGATCACCCCTCATTATTTCCGTTTCAGGAAGAACAGCGGATTGCGGGGCTTTGATCGGGATCTGACCTCGAAATAGAGACACGACGGCCCTGCTCTCCCGGAACGCCCCACAGTCGCTATGATCTCTCCGCCTTTGACGTTCCAGCCACGTTTCACTTTCGTTTCCTTGAGCAGCGCATAAACGGTGAGCAGGCGATTGGCATGTTCAATGAGAATCACGTTGCCAAGTCCGGCCAGGCGGCCCACATGACCTACGATTCCGTCGTCCGCGCACCGCACCCCGGCTCCCTCAAGGGCCTTGATCCGGATACCGTTGTAATGGGTTTTCCCCCGGACCCCGAAATTGGACAGAATCTTGCCCTTCACCGGCCATGCCAGGAGCCCCGCGAGGTCTTCCACCTCCGGCTCCTCCGACGTCTGGAATCGGGCCGCTTGCACGCTCTTGATCCGGGTCGCTCCAGGGATAAACAGCTTGCCGCCCACCTTGATAAGGAAGGGGGGCGTGAGGTTGTTCACCTCGGCCAGTTCCTGTCGGTTAACGTTGTAAACCCTTGCAATACCGTAAAGTGTCTCCCCGCTCTTGACATGATGATATAGGCCTGTGGCCGCTCTGGTTCGCGTCAGCGGTGTGCCTTGCAGGGACCGCGAAAGCTCGCTATTGCGGAGCGGACACGCCACCGACACCATCGCCACAAGAAGCGCTAGGGTAATTCTTGCAAAACAGGACATCAGTGCTGGAATCGTAAGCCAACTCCATCCTTTAATCAACATGAGTTTCAGGGTGGGCCCGATCGGCTGGTCTCTGAGTGATACAGGACGGCATCCAGGGGACTTGGAAAGTGTCCGGTAGGTACCTTGCATGCCTGAAAACAGAGGGACAACGAACTACGAAAATCTTGGGGTAGCCTGTCCGTGGCTTCGCCCCGGATGAGGTATGCGGTTCTGTAAATTCCTTAAGAATCCAGTCATCTTTGGAGGGGAGACTCATCTCCCCTCCAAGCCCAATGCTGGTGACTTAAGCCGTATACCGTTGATCCGGATACTATTGTCCGTCATTCCGGCGAAAGCCGGAATCCAGTTCTTTCAATACCTCCTGGACCCCGGCTTTCGCCGGGGTGACGACGGGGACTGGTTGGCTTTTTCTTAAGTCAACAGCATTGCCCTCCAAGCCACCCCATACGTTGAACCGCAAAGGGGTGGTTTCTTCACTGGACTTTCAGGTAAACTTCAATGCCTCGATTTCTCGATGCACACAAATTCCTATTCCGACCAGCCGTGCACGCCTATGAGGTCTACGAAGCGGCACCCCGTGCTGTTTTCTGCTCTTGTCCTGGTCCGGGTCTTGATCACCCGCTTGAGGGTTTGAGAAAAGCGATCCCCAACCGGTATCACGAGCCTGCCTCCCTCCACAAGCTGATCCACGAGGGCATCAGGTACCTTTGGAGCCCCGGCCGTAACAATGATGGCGTCAAAGGGGGCTTCCGACGGCCAACCCTTGGTTCCGTCGCCTACTCTGTACTTGACGTTTTCGATGCCGCATGACTTGAGAACCCTCTTTGCTGTTTCCGAGAGACGAGGAAACCTTTCCACGGTGTACACCCGTGCGCAGAGCTTGCTGAGAACCGCGGCCTGGTATCCGGACCCGGTGCCTATCTCCAATACCCTTTCCTCTCCCCGGAGTTCCAGCAATTCGGTCATCAGCGCTACCATGTAGGGTTGGCTGATGGTCTGGCCGTCTCCGATGGGAAGAGGATTATCCTGGTACGCTTCACGCTGAAGGGCCTCATCCACAAACTGGTGACGCGGAATCTCTTCCATGGCCTTCAGGACCCGTGGATCACTGATTCCTCGTGCGATGATTTGACGTCGGACCATCTTCTTTCTGGCCGCTGCATAGTCTTTCATGGGATTGTTCCCACTTACCTGCCCTCTCCGACCGGGGATCTGAAGCCAACCATACCCCCCAATAGGGGACGACGAAGCATGAAAATGCCGGCAAGGCGCCGGGTCCCAGCCGTAGGGGCGTAGCATGCTACGCCCTCTTGGATAGTCGGGCCAAGCTGGAACTCGGAGGATTTCCCAGCGCACCTATTTTCTCAGCAACTCCCGTGCCCCAACAAATCAAGGCCCAACGCTTGTGCGGGTGGACCAAGCGATTGTCGCTCAATGTCAGTATAACACTGTAAGGGTTCACCGTGACCACGGAAAAAAGGCGGAATTCACCACAGAGGCATAGGGGTCACAGAAAAGGGGGGTCTGTTTGTCGTGCCCTGCGTCCGTGCGCCGTTACCTCGGTCCTGGCTTGTAAACTGCCGCGGGAGGAAGCTGATCGGCATTGCCCGGACGAGCCTGCCGCGCGTTCGGCCCGTCTGAATTGGGGCCCCGCGACCCTCCATGGGTTGCGGGCGCGGCCGGGAAGACCCTTTCATCCATGAAATTGGAAAAGCGGTCCATGGCGTTTGTCGGGAACCCCACAATCCAGTCGATCAAGCCGGAAAGAACATTTCCTGCCGATCGGCCCGAATAGTATGGATTGTGATGCGGCGAATATGGATAGGTCGGCTGTCCGGCATAACCGGTCCGCGGGACGCCCTGCCGGGGCTGATACGCCGGCCGGGGCCCTGGCTGGACCGGCTGCTGTTGGATCTGCCGGACCGAGCCGTCGGATTGATCGGGAGGGGGAGGTCCATAGTTTGGACCGATGCTTCCGGCCCCGGAGGGCCGCTGCCGATCTTGCCACGCCCAAGAACCCATAGCAGCCGTTAATACTACCAATGCGACCATAAGCGTAATCTTGATTCTCATGATGTTCTCCCGGCTCACGATTCCCTGTGGGAGACAAATAGACCGAAGCGCTTATGATTTCAACTCTTTTTTTGGGGGATGAGAATATTCTTGTACAGAGAACGACATCGCTTGCACTGTTGAAAAAGGCTCGTGAAATTTCGTACATTTCCCATGTAAATCATCGCATTTCGAACAAAGTTGTTGACACGTGGGCTCAGAAAGTATAAGAGTTCCCGTCCGCGCGAACGCCCCTTTTGTGCGGAATCGCGTGGAGACGCCCCGGCTTGCAGCCCCTCTCACCGGTTTCCAACAGGTAAGATTCGACCAAGCGCAAACCGGGTTTGCTCCCCGGCCCGGGACTTGTTGATGAGGCCTGTGGGCTCAGCGCCTCTTGATCACGGCACGGCCGGCGGTAACCAATCACGACGAAGCCGAAAACAAGGAGTAGATCGGTATGTGGATGACCCGTGAAGAGATAGCGGCAAAACTCGGTATTGTCCTCAACACCGTCAGAGGCAAAGTTCACAGGGGCCAGGTAGAAAGAAAGGCTGAAGGAGGAAAGAACTGGTACAGAATTGTGGACCCGGAGTTGGAACGCAAAGCGGCCAAGCCTGAGCCTGCCCCTTCCCCTTCCCCCGTGCCCAAGGAGCATCTTGGAGCGGGCAAGAAGCCGGCGAAGAAAGAATCCGCCAAGTTCAATGCGAAACAGGTTCTGCTCGACCAACTTGCTTCCATCAAGATCGGCACCAGCATAGAAGCCATTGAAAAAGGCGACGAAATCGATCTGGCCGCCGGCGAAATATCTAGAGAGCTTGATGCCAAGATTTCCATGCGCCAGCACAAGCAGGCAAAGGAAATTGAAGAAGCCCTGGAAAGGCTGAAGTTTGGAGAGTACGGCGCATGCGAGGAATGTGGGGAACCGATTCCGGAACAGCGGCTGCGCCTCTACCCCGCTGCACGTTTCTGTGTGCGATGCCAGGAGGAAGTTGACAGGTACGAGAAGCTCAAGACGTTTCGAGGCGGGAAGAATGAAGGGCCCGACAGTTACTGAACACCAACGATGTCAGGGAAGAAAGGAGGGGGCACGTACCGTGCGGCCGAATATCCCCGTTCAGTACAGAACCGGCCCGGGGATCAAGAGAGTTTATCAAAACCTGAAAACACAACCAAATCATTCCACGATCTATGCACGGGGCAGGCTTTCCAGCCTGCGAATCCGTGAGAACTCTCGATAACTGCTATAAACGGCGGCGCGGTATCAAAAGGGAAATTCAGCCATGGCCGCGACATACAACTGGTCGGACCATACTCTTGAACCGTCAAAAGAAAGGAAGATATCAAACATTCTGTTGCTCAATTCGTGGTTCCCGTGCGTAATTGTTCGCTTGAAATCCCCTTCAATGTTGATCCTGATACTCTCCGACAAGAGAAAGCCCCCTGTAAGTCCCACATGCCAGCAGTGTCCGAAAGTGTTTTCAGTTGTGATCCTTTCTCCCTGTCTCAACAAATGGAGGTCTTCATTGATAGCATCTATTACCGCGTAATCTGCCTGCACAATCAGCCGGAGTCGGCCGAGAGCGCGCGATACCGCGCCCAATCGAAGGTCGGTGTCAAGAACCGCGCCGACATAGGCATGAAAAAAGGTCTGCTTGAAATCAATGCCGTCACCCTTCAACTCCATCTGAGCCCCGGAGCCGTCCACCTGTTGTCCGTCATGAGTGGTGAAAAAGAAATGCTGATACCGGTATCCCACAATCGGTTTCAAATCTGAGCGCGGGGACAGCGGATTCAACAAGGCCACATTCAAATCTATCATGATCCCCCGGTTCAGGCGACAGTTAGACTCGCTGAAAATCGTCTTTTGGAACGGCCTGTTCTCGTCGTCCCAATCACTGTCCTGCATCTTCAATGGGCTTTCACGGCTCAGGTTGACCCAGCCCTTGCAACCCAGTGACCAGTGTGGCGCCTTGTACGTAGTTTCGATACCCACAAACCATTGATCAATGGGGAACTCCAACCTGCTCAAAGGGTCCTGGTTCGGCGGAAAAGGATTTGGAAACTGATAAGACGTAAAACTGCTGAAGTATTTCCTCAACCCAATAAACCAGTTGTAGCGCGGGACACGCTCAAAGTTCCTACTTTCGGACATCACTGGATAGAATCGGCCCTGAGAACCCAGTAAAACTTGACTTGCGGAAAAATCGGGGGACAGCAGAAGAAAAATCGCGCAAAGAATCACCACAACAACTCTCGAGACAACATCCATACCACAACCTCAGCAGAAATAGTCGCAGGGATAAAGCCTTGTCAGGGTCCGTGGATAGGAAAGCGCACTTCGCAGGCCACTAGCCTCAAACGGCTCGCCTGGGTACGCGAAAGTGCGCTTCCTATCGCGCTACACCCATTTACCTGACAAGAATCAAGTCGCACGGTCATCGGTTTGGACAACCGTATAGCGACACCAAACGGTCTGTCATTTAGATATGATATGAAAAGCATAGTAACATAAGGCAGATAATCTGTCAAGAGCGAAAACCCATTAATTCTCGGTGCTTAGTCACTTTAACTTTTTAGAATAACATGTGTGAATAATTGAATTTAATTGTATGTAGTGTGCGCAGGGCAAGGGGACTGTCGCGCAACGCAGTGTTTCTACGAAATCGTGGCACAGTAGACCGGGGGCAGCCAAGTTCGCTTGGGTACAGCATATGATGAAGTCTTTGGGAAGGGGTCTGGGGCAATGCTGTTGACTTAAGAAAAAGCCAACCAGTCCCCGTCGTCACCCCGGCGAAAGCCGGGGTCCAGGAGGTATTGAAAGAACTGGATTCCGGCTTTCGCCGGAATGACGGACAATAGTATCCGGATCTACGGTATACGGCTTAAGTCACCAGCATTGGGGATCTGGGGGAACCTTTTCTATCACGCCTCCGCGTGGTTCCCCCAGATTACTCTTCAAAACGCGAATCCGTATCAGTGACGGCACGCGGTGGACTTTGCAGCGCATCCGTTTTCTTAGGACCTCCCAAACTACTTCGGATTGAGCAGCAGAGTATTCTTGGTATGCTCCTTTATTGCCTTGTCACTCAACCACCAGTAGACTTTGTCGCCACGCATGTAGGGTTCCACCTGATCCTTCATGTGAGGGTCGAAGGTTCTGCCGGTGACGCCTCCCGGTAGGACGGCGAGCACCTTGTCGTCATCTCCCAGGTCGGCCACCATCCGCATGGCAGCCAGAAGGGTTACGTCAAAGGGGTCATAATAGTCGTACCTGGCCAAGTAAAGCGTCTGCGGCGAACCGCCCATGGGATGGGGCCCGCTCCCCAGGAGTAACTTGCCGAATCCGCTTCGTCTGATCGGGTTGACGAACTGAATCTGATGCGCCTTTCCCCATAGCCACTGCTTTGGATCCGCGCCCAGTGAGGCGCTGAGCGTCTTTGCAGCTTTCAGCGCGGCCTGATGGAAGAGGTCGTCTCGGGTTTCCTTTTTGTCTTTGGTCAAAACATTGTCGAACCACGCCGAAGAACCGTCAAGCACCATTCTCTGAAGTCTTTCCTGCCAGAAGAAGCCCTTCTCGAGCATGGCCGCGGCCACATCCGCGCCCAGCTCGTCTTCAAATACGGATCGCGCGAAATTTGTGTACACAAGGTGGAATATGGTGGGCGCGGCTTTGTCCGTGTTGTCCCGGAAATCCCACTCAGCCAGGATTTTCCCCATCGCCCGTGTGTCCTCATGGGCCGACAGAGCGCGAGCCATGACCGGCGCGATCTTTTTGGCCATGAGATTCACGGTATCCCTCTGAAACTGATAGTGTTGATCCACGGACTTGGGCCCGGGGGTGTCGAGCAGTTGCTTCAGTCTCCGGTATCGGTACGACGGAGAGAAGTACGTGGAAAAGTAGTAGGGATAGTCTTTCCCTACGGTTTTGTGGTTGCAGGTTCCCACCCAGCCCTTTTTCGGATTCGCCGCGTGGGGCATTTCATCGTAGGAAATCCAGCCGGTCCAGTTGTCCTTACCGTCCTTTACCACGTATGGCACGGTCGAGTCCCCCTGCGACCGGATGGGCACTCTGCCCGTAACGGTCCATCCTATGTTCCCGTCCACGTCCCCATAGACCATGTTGAGACTGATGAAATCGATGTGCTTCGCCGCGTTTCGCAACTCCTTTGCAGATCTCACGGTGAGCAAATCCTCGAGTCCTGTTTTGGGTCCCATTGTCTCAAAAACCGACCATCGCGCGGTTATCACTTTTTTCGTCGTCATCCCGGGAAGATCAGAAATGACCGGCCCTCTATTGGTGAATCTGATTTTCAGCTTTTCTTCTCTGTACCCGGAAGCAGAGCCCTTGTCTCGGATCTTGACCTTCTCTTCGGTCACCTTGAACGGTATGGAGATCGTGCCCTCCATGTACCTGCCGGAATCCTTTGGATCAAGGGTCTCCACGTAAAGATCCTGGCAATCACCGTACGCGTACGTGAGTCCCATTGCCACGCGATCGGTTCTTCCGACTACCATCCCCGGCATACCGGCTACGTTGACCCCCACAGCCCTGAATTTTGGGGTGATGATTCCGACAGGGTAAAAGACCCCCGGCAAGATCCGGGCGTCCAGGTGAGGATCATTGGCCACTATGGGCTTATTGCTCGGGGACAACTTGGGTGTCACGGCCCAGTTGTTGCTTCCCACACCGTCAGGGATATCCTTACAATAAGACAGGACGGACCGATCCGACGCGATATCGACTCGCTCAAATCCAAAGTTCGCGGCCCCGGGCTTGGGGGGTTCTTCGCCCGGGTCGTCCGGGTTGACGTTAAGAGAAAATATCTCTTTGGCCCGCTCCGGCCCGACTTTTTCCAACAGCATTTGAGTTATTATCTCACTGCCCGCGTTCTTTCCGCTGGTCCAACCCATGTAGTAAGCGATTGCAAGGGAATCCACGACAGTCCATGGTTCGGCTTTGATTTTGGCCAACTTAAACTCAAGATGAAGATCTTCCGGCCTGGTCTTTATGAACGCGTTCACCCCGTCCGCATATTTCTGAAAAAAGAGCCTCGTCTTTTCATCCAATATCTTCGCGCGTTTCTTTGCCGCGCGATGTACGCCCACGGTCCTCATCCTCATATCAAGGCCTTTGGCCTTTTCACCCGCCAGCTCGGAGATACGTCCTTCGGCCACGAGCTTGGTAAGCTGCATCTGGAACAACCTGTCCTGAGCCGTCACAAAGCCCTGGGCCATGATCGCGTCGTACATGTCTTCCGCATAGATGTACGCCATGCCTTTCTCATCGCGGACCACCTTCACGGGCTTGTTCAAACCCGGCAATACCAGGGTTCCTTCCTTCTGGTAGCTGTTCAGCCCGGGGAGGCTGAAGACCCCGACCGCGATCACTATCGCAATCACCACAACCACGGCAATCAAGTATTTCAGAGCCTTCATTATTGTCTCCTCGCTTTTGAATGTGTACACGGATTTGCTTACAGGATCATGCGGCAGCGGTCTGTTTCCCCGGTCCTAACCCCGGTTTACGGCCTGAACCGTCAGGGAACCGCGCGGCAATCGCTCGATGATAGCATACGGGCTCCGGGTCGTCACAGGGGAATCCGTCATGTCGGTGCAGCCCATGAGTCATGAGTGGTGGGGGGACTTGTCTCGGGGAACATGTCGTTGCGACTCCGGGCTCGAACCGGAGGAAGCAATCCCCTAATTTGCGCGTTTGGAGATTGCCTCGTCGTTTCACTCCTCGCAATGACACACGCGATGAGACGGTCCGGTCCGCGAAACTGGAGATCATGAAGCCTGTCAGCCTTCAGTTACGAGCGGGACATTCGCGCAGATCCCACTAATCTCAGAAACTGAGGGATGACTGAACCCTGCTTGTAATCCTTCAGTTTCGGGAGGCGAAGGAGAGGGCAGACACATAGAGCCTGCCCCGGACTCCGATCCGGGGTCTGCCCCTACGTTTGGGCCCCGACCCGTCGTGGAGCAGAGTGTACGGCGCGCACCTGTGTGTGCGCCCTCTTACCATCCGTTAGACTCGAGAACGTGGTCGCTCCCGTCGCCCCCGAATGTCTGAATGCTCACCGAGCCCCGCTTTTTTCTCTTGACTTTTTTATTCATACCATTCATTGTTTCCAACGATTGCTGGAAAGAATGGCTGGAATAATCCGATGGCAACACCTCTTGAAAAAGCGCGGAAAGATCCTGATTCCACCAAGGCCAAGATCCTGGGAAAGGCCCGTCGTATCTTCGGCGAGTACGGGTATCATGGCGCAACCACGCGCATGATCGCTGAAGACGCGGGAATCGACATCTCCACCCTATACTACCATTGGGGCGAAAAGAGCGATCTGTACGAGGCAGTGGTCCAAAGCGTGAACGACGACTTACGACAGAAGCTCGCAGAAGTGGAAAAAACCGTTCACGGAATGCCGCTCCACAAGAGGCTGGACATATCAATCGACGTAATGACCGGGTACCTGTTCGATCATCCCGAGATCTCCAATCTGGTGCTCTTTCGCTATTTCGGAAAGACCCGAGATGAGTCCGCGGTGGATTTTCACGTGCCGGAAATCGTCTCCGACATCGCTCTCTCAATGGGTTTGTCCAAAGACAAGAATGGCGTTCAAAACAGCGTAAGGATGCAGGTTTTGGCAATAATGAACTCCATCCATAACTTTGTATCGGGAGAGGACTTCTTCCGGTCCATGATGGAGACCCAACGGGACGAATATATCGCTTTGGTCAAAGAGACCTTAAAATTCATCTTTATTCCGGCGTTCAACAGTTATAGCAAGCATGGAGGGACTTGATGGCTCTAAACCTTGACACCATTGGCAAGAAGATCGGCCCCTTGACAAAGGAGTACGACTGGAAAGACGTCGTGCTCTATGCGCTGGGCGTCGGGGCCGGATTTGACGAGTTGGAGTACTGCTATGAAACCCGCCTGAAGGTGATACCCAGCTTCTCCATAGCCGCGATTTTTGAGTTTCTGGCTGAAGTGGGGTTAAGCGCCGAGGTCAACCTGGCGGGTGTTCTCCATGGGGAGCAGGATCTGATCTTCCACAATCCTCTTCCCATCAAGGGCAAGCTCGTCACCGAAGGCGCGATTACCCACATGTACGACAAGGGCCCTAACACGGGCGCCCTTGTGGTGGCCGAAGCAGACACGTACGATGCCGAGGGAAGGAAGCTCTTCACTGCCATCACTACCGTGTTTGCCCGCCTTGACGGCGGATTCGGCGGTCCGGACGCGCCCAAGGACCCCATTGAATTTCCGGACAGGCCTCCCGATTTTGAGGAAGACGCAGTCCCATCAGCGGATCAGCCCTTGATTTACCGGCTTTCCGGCGACATATTCGCTCTTCACGTAGATCCCAAGTTTGCTGAGGCCAGCGGCTTTGAAAAGCCGATCATGCACGGTCTTTGCACTCACGGTTACGCGTGTCGAGCAGTGATCAAGCACCTTTTTCCCGGGGAACCGGAACGCATGACAAGGTTCCGAAACCGCTTTTCCAGGACCCTCTATCCCGGGGCCCCCATAAGGACCCAGATCTGGAAGCTCGAAGAAGGCAAGGCCCTGTTCAGAACAATCGATGCGGAGAACGGTGAGGTGACCATCGATCGGGGCATCGTGGAATGGATCAGCACCGAGGAGGCCAAGAAGCGTTCCGAGGGCGGCTGGATCCGTTTTGACGACAGGGTGGCTGTTGTAACGGGCGCGGGCGCGGGCCTGGGCCGAGTTTACGCTCTGGAGCTTGCCAAACGAGGCGCCAAGGTGGTCGTGAACGACCTGGGAGGGGCCAGAGACGGCACGGGCGATGGTTCCGGGGCGCCGGCCGACAAGGTGGTCGAGGAGATCAAGGCCCTGGGCGGTGAAGCCGTTGCCAGCTATGATTCGGTGGCCACGCCCGAAGGTGGAGAAGCAATAATCAACAAGGCCGTGGAGGCCTTCGGCAAGGTGGACATCCTGATCAACAACGCGGGCATTCTCCGTGACAAGTCGTTGATGAAGATGGAACCGGAGGAATGGGACGCCATCATGGCGGTCCATCTCAACGGAGCATACAATGTTACTCGCCCGGCTTTCATCAAGATGAGGGAGAACGGCTTCGGTCGTATCATCTTCACCACGTCTGCTGCGGGTCTGTACGGAAACTTCGGACAGACAAACTATTCCGCGGCCAAGATGGGGCTGCTGGGATTCATGAATACCGCCAGAATCGAGGGTCAAAAGCACGACATCAAGGTCAACGCGGTCGCGCCGGTGGCCAGGACAAGGCTCACCGAGGACATACTCCCACCGGATCTGAAGGAAAAACTCGATCCCGAATTCGTGGCGCCGTCGGTGCTGTACCTGTGCTCGGAACAGTGCCCGGTGACCGGTTCGGTCTACAATGTGGGAATGGGGTACACTAATAGGGCCGCTATTTTGACCGGTCCCGGGGTGGTCCTCAAAGGCGACGGCGGATTTCCCACACCTGAAGATGTGGCTGCGAACATAAAAGAGATTGTGTCGCTTGATGACTCTGAGGAGCTGCACGACGTCATGGCGGCGTTGATGCAGATGCTCGAAGCGTTCAAGCCCAAGGCAAAGAAGGCCAAGAAGGCGGAAAAGGCGCCTGAAGCGGCGCCCGAAGCGAACGTCGGCGAGATCTTCGAGGGCCTTCCCAACGCTTTCCAGGCAGACAAAGCCTCCGGCGTGGATGTGGTCTTCCAGTTCAATATCAGCGGTTCCGGGGGCGGCCACTGGTATGCTTCTATCAAGGATGCGGCCTGCGAGGTCAAAGAGGGCACACACGACAGCCCTACCACGACCATCCTGATGTCGGACGAGGATTTCGTGGGCCTGATGAGCGGCAAGGTCAACGCTATGCAGGCTTATACCACCGGTAAGCTGAAGGTCGAGGGTGACCTCATGAAGTCCCAGCTTATCGAGAAACTGTTCAAGTTTTAATCAGATAGGGGAGCCAACATGATCGGCATAGTTTCCTACGGCGGATATATCCCGAGGCTGCGACTCAACCGAATGAGCATATATCAGACCATGGGCTGGTTTGCGCCCGCCATCGTCATGGTGGCTCAAGGCGAGCGGTCATTCTGCAACTGGGACGAGGACACCGTCACAATGGCCGTGGCCGCGGCCAGGGACGCGCTCATAGGTCAGGACAAGAGCGCGGTGGATGCGTTCTATCTGTGTTCCACCACGCTGCCTTTTCAGGACCGCTCCAACGCGGGATTGGTGAAGACCGCGTTGAACATGAGAGACAACATGATGTCGCAGGATTTCACTGCGAGTCTGAAGTCCGGAACCACGGGTCTGGTCACGGCCCTGTCCATGATAGGGCAAGGTGACGTAAAGCAAGCGCTGGTAGTGGCTTCGGACAAGCGTGAGACCAAACCGGCCTATTTCTACGAGATGTGGTTCGGAGACGGCGCGGCTTCTTTGCTGGTGGGTGATAATGACGTTATCGCTGAATTCAAGGGATCATACTCTGTTTCCCATGACTTTGTGGACCACTATCGCGGCGCGCACAACACCTATGACTATAAGTGGGAAGAGCGATGGGTGCGTGACGAGGGCTATTCCAAGATAATACCCGAGGCTGTGAACGGACTGTTCGACAAGCTGTCCATAACCATGGACGATGTGGACAGGTTCGTGTTTCCGTGCTTCTTCAAGGCGGAGCACAGAAAAATAGCCACCAAGCTCGGGGCCGGCCCGGAAAAGGTCATGGACAATCTCCACGAAGTCTGTGGTGAAACCGGCGCGGCCCACCCGTTGGTAATGTTCGTGAAGGCTCTGGAAGAGTCTTCTCCCGGTGATCGTATACTTCTGGCGAGTTTCGGCCAGGGATGCGACGCTCTCTACTTCGAGGTAACCGAGAAGATCCTGGATCTGGCCAAGAGGTCCGGAATCAACGGCTCGCTGGAAAACAAGCAGACCACCGACAATTATACCAAATTCCTGAAGTTCAGGGATCTGATCGATCCTGAGATGGGGATTCGAGCGGAAAGTCCTACCCAGACCGCGATGACGGTGTTGTGGCGGAAAAGGAAAATGCTCCTGGGTATGGTCGGCGGAAAGTGTACCAAATGCGGTACTCCGCAGTTTCCCAAAATGGACATCTGCGTGAACCCGGATTGTCAGGCCTCGTACACCCAGGAGGACTATGAGTTTGCGGACGTGCCCGCTGCGGTCAAGACCTTCACGGGCGACCTCTTGGCCGTGTCGGTGAACCCCCCGGCCGTGTACGGCATGGTTCAGTTTGAGGGAGGAGGACGCTACATAGCGGACTTCACCGATTGCGAAATGAACGAAGTTAAGGTGGGTCAGCCGGTGAAGCTTTCCTTCAGGAAGCGCTACACGGACAAGGACAGGGGCTTCTCCGGTTATTTCTGGAAAGCGGTTCCACAGCCGATGGAAGTCGCGGAGGCCGGTGTAGGCGCCGAGATACGGTTTGACGATAAGGTGGCCGTCATCACCGGAGCGGGCGCGGGGCTCGGAAAGGTGTACGCTCTGGAGTTTGCCAAGCGCGGGGCCAAGGTGGTGGTTAACGACCTGGGCGGGGCTTCCGACGGTTCAGGGGACGGTTCGGCCACATCCGCGGACAAAGTTGTGGATGAGATCAAGGCACTGGGCGGTGAAGCCGTGGCCAACTACGATTCAGTTGCTACGCCCGAGGGCGGCGCGGCTATCATCAAGACGGCCCTGGACAATTTTGGCCGGGTTGACATCCTCGTCAACAACGCGGGAATACTTCGGGACAAGACACTGGCTAAAATGGAGGCGTCGGAATGGGACACCATCCGTTCGGTCCACCTTGACGGCGCATACAATGTCACTCGTCCCGCGCTCGCGCCTATGCGAGAACAGGGGTACGGCAGAATCATAATGACCACATCTTCCGCGGGTCTGTACGGAAACTTCGGCCAGACCAACTATTCCGCGGCAAAGATGGGCCTGGTCGGCTTGATGAATACTCTCAAGCTCGAAGGTGAGAAGCACAACATCAAGGTAAACTCGATTGCTCCGGTGGCCAGAACCAGGCTCACGGAAGACCTGCTGCCGCCGGACCTCAAGGAAAAGCTGGAGCCCGAGTTCGTGGCGCCCATGGTGCTGTACCTGTGTTCGGAACAGTGTGAGGAGACAGGTATGATATTCAACGCGGGCATGGGCTGTTATAGTCGGGCCGCGGTTGTCACCGGTCCCGGTGTAGTGATGGGAGACGGCAAGACGGTCCCCACGGTTGAGCAGATTCACCAGGGTTGGGACGCGGCAAACGACATGGCCGGTGGAGTGGAAACGTACAACGCGACCGCGGCCATCGGAGACATGCTCAACGCGTTCAGCCCCAAGAAGGAAGAGGCCGCTGCCGACGATTCAGGCGGAGCGCTTACGGTCCAGGGGGCTTTCGACAACATGAAAGACGCGTTCCAGCCTGACAAGGCTGCCGGAGTGGATGTGGTCTTTCAGTTCAATATCAGTGGTCCGAGCGGTGGAGAATGGTATGCTGTGGTGAAGGACGGGGACTGTGAAATCAGTGATGGGACTCATGGCAGCCCTACCACCACGATCATCATGGACGACGAGGATTTTGTCAGCTTGATGCAAGGCCAACTCAATGCTATGGCGGCTTATACGTCAGGTAAACTCAAGGTCGAGGGCGATCTCATGAAGTCTCAGCTAATCGAGAAACTGTTCAAGTTTTGAGCGAGACTGAATTACGGACCACTTTTCTCCGGTGACGCTCAATCATCGGCAGGAGGAGAAACATGGCCACAGGAATTAGGGACAAAGTAGCGATAATCGGAATGGGCTGCTCGCGTTTCGGCGAGCGATGGGACGTGGGAGCGGAAGAGCTCATGGTAGAAGCCTTTACCGAGGCCAAGGAAGACGCGGGAATTGATACCAATGACATTCAGGCCGCGTGGCTTGGAACGTGCATCGAGGAAATCAATGTGGGAAAGAGCGGGCTGCCGCTGGCCCTGACATTGCGGCTCCCCCAGATCCCGGTTACCCGATGCGAGAATTTCTGCGCAAGCGGTACCGAGGCCTTCAGGGGCGCTGTCTACGCGGTGGCGTCAGGCGCGTACGACATGTGTCTTGCACAGGGAGTGGAAAAGCTCAAGGACACCGGGTACGGCGGGCTTCCCAACCCTGGTTCGAACTTTGCGTCTCTCGGTTGGCTCTGGTTTCCCAATCTCACAGCGCCGGGGGCTTTCGCGCAACTGGCGACCGCCTACGCGGCGAAACACGGAGTAACGGACCAGGATCTTAAGCGCGCAATAGCCCATGTCTCGGTGAAGAGCCACGCCAATGGAGCACTTAACCCCAAGGCCCATCTAAGGAAGATAGTAACCGAAGATCAAGTTATGGGCGCTCCCATTATTGCCCATCCTCTTGGACTGTTCGATTGCTGCGGTGTCAGCGACGGTTCCGCTTGTGCGATCGTGACCACTGTGGAAAAGGCCAAGGACATGGGGTTCAAGGATTTCGTCACCGTGAAATCCCTACAACTTGCCCTGTCCAACGGGGAGGAGATGGGGTACAATGACTGGGACGGCGACCACTTCCTGACCACCACCAAAGCGAGCGCCCGGGCTTACGAGGAAGCGGGCATCAAGGATCCCAAAGAAGAGATCAGTATGATGGAACTCCACGACTGCTTTTCGATCACGGAGCTGGTAACTTACGAAGATCTGCACATCTCCGAGCGTGGAAAAGCCTGGAAGGATTCGCTGGACGGCTTATACGATAGAGATGGAAAGGTACCCGCCCAGGTGGACGGAGGTCTCAAGTGCTTCGGCCATCCCATCGGAGCCTCGGGGCTTCGCATGCTCTATGAAATGTACCTCCAGCTTCACGGCAGGGCCGGCGAAAGACAGATCGACAACCCCAGGTACGGCCTCACTCACAACCTGGGCGGCTTCCCTCCGATGAATGTCTGTAGCATCGGCATCATCGGGAAGTATGAATGAGGAAGATCCGCGCGCGGCGGAACCGTAATGGTTCACCGGACTTGAAGCGGTTCTGCGCCCGGTGAGAATGGAGGGCCCACTCGACGTGGTGTCAGTGGGTTCTCCACGATATATCCGTATCTTCGGCCAAGTAGGCCCATCCCTCGATATCCCCGTGTCTCCGTGGAAAGCATAAACCCAAGACCTTTCTCGAAGCACCCACGCCCGGCGGGCCGCCACCAACTATAAATGAAGCTCCCACACTAACCGGCTCGCAAGTTTGCCCTACGCCCAGTAGCTCCCCCTCCAAACTTCCCCCATACGTAATTCCGGAAGCTTGTATGGTTCACGGTGAACGGTTACTCCGAACTACCGTGACCACCGCGTGGGGCCCGCCGCCGAATATAGCGGTTCTCAAAAGTAATCACGGATTGATACCAATGCGCGGCAAAATGAGTGACTTTGCCTCACCCCGGAAAAGCCACGGCATCCCTCGCAACCCTCACCCTATCCCTCTCCCAGAGGGATAGGGCCGGGGTGAGGGCAGGGAAAGCCGATGACGGCGCAGCAGGGTTGTCACCTGTTCGAAAGCGCATTGGTATGACTCATTGGCGTCCCCCTTCTTTCTCGCTTCTTTCTCGAAAGACCGTAGCCCTGAAAGGGCGTCAGAAAATAGCCCGGCGATTCATCGCCGGGTAAGGGCCATTGCAGAACACTGAGTCCCGAAGGGACGACAGAACCATTACGCGCTCGCTATGTGTCGTCCCTTCGGGACTCCGAGCCGACTTGGGGCGGGAGTTTTCATACTATGGTGGTTCTCGTAATTAGTTTCGGATTCCTCCGAAACTTCTTCCTGATGGCGCAGGCTTTCCAGCCTGCGAATCCGTGAGAACTTTGGAGAACTGCTATAGTCTTCCGCATCGAACTTCGCGCCGAAGATGTCACCCTCCCCCAGCCCCTCCCGTCAAGGGAGGGGAGTCCTTTTCCTTCTCCCCTGGCGGGAGAGGGTTAGGGTGAGGGGGAACTTCCAATGAAGTTGCATTCGCGCAGAACTGAGTGCGGAAGACTATAGATGATGTCATTGCGAGCGTAGCGTGGCAATTTACTGCGCGGTGAATATGGGGATTGCTTCGTGGTTTCACTCCTCGCAATGACTTACTCGATGAACAAATCCATGTCCGAATAACTGAAGTATTACCCGGATAAACCCGATTTTCCTTGACAGCTCACCGATCCGCCATAAGATGTTATTATTCGTCTCGACTTTTTGCCAGGGGGTATATCATGGTGCAGGTCGATATTCCGGTTGCGTTCGCTATAGGGAGCCTGTTTGCAGACGCGGCCGCCAGGCAGTTGAGAAGCGGGAAGCGTGAATACTTCTACAGTGTCGCGCTCCACAACAACATCTACCAGATCTTCTTCTTCAGTTGGATCCCCGTGTACTTTCTGTTGAACTACTTTGGATGGGAAACCACCCACATGTGGTGGCATGCGGACACAGTCGCCGCGTATCCATGGTTTATTCCCATATTCATGGTAGTGTTCTTTGCCGCGGTGAATCTCGGATTCCTGTTGGGTAATAGTCTCGTTACCCGGGGCCGTCTGTGGACGAACAGAGCCGTTTATCTTGCCATTGGGGTGTACTCGTTGATTTGGATTCTCTCGCAGCCCGGGCGGACCCTAAAACTGGGGACCTATGCTGAATGGAAAGCAGGAATCGCGCCCTGGTTTTACGAAGATTCCTATTTCTTCGCGGTGGTGGCCGGCACAATAATCCTCTGGGCGGTCGTGATGGCCATATACGTGGTCAAATTGCGTAAGCAAGGAGAGGGTGTATAAAAGGTGCGTGGTTTGTTCCGGACGTGCCGGCCGAAGGCGGTGGCAAAATCCCCTACTGTGGCGTAGGTTGTGCAGGTGATCGAAGCAGCCTTAGCTCCATGACGTTGATCTGGTTGACGACTGGTCGTTTTCATGGGCTCCCTGGAGCTGGACCGGCTGTCTTGAGGCACTTATCGGAGTCGCGGCGCGGAAAAGAACGGTTCGCAAGCTCATGGAGCTATAAGCTGTTGCAATAGTTGGGAAGTTTGCAAGTACTTCTATGGAACGGCATGTCATGAATGCGTTTGCTTGGTGGTTGATTGTACCCATAGTACTTCTTTTGACCGTGTACCTACTTCTGAAGTTCAACAAGTTCTGGATATACTGTTTTGACAACGCGTTGAGGAATCCCAGGGACCATTTGTCCAGGAAATATGAACTTCCACGATATTTCGTTCTCACGGAGGAGGGGCAGGTAGACACCTCGGTGAAGTGGCCCGGTTGGGACGGGTGGTATTTCATCTTCATGCCCGTGCCCGGGGATCAGCCCCTCAAGATGATACGGGCCAGTGACATGACGGGGCTCTACGGCCTGAACGGGATAGACGACTATGCCGCGATTCCTTCCGGACTGAACGCGTTTCAGGTGGTCGAGTATTTAGCATACATCGTTGAGGAGATCCCTGCTGTAGATGAAAGCGGACAACCCGCGCATGTTTCACACACTTATCTTCCGAAGAAGACCGATCTGACCATGAGCGTAGACAGTCTGGACACGATTGTGACCAATCACGGTTCGGACGGCGCGGGGGACTCCCATCTCTGTGGCCGGGTAACGGGTTCGTGGCCCAATTACGAGGTTGGGTTCGAGGATTCCGAACTGAAAATGAAACTCGACCTGAATTTTGACGGTCTGGACCTGCTCTGGTGGGCGGACATTCCTGGCATCTTTACGTATTTCGCTGCGTTCGGAACATTTGAAGCGAAAATGAGCCGGAAACGGATCGCGGCGGATAGTTCCGGCGAGTCCAGTGACGACCGCGAGATCGCGCCTCTGAGCGGGTTCGGCTTCTTTGAACACGGGTGCGCGCGCAAGCCATTCAGTTACGACTGCTTCTGGGCGCCGGTAAACTGGCTGAAACGCCTGTGCCCGTCGTTCAAACCGGTTCAATATCACTACGAGGTCTTTGCCGAACAGGGTAAATTCCACGGCGGATTCATGTACGCGCGTGGATTCGGCTTAACCCTAAGGAACTTGGGCGGAATATATTCTGAGGATTCGTACGAGGCGATCGATGACATAAGGATCGAGTACCTTGATGACCCCCCACCCGATCTGGTCCCCACTCCCGGCCCGGGTGGTCCCGTGAAATTCTACAAAAAATGGAAGGTGACCGCTCGCGCTCGCGCCGGGGTCTTGGAGTACACGGCAACCCGTATCGGCGCGCCCGCGCAGGTCGCGTCCAACATGATGTACTACTGTTGTTCAGTGGAGGGAACTTACAACGGATCCCGGATAAGCGCCCGCGGGTATGGAGAGTACGTCCATATTTGATGGGCCGATCCGTCAACAAGGGGAGGGAACGATGAACGAAACATTTTACCGGAGAATGTTCTTTGTGGGGGCCCTATGGAACTTCCTGGGCGGCATACTCACACTGGTTTTGACCAAATGGGCGTTCCAGCAGGCAGGGATCAACGTTCCTGATCCGACTGCGTACTACTATTCATGGATAGCGCTCTACATGACGTTCGGCATCGGTTACTACATGATCTACAAGGACATGTACGCCAACAAGAACATCGTCATCCTGGGAATAATAGGGAAACTGGCTTTTGCCCTGATCTTTCTCGTCGAAATGCTAGTCCTTGAGGCGGGGATTCCAAGGCCGTTCCTCATTGCGGCGGTCGGGGACCTGGTCTTTGTGGCCCTTTTTGTGATGTTTCTGTGTTTTGCCCGGAAGCAGGGGAAATAGGGTAGGCCGGCCGCCCGCAAATAACCCGATTGCCGGGTGGGATGCGCGATACGCCGGACAATTGATTCAGTAACTATTCAGTTTCTCGGGGGAAGAGGCTTGCCTCCGAATGTGTCATTGCGAGCGAAGCGAAGCAATCTCCAAGACCCCAGGAACTGAGATTGCTTCGTCGTTTCACTCCTCGCAATGACATTGTCGCAGAGAGCCTTCAACCCCCTTAGGGCTTGTCTGAAAATAAACCTCTCAATTCCCACAGTGCCGTCACCCCGGCGAACCCCGGATCGGCGTCCGGGGCAGGCTCTGGAATGACGGTAATAAGTTCCGGGAAGGTTTCAGGATTCATAGGTTGTAGTACTTGTTTCGGGACAAACCCTTAGCTGAATGATTACTTCATTCACGGCTTGACCATTGATGTTTGTCCCGGATTCGGCTATACTCCTTCCGTTTGAGCCGCCGTCAGCGGCAGGACACCTATTATGCCAACTACGGAACAACAAGCGATCCTGTTTCGCGTTCCTTCCCGGGGATTGAGGTAATAGCAGCCTATGCTCTACATTCGCCTTATCATGAATTCATCAGTGGAAGAGATTCTCGATTTCAAGACCTGTTGCGGGCTGAGGATGTTCGATCAGAACCTGGAGATCCATGTGAGGAATCTGGGAGACAGTCCCGTGAATGTGCCCGGTTACTTCGACCTTGAGGGTGAACACGGATCCAAGCGGTTCGATACCCTGAGTCCCGCGGGCGAGCACCGGATAAACCCGGGGGAGATAAAGGCATTTTATTGCTACATGGATGAGCCGCTGTGGCTGAAGGCCCGGCGACTTGTCTTTTATGACGGTGAGGGGACAAAATACGAGATCGGTATTTCGCACGACAGCAACACAGAGGAAAAACATGGAAATCATACAGTACACGGAAGAGCATAGAATCTTCAGGGATATGGCTAGGAAATTCTTTGCCAAAGAGGTAACACCGTACGTTGATGAGTGGGAGGAAGCCGGCATCGTTCCTCGGAGCATCTGGAAGAAGATGGGAGACCAGGGATTCCTGTGCATGGATGTCTCTGAGGAATACGGGGGGCTCGACGCGGACTTCCTGTATTCGTTCATCCTGCTGGAAGAGTTGATCGCAACCAATCACGCGGGGCTCGCGGCGCCCCTTCACACCGACGTTGTGGTCCCCTACATCAGCTCTTTCGGTTCTGAAGAAGTGAAGCACAAATACCTTCCCGGATGCATCTCCGGTGACATCATTACCGCGGTCGCCATGACCGAGCCCAACACGGGCAGCGATCTGGCCGCCATAAAGACCACCGCGGTCGATGACGGGGATCACGTGGTCATAAACGGACAAAAGACTTTCATATCCAACGGTATTCTCTGTGACCTGTTGGTCCTTGCTGTAAAGGATCCCAGCGAATCCAATCCCCATCAAGCGTTGGATCTCTACGTTGTGGAAGCGGACACTCCCGGTTTCGAAAAGGGCAGAAACCTCAAGAAGATAGGATGGCATAGTCAGGATACGGCCGAGCTGTTCTTCACCGACTGCCGGGTGCCCAAGAAAAACCGATTGGGTCAAAAGGGCGGCGGCTTCTTGATGCTCATGGACAAGCTCCAGCAGGAGCGCCTGTTGGTCTGCATGATGGCGGTCCCCGCGGCCGAGCACATGCTTGATATGACCATTAAGTATTGCAAGGAACGAACAGCTTTCGGTAGACCGATTTCCAAATTCCAGAACACTCAGTTCAAGATCGTTGAGATGGCCGCCGAGGTCAAACTGGGCCGGACCTTCCTGGACAAGCTGATCGTGGAGCATATGGAAGGGGAAAACATAGTGGTGGAAGTCTCAATGGCCAAGTTCTGGACTACTGAAATGGCATCGAGAGTAGCGGATGAGTGCCTGCAGCTCCACGGCGGATACGGATACATGGAAGAGTACCCCATCGCTCGCGCTTGGCGAGACATACGAGTGATGCAAATCTTCGCCGGTACCAATCAGATCATGAGAAGAATTGCCGCGCAATTCATGGGCCTGTGATCGCGCCGGGGGTCATAGATCGGTCCCGCATTCGCCCATGACCCACTATCAAAGGGAACGTTCATGAAATACGAGGACAGACCTTGGCTCAAATCGTACGATTCTGCAATCAAACCGGAATATGAGATTCCTGATATTTCCCTTGTGGACCATTACAACGAGATATTCTCCAAGGTCCCTGAAAGCCCGGCCATGCGGTTTTTGGGCCTGACGTTTACGTATCGCGACCTGATGGAACACTCAAATCGCTTTGCCCAGGCTCTTATCGAGAACGGCTGCACGCCCGGTGATGTGGTCGGCATCAACCTGCCCAACGTTCCCCAGTATTTGATTGCCCAGTTTGGCGCGTTCAAGGCCGGTTGCGCGGTCACGGGTGTGTCGCCACTCTTGACCCCCAGAGAGCTGGCTCACCAGTTGAACGACTCCAAGGCCAAGGCCCTTGTCACAGCGGATCCCATATTTGAACATCGCCTGGTCGAAATCGCGGACAAGCTGCCCGACCTGAAGCTGGTGGTTTCCACTGGAATTCTCGACTTTCTCCCCTGGTTCAAACGCACTCTGGCCAAGCTCCTCAAGAAGGTCCCCACCGGGCAGGTAAAACCGCTGGATGGGAAAAAGGTCCTGAAATTCATGGATGTTCTCTCGGAGTATTCATCCGCGGACCCGGGGATCAAGGTGGCGCCGGATAACATCTGTCAGGTTCAGTACACCGGTGGAACCACAGGATTGCCCAAGGGGGCGATCATCTCGCATCGGAACCTGATCGCCGAGCTCTACCTGGTGATAAACTGGCTCCAAATGGAGCCGAGAAAAGAAGTCGTCCTCTCCGGCTTCCCCTTTTTTCACATAGCCGGCCTTGCTCTGGGCCTTGGCACCCTCTTCGACGGTCACGTTCAGATCTTGATTCCCGATCCCAGGAACACAAAGCTCATCATTGGCGAGATGAAAAAGTTTCAGCCGACCATCCTCGTCAATGTCCCCTCTTTGTTCATGATGCTCGTGGAACAGCCGGAATTCCGCGCATTGGATTTCTCTCGCCTCGGGTTCTGCCTGTCCGCGGCAGCACCTTTTCCAGCGGAATCCATCCAAGAGCTTGAATCGGTCGTAGGGAAGGGAAAGCTCATCGAAGCCTACGGCATGACCGAATTGAGCAGCCTCGCCACGAGCAACCCGCGACGCGGGGAAAAGAAGATAGGCTCCGTGGGCGTCCCATTGCCCAACACCCGTATGAGACTGATGGACCTGGAGACCGGAAACACCGACGTTCCGGTAGGTGAAGAGGGTGAGATCGTGGTTTTGGGTCCTCAGGTCATGCAAGGATATCTTGACAAGCCCGATGAGACCGCTGTGGCCATGCGCGAACACGATGGCGAGATTTGGCTCCACACCGGCGACGTGGCCCGCATGGATGAGCATGGGTACTTTACAATCGTGGATCGCTCCAAAGACATGCTCAACGTCGGTGGGTTCAAGGTATTTTCCCGCGAAGTGGAGGACAAACTCTATGAGCATCCGGCCATAGAGATGTGCGCTATCATTGGAGAGCCCAACCCCGAGCGTCCGGGAACCGAAATAGTCAAGCTCGTGTACCAGGCCGGCGCGGAACACAAGGATCGCGATCCTGAAGATCTGGCCGCGGAAATCACAGAGTTCGCAAAGATGAACTGCGCTCCGTACAAGGTGCCCAAGGTCATCGAACGGGTCGAAGAGCTGCCCCTGACACCTATCGGAAAGGTGGACAAGAAGGCGCTGCGCTGAAGCCGGCCTCGTTGCTCATTCCTTGAAGGAGAATGCGCGCATGGAAATATCGCCCGAAATGATGAAGGAAATGGTGGAAACCAAGGTGGCGTTTCTTGAACGCATGGGCCTCAAGGCCCTGGAAATGCAGCCGAGACATGTCAAGCTGATGGCGCCGCTCAAAGGAAACGAAAGCCATATCGGCACAGTGTACGCGGGTGCGCTCTTCACCTTGGCCGAGGTGCCTGGTGGCGCACTGTTTCTGACCAGTTTCGATATCTCCAAGTATTATCCGATCGTTAAGGAAGTAACCATACGTTTTGTCCGGCTCGCCAAGACAGATGTGACAGTGGAACTGGGCATGTCTCAAGAGGAGGTGAATCGAATCCAGGCCGAGGCGGACGACAAAGGCAAAGCGGATTTCACGCTGGAATGCGAGGTCAAGGATACATCGGGTGAAGTAGTGGCAGTGAGCAAAGGGCTGTACCAGATTCGCGTCATCGGCGCCTAGGGTCTGTCCCGAAATGAGAACTGCAGCTCATGAATCCTGATATGCGTTCACCGCGATGGCGATAAAGGTCTGAGGTATTAGTTCACCCATCGTGATTCCAACGGGTTGCACATCTCCCGGTGAACGGTGACCAAAAGGATTGAGACGGTTTCATTCGTCCCTCCGGGACTCTTTATCCTCTCGTTCCCAGGCTCTGCCTGGGAATGCATACCGGGAGGCTCCGCCTCCCCTGCTCGGGGCCCGCCGCGTTCGCGGACAAGGAGGACTTTTCTGTAAAAATGGGTGCATTGCAAAGTCCACCGATGCCGTCACTGACCGACCATGCAAGAGGGCGCACACACAGGTGCGCGCCGTACACCTTGCCCCAGCAATGGTATTAAACCGGGTGTAGGGGCAGACCTATGTGTCTGCCCTTTTGTATGAAAATGGATGCATTGCGAAATGCACCGAATGCCGTCACTGAGCGCATCCAAGAGGGCGACGCATGCGTAGCCCCTACGGCCGGGACCCGGCGCGTTCCGGGCATTTTCATGCTTCGTTGTGCCTTTGTTTAGGCATGGGCGTTCACGGGAATGACGTTCTATAGCAGGAATGACCTTCCAATCAGACGGAAATTTCGGCGCCGGCTAAGGCCGAACAGCCTAAGAACATAGGAGTAAACACTATGGTGTACGACAACAGTCTGTGGTTGGGTTCATATGACGAGGGAGTGAGCCCGGAAGTCGAGATCGAAGACAGTTCTCTGGTGGAACGTTTTGAAAAGATGAGAAAGGAGTTCCCGGATCGGATCGCGGTCCATTTCCTTGGTGTGTCTTTGACGTTCGAGCAGCTCATGTCCCAGGCGGATCGCTTCGCCCGGTGCCTTGTGGACCACGGTCTAACCAAGGGAGATGTGGTAGGGGTCTGCTTGCCCAACACGCCACAGTACATAATCACTTTGATCGGAACCCTTAAAGCGGGATGCGTGTTGTCGGGGCTGTCCCCTCTTTATACCGCGCGAGAGATGGCGCACCAGTTGCAGGACAATGGCGCCAAGGCGCTCGTGATCTTGGACGCGCTCTTTGAGCACCGATTCGCGGGCATAGCTGATGAGGCGCCTGACGTAAAGTTGGTCGTTCCCACCATGATTGTGGACTTTCTCCCAAAGTTCAAGCAATTGCTCGCCAAGTGGTTGAAGAAGGTCCCCACAGGGAAGATCAAACCTTTGCCCGGCAAAGAGGTGATCCCGTTCATGGACATTCTTTCCAAGTACCCCGCTCAGCCGCCTGATGTGACGCTGACCCCGGAAGATCCGTTCATAATTCAGTATACCGGCGGCACTACGGGCGTGCCCAAGGGCGCGGTCTGCACACACCGAAACATGTTGTCGAATGTGGCTCAGTTTGCCGAGTGGCTGCGAGTGGAAGAAGGCCAAGAGGTGGTTGAATCCGCGTTCCCCATGTTCCATATCGCGGGTCTTTTCACTTCCATAATTTGTCTTGCGTACGGTCTGACCCAGATTCTGATTCCAGACCCCCGCAACACTAAGCTCATAGTCGGTGAAATGGAAAAGTTCAAGCCGCAGTGGTTGGGCAATGTGCCCTCACTTTACATGATGCTGCTCAATGAGCCGAAATTCCGTGAGATGGATCATTCCCGGTTGAAATTTTGCGTCTCTGGCGCGGCCGGCTTTCCAGTAGATGCGATCAAGAAGTTTGAAGCGATCGTCGGAAAAGAAAAGGTCATCGAAGTGTTCGGCATGACTGAAACGTGCGTGCTCCTAACCTGCGCGCCGCGATTTGGTGTGAAAAAAGTCGGGACATCAGGAATTCCTCTTCCATCAACTTCACTCATGATTGTAGATCTGGAAACAGGGACAAAAGAAATGCCGTTGGGCGAACAAGGGGAAATCTGCGCGGCCGGCCCGACGCTGATGAACGGGTACCACAACAAACCCGAAGAAACCGCGCTGGCCCTTCGTGAACACCACGGCAAGCTGTGGATGCACACCGGAGACATAGGATTCATGGACGAAGACGGCTATCTGTCGGTCGTGGACCGAAAAAAGGATATGATCCTCGTGGGCGGATTCAACGTCTTCCCTAGGGAGATAGAAGAAAGACTCTACGAGCATCCGGCTGTCGAGGTGTGCGCTGCGGTCGGCATGGCCAACCCGGATCGTCCGGAAACCGAGCTGGTCAAACTGGTGGTCCAGAAAAGCGCTGCGTACAGCGACAAATCCGATGATGAGATCGAAAAGGAACTCACGGCCTTTGCCCGAGAAAACCTGGCCCCCTACAAGGCGCCCAAGGTGTTCGAATTCAAGGAAGTGCCCCTGACGGCAGCGGGAAAAGTTGACAAGAAGTTGTTGAGATAGGCGTAGCCCCTTGGCAGGCGTCACGGAATAACCCCTTGCAAGTGACACGCGCCTCATCCTTGTGATAAAGAGGGCGACGCATGCGTAGCCCCTACGTCCTTGGCCCGCGGCGCCTTCCGTTGCTGTCAGGTTTATTTTGTGACAAGCCTTTGGACTCGGCCGGCTACTGCCGCTCAACATGGTGTTTGGAACAGGACAGATCGACGGAAGGCCGACAACCACGTCGCGCCGGCCCACAACCGGAAGGAATGCTCATGACTTACGATGACAAGCCCTGGCTGAAGTCTTATGATCCCGGAGTCGAACCGGAAGTCGAAATCCCCGACACTACGCTCGTGGACAAGTTCAAAGAGATCACATCTCAATTCCCGGATAACCCGGCCGCGCACTTCTTAGGCATTACGCTCAATTACCGGGATCTGATGGCCCACTCGGATCGCTTTGCTCAGGCTCTCATGGACAAGGGTTGCGGTCCCGGAGATGTCGTCGGCCTGAACTTGGCCAACGTCCCGCAGGCCTTGATCGCTATGGTGGGCAGTCTAAAAGCGGGTTGCGCCATATCCGGGGTATCGCCGCTCCTGACCCCAAGAGAACTCGCGTATCAATTGAAAGACTGTAAGGCCAAGGCGCTGGTCACGCTGGATGCAATATTCGAACATAGACTGAAGGGCATCGCGGATGAACTCCCTGACCTCAAGTTTGTTGTGGGAACCGGTATCCTCGATTTTCTTCCCGGGTTCAAGCGAGTGCTGGGAAGACTCCTCAAAAAGGTACCACACGGCAAGGTCGGACCCCTTCCCGGCAAGGACGTAACCAAATTTATGGACATACTTCGGGAGTATCCAGCGCAGAGCCCTGATGTTGAGGTGAAACCGCAGGATACTTGCCTGGTTCAGTACACCGGTGGAACCACCGGCCTGCCAAAGGGGACGATACTCACTCACCGCAACATGGTTGCCAATCTGACCCAGATCCAGGCCTGGAACGAATTTGAAACCGGGAACGAAATAATGCTCTCATGCTTCCCGTTCTTTCATCTGGCGGGGCTCGGCGCGGGTATTGCTTCCTTGTATTCGGGCCTCGCTCAGGTTTTGATCCCCAATCCAAGGGATACCAAGAGCGTGGTAAGCGAGATGGCAAAATACCAGCCAACGATTACATACAATGTTCCGTCCTTGTACATGATGCTCCTTGAGGAACCCGGGTTCGACAAGGTGGACTTTTCCCGGCTGCAGGTAGCCGTTTCCGGCGCGTCCCCGTTCCCGGCGGAGTCGATCAGGGCGCTTGAGGCGGTCATCGGGTCCGGAAAGGTGTTGGAGGGGTTCGGTATGACCGAGACCAGTCCTGCCGTTACAACAAATCCACGTCGTGGACCGAAAAAAATCGGCTCTGTGGGCCTGCCCATATCGAGCACCCGCGTGAGGCTCATGGATCTTGACACCGGAACCAAACAAGTACCGTTCGGAGAAGAAGGCGAGATAGTAGTAGCAGGTCCCCAGGTCATGAAGGGATACCTCAACAAACCCGAAGAGTCCGCCATAGCGCTCAGAGAACACGACGGTGAGACCTGGCTCCACACCGGTGACGTGGCCCGCATGGACGAAGACGGATTCTTCTTCATTGTGGATCGGGCCAAGGACATGTTGATCGTGAGCGGATTCAAGGTGTTTTCTCGTGAAGTGGAGGAGAAACTCTACGAACACCCGGCCATAGAGTTGTGCGCCATCATCGGCGTTCCGAACCCCAAAAGACCCGGCAGCGAAATAGTGAAGCTCGTTGTTCAGAAGACCCAGGCGTACCAGGACCGCAACGAAGATCAAGTGAAGGAGGAGATCATCGCGTTCTCAAAAGAAAACATGTCGCCGTACAAAGTGCCTAAGATAATTGAATTCATAGATGAAATACCGCTCACCGCTGTCGGCAAGGTGGACAAGAAGGTGTTGAGATAGACAGCAAGAGGCACGTAACATCAATTTGACCGCGGATTACGCGGATGCGCGCGGATATAGCAGAAAAGAATGGGACGGGATCACCGGATTTTTTAGCCACAGAGAGCACAGAGGGCACAGAGAAATTCATGACTGACGGACTGACGGACTGACGGACTGACGGATGGAATTGTGGGTGCGGCCATTGAAGTCCGTCAGCTGTTTGCCGACAGTCGCCTATGCCCAAACGCTTTCCGATTTGAAAGCAACCCGCCGTAAACGGACGTTGTTGACAGACTTTCGCGAGAACGGTTGGTGGGCGGCATCACCACATTATCTCTGTGCTCTCTGTGACCTCTGTGGCAAAATCGCCTTTTCTTTTGGCCACAGAGAGCACAGAGGGCACAGAGAAATTCATGAATGATCAGTTGACGGAAAGGATTATAGGCGCGGCTATTGAAGTGCATAGATTACTCGGGCCCGGTCTTCTGGAATCCATTTACGAAGAAGCCCTCTGCCATGAACTTAACTTGAGGAAGATCGAATTTGAGCGCCAGGTTGAAGTCGATGTTATTTACAAAGATTATGTAATCAAGGGACAGCGGCTGGATGTTCTTGTCGAACGAGAGGTGATCGTCGAATTGAAATCCGTCAGCCGTTTGCCGGAAGTCGCCAAGGCCCAAACGCTTTCCTACTTGAAAGCAACACGCCGTAAACGGACTTTGTTGACCTGCTTTCGCGCGAACGGTTGGTGGGCGGCATCACCACATTATCTCTGTACCCTCTGTGTCCTCTGTGGCTAAATCGCTTTTCTTTTAGGCGGAGACCATCCAGCCCCGTGGACAAAGGAATGCTGGAGACCGGGAGGCCTACTGATGAAGATTAAGCCGATCCGAACGGAAGATGATTACAGGGAAGCCTTGCAAAGGATCCGTGACATATGGGATGCAGAGCCCGGAACCGGTGAATCGGACGAGTTGGAGATCGTCTTGCCCCTGGTGGAAGCCTACGAGCGGGAACACTACCGGATAGACCCGCCGGACCCCATCGAGGCGATCAAAGTCCGTATGGAGGACCTGGGGCTCAGTCGAAAGGACCTGGAGCCTTGTATCGGATCGAGAGGGCGTGTGTCGGATGTACTCAACAGGAGAAGACCCCTCACCCTTCCCATGATACGTAAATTGAGCGAGAAACTCGGACTGCCCGGGGGCGTGCTTCTTACGATCTATCCATTGGAATCGCCAAGTCGCTATGAAGAGCATGGCCGCCGGAAATCACTCGGATAAGCCTTCGGCTGTGGCTTCTAAGCGGGAACATACATGGGGACAAGGGTCAAGTGACGCGAGGCTCCGAAGAAGAGTCGAAAGGCTGGAACACCAATTCAGCAAGGCCCAAGACCAGACTTGACCCGTCTCACTTTGTAGGCTTGGATACTGGGAAAAGTCTATCCCAGAGACCTTACTTCCATCTCCGAACAAACCTTTCGGATAAGATGCTTGCAGACTGAAAAAGGGCACCTTCATATTAGCCATAATAGTGGCACAAAACAGCATCCTATCGTTATGCCCTTTGTCAATATTTTGTCTGGTATTATTCTTGCCAGCAGTTCAACTATCGTCCACGGCACTAGGACGTCTTTTGCTATTACAACCACTACCTCGATGCCTGTTCCTACTGAACTTAATAAGTCGTCCATTATAAGTGTCAATGCATCGGATCCAATAGCTGAATAAACGAACACCACCTGTAATGGTACTATTCCGCCCAATATCCAACACTCTATTTCCTTGCCCCATTCTTTGTTATCACTTTTACTGCCTGTTACTACTATATTGGGCTTCCCATAAAATAGTAGAATATCTTCTATTCCCACAGGCTCTTTCTTTTCTTGACCTGCAATACCTCTGTTGTCTCGGAATAGATAACTATTTTGGCTTCGCCATATTCTTCTCCACATTTTCCCTATGTACTTTAAGCACCACCAAGCCCTTTTTAACCATCCTTCCAATATGACTCTCTGTATGTTACTTTCCCTCTCCTCTTGCTTCACTTGGTTTCCCTCTAGGGTCACAAGTCTAAAAAAACAGATCGTTTGTACTAGGAAGTGCCACAACATTGCGCCAGTAAATTCTCTTGGCCCTAACACGCATCCGAGTATATGTACCGCTATGAGAAACTTATAAAAAGCTATCAGTTTGGTTTTGCTGGATGTAGCAACAATGACCGATTGAGCAACACACAACCCAATTTCTGCCATTACAAATATAATTCCAATTTGCCAGCCCAATGTGTTCTCCTAGAGGTGGTTGCAAAACCTGTGAGACCGCGTAAGCGCGTGTAATCGCGGGCGATACAACTCCTTGTACTTTATGCGGTTTTCGCGTATGACACTCGTAGGAGGTGATCCTATGAGTGTGCGAGA